>Ga0315542_1001102_pt1 | contig 17060 bp, 12 predicted proteins | sample SalMarSW160120MG_FD_202541 | JGI IMG/M metagenome (GOLD analysis project Ga0315542, IMG submission 202541) | Salt marsh sediment microbial communities from the Plum Island Ecosystem LTER, Massachusetts, United States - Salt Marsh Sediment SW1601-20 ...
TTATCGCATAAGTCACGAACCATCTGAAACCATAAGTCATCATTGATGGGTCAGAACCTGCTTCATAACCATCCCTTGGCGATATAACGCGCAAAACATAAGGACGCACAAAACCTGCAAGAATGGTTGCCGATGAATGCATGCCCGGGGAACCTGAAAAAAGATCGATAGTCAGGCCAAGTATAAATGATAACAGTAAAAGTAACCATGCTGGTATCTCAACAGGCAAAAGAAGAATAAACATTATATATACATACGGATTGATATAACCGCTGAACTGTATGTTATCAAACAATAATACCTGAAGCAGTACGAGTAAAATAAAGATCAATAAAAACCTTAAAACTGAGTTAATCATTGATACTGATTTTGAAGTTCAAGTTGTTCTGTCTTCTTCATATTAGCTATTATATCGACAAAACGTAGTTTTCTGAAATCGGTAAGGAGCGAAACCGTTATTTTGTAAAAATCACCGCCTGTTTTTTTAAAATTGCTGACTGTACCTATCATTATACCTTCGGGAAATATAGCTGAATAGCCCGTGGTCTCAATAGTATCTCCGATATTTACAGAGACATGCAGAGGAATGTCATTTAAAACTGCCTGATGAGGATTTTTTCCATCCCAGGTAAGAGAGCCGAAATAGTCGTTTGTTTTTAACCTTGCACTTAACTTAAAATCGAGGTTAAGCAATGACATGGCAACTGAAAAATTATCAGAGCTCCCAACAATTACTCCGGCAACACCATCATTTGAAATGACAGCCATATCAGGTTTTATTCCCTGTCGTTTCCCTTTATCAATTGTAAAGAAATTCTTTTGTCTGTTTATTGAATTTTGAATTACTTCTGCAGAAGTATGCTGATATTGTTGTTTGTAAACAGAGTCATTTACTGAAAAAAAAAGTGAACTCTCTTCTTTACTAATTTGGCTGATCCTTTTCTTAAGAGCGATATTTTCTGCTGCAAGGGTCCTGTTTACCTCCCTGAGGTCCAGGTAGGAACGGGCATTGCTTATTTTCTTATCTATTCCTGAAGTAATTCGCCTGACACCAAGAACGAAATGTGTGTTCTGATAATTGTTTCCTGTTGCAAGTAAAAAGATTGAGACTCCTTCAAGTATCAGAAAGATGATCAGATTATTGTATTTCACCAAAAAATTAAGCAGACTCCTCATTTCCCCCGTCTGATTTATCTCATTAGAAATTGAAATTTATCAACATTCTTAAGAGCCACCCCTGTACCACGGGCTACCGCATGTAACGGATCCTCAACAACATTAAAATTTATATTTATCTTATCCGATAGTCTTCTGTCGAGACCCCTCAATAAAGCTCCTCCTCCTGCAAGGTATATTCCTTTATTCACAATATCAGCATATAGCTCAGGTGGAGTTAGCTCAAGTACGCTTAACAAAGCTGCTTCCACTTTTGATAAAGATTTGTCAAGACAATATGCTATTTCCTGATACGAAATTGGTATTTCGATTGGCAAAGCGGTCATAATATTAGGGCCCCTGACTATATAATCAGCCGGAGGATTGTCAATATCCGGCAGGGCTGCCCCAACCCCGATCTTAATATCTTCTGCAGTGCGTTCCCCAATTTTTATATTATGCTGATGACGCATATAAGCCTGAATGTCAGCAGTAAATCCATCACCGGCTATTCTTATGGATTTATTGCATACTATACCGCCAAGTGCAATAACCGCTATTTCAGTCGTACCTCCCCCTATGTCGACCACCATGCAGCCTTCCGGAGCCTCAACATCAAGACCAATCCCAATAGCTGCAGCCATTGGTTCATAGATCATATAAACATCACGTCCCCCTGCATGCTCCGAAGAGTCACGTACTGCACGAATTTCCACCTCAGTGCTTCCTGATGGTATACAAACAACCATCTTTAGCGAAGGCGCAAACAGACGGGGACCCTTATTTATCAGTTTGATCATTCCCCTGATCATAAGTTCAGCAGCATTGAAATCTGCTATCACACCATCACGTAAAGGCCTGATGGTTTTAATGTTCTCATGTGTCTTGCCATGCATCTGTCTTGCCTGTTCCCCGATTGCTATCAGCTTGCCTGTAATTTTATCAATTGCCACTATGGATGGTTCATCCACAACAACTTTATCATTATGAACAATAATGGTATTAGCTGTTCCTAGGTCGATCGCAATTTCCTGTGTTAAGAATGAAAATAAGCCCATATAATGAGATAATTTATTTATTTTAATGTTTGAAATGTCTTATGCCTGTAAATACCATTGTAACTCCGTTTGCAGAGCAGTAATCAATCGAATCCTCGTCCCTGACCGATCCGCCTGGCTCGACTATTGCAGTAATGCCAGCTTTATGAGCGATTTCAACGCTGTCGGCAAACGGGAAAAAAGCATCAGAGGCCATTACAGATCCATGAAGGTCAAATCCGAACGTCTTTGCTTTTTCAATTGCCTGTTTAAGGGCATCAACTCTTGAAGTCTGGCCTATCCCACTGGCGCATAGCTGGTTGTTTTTAGCTATTACAATTGCATTCGATTTACTATGTTTTACAATTATATTGGCAAATACCATATCATTTATTTCTGAGGGCAGCGGGAGCCTTTTTGTTACGGTCTTCATCTGCTGACCTGTTTCAGTACTGGTGTCACGTTCCTGCCAGAGCACTCCGTTCAGTAAAGACCTGTAACTATATTTACTCCTTACTGAATTCTTTCTTCGAAGAATGATCCTGTTCTTCTTCTGTTTAAGAACTTCCAGGGCCGATTCTGTAAACCCGGGTGCAATGATAATCTCAAAAAATATCTTATCGATCTCTCTGGCTGTAATTTCATCAACTGTAACATTTGTTACAATTACACCGCCGAAGGCCGATACCGGGTCGCACGCCAGAGCATCTTTAAAGGCTTCAGACGGATTTTCCCTGCACGCAACACCACATGCATTGTTATGCTTGATAATTACATAAGTAGTTACGGTAAATTCATCAATAAGACCGAGGGCAGCATCAAGATCAAGAAGATTATTGTATGAAAGTTCTTTCCCGTGAAGCTTATCGAATAGCATATCAGGATCACCAAAAAAGATCCCCTTCTGATGAGGATTCTCACCATACCTCAAAGGATAGGATGAATTAATGCTCTCGCGGAATGCAACGATATCTCCTGCACTGTTAAAGTAATTAAATATTGCAGTATCGTAACCCGAGGATACCTGGAACGCTTTGGCAGCAAATAATCTCCGGTCGCTGTCAGACGTAATTCCATGTTTTTCGCTCAGTAAAGTAAGCAGGTCATTATATTGTTCCCTCCCGGAGACTACTAAAACATCATTATAATTTTTTGCTGCAGCTCTTATCAGGGAAATCCCGCCTATATCGATTTTTTCGATGATCTCTCCTTCATCATCTACAGCTTTCAGCGTTTCTTCAAATGGATAAAGGTCGACAATGACGAGATCTATTTCAGGTATCGCGTATTTTAAAAGCTGTCCCTGGTCCTCCTTGTTCTCCCTCCTGGCCAGTATCCCCCCGAAAACTGAAGGATGAAGAGTCTTGACTCTTCCCCCAAGTATTGATGGATATTTTGTAAGATCTTCAACTTTTCCCGCCTGAATGCCCAGTTCATTAATAAAGTTAAACGTACCGCCGGTAGAAAATATCTTCACCCCTAATTTGTGAAGCATCGTCACAATATCGGCTAATCCATCTTTATAAAAAACTGAAATAAGAGCACTGTTTATTCTTTTGTCACTCATTTTATGATAATTACGACAGATTTAGGATACCACTATAAGGTGGTTAAAAATAGATATTTTTTTATTATACCCAACATATTATAATTATGAATATAATCTATTATTATTGATGCTTTTAGAAATGTGAAGAAACTGCATGGTCTGAAAGTAAATTTCACATAACCAATGTATGTCCTCAATCAATGATTTTCGTATATTTGACCTTCAATAGTAAATTAAAATACAGGCATGTTTTTCAGACTCCTTAAAGAGGGATTTCTTTTCGCTGTTAACTCAATATATGTTAACAAGCTAAGAACTTTCCTTTCCCTTTTTGGAATTACCATAGGTATCTTTTCTATAATTTCAGTTTTCACAATTCTTGACTGGATGGAGAAATCGATACGGGATAGTATATCAAGTCTGGGAGATAATGTGCTTTATGTTTCTAAATGGCCATGGGGGCTCAATTTAAATGCGCAATGGTGGGATATAGTCAAATGGCCGGTAGTTTCGCTAAATGATTATGAAGCTGTTCTTAACAGGTCAACTAAAACACAATATGCCTGTTTCTATGCCGACCAGCCAACACAGGTAAAATACAAAAAAAACCTCGCCAATGATATCTCGGTCAGGGCAGTTACTCCTGAATTTCAGTATATAAGATCATTTGAAATTGATAATGGCCGTTATTTCTCACCAGAAGAATCGGCTGCAGGAAGAAATGTTGCAATAATCGGTGCAGTAATCGCTGAACGGTTGTTTGATAAAGCTGATCCTGTTGGCAAGCAGATTACTATAGCCGGCAAAAAAGCTACTGTTATCGGAATGTTTAAAAAAGAAGGGCAGGGAGGTGTAGGTGATCCTCTTGATGAAAGTATTATTATCCCTTTAAATTTTGGTAAAACATTCATAAATCTGAAGTATAACTTCCTTTTTGCCACACTTGCGATCAAGGCAAAAGATGGTGTTCCTGTTCAGGATCTCAGTGATGAGGTTAAGATGATTTTACGCTCTGCCAGAAGGCTTCGACCTGAAATGGATGATAATTTTTTTATTAACAGAGCCAGCGTTATCTCTCAGAGCTTTGACGGGGTTTTTGCAGGAATCAATATAGGAGGATGGATAATAGGGGGATTTGCAATTCTTGTGGGCGGATTTGGAATTGCCAACATCATGTTTGTTTCAGTTAGGGAAAGGACAAACATCATTGGCATTCAGAAAGCACTCGGGGCAAAAAGATTCTTTATTCTTCAGCAATTCCTGGTCGAGTCTGTTCTTCTATCCATTATTGGTGGCCTTCTTGGTATTTTAATGGTATTCATTGCATCTCTGATAATAAATTATTTGTATGAAATGAATATTTATCTCACTGTTGCCAATACATTCCTTGCGATATTCATTTCAGGTATAATTGGTGTTGTGGCCGGATATGCCCCGGCATATGCTGCGGCTAAAATGAATCCTGTCGATGCTATGGGTTTCTCATTCTGAAATTATCCTGTTCTCATCAATCCAACTTGTTAAATCAACAAATTGATTTACAGATAATTGTTCCGGTCTTAAGCCAAATAACGGATAATCATCACGTATCAGATTAAAAGCAGCCTTAACCGAGTTTCGCAATGTTTTCCTGCGCTGATTAAAGCTGGCTTTCACAACCCTGAAAAACAACGATTCATCACAACCAAGATTAATGATATCGTTCCTGGTTAATCTTATTACCCCTGATTTTACTCTCGGTGGAGGTGAAAATACATGTTCAGGTACAGTAAAAAGATATTCTGTCCTGTAAAAAGCCTGAAGCAGAACACTCAGTATTCCATATACTTTTGACCCCGGGCCGGAACAGATCCTTTCTGCCACTTCTTTCTGAAGCATCCCCGATACTTCAACTACTTTTTCATGATGCTTAAGCACCTTGAAGAAAATCTGAGTGGAGATATTATAAGGGAAATTTCCTATGATCGCCATTTTTGAGGGAAAATAGTAATCAAGATCCATGGAAAGGAAATCACCTCTGATAACTGTCTTTAATGCAGGAAAGTGAGCATTAAGATAATGAACCGATTCGTTATCAATTTCGATCACCCTGAAATCGCTGAATTGCCGTTCCATGAGAAAGCCCGTCAGAATTCCCATACCCGGGCCAATTTCAAGAACGGATTCGTATCCTTTGCCTGTAAGCGATGCAGCAACTTTACCGGCAATGCCTTTATCAGTCAGAAAATGTTGCCCCAGGTTCCTTTTTGGCTGTACTCTGGCCATTAAGTTTATTTATATTCAGGTCATTCGCTAAAACTGCAGCAATTCCCTTCCGTACTTTCTCAGTATTGGTAATTTAAGCCTCTCAAGTAATACAATAAAGCGTTTAAGGATATTAAAATACAATGTAACAAAAAGGAATATTACCATTAGCCATATTGCAATTAAATTAAAAAGAAGAGTCCCTATCTTCAAGTTGCCAACCTGTTTGAAAGGAGCGAAGAAATGAGCCCGTCCGGCTCTGGACAAAGGATGCATAAAGACAGGGTCAGCTTTTTGAATCAATCTGTCTCCTGCATCATAAATCTTACTGGCTGACATTCTGTTGAGAACTATATCAGCAAGGCTCTCATTATAATCTTTCGCTCTTAACTCCAGAAATTTGTTCTCCCCTATCCTTCCTGAAATCTGCTTGTATAATGAATCCCTGGAAAATGTAAATTTACGGTCCTGAAGCCGGAAATACATCTTCATGCTGTCGAGCATCTGTTTAGCATCTCCTGCAACAGTTTCATTAAATTGCTGATAATTCAGGTTACTGATCCAGGTGCCCGGTTTGATACCCGATAAGTCTGAAAGGTCCTTTATATGAAAATTCAATTCTTTAAAATTGCTTTCTGAATAATCCTTATAATCAGGCTTATTCCCCGCTGTAAGACATTCATCGACTTTTAATGCCAGCTTCGGGATAAGGAATGATGCATACCAGTCGTTCTGACTTCTCTCCATATCATATTTAAAAAACGGCTTCTCAAAATTATTGTTTTTGAACTCTACTACACACAGTGCTTCATATGCCCAGCGTGTTACCATAATATCTCCGACAACCGGGACATATATTTTTTTACTCATTGATTTATGCAGATCGTCAAATTTTATCATAGCCCCTCCCAGCAGCAGCTGTGGTACCAGGATTAATGGAATAAGTATATATATGCTGACTGCCGTTCGCATACCGGCAGAGATATTTAATCCGAGCAGGTTACCGAAGCATGCAGTTGAGAACAGAACGATCCACTGCTGGAAGAGCATGCCCCTGACTTCAAGAATCAGGTTTGCTACAAGGATAAAGGACAATGATTGAATAGCAGATAAAGTAAATAGGAAGTTTATCTTTGAAATAAGGTAACTTGACCTGCTTAAATCGAGAAATTTTTCTCTTTCAAGAATCTTGCGGTCTCTGAAAATTTCTTCAGCACTTACAGTGAGTCCTATAAAAAGGGCAACAATGATTGACATAAAAAGAAATACAGGGTAATTCTTGTTGTCTGCGAAGGTATAGATATTGTTTTCGCTGAATTTTGAGATATACCCCAGTATAAATGCCAGCAGTGGAGCTTCCAGAAGGTTGATCGCCATATATTGCCGGTCGGTCAGTTTCCGGATAACATTCCGGATAATAAAAGTTCTTATCTGATCGGCTTTTTTAGGCACCCTGAAATTGCTTGGAGGAATAACAGTCTTTGCAGGTTTGTCCCCAAGTACAGGCATCATCTTTTTCTTATATTTCTCGTACCATTCCTTAGGGCTTATCTGTCTTTCTTTACCAGGATATCCGGAATTATCGATAACCTTTACCTCTACTATATGCAGGATACTGTCTGTTTCAACGTTTCCACAGGTAGGACATTCACTCTGCCCGGCATTTGCCTGCGAGGTTTCGGTTTTGAAATATACAAGCGCCTCGACAGGGTCGCCATCATATATCATATAACCACCTTTGTCGAGCAGCCATAACCTGTCAAACATTTTTATTATATCAGACGAAGGCTGATGAATTATTGCAAAAACCAGTTTCCCGCTTAATGCCTGATTACGCAGTAAACTCATTACCTTTTCTGAATCGAACGAAGATAATCCGGATGTTGGTTCATCGATAAATAAGATCACCGGTTCACGCATAAGTTCAAGGCCTATATTAAGCCTTTTACGCTGGCCTCCGCTAACCTTTTTATTAAGCATATCACCAACCTGAAGGTCTTTTATCTCATAAAGGTCAAGATCCAGAAGGACCTTGTCAACAGTGTTTTTTAACTGTGTCTCAGTATAGTCGCCGAAACATAAACGCGCATTGAAATATAGGTTCTGATACACTGTAAGTTCTTCAATCAGCATATCATCCTGTGGTACAAATCCAATAAGGCCTTTTAACTCTTCAGCATCGGAATTAATATCATAGCCATTAATATAGATATTACCATTGGAAGGCTTAATTTTACCATGAAGCATATTTAAAAGGGTGGTTTTTCCAACCCCGCTGCCTCCCATAATACCAATAAGGTTTCCCGATTCGACCCTGAAATTCATCTTCTGAATCCCATTATCAGAGTTTTTAAACTGGAATTCAATATCATGCCCTTCAAAAAATATTTTCTCCGGAAACTTCCTGGAAACAAATTTCTTATAAATTTTTGAGTAATAAATCGGGTCAATGCCCTGACCTTTTATGTTTACGCCCCTTTCAAGCAGGTAAGGTCTGCAGGCTATAATATCACGGCCTTTGAAGTAAAGAACCAGGGGACCGTCGTATGTAATTAGGAGGGTCCCTGTGCTCTCAATATGAAGCACAACAAGGTGACCTTTGAAGCCTTTTATCCTTATATGACGCCATTTTTCATAATTTTTATAAATAGAGGCGCCTGAAAATTCAGGATTATCACTTTCAATTATAAGAATACATTCCGGTGATACGTCATCATATGACCTTCCTATCATAAAAGCTGATGCATTATCATACTCTTCCCTGGAAATATTGAAAGTCCTGGCAACGATATCAATTATTGTCTTCTCCTGTTCCGAAATCATTCCATCCTCAAAGGCAAACTCGATGAGCTGAAGAAAAACTATCATCCTCTCCTCGATGAACAGACCTTTTTTAATCTGACGACAGATATTGGTGATCTGAAAAGATATCAGGGATTCGTCATCAGCAAGTTCAGCCTTGTCAACGCTTTTCAGCTCATTATAATAGAACTCGAGGTTATTTTCAAATAGGGCAAAGTATTCTTCTTCAAGTTCCCTGTTAAGATATCTCCTGAGATAGCTGCGCAAAATTTTCCTCCCCCGCGATGAAATTCCCCCGGGGTTTATGGTTGAGACAATAGCAAAAATATGAATTAAAGCAAGCAGAACAGATTCTCTCATTTAGATATCAAATAAAAAAAGACCGCAAAGGCAACTTCTTTGCGGCCCTATAATCATAAAATAATTATTGTATAATCTGGCTTCTGACGTCTACTATAACTTTAGTAATATCACTGATATTCTGTTCGGTAAGACTGGTGCCAATTCCTTCATAAACTTTTTTAACCGGGTCCAGCCGTTTTACAAAATCACTCACGCTTGGATCGTTTTCATAAGCTTTGGTGATATCCAGGTATAGATCAAATGATTTTTTCTGCTCAAGCAATACTCTTGAGATACCTTCATACTGGTAAGCAGCATCCGAAACCTGAGTAGTAAGATACATACCTTCAACCCAGGCTCCGCCAACAACAAGCAATGCCAGAGGTTGCTGGTCGTTATCGCTCAGATATCCGTAGGTGTCATTAAATGAGGATGTAAGAATATTAACCAGTGAATCTCTTTTATCAAAATTATTTTTAATCTTGGTATACAGGTCTTCATTATATATTTTGGACATATTGAGCTCGTTGGCAAGCGAACGGATTGCACTCAGATAATTGATTACTTCCTGTTGCTGATTATAAAGAGTGGCATAACTCAGATCTGCTCCGAAAACTCCTACATTAATGGCCCTTGTTGTGCTGCTGAAATATTTCTTTGTGTTTGCAACAGGATTGGTTATCCCTATAGTGTAACCAACTTCAAACTCGGTTAGCATCTTGATAACTTCTGCCGATGTGGGTAAAGGATAGACATTTTTTTCAATCTGGCTCTCGATTGTATCTTTCTGTTGATCTTCAACTTTCTTCTGTTGTTTACTGGCAGACCTATCTTTGCATGAAGTCATACTAATGAAACCTATTATCATCATTGGAAGTATAACACCCGTAAAAATCTTTTTCATTTTCAGTTAGTTTAAATATTAAATAACCATTTTAAATCCGTCCATAAAAGTAAATAAAAATATTGAAAATAATCAGTGACTTAAGTCCTGAGTTTCTAAAATGGTTAAAATTCTTATTAAAAATGCAGATTTTTTCTTTTTTCCTCGTTAAGTCACCAAAAAAAAACAATTATTGAACTTGAAATGTTCACTAATTTTACACAACATTTTTTGTGTATCTTTAGGCCCCTGAATTTATACCAAATTTCATGACCTGGAATTTCGATGAGCCTGTTGTAAGAGAAGGGACGGATTGTATTAAATATGACCTGAGGGAAGAAATATTCGGAATAAAGGATGTTATCCCGATGTGGGTTGCAGATATGGATTTTAATACACCTGATTTCATAATTAAGGCCTTTAAGAAGCGTATTAACCATGAAATTTTTGGTTATTCATTCAAACCGGAAGAATACTATCAGTCCATTATCTCATGGCTTATAAGAAAGCATTCCTGGCTTATCGAAAAAGACTGGATAAGCTTTAGTCCCGGAGTGGTTCCTGCCCTAAATTTCTCTACTCTTGCATTTACTAAACCCGGTGATGGCATTGTTGTTCAGCCGCCCGTGTATTTTCCGTTCTTTTCAGCTGTGGAATCGCATGGGAGAAAACTTATTTATAATCCCCTCAGGGAAAATGAAGGCAGATGGGAAATGGATTTTGAAAACCTGGAGACGTCTATCGACGCTGACACAAAAATGATAATCATTTCAAACCCCCATAATCCTGTTGGCAGGGTATGGTCTCCGGAGGAGTTAAACAGACTTGCAGCCATCTGCCTGAAAAATAATATACTGATCCTCTCCGACGAAATCCATTGTGACCTTGTACTGCCGGGTTATACGCATACACCCATGGCATCGATTTCAGAGGAAATTGCACAAAAGACAGTTACATTTATTGCTCCAAGCAAAACTTTTAATCTTGCAGGACTATCCACATCATCTGTTGTTATCTCAAACCCTGCATTAAGAAAGTCTTTTGCCGGGGTTATTGAGAGCCTTCATGTTACAAATGGCAATATATTCGGCACAATAGCCTCAATTGCAGCATATTCACAAGGATATGAATGGCTCAATGCATTACTTGGTTACATTGATAACAATATCAGTTTCGTAGAAGATTACTGTAATCAGATGATCCCTGAAATTCTCCCTGTCCGGCCAGAGGCAACATATATGATATGGCTCGACTGTCGTAAATTAGCCATGAACGGGAAAGAACTGCGGGAATTTTTTGTGAAAAAAGCCGGTGTTGGGATGAATGAAGGTTCAACATTTGGTCCGGGAGGAGAGGGCTTTATGAGAATGAATGTCGCATCCTCGCATCGGGTAGTTGTGAAAGCCATGGAACAGATAGAGAAAGCTGTTTCAACAATCAGATAACCAGTAAACATGACAATAATGAAAAACAGTGTAAATGTAAGGCTGACGCTCGAAGACGGTACCGTATATACCGGACGCTCTTTTGGTTCTGCTGTTCCGGCTGCAGGAGAGGTGGTTTTCAACACTGCAATGACAGGATACCCCGAGAGCCTGACTGATCCGTCATATCGCGGACAGATACTTTGCCTTACATATCCTCTTGTGGGTAACTACGGAGCCCCTGCCAAAAGCGAGGAAAATGATCTTTACAGGTTTTATGAATCGTCATCTATACATATATCAGGACTTATCGTATCAGATTATTCATTCGATTACAGTCATTGGAATGCAACCGAAAGCCTTGATGAATGGCTGAAAAGAAATGATGTTCCAGGAATATACGGGATTGATACAAGAGCTCTGACAAAGAGAATACGTGAAAAAGGTGCTATGTTAGGAAAGATTGAACCAGAGGGAACAGAAACAGGATTTTGGGATCCGAATAAGGTTAACCTTGTTGCAGAGGTAAGTACACCTGAAAAAAAAATTTATGGCTCCGGGAAGTATAAAATAATCCTGGTTGACTGTGGAGTAAAATTTAATATCATAAGAAATCTTCTCAAAAGAGATACAACCATTATTAGGGTTCCCTGGGATTATGATTTTTACAAGGAAGAATTTGACGGGCTCTTCCTTTCAAATGGCCCGGGAGATCCTAAGATGTGTACCAGTACAATAAAGAACATTAAAAAAGCTATTTCAGGTGATATACCTGTATTCGGAATTTGCCTGGGAAATCAGCTGATGGCCCTTGCTTCCGGTGCTGATACATACAAGCTCAAATACGGTCACAGGAGCCATAACCAGCCGGTGCTTCTGGTTGGCACCGATAAAGCTTACATTACCTCTCAGAATCACGGGTTTGCAGTTGATAATAAAACACTGGGGAATAACTGGGAACCGCTTTTCATAAATATCAACGATCAGACTAATGAAGGGATGAAACATAAGAGCAAACCATTCTTTTCAACACAATTTCACCCTGAAGCATCGGGTGGACCGACAGATACTGATTACCTCTTCGACCTTTTCATTGAGAATATTGAGAAATCGAAAAAGAATTAACCCTTATTGATCCTGTTTGTTCTCGCTTGTTACGTAATGCATCATCTTATCTGCCAGTTCGGCAGCTGTTCTGTTTTTAAAACATTTCATCCTCTCTTTGAAAATATCAGATATCTCTTTATTGCACAAATTGCCGATGCTTCCCTCATGAACATAATCAGATACTGAGGTTCTTGAAAACGATGATTTTTTAACCATCTCAGCCACTGCTTTATAAGCATCCCTGAAAGGCATTCCCTGCCTTACCAGCCTGTTTACTTCTTCTGTGCTGAATATATTATTATAGAGGGGGTTCTCTGTAATATTTTTCCTGATCTTAATATTGTTCAGCATCAGAAGCATTATTTCAATGCATTCCTTTAATTCAACAAAGGCATCAAATATCAGTTGTTTAAGCAGTTGCAGATCCCTGTTATATCCAGATGGCAAGTTGGAAGTAAGGCTTGCTATCTGGTTTGGAAGTGTTTGAATGATATTTGACCGTGCCCTGATCAGCTCGAATACATCGGGATTTCTTTTTTGCGGCATAATACTCGAACCTGTAATATATTCATCGGGAAAATCAATGAAACGGAATTCAGATGTCATAAAAAGGCATATATCCATCGAAAAACGTGAAAGGGTCTGGGCTACAGATGCCAGGGCGGAAGCGACAGCCATTTCTATTTTGCCCCTGCTTAAGCTCGCATACGCAGAGTTATAAATAAGATCGTCAAATTCAAGAAGCTCGGAAGTCAGCTTCCTGTTTATTGGCAGGGTAGTACCGTACCCTGCAGCAGTTCCGAGTGGATTCTGATTGTTCAGGGCCCTGGCTGCAGAAAGCAACAGTACATCATCCGACAGACACTCGGCGTATGCTCCGAACCATAATCCGAAGGATGAAACCATTGCCGGCTGCATGTGAGTATACCCTGGAATCAGTACTTCTTTATGATGCTCACTTAATGATTGCAGCTTGCTAAAAAGCTTGCTTATCAGCACTGATAGCTCATCGATCTCTTCCCTGGTAAAGAGACGAATATCTACTAAAACCTGGTCATTTCTTGACCTTCCCGTATGTATTTTCCTTCCGGTAGTCCCAAGGATTGACGACATCTCTTTTTCAATCTGTGTATGTATATCTTCAACATCATTCTCAATAACAAGAGATCCTTCTTCATCCCAGACAAAAAGCGAGTGCAAAGCTTTCAACAGACTGTTCTTCTCCTGCCCGGATATCAAGCCTACATTTTCGAGCATTATTACATGAGCCATGGAACCGACAATATCCCATTTTGTGAGAGACAGATCGGTTTTCCTGTCTTTTCCTGCCGTAAATTCGATTATGGCAGGTTCGGGATTTATCCCTTTTTCCCAGAGTTTCATTTTTCTAATTATTTAAGGACCTAATTTACGATTTATGAAAAAGATTATCATAACTCTTCAACTTTTTTTAATGCCCGGTAAGCTAACTTTTCTGACTGGCCTCAACAATGGCCCTGTGTGCCATCAACCGGATTGCATTGATACGTATAAAACCCTTGCTGTCAGTCTGATCAAAACCTCCTTCAATATCCATACTCGATAGTTTTTTATCATATAATGAGGAGGGCGATTCGCGGCCTTCAATAAGTACGTTCCCTTTATAAAGGCAAAGATGAACACTGCCATCAATTAACTCCTGGCTCTTCTCAATAGCAGCCATCAGAAAGTCCATTTCAGGACTAAACCAGAATCCATTATAAATGATCTCGGCAAATTTTGGCGTAAGCATATTAACCAGTCTCATAACCTCACGGTCCATTGCTATCCCCTCAATATCCTTATGGGCAATGTGCAGAACAGTAGCTGCCGGAGTCTCGTATACGCCTCTTGACTTAATACCTACGAACCTGTTCTCAACCATATCGAGAAGCCCTATACCGTTTTTCCCTGCCAGTTCATTCAGATATACAAACATATCAAATGAATCTTCCTTAATAGTCCCATCCTCTTTATTAATGAGTTTAACCGGTTTACCGTTTTTAAAATAAATCACAATTCTTGTCTCTTTGTCAGGTGCATCCTGAGGCATTACCATTTTTTCAAGCATGCTTTTATGCAGAGTGTACATCGGATCTTCCAGAATTCCGGCCTCATGACTTATATGCATAAGGTTATCATCTTCACTATAGGGTTTAGCTATGCTTGCCTTAACCGGGATCTTTTTCTCAGATGCATATTTGAGGAGGTCGGTCCTTCCTTTGAATGTTGCAAGAAATTCTTTGTCTTTCCAGGGAGAAATGACTTTTACGCCAGGCATGAGAGCATAATAGCAAAGCTCAAATCTTACCTGGTCGTTCCCCTTTCCGGTTGCGCCATGAGCCACAGCGCCGGCACCTTCCGCTTTAGCAACCTCTATCTGCTTTTTAGCTATCAGAGGTCTTGCCAAAGCTGTACCTAGAAGGTACCTGTCCTCATATATAGCGTTTGCCATTATTGCCTTAAGAACGTAGTTATCAATAAACTCCCTCTTCAGATCAGCTATAATAACTTTTGAGGCTCCAAGTAAAAGAGCTTTTTTCCTGCACTCTTCAAAATTATCGGTCTGCCCTACATCAGCCACAAAAGCAATGACCTCATAACCCTTTTCTATTAACCATTTAAGTATTACCGAAGTATCCAGGCCGCCGCTATATGCGAGAACAACTTTTTCTTTCATTATTTTATCAGTTTATTTAGTTTATTAATATTCTTCTTATAATCAATGTTTTTCAATTTCTGCCTGTTTTAATTAAATCCTCTCATTTCCTTTTAATCTTATCATGAACACCCGGCAGAATAATTTCCAAACAGGTGTGTACCTGCTGCAGGGTTATCCCATCCCTCGGAATTACAAGAATAGTATCATCACCGGCAATTGTACCGGCAATTTCATATCTCCCGGCACCATCAATAAAAAATGCTGTGTTACTGGCATTTCCCGGAATCGTTCTGATAACCATCAATCCTTTCGCTTCAACTATGTCCTGGATTACCGGGACAATATTCAGCTGTAAACCGGAATTTGATGTGCTCCGGATCTTTTCTGACAGTGCGTACTTGTAACCACCTGTGCCGTCGGGTACCCTTCCAACCCCAAGCTGCCTTAAATTGCGGGATAAGGTGGCCTGCGTGCAACTTATCCCTTTCCCTTTCAGTTTTCTTAACAATTCATCCTGCGTTGATATATTCTCTTTGGCAATGATCCTTTCCATCGCCAGTAGTCTTTTTGTTTTTTGCATATTTATTCATTTATTCTGCAAATATATTCATTTTTCATTAAAATCAAACCTTAATTAAAAAATTGTGCTATTTTTGAGCCTCAAATCCGAACAATGAAAGATGAAGTAAAAAAGGTGATTATCCTGGGATCGGGTGCACTTAAAATAGGAGAAGCCGGTGAATTTGATTACTCCGGCTCCCAGGCTCTTAAAGCACTAAAAGAGGAGAACGTTAAAACAGTTCTCATAAACCCTAACATTGCCACTGTTCAGACGTCTGAGGATCTTGCCGACAAGATTTATTTCCTGCCTGTTACTCCATATTTTGTGGAAAAAGTTATTGCCAGGGAAAAACCCGACGGCATCCTGTTATCTTTTGGAGGACAGACCGCTCTCAACTGTGGAACAGAACTTTATAAGTCAGGTGTTTTTAAAAAATATAATGTCAGGGTCCTTGGAACTCCTGTTGCAGCCATTATGGATACCGAGGACCGTGAGTTATTCGTCAACAAGCTTAAAGAGATAGATATTGAAACACCAAGCAGTATTGCAGTTCATGGTGTTGATGAGGCTGTTGAAGCCGCCGGGAAACTTGGATTTCCTGTAATAATCAGGGCAGCATATGCCCTGGGAGGACAAGGTAGTGGATTTGCTACCGATGTAGAGGAACTTATGGCTCTTGCTTCGAAAGCATTTTCATATTCCGAACAGATACTCGTAGAGGAATCGCTTAAGGGATGGAAAGAAGTTGAATATGAAGTTGTGAGAGATAAATATGATAATTGTATTGCTGTATGTAATATGGAGAATTTTGATCCGCTTGGAATACATACAGGAGAAAGTATTGTTGTAGCTCCATCCCAGACACTGACCAATAGTGAATATCATAAACTTCGGGAATTATCAATAAAAATTATACGCCATATAGGAATAGTAGGTGAATGCAATGTACAGTACGCACTTGCTCCTGATTCTGAAGACTACAGGGTTATCGAAGTTAACGCACGTCTTTCGCGTTCAAGTGCACTTGCTTCAAAAGCCACAGGCTATCCGCTTGCATTTATTGCAGCGAAATTAGGAATGGGATATGGACTTCATGAGCTCAAAAACTCAGTTACAAAAAACACTACAGCCTGTTTTGAACCCGCTCTTGATTATATCGTGTGCAAGATCCCGCGCTGGGACCTCAATAAGTTCGACGGGGTCTCTCACCTGATAGGCAGCAGCATGAAAAGTGTCGGAGAAGTGATGTCAATAGGAAGAACCTTCGAAGAGGTA
>Ga0315542_1001106_pt1 | contig 17022 bp, 14 predicted proteins | sample SalMarSW160120MG_FD_202541 | JGI IMG/M metagenome (GOLD analysis project Ga0315542, IMG submission 202541) | Salt marsh sediment microbial communities from the Plum Island Ecosystem LTER, Massachusetts, United States - Salt Marsh Sediment SW1601-20 ...
GAAAAATGCGGGCTAGTATTTCATATAAACGACGCGGGTCCTGAGATAGGCATCCAGACCATGCTTTCCATCGTCACCGCCGATGCCGGAGTGCTTCCAGCCCGCATGGAATCCCTGGTAGGCCTCCCCCTGCTGACGGTTGATGTACAGTTCTCCTGATTCCATTTCATTGGCAAAGCGGAGGGCTGTACGATAGCTGCTCGTGTACAGGGTGGCAGTAAGGCCGTACCGGCAGTCATTCGCGAGGGTAATGGCTTCGTCAGCGGTTTCAAAGCTCATGATGGGGAGGACAGGTCCGAATATCTCTTCCTGCACGATTTCCATGTCCTGCCGACAGTTGATAAGCACGGTAGGTTCATAGAAATATCCCTTCTCGAACCTGCCCGAAGGCCTGCCGCCGCATCTGAGAACAGCGCCATCCGCAAGCGCTCTCCGGACCATGGCATGGACACTCTCGAGAGCGGCCCTGCTCACGAGGGGACCCATCTCAGGGTCATCTCTTCCCTGTCCCATGGCGACACCGGCCATGGCCCTGGTGATTCGATCAATGAACGGTCCGGCAATCCGTTGCTGTACGTAGACTCGTTCAACACAGTTGCATACCTGCCCCGCATTTGAGATGCGCCCATTCTTGATGCAGGACACGGCCAGTTCCAGATCCGCGTCATCCATCACCACAGCCGGGGCCTTGCCTCCCAGTTCCAGGGAGACTCTCGTAATGTTGTCGGCGCACGCGTGCATGATATCCTTTCCGGCCCCGGTACTGCCGGTCGCTGTGACCAGCCCAACACCGGGATGGGAGGCCATTCTCCGGCCCACTACGCTTCCCCTGCCGGTCACTATGTTGACCACTCCGGGCGGCAGATTGATCTCATCCAGGAGCCCGGCAAAGGCCAGCGATGAGCAGGGGGTCTCCGAGCTGGGTTTCAATACGACAGTATTCCCGGTTATAAGGGCGGGGGAGAGTTTCCTGATAAGCACATAGAGGGGAAAGTTCCAGGGGAGTATGCAGGACACCACCCCGATGGGAACCCGGTAGAGCAGGATATTTTCATCGGTGCTGTCGCTCTGGATGATCTCCCCTTCAATTCGACGAGCCCACCCGGCATGGTACTCCATCAGGTCAGCGCCCCAGGAGGCTTCACCCATGGCCACAGAGATGGGTTTGCCCTGTTCCCCGGTGATGATCCTGCCAAGGTCATCCGCATTTTCCCGCAGTTTTCCCGCCAGTCTTTGCAGGTATTCGGCACGCTGAACAACAGGGAGTCCAGCCCATTTCCCCTGCGCCTTCCCGGCCGCCTCCACTGCCAGATCCACATCTTCCGCCGTGCCTTCCGGTACCTTGGCAAAGAGGGTTTCAGTGGCAGGATTGATGACGTCCATGCTCTTATGGGAAGCTGACTCGGTAAACAAGCCGTTTATATACATGCGATAGTCTTTCATGTTTTTTTCCTCATTGAACGCACTGGCTGAAGTTGACCGCATAGGGGGAGAGCGCCTTTTCATCAAGGGTGAAGCCGAGTCCCGGCTTTTCGGGGACATGGAGGTACCCCTCCGGATCGATCATTAACCGGTCTTCAGGCTCCATCATGAAATCCCTGCGCTGAATGGTCCACGTGGGTGGATCAAAGGGGAATTCCAGGTACGGGCAACGGCTGACTGCGGATGCAAGGTGAAGGTTGGCCAAAAGGCCGATACCGTTGGTCCAGGTGTGGGGGCTGAACCAGACCCCGTTTTTCTGAACAAGATGTGCGATTTTCTTCACCATGGTTATTCCCCCTGTGAGGACGGCATCAGGCTGATAGACATCCAGGGACCCGAGAACATCCATTTCTCGGAAGTCGTGCCACCTCCGGTTCATCTCTCCTCCTGCAATGCGAATCCCCACCCTCCTGCGAAGTGCGGCCATCCCCCTGAAGTCATGATGGGGAAGCGGTTCCTCGATCCAGTAGACCTTCAGATCTTCAAGGACCTCTGCAACCTCGCTGGCACGGTCAATATCCCATGAAGGGCTCGTATCCCAGGGCATGTTCCATCCCTGGTTGGCGTCTACCATAATTTCCATCCGGTCTCCCACTGCCTTTCTGACCGCCTCGACCACCTTGATATCTTCTCTGGGGTCATGATGGTGAAACCTGATTTTCATGGCCCTGAATCCCTGTTCCAGGAGATCCTGGGCGCTTGCCGCCCGTTTTTCCGGGCCTGCCAGTTCACCGGTGGAGGCATAGGCAAGCATTTTGTTTTTGCGTCCTCCCAGCACTCTGAAGACGGGCTGCCCCAAGGCTTTGCCTTTGAGATCCCAGAGGGCGATGTCCAGGGGCCAGCAGCGTCCGTAGTGAAAGTCGATGTTGTCCAGAACCTGCCAGTGCCGGTCAATTTCAAACGGATCACGGCCGATGAAGAGATGTTCGTGTCCTGAAAAGCCTACCATCAGGTCGCCGGAGCCAATGCCCGTGAGCCCCTCATCAGTGTGAACTCGAACGATGGTGGCAGCACACTGGGTCCTGGGAACCGGATCCCAGGCGGGCCGGAAAGGAGGATCAAGGGGCAGAAGATAGTGTGTGATATCAATAGCGGAAATCTTCATGAAGTATCTCCGACTGCTCAGGAACCGAGGAGCTGTTGTGCCAATTCCCTGAGCTCCTTTTCTGTCGGCGTGTAGCAGTTTTTATCGCAGAGAATCCTGTTCTCCGGAGACAGGATCACGTCCACCAGACGGTCCAGGTCTTGCGCGGAAAGGCCGTCTTTTCGAAGAGAGGTTTCAATGCCCGTTTCCAGGATCAGGTCGTGAAATGCCCGGGCCCCCCGCTGCGCCAGCAGATCAGGCGGATCATCAACCCTCGAAACGCCCAGTGCAAGCGCAATTTCCGCGTGAACAGGAATATTTGCTTCCGCGTTCCGGGGATAAACTGCGTCCAGAGCCACAGCGACAGACCGGCCATGATGGAGAGGAGTGAGGGTGCTTAAGGCATGGCCGATACCATGGGCTATGCCTGTTCCGACCGCATCGATGGCCATGCCCGCAAGAGTGGATGCGATCATGAGGTTTTTCCGCGACTCCAGGTCGTCAGGCGTCATCAGTGCCCTCTTGAGATTCTGGGCCACCAGCGTGATGGCCCGCAGCCCGTTGGCCTGGGCAAAGGGATGAGTCTCCCGGTTTGTGGATGCCTCGATGGCGTGGACCAGAGCATCCAGGCCCGTGAAGGCCGTGAGGCTGGAAGGAAGCGAGACCGTGAGTTCCGGGTCGAGAACAACAAAATCCGGCCTCAAAGGTTCTCCCCATGCCCAGACTTTGTGGTGATCCACATGAGAAAAGACAACCGTGCGGGTCACTTCAGATCCGGTACCGGCTGTTGTGGGGATTGCGATAAGCGTTGCGGTCCGTTCGGGCAGGGGGCAGGCCATGAGAGCGTACTCATGCGTGCTCCGTTCCCCGGCCGCAGCCACGGCTGCGAGTTTAGCCGTATCGAGTGCGGAACCGCCGCCGAGACCGATGACGGCGGACGGCGAAGAGGATCGCACAAAATCAACGGCGGCATCTATTGCTTCGAAGGTGGGATCACGCTGCACGGCGGAAAAGAGCGCAACGCGGTACCCTTTTCTTTCCAGGGCCTCGGTAATCCTTCCCGTGATGCCTGTTTGCACCACTCCCGGATCACTGATCAGACAGACCTTCTTTCCGTGGAAGAGACCGGAAAGCTCCTCGACAAAGGCGGAACTCACCCCGTCTCCGAAGGCAATGGAAACGGAGGAGTGATAAAGGGATAGCGGCTCCATGTACGACCCTCTTATCGGCAGCCTTGAATATAGGTTCCCTGCAGCGGGAATCATCCCCTGTGGGTGAGCATTGAATTGGGACGATATCCTCTACCACAAAATATCCGGAATGGGAATTTTTTAGTGCATCCGGATCGGGAATACTCCCATGTGCCGAAACTCGGGCAGTTCCCCGTATGTGCGCCATTTTTATTGACACTTTTTTATCGCCTGTTGTTAAATGGGAGGGGTCTTTTTCAGCACAGCGAATCCGGGCAGGGAGCGGACATGCGGCATGCCCGGAAAAACCATACCATGAGGTCAGTCACGGCAGGAGGAGCCATTATGATGCAATCATCTTTCTCTGAGAACAGGTCTGTTTTTTTCAAAGTCCTCAGTGATGACGCGGTTTGGGAAATCAGGCGGGCCGCTTTTGATATCCTGCAGAAGACCGGGTGCAAGGTCATGCACGAAGGAGCGCGGAAGATGCTGAAACAGGCCGGGGCCATTGTGAGGGGCGAGCGGGTAAAGGTGCCGGAGTACATCGTGGAGGAATGCGTGAAGAAGGCGCCCAAGGGCCTTGTCCTCTACGACCGGGATGGGAACCGCGCCCTGGAAATTGAAGGACGAAAAAGCTTCTACGGCACCTCCACCGCCAGTCCCAATACCAGGGATGCCGTAACCGGAGAGATCCATGAAACCCGGGTGGAGGATATCGCCCGGGGTGCTCTGGTGGCGGACGCACTGCCGAACATTGATTGGGTCATGCCAATGGGTTCGTGCCAGGATGTGCCGGCGATTGCAGCAGATGTTCACGAATTCAAGGCGGTCGTTACCAATACCGCCAAGCCAGTGGTTTTCATCGGGTATTCCTCCAGGGGGACCGGACTGGTCTACGAGATGGCCACCGAAGTGGCCGGCGGCATGGATGCTTTGCGAGAGCGTCCTTTCCTCATATGCTATCCTGAGACCATTACCCCCCTGCTCTATCCCGAGGAGGTGGTGGAGAGAATGTTCATGGCGGCGGATCTGTTTCTGCCGCAGCTTGTGGGGCCAACCCAGCAGCTTGGGGCTACAGCACCGGTGACCATCGCGGGAGCCGTAGCCCTGGCCATTGCCGAAGGGCTCATGAGTATCACCCTGGCGCAACTTCGAAGACCCGGTACCCCCTGTTTCATGGCCTGCAATATCGCTTGTTTTGATATGTCCACCACCATGCTCAGCGTGAGCGCGCCGGAGAGTAGTCTCGGTTTCGCGGCCCAGGCCGAGGTGGCCCGGTCATTCGGGCTCCCCACCTGGGGACTGGCCGGGGCCACGGACGCGAAGACCCTGGACGCCCAGGCCGGCATTGAAAGTGTGTTTTCCATCCTGACCCAGGGCCTGGCCGGTCTGAACCTCATTCACGATGTCGGGTATATGGATATGGGAATGGTCTGCTCGGCCGAGATGCTGGTGATGGGTGATGAGGTGATCGGCATGACGAAGCGATTCGTAGAAGGGGTGAACGTCACGCCTGAAACCCTGGCCAGGAAGGTGATCGAAAAGGTGGGCCCCGGCGGTCATTTTCTTGTGGAGAAGCACACCCTTGAACATTTTCGGGAGGAACTTTGGAGGCCGACCCTTCTGACGCGTCAGCCGTATGGTGTCTGGGCCAAAAAGGGTGCAAAGGATATGAGCCAGCGGATATCAGAAAAGGTGAGGGAAATCATTGAAACCCACAGGCCGCCGGCGCTCCCGGAAAAGACCCTCGCGGCCTTGGAAGAGATAAAGATCAAGGGGGAAAAAGAGCTGACGGGATCCGTGGATACATAGGACTGTCATGGAAAATCCTTTATGGTCGGGCCCTGAGGGGTTTTCGCCTTCGGCACGCCTTTCTCATCCCAGCCCATGATACGGTAGAAGTCCCTGACCATCGGCGTCAGCCAGTCGGGACCGCCGGAAACTCCACCAGCCTCAGGGGCCGCTCCGTCCAGAAACATTTCCGGGAGTCGATCATCAGCGGCAGTGGCCCCCTGTCTGATATTGAAGAGCCTTTCCATATCCGCTACCCTGCCGGCCATTCTGAAGAGGGTGTCGGGATTGATCTCGCAGCAGGTCAGCTCGGTGACAAGCTCCGATTCGATCCGGAGATCAAATGCCCTGATCAGGCTCAGGGAGGGTACTTTACAGAGGCCCAGGCAGTCCAGAGCGATGTTGACGAGCATGGCCCGTTTGACGATCGCGGATTTCCCGCGCGTTGAGGTGTTCTCCACCGCCCCGGCGTCCCCCAGTTCTCTGGCCGCCTCTTCGGGGGTCCAGGCGTATTCGATCGATGGATACACCTGGTTGAAATCTCCGCCGCGCGAGGAGACGGCATACGCCAAGGCAGTGCCCTTGAGATAGGAAGGGTGATAGGCGGCAAGATCAAGCCCCTTCACCTGGGGTGCATGGCGTCCGGCGTTTCTGCCTATCATTTCGGAGGCCTTGCGGAGACCCTGTGAAAGGATACTCCCAAACCCCTCCCGCTCCGCCATCTGAGTGACCAGAGTTTCCATGGCTTCTGCGTTCCCCCAGTGGAGATCCAAACCCTGCGTATCCCTTTCTGACAGGATGCCGCGTTCAAAAAGATCCATGACAAAGGCAATGGCTCCTCCCGCGGAGATGGTGTCGATTCCCAGGCGGCTGCACAGATTATCCAGAAAAACAATATCCTGGATATTATTCAGACCGCACCGTGCGCCCAGTGCCGCAGTGGATTCAAATTCCGGACGCACACCGCTCATGGCCCGGTACCTGCCCTCATGAAAATGGAGTTCCGCCTTGCACTGGACGGGACACCGGTAACATCCGGTGGATCGCTTTTTGTACCGGGCAAGATTTTTGCCGTCAATGCGATCCGCCCCCTCAAAATGATTGCTCCGGTAATTTCTGGTGGCAAGGATGCCCATGTTGTCGGCCCATTGCATGTATCCGCTGCCGCCGTGTCTGGAAAGCGTTTCGAATTCCTTTGATTCCCTGACCAGCCGGACATATCTGCCAATGACCCCGCGTCCCCGACCTGAAGTGGTGGGGGAGAAACGCTTCGGCCTTTGCACAATGATCGCCTTGAGCAGCTTGGCGCCCATGACCGCCCCGATTCCCGTTCGACCGGCTGCGTGTTCCCTGTCAGCGACAACGCAGGCAAAGACCGTCATATGTTCGCCTGCCGGACCGATAACAAGCGAGTTCACCCTGGCGGGACCGAAGTCTTTCCGGATGGCCGCTTCAGCATCCCAGGTGGTAAGGCCCCACAATGCGTCCGCATCGAGTATTTCCACTTCGCTTTCGTGTATCCATATAAGAGAGGGTTTCTTTGCCCGGCCGGTGACAATCAGGGACTGGATGCCGGCGGCGCGAAGTGCAGCTCCGAAATATCCTCCTACGTTCGAACTTCCAAGGAGCCCGGTTTGCGGAGACAGTGTGCTCAGGTGCACTCTTGATGAAGCAGGAGCCGCCGTTCCCGTCAGGAGACCGCAGGATATGATCAGGATGTTAGCCGGGCCCAGGGGGGCAGTGTCCGGGCCAAGGTGCCGGAAGAGATGCGCAACGTTGTATCCACGGCCGAAAAAAAGTGTTTCCGGGTCTTTCTCAGAATACGGGGATCTGGAGCAGGTGTTTTGAGAAAGATCAATTCGGACGATGTCACCAGGGGTCATCATCATATGCTCCCGACAATGTGGATCTGTTCCGGACGCCATCATTGTTCAGACATTGGACATTAAACCATAGCTGAAGTGTGTAGGCAGGGTCAAGCGTTCAGTGAAGGCCTGATCCACCAGCAAGGTATCATCTTCCCGCCAAGGCGGGATTTCGCAGAGCTCAAGCCGCGTCTTGCCTTCGGTCGCTCCTCCTTGCGACGTATTGGTCGTACGCCTCAGTCGTCGCTCCTCGGCGTTCCCGCTCAAAGTCCGGGATCTTCGACTTGCATCTGACACCTTGCTGGTGATCAGTATTTTCACCAAATCAACCCACAAGATTACCATTGCGGAATTTAGACGGTGGATTTGGGGTGGTTAGGGGATGAATTGGGTGCCGGCGGTTCCTTTGACGCACGCTTCAATGGCTGTCGTGGAGGTGATGAAGGCCGTTCTTGAGGTCTTCCGGACGAACTGGACAGCCGCCTCCACTTTGGGTTTCATGGAGCCCGGCGGGAAATGTCCTTCCTCTAGATAGTGCTCTGCCTGCGCAGGCTCCAGCCGGCGGAGCATGTTCTGTCGGGGGGTCCCGAAATTCACCATGGCCCCTTCAACATCAGTGGCCATAATGAACAGATCGACCCCCACTTCTTCGGCAAGAAGGGCGCTGGCCAGGTCCTTATCAATGACGGCATCGACTCCGCAGAAGCTCCTTCCTTCCCGGATCACCGGGATGCCTCCGCCGCCGCAACAGATGACGATGAATCCCATGTGGATGAGCCTGGAAATTTCGCGTTTTTCAATGATGGTCAATGGCTTCGGGGAAGCGACCACCCGGCGGTATCCCTTGCTGGTCTCACGGGTGGGAAAGGGAAGAAGGGCGGCTTGTTCCCTGGAATACACCGGTCCTATGGGCTTTGACGGGTCTGTGAAGGCCGGGTCACGGGGGCCCACAACCACATACGTGATCAGGCTCACGAGGGGTTTCTGGTGGATAATACCGAGTGCCATAAGTTCGCTGTCCAGGCTGGATTCGATCATGTAGCCCACCTGTCCCTGGGTCTGGGCTACCAGAATTTCAAGCGGCAGCTTTGGAATATCCCGGCTCAATTCCTGCTGCAGGAGGAGATTTCCCACCTGGGGCCCGTTGCCGTGGGTGATAATCATATTGTGGTCTCTTGAGAGACGGGCCAGTTGCTTTACCGGGACCCGGAGGTTCTTGAACTGCTCCTCAACAGTTCCCGCTTGTCCCTTTTTGATCAGGGCGTTTCCGCCCAGCGCAACCAGCAGGGTTTTCTTTTTCCTCTTATCACTCATGCTGCACACGGGCCTCCATCTGCTTCAGGAGGGCTTCCTCCAGAAGGGGATACCCATGGTCCTGATATTCGTACCGGACCCGCATGGCGGGCTTGTTGATGTTCAGGATTCGGGTGAGATGGATAGGGGTGGCAAAGAGGATAAGGTCACAGTCCACGCTGTTGATGGTGGTTTCCAGGTCGGTAATCTGTGTATCGCTGTATCCCATGGCCGGAAGGACCGGTCCCACATGGGGGTAGAGGAGATAGGTGTCTTTGATGGTTCCCACTGCCGCTGAACGGGGATCAACGACTTCGGAAGCACCGTACTGCTTGGCGGCAATGAGACCGGCACCGTACGGCATGCCCCCGTGAGTCAGGGTGGGGCCGTCCTCCACCACCAGGATTCGTTTCCCCTTGACGAGGTCGGGCTGGCTCACAATTGCGGGGGATTTTGCAAGGACGATTCGGGCACTCGGCGCATGTTCCCGGATATTGTTGCGGACCTGCTCCACCTGGGCCAGAGATGCTGTATCCACTTTGTTGATGATGGCGATATCGGCCATGAGCATGTTGGTCTCACCGGGGTAGTACAGCAGTTCATGGCCGGCCCGGTGCGGGTCAAACAGTACGATATGGATATCGGGCCGGTAGAAGGGGGTATCGTTGTTGCCTCCGTCCCAGACAATGATATCCGCCTCCTTTTCCGCTTCCGAAAGGATCCTGCCGTAATCCACCCCCGCATAGGTGACGATCCCGAGGTCAATAAGCGGTTCGTATTCTTCCCGTTCCTCGATGGTGCATTTATGCTTTTCAAAATCCGCGTAGCTGGAAAAGCGCTGGACGGCCTGGCTCTGAAGATCGCCGTAAGGCATGGGATGGCGTATCACCACAACCTTCTTGCCCCGCTTGCGAAGGATATGACATACCTTGCGCGTGGTCTGAGATTTCCCGCACCCTGTCCGGACGGCGCAGACCGCCACTACCGGTTTTCGGGCCTTGAGCATGGTATACGGGGCGCCGATAAGAATAAAATCGGCCCCTTCCGCCATGGCGATAGATGCCTTGTGCATAACCTCCACGTGCGGAACGTCGCTGTAGGAGAAGGCCACCAGGTCCACCTGGTGTTCCCGGATGAGACGGGCCAGGTCCTTTTCAGGATAGATGCGCACTCCCTCAGGGTAGAGCTTCCCGGCAAGCCCGGGGGGATACAGCCGTCCCTCTATCTTTGGAATCTGAGCCGCAGTGAAGGCGACAACCCGGTATCGTTCGTTGTCCCTGAAGTACACATTGAAGTTATGAAAATCCCTGCCGGCCGCACCCATAATGATCACTTTTTCCACCATGGCTTCCTCCTGTTTTTGATCATTATGACACCTTGGATAGGTTCTTTCAAGTCATTCACAGGCAGAACCTGGGCAGAGTCGGATTGAGCCTGGCCAGCAGGGTATATTCAGAGTGTCCGCACTGTTCGGCAATCTCCTCCAGGGCAATTTCTTCTGCGCCCTGTTTGCCGTACAGGACAATTTCTTCTCCCGGTTCGATATCCTCCAGGCAACTGCGCACGGAGATGTGGTTGGCCGTTACGGCGGCTATGAGGGGATGCCTGGTTCCCCTTATGAGACACTCTGCCCTTCCGGCCAGGCCGTTTGGGTATCCGTCCCAGTACCCTATGCCCCCCGTGACGATGACCTCTTTTCCCCGGGCCCCATAGGCCCTGTGGTAGGCGACCGGGTCGCCCCTGCTGAGCTTTTTGACATACACAACTCTGGCTTTCAAGGTCAGGGCCGGTCTCAGGTCGATCCTTTTGAGCCTCCGCTCCGCGGGGGAGGGATAATGACCGAAGACCATGATTCCGGGACGTATCATATCCAATCCTGACTGCGGGTATTCCAGTATGGCTGCGCTGGAGGCTGCATGCCTGATTCCTAAGGAAATACCCCTTGCTTCGGCCCGGCTCAAGACGGAATGAAAGCGTTTCATCTGGGTCCTGTCAAAATCCGGGTCCTCGCTGAGTGAGGTGAAGACGCCCTCTATGCGGATATTGGGCATTTTCAGAGCATGTTCTATGAAATCGAGCGCCTGGTGGTGGGGAACGCCCACCCGGCCCAGACCGGTGTCAATTTTTATGTGTACTCCGGCCAAGCGGTTTTGCTCCCGGGCGGCCTGGTCCAGCCAGGCGACGGCGCTGGTAAACACGGACTGGGATATGTTCAGCGCGACGATACGATCGGCTTCGGCCCTGGTGTAATGACCCAGATTGAGAAGCGGGCCTGCAAGACCGGATTCCCTCAGTTCCATGGCTTCTCTGACAACCCCTACGCATAACCCATGCACCGGCTCCATCTGTTCCAGGTGGCGAGCCACCTGGACGATCCCGTGACCATATGCATTGGCCTTGATGACCGGCATCAGTCTGGTGCCGCTGTGCCGGCTGATTTCCTCGATATTGTGCATGAGGGCATCCAGATCCACCTCGATCCATGGTCCGGAAACATCCTCTGTTCTTGTTCTGATATCTTTTTGAAGAATTGGAGGCATGGATTTTTCAGCTTGAAAAAATACCGGGGATTCCGCTTTACGGTACTCAATGGGTCAATATCTTGCTCAAGAATAATCGGGTCCGCTCCCGCTTGCAGTGATCAAAGAATTCATCCGGCGGGGCGGTCTCCACAATCTGTCCCTCGTCCATGAAGATCACCTTGTGTCCCACCTCTCGGGCAAACCCCATTTCATGGGTGACCACGATCATGGTCATGCCGTCTTTGGCCAGCTGAATCATAACCTCAAGCACTTCGTTGATCATTTCAGGATCGAGTGCCGAGGTGGGCTCGTCGAAGAGCATTATTTTTGGCTGCATGGCCAGTCCCCGGGCAATGGCTACCCGCTGCTGCTGCCCGCCTGAAAGCTGGGCTGGATAAGAATCGGCCTTCTCATGGATCCCAACTTTTTCAAGAAGTTCACCGCCGATCTTTCTTGCCTGCGCGGAACTCATTTTCCTGACTTTGACCGGGGCCAGAGTGACGTTGTCGAGAACGGTCATATGGGGGTAGAGATTAAACTGCTGAAAGACAAAGCCGACTTCTGCCCGGAGGTTGATGAGGTTGGTCTTCTTGTCGTGGACCGGTATTCCATCCACATAGAGTTCACCGGAGCGTATGGATTCCAGCCGGTTTATGCAGCGGATCAGAGTGCTTTTTCCGGAACCGCTGGGACCGCAGATAACCGCTACCTCGCTCTTGTCTATTTCCAGATCAATGTCCCGCAGGACGTGCAAAGGACCAAACCACTTGTTCACTTTTCTGAAACTGATCATGAGTCGGGTTCCCCCGTTATGCGGCTCGGCCGCTTACAGTGTACTTTTTTCCGTTGTCAGCCTGGTTTCGAGCCGGTTGGAAAGCCAGACAAGGGGATAACAGATGAAGAAATAGAGCAACCCCACCAAACCGAACACCAGGATGCCCTCCGGAATCCGCTGAACGGTGAACCAGCCCACACGGGTGACGTCGGTCAGTCCGATCACGGAAACTACCGCCGTGTCCTTGATCAATAAGACGTACTGGCCGACAAGAGGCGGCAGGATCGGCCGCAACGCCTGGGGCACGATAACATACCGCATCTGTTGCGGCCACGTGAGTCCGCCGGAAATGGCAGCCTCCGTCTGGCCTTTGGGGATTGACACAACGCCGCCGTAAACGATTTCGCAGATATAGGCCGTTCCATAAATGCTGAGGCTCAGGACTGCCGAAGTGAAGGCCTCGAGCTGTATTCCCCATTCAGGCAGAATGAAAAAAACAATGAATATCTGTACCAGAAATGGCGTGCCTCGGATAACGTCCACATATGCTGCCAGGGCAATATTGACGGTGCGAATCCGAGTGGAACGGATGATTCCCAACAGGAAACCGCCCAGCGTCGAGATGATCAGGCTCAGTGCGGAGACCTGGACGGTCACCCACAGCCCCTTCAGGAAGAAAGGCAGGGATTCAATCAGGTTTTCTAAATAAGTTCCCCACATATGGATATCATCCCCGGTCCTGCTGAAAAATGAGTCGTTTCTGCCATTGTTGGGAAAGCAGCTTCAGGACAAAATAGATAAGAAGATAAAAGGCCGCGGTCGTAAAAAATCCTTCAGCGGGCATGAAGCGCTCGGAGGCCATCAATTGCCCGGCCCGCGTCAGTTCAAAGACGGAGATGAGGGCCAGCAGAGCGCTGTCCTTTACCAGCACGATCATCTGTCCCAGGAGCGCGGGTATGGTAACGCCGATGGCCTGGGGCAGAATGATGTAGCGAAGTCGCTGATACAGACTCAGGCCGGAAGCCGTGGCCGCCTCAAGTTGCCCTTTGGGTATGGACATTATCCCGGCCCGGATGATCTCGGCGATGTAGGCGCCGCTGTTCAGGGACAGCGCCATGATACCCGTCTGGGTCTCGGAAAGAGAAAGCCCCAGACCCGGCAGCCCGAAGTAGAAAAAGTACAGTTGGGCCAGGAGGGGGGTCGAGCGGATCATTTCGATATAGGCAGTTGCCGGAAAAGATATAGGTCGTCTTCCCGACAACCGCATCACGCAGGAAATGATGCCCAAAAGCAGTGCCCCGATGAGGGCGATCAGACAAATCCATGCCGTGTTGCCCAAACCCCGCAGGAACAGCGGCATTGTCTCAAAGATGACGCGGAAGTTAAATGTTTCTAACATGAATTTCGGGCGGCCGGGGCCGGTCGGGAGGTCCCCCGGCTCATAAAAGGCGGTCTCTTAGTGATCCTTCTTCCAGTCCGTGGTCTTGACCCAGTAGGTCATGTTTTGTTCATATCGGCCATCGGCACGGATCCAGTCGAAAAAGAGGTTTACCCACTCCAGGAGGTGCCGATCCTCGGGGCGCACTGCGAAGCTCAGGGGCTCATAAGACAGCATGGCGGGCAGAATCACGATTGTTCCCTGGGGATAGTTTGCGGCCATGGCTTTGACCGAGCTTAAGTCGGCGATGCCCACATCCGCATGGCCGGCGACTACAGCATTCATGGCGATGTTGCCGCCGCCTTTGTATTCCTTGATTTTTGCCTTTGGCATATGTTTTCGGGCGGTGTCTGTATACGTGGAACCCAGAAGCGTCGCAATGGTGATATCCGGCTTATCGGCATCCGCAACCGACTTGATGGGGGAGCCGGCTTTGACGTACATGACCTGCCCCGTGGTGTAAAAAGGGTGCGTGAAAGAGACCTTCAAGGCCCGTTTGAGTTTCGCCGTCATGTCGGCGGCCAGGATGTCAGCCTTTTTTGACAGGAGGGCCGGGATCAGGCCATCCCAATCATAATCCAGAAACTTGACCTTCACACCCATTTCGTTGGCCATGAGCCGGCAGAATTCAACGGAACTGCCGGTCCTTTTTCCATGCTTGTCCACGAAGCTGAATGGAGGTCCCTGGGTCTGAACCGCTACCCGGAGTTCTCCGCGTTTGATGATATCATCCAGAGTGCCCGCATACGCTGAAGACACCATCGCCACCGCAAAGACCATCGCCAACAAGATCTTCAAACCTTTTCGCACCGCCATGATCCATCCTCCTTTTGTTGTTTGTGATTGGGTGTTATGCCTCGCTGAAACCTGTTTCCTCCGTTACTGAGATGCCCCTTTTTGACAATTGGGCAATAAAGGCCTCATACGGCACATCAATGGCGGGGTTGAGCATCCCTTTCCGGGTGATGTGACCGCGCCCCAACATCTGCGCAACGATACTGGCAGTGTATCCCACGCCGATGCTCATGGCAAACAACCCGGTTTCCAGGTCCCGCTCAATCATGATGGAGCTGGTCATCCATTTCTTCCGGCCGTCCTTCAGACCCTCGAAGGTGTTCTGCATGGCCACGAGATCCTTCTCGTCATCCCGGTACTGGATCTGGGGGCCGATCAATCCTGACAGGAACTGGTGGGGTGTGATCTTGCAGTCCAGATCTTCCACCGGGGCATCGCCGAGGAACCCGAGCGCTTTTAAGGGTTGCCAAAAGGCACACCAGCCGGGCCAGCGCAATGAATACCGTCCTGTCTCCATCAGGGAATTCTTAATATTCAGGAGATGGGCATAAAAGGCGGCGTCACCGTTAGGAATGGCCTCCAGGGTGCCCAGACCCGGAAAGGATATCTGGTGGATGAATTCATTGTCATGCTGCTCTTCCGCGGGTATTTTCACCCGTTGACCGTCCCTGATGAAGAAGGATGTCCTTTTCTGAGTGGTCAGAACCATATCCCAGTTCCAGCTCACCTTGTATTTAAGAGGGTTATGGCTGGCCTTGGCCTCGGGGATCCCTCCACAATAGGAATTGAGGACGTGAAGTTCGTCAAATTCCTTGATGGCGCGGCCGAAAATGACCAGATCGATGCCCGGATCAAGGCCGCATTCGGGCATAATAGCTATATCCGCTTTCCTGGCCCGTTCATCAAGGGTTCCGCCTTGATGGAAGTAGTTCGTACTGACAATGCTCACGCCGGCTTCCAGGGCGGCTTCAAATGCATTCTCCATCAGCGGGGCCGGCAGAAGATCTATGCACACGTCCACATCATCCCGGAGGATTTTCAGGAGGGATGCTTTTGAGGACGCATCCACGTCTCCAAAGGTGATCTTGCCCGGATCCAGGTGAGATTTCAACTGCCCGGGCAGTTCCGTCACCTTGTCGGCACAATAGATTTTCTCTACTGAGCTGCTCCTGGCAAGGTCGAACAGGGCGGCCCTGCCCTGCATTCCAAGACCGCCCAAAAGGGCAATTTTCATGATACGGTCCTCAAGAAATGATTCCCGGTTTGGCCCGGTCGGAATCTGCCTGTCACGGTCGCTGGTCAGGCAGGCTTATACTCTTTAATGTTCCTGATATCACGGGAAGATTATTGTAACTACCATGAATTGGTTGAAAAGAAAAGCGCCATTTTCAGCGGGAAGTTCATCTCAGGTTGCAGCCCTTTGCGGTGCAACAGTATGCCATTAGAATTTCACCGCAAGCCCTGCGCGCCGGGGAGATTTGCTGGTCAGATAGACTCCCAGACAGACCAGGGCCGTCCCCGCAGCCAGAGACAGGGTAATGGGCTCCCCGAGAATGAAAAAAGCAAGCAGCACGGCAGTAATGGGGACGAAGTTGATAAACTGGCTTGCCTTTGTGGCGCCAATAGCCTCAATTCCCTCATAATACCACACAAACCCCAGCACGGTCCCGAAAATCCCGAGATAGAGTATGCTGAACCATGCGGAGCCGGAATAGTGCATGAATGCGGGTATCATGCCCTCGCCGCAGGCCGGGATGCAGAGCGCCACGGTTCCTGCCACGCAGGAATAGGTGGTGGCAACCAGGGGCGAGAGTCCGCTCATGGCAAACTTGCCGATGAGGGAATAGGTCGCCCAGCACAGAACGCAAAGAAAGATGAAAAAATCACCCCTTCCAAGGGCGCCTTGGAGCATTCCGGCAGGATTTCCCTTTGAAATGACCATAACGGCGCCGCACACGGAAAGAATGATTCCAAGTATTTTTGTGATGCCCAGCTTTTCCCGGAAAAAAACGGCGGCAAAAAGGGCGATCACGACCGGGTTGTTGGCGATGATAAGCGCAGCCCGTCCGGCGGTTATCAGCTTGAGACCTTTGAGAAAAAAGACATTATACGCAAACACGCCGGTTGCGCCCAGAAGCAGAATAGGGATGATCTGTGCTCTCCTGATGCGGGGAAGTTTTCCATTTTCTCTCCAGGTGAGAACAAGGAGAAACAGGCACGCTATGAGGAATCTGAAGAAAGCGGTTGAATAGGGGCCCACCTCCCGGGCAACAACTCTTCCGGCGATAAAGGTTCCTCCCCAGAACACGGCCGTCAGGAAGAGTTTCAGGTACGTCAGGAGTAACAGCTTCTTTTGAGGTTCCATTATGCCCCGGCAGCGGTTCAGGGAGGGGGCGGCTTGATAAAGCCCTGGGCATGGTGTTCCATGCGGTGGGCCAAATCGATGCTGGAGGTGAGAATAGGTTCCCGGTAACGCTCTTTGAGGGCTGCCTGGAGCATGTCACTGTTGATGGCCCTTTCCAGTCCGGACAGGATCCCCAGGGAGGCCAGGGCTCTCTCCGGGGCCTTGACGCCATGGTCCTTGAAATCCACCGTGATGATTCGGGCCTGCGTGGGAGGCAGATCTATGTCGCCTCCCCGGATCACCAGCGTCTCGGGGCCCAGCCCGCCGAACAGATCGGATCTTCGGCCAACCCCTTCCTGCCCGACGGCAATGATCACTGCAGGTCTTTCAATACCGGTGTACCCGATGTCTTCAGGGGACAGCAGTACTTCACTGATGGAAGG
>Ga0315542_1001108_pt1 | contig 17007 bp, 17 predicted proteins | sample SalMarSW160120MG_FD_202541 | JGI IMG/M metagenome (GOLD analysis project Ga0315542, IMG submission 202541) | Salt marsh sediment microbial communities from the Plum Island Ecosystem LTER, Massachusetts, United States - Salt Marsh Sediment SW1601-20 ...
ACGTGACGGTCGGCCCGTCGCCGCTCTGGCTCAAGGGGCGCGTGCTCGCCGCGGGGATGCGGCCGATCTCGAACGTCGTCGACGTGACGAACTACGTCATGCTCGCGGTCGGCAGCCCGCTGCACGCGTTCGACCACGACACCCTCCGGGGCGGAGCGGTCGGAGTCCGGCGGGCGCGCGACGGCGAGGAGATCCGCACGCTCGACGGCCAGCTGCGCCGGCTCGACCCGCGCGATCTCGTGATCAAGGACGGGGAGCGGGCCATCGCGCTCGCCGCGATCATGGGCGGCGAGGAGACCGAGGTGAAGGACACGACGACGAACGTCCTCCTCGAGGCGGCGAACTTCGAGCCGATCACGATCCTCCACACCTCCGAGCGGCTCGGCCTGCGCACGGAGGGGTCGAACCGCTGGGAGAAGGGCGTCGACCCGCACCTCGCCGGGCACGCGGCACGGCTCGCGTCGCAGCTGTTCGTCGAGACCGCGGGTGCTCGGTGGGTGGCGGAGACCGACGCGCAGGCCGATCTCGGCTCGCGGCCCGTGATCGAGCTGCGGCCGGCGCGGACGAGCGCGCTGCTCGGGCTCGACGTGCCGGACGAGGAGCAGCGGAGCATCCTGCGCGGGATCGGGTTCGCCGTCGAGGGCGACGCCGTCACGGTGCCCACCTGGCGCGCGCGGGACGTCACGCGCGAGGCGGACCTGATCGAGGAGATCGCCCGCTTCCGGCTCGAGGACGTCCCGTTCACCCTGCCGGCGCGGCGTGAGGCGGTCGGCCGGTTGCCCTCCGAGCAGCGGTTGCGGCGCAGGGTCGAGGACATCCTCGTCGGCTGCGGGCTCTCCGAGGCGTACACGCCGAGCCTCGTCGCCGAGGATCCGGAGCCGGAGGCGCTGCGCCTCTCGCTGCCGCTCTCGAGCGAGCAGTCGATCCTGCGCACGACGCTGCTGCCGAGCCTGCTCGCGGCCGCCGAGCGGAACCGGGAGGCCGGCAACGCGGACGTCGCGCTGTTCGAGATCGCGCGCGCCTATCTCCCCTCCGGCCGCGAGCTGCCGAACGAGCGCTGGCGCGTGGCGGCGGTGCTCGAGGGGGGCTACGCCGACGCGAAGGGCGTCGTGGACGCGCTGCTCGGCGGACTGCAGATCGAGGTCGCGGTCGAGCGGGGCGAGCATCCGCTCTTCCACCCGGGCAAGACCGGCCGGCTTCCGCAGGGCTGGGTCGGCGAGGTGCACCCGGCGGTGGGTTCCGGCTGGGGCGCCTTCGAGCTCGAGCTCGGCGCGCTCGCGGAGGCGCTGCCGGAGCGGCTGCTCTACGCGGACGTGATCACGTTCCCGTCGGTCCTGCAGGATCTCGCCTTCGTCGTCGGCGAGGACGTGCCGGCGGCGGAGCTCCTCGCCGCGATCCGGGAGGCAGGCGGCGGGCTCGTGCGCTCCGTGGACGTGTTCGACGAGTACCGCGGCGAGCAGGTCGGGGAGGGCAAGCGGTCGCTCGCCTTCCGCGTCGCCTTCGGCTCGGCGGAGCGGACGCTCGCGGACGAGGACGTCGCACCCATCCGCGCTGCGATCGTCGACGCCCTCGCGCAGCAGTTCGGCGCTGTCCTGCGCGCCTAGTGCGCTAGCGCCGCCGCCACCGCAGCAGCAGCCGCGCTGCGAAGGCGGCGCCCGTCGCCGCGCCGACCCCGGCGCCGACCTTCTTGCCACGGGCGGCCGCGTGGCCGAGCTCCTCGCGCAGCGAGGTCACTGCGTCCGTGAGCTCTCGGCGCTCGTCGGCGAGCCGGCGGCGGATCTCGGTCTCACTGGCCATTCCGCAGCGCCTCCGTCGTGAGTCGCGCCTCGTCGATCGCCTTCTCCGGCAGCGGCCTGGCCCCCCGGCGGAGGAGCGCGAGGCCGACGCCGCCGAGGATGGCGGCGAGCAGAAGCAGGCCGCCGAAGACGATGAGCAGCGAGAGCCAGACCGGGAGGGCGACCGCGATGCCGGCGACGCCCGCCGCGAGACCGAGCGCGATGACGAAGAACCCGAGCAGGACGGCGGTGAGCGTCAGGCCGATGCCGATTCCGAGCTCGGTGAGCTTCCGCTTGATCTCGGTGGCGGCGAGCTCCAGCTCGAGCCGGACGAGTGAGCGTGCGTGGTCGGCCACGCGCCGTGTCGCCCCGGAGAGCCCCAAGCCGTTCATGCGTTTCTCATTCCCGGCACGGCCGGACCGTAATCGACCCGGCCTGTTCGTGCGGCCTGCTCGCTCGGGCTCGGGTCACGAGATCGGCGCCCGGCGGTCGTGCCAGGGGCGTGCCCGCTCGAGCTGCGAGGCCAGTCGTACGAGCGTCGCGTCCGCGAACGGCGCGCCGATGAGCTGGACGCCGATCGGGAGTCCCGAGTCGCTCGAGTGGAGCGGGAGGGAGATCGCCGGCTGGCCGGTCACGTTCACGAGCGGCGTGAAGGGCGTGAAGAGCGTCTGGCGCGCGAAGGCGAGTCGTGCGTCGCCGTCCGTCTCCTCGAACGTCCAGCCGATCGGCACCGGCGGGAGGGCGAGCGTGGGCGTGAGCACGACGTCGACGTCCTGCCAGAAGCCGACGATCCGCCGGGCCTCCGCCTGGAGGATGTAGACCGCGGCCGCGTAGGCCGGGCTCGGTGTCGCGAGGGCGTCCTCGGCGAGGGTGCGGTTGATCGGCTCGAGCAGCGACAGATCCTCGACGCCGACGATCGCGGGAGAGACCTGCCAGACCCGGATGAAGTGGACGAGCACCTCCTCGCTCTGCCAGGGCGGCGTCGCCTCGACGACGTCGTGCCCGAGCTCCGCGAGGAGATCGGCTGTGGCGCGCGCCGCGGCGGCGCAGGCCGGATCGACCGGCACCTCGATGGGCGGCTCGAGCGTGACGGCGATGCGCAGCCGCCCGGGCTCCTCGTCCGCCTCGGCGAGAAACGGGCGCTCCGGCGCCGGCGCGACGAACGGGTCGCCGGGCTCGGGGCCTGCCATCGCGTCGAGCAGGGCCGCGGCGTCGCGGACCGTGCGGGCGAGCGGGCCCGCGGTGCTGAGTCCGACCGGCCCCGGCCCGTACGGCGCGGGCGAGACGCGTCCGCGGGAGGGCTTGATCCCGACGAGCCCGCAGCAGGACGCGGGCGTCCGGATCGAGCCGCCGCCGTCGCTGCCGTGCGCGGCCGGTGCGAGGCCGGCTGCGACGGCGGCCGCGGCGCCGCCGCTCGAGCCGCCCGGCGTCAGGTCCGGGTTCCAGGGGTTGCGGCAGACGCCGTTCAGCTCCGACTCCGTCTGCGCGATCGTCCCGAGCTCGGGCGTGTTCGTCTTGCCGAGGACGACGAATCCGGCCTCGCGCAGGCGCCGCACGACGGCCGCGTCGGCCTCCGGCACGTTGTCGGCGAACGCCTTCGTCGAGTACGTCGTCCGCAGGCCGGCCGTCTCGGTGAGGTCCTTGATCGGGAGGGGAACTCCGCGGAACGGCGCGTCGGGCGCAGACTCGGCGGCGCGGGCCTCTGCCCGGGCCTGCTCGGCAGCGACCGTGACGTAGGCGTTGAGCTGCGGGTCGAGCCGCTCGATGCGCTCGAGATAGAGGTCGACGAGCTCGAGCGGCGACACGTCGCGTGCGCGCACCCGCGCGGCCAATTCGAGCGGCCCCGCGAAGGCGAGCTCGCTCACGGGCCGGCGAGCCTCAGGCCGGGCGGCGGCCGACGAGGAAGACGGCGCCCTGCGTGCCGACCGGGTGGACGTCGCTGAGCACGCGCGCGATCTGCAGGTGGCCGGTGATCTGGTCCTCGTCGAGGCGGGCGAGGCAGCGGGCGACCATCCCCGCCGAGGCGCCGTAGCCGTGCTCGCTCGCGCAGCGGAAGCGGAAGCCCGGCCTCCCTGTCGCCTGGATGGGGTTGAGCGGCGCGCAGAGGACGGCGGCGCGGTCGACGTCGGCGCTCGAGTCGAGCGCGAGCTCGACCAGCAGGTCGCTCCAGTCGGACGGGAGCCCCTCCCGCGCGGCCTCCCACTCGTCGGCGAGCAGCGGCTGCTCCACCTCCGGTGGCGCCTCCGCGCGGCTCGCGGAGACGAGGACCAGCTCGCCCCGGATGCCCTCCGAGTCGATCCGGCCGAGCAGGCGCCGGACAGCTTCGGGTCCGATCCCCTGCCCAGAGCGCCCGACGTGGAAGCGGATCGAGTCGCCGCCGAGCCCCGGGCCGGCCGGCCCGAGCAGCGCAGCGGCGCGGTCGCGGCCGTCCTCGCCCTCGACCTGGAGGCTCAAACGGACGTCGCTCCACCTCGGATCCAGACCGCTCTCGACCCTGTTCCACTGCTCGACGAGTCGCACGGCGGGAACCGTACACTCGTGACCGTGGCCAAGGTGGAGCACCGGTCGAGCCTGGCGAAGGGCGAGCTCGGGGACGTTCTGCGCGAGATGCTTCTCATCCGCCGCTTCGAGGAGAAGGTCGAGGAGAGGTTTCGTGCAGGCGACCTGCCGGGCTTTCTCCACGTCGCCATCGGCCAGGAGGCCTGCGCGGTCGGGGTCTGCCGCGCGCTCGAGGACGGCGACGTCATCGCCTCCACGCATCGCGCCCACGGGCACACGCTCGCGAAGGGGACGCATCCGAACGAGCTCATGGCCGAGCTGTACGGCAAGCAGGAGGGGTGCTCGCACGGCTACGGGGGCTCGATGCACCTCTACGACGTCGAGCGCGGCAACATGGGCGCGAACGCGGTCGTCGGGGGCGGGCTCCCGCAGATCACGGGCGCCGCTCTCGCCTTCCAGCTCCGCGGGGAGCCGCGCGTCGCGGTCGCCTTCTTCGGCGACGGCGCGACGAACATCGGCACCTTCCACGAGGCGCTGAACCTCGCCCAGCTCTGGCAGGTGCCCGCCGTGTTCGTGCTCGAGGACAACAAGTGGGCGGAGTCGACTCCGGAGTGGCAGCACTCCCCGATCCGTGACCTGTCCGACCGCGCGAAGGCGTTCGGGATGAAGACCCTGAAGACCGACGGGCAGGACGTCGAGGCGGTGTACAAGACGGCGCGGAAGGCGCTCGACCACGCGCGCGGCGGCAACGGCCCCGTCTTCGTCCACCTCGAGACCGTTCGCTTCTCGGGCCACTACATCGGCGACCCGCAGGTCTACCGCGACCGCGGCGAGGCGCGGGAGCTGAGCGAGACGCGCGACCCGATCGAGCTGCTGCGCGAGAAGATCGGCGTCTCCGGCGAGGACTTCGCGGAGCTCGACGCCGAGGTCACGGAGATCGTCGAGGCGTCGGTCGGGTTCGCGAAGGGAGCGACCGATCCCGCTCCCGAGGACGCCCTCAAGAACGTCTACGCCTGAGATGCCGGAGCTGACCTATCGGGAGGCAGTCCGCGACGCGCTCGTGCAGGCGATGCGCGAGGACGAGGACGTGTTCGTCGTCGGCGAGGACATCGCCGAGATGGGCGGCTCGATGGGCGTGACGGCCGGGATGGTCGACGAGTTCGGGCCCGAGCGCGTCCGCAACGCGCCGATCTCGGAGATGGCGATCGCGGGAGCGGCGATCGGCGCCGCGCTGCAGGGGATGCGCCCCGTCGCCGAGATCATGTACGAGGACTTCCTCACGCTCGCGACCGAGCAGATCGTCAACCAGGCGGCGAAGCACCGCTACATGTCGGGCGGGCAGGTGAGCGTCCCGGTCGTCTTCCGGACGCAGGGCGGCGCCGGCTGGTCTCCGGGCGCGCAGCACGCGCAGCAGCTCGAGGCCTGGTTCGTCCACATCCCGGGGCTCAAGGTCGTGTTCGCGTCCACGCCGGAGGACGTGCGCGGGCTCCTCTGGTCGTCGATCTACGACGACAACCCCGTCGTCTTCTTCGAGCACCGGACGCTCTATCCGATCAAGGGCGAGGTGCCGGAGGAGATCGAGCCGATCCCGCTCGGCCGGGCGCGCGTCCACCGGGAGGGTGCGGACGTGACGGTGATCGCGACCGGACGGCTCGTGCACGAGAGCCTGAAGGCGGCGGAGGAGGCGGAGGGTGACGGCATCTCCGTCGAGGTCGTCGACCCGCGCACGCTGCAGCCGCTCGACGAGGAGACGCTCGTGGCGTCCGTGAAGAAGACGAACCGGGCCGTCGTCGCTCACGAGGCGGTGACGCGGATGGGCTTCGGCGCCGAGGTGGCGGCCGTGCTCCAGTACCAGGCCTTCGACTGGCTCGACGCGCCGATCGAGCGGGTCGGCGCCAGGTTCGCGCCGCTCGCCTTCGCGCCCGTGATGGAGGCGTTCGTCGTCCCGCACGCCGAGGACGTGCTCGCCGCGATCAAGCGCACGGTCGGGAAGGAGTGAGGGCGTAGCCGTGGCGACCGAGGTCATCCTGCCGCGGCTCGGCCAGGGCATGGAGTCCGGCACCATCGTCCGCTGGCTCAAGTCCGAGGGGGAGACGGTGGAGAGGGGCGAGCCCCTGTTCGAGCTCGACACCGACAAGGTGACGCAGGAGGTGGAGGCCGAGGCGAGCGGCGTCCTGCTCAGGATCGCCGTCGCCGAGGGCGAGGTGCCCGTCGGCCGCACCGTCGCCTTCATCGGGGCGGAAGGCGAGGACGTGCCGGAGGTGGCCGAGCCCGTGGCCGAGGCCGTGCCGGAGGCCGAGGCACCCGTCGAGGCAAGTAACAGACTGTTACAAGCAGAGGCTCAGCCGTGGATCGAGCGCAGGTCACGGCCCGAGCCGGGGGCGGCGGCGAACGGCCGGATCAAGGCTTCGCCGCTCGCGCGCCGCATGGCGCGGGAGCGTGGCCTCGACCTCGCGGCCATCCACGGCACGGGGCCGGACGGCCGCATCGTCGCCGAGGACGTCGAGCGGGCGGAGGCCGGCGGGGAGGCACCCCCCGCAAGTAACAGACTGTTACAAGCTCCTGTCCCGGCGGGTGAGGTCGAGCGGCGGCCGCTCTCGAACGTCCGCAAGACGATCGCGCGGCGCCTCACGCAGGCGTGGCAGGTGCCGGTCTTCCAGCTCCAGGCGTCGGCCGACATGACGCGCGTGAACGCGCTCGTCGCAAAGCTGCGCGAGCGCGAGCCGGAGCTGCGCGTCACGGTCACGGACGTCCTGACGAAGGTCTGCGCCGCCGCCCTCGTCCGCCATCGCGAGGTCAACGCCGAGTGGACGGACGAGGCGATCCTGCTCCACCCGAGCGCGAACGTCGGCATCGCCGTCGCGGCGCCGCAGGGGCTCGTCGTCCCGGTGATCCGCGGCGCCGAGCGGCTCTCGCTGGCCGAGATCGCGACGCTGCGCACGGACCTCGTGGCGCGGGCGCGAGAGAACCGGCTGCGCGCCGAGGATCTCGACGGCGGCACGTTCACGCTCTCGAATCTCGGCATGTACGCGGTCGAGAGCTTCACCGCGGTGCTCAACCCGCCGCAGGCGGCGATCGTCGCCGTGGGCGCGACGGAGGAGCGTGTCGTGCCGGTCGGCGGCGAGCTCGCCGTGCGGCCGATGCTGACGCTCGTCGTCACGTTCGACCACCGTGCCGTCGACGGCGCTCCTGCCGCGGCCTTCCTCCGTGCAGTCAAGGAGGGCCTCGAGGAGCCGGGGCTCGCGCTCTAGATGCTCCGCCCGGTCGACCGCAAGGACGTCCGCTTCCTCCGCGACATGCTCCGGCACGCCTACCACTGGCGGCTCGCGCGGGATCCGGACCTGCCCGTCTTCCGCTACGTCCACAACTGGGGTAGGCGGGGCGACGCGGGCGTGATCGCGTTCACCGGCACGAACGTGTACGGGGCGGCCTGGTATCGCCTCTTTCCGGAAGCGGCGCCGGGCTTCGGCTTCGTCGACGAGCAGACGCCGGAGCTGACGATCGCCGTCGTCCCGAGCCACCGCGGACACGGCACCGGCGGCGAGCTCCTCGAGGCGCTGCTCACGCGGGCACGCGAGGACGGCTTCGCGCGCATCAGCCTCGGCGCGCAGCCCGGCCAGACCAGCTTCTACGAGCAGCACGGCTTCCGCGAGCTCCGGCGCGGCGACGGAACCGTGACGATGGTCGCCGACCTCTAGGAACTCGCAAAGCTCCCGCTTTGTGGAGAGAATCCGCAGGCGATGGGGAATTCGCGGCATCGTCTTGCCGAGACGTTGGGTGCGGTGGCGCTGGCCACCGACCTCGCTGCCGGCAGCGCACCGGAGACCGCTTTGGGCGCGACCGTCGCCTCGGTTCGGATCGGACGAATGCTCGGTTTCTCGACGTCGGATCTCTCTGACGTCTACTACGGCTCTCTCCTTCGGTTCATCGGGTGCACCGCCACGGCGACCGAGGTCGCCTCGCTCGCTCTCGGCGTCGACCAGGTTGCGAACTACGCGGTTTCCATGTGCGACTGGGTCGACCCCGACCAGGTGGAGGCTTCGCTGGATACGTACCTCCCCCGCGACGTGGCGGAAACGCGGCGCCGCGAAGCGCTCGCGGCTATTCGCGCCAATCACGAGGGCATCCCCGATCTGACCGCGGCTCACTGTGCTCAGGCGCTGGCGTTCGCCGGCAGGCTGCCCCTTCCGGCGGGCGTTTCGGAGCTCCTTCGCCACATGAACACGAGATGGGACGGCCGGTTCTCGGAGGCGGTGGGATCGGACATCCCGATCGGAGCGCGGGTAATCCTGCTCGCCGTCAACTGTGAGCATCACAGGCGGGCAGGCGGCACCGTCTCCGCGGTCGAGGTGGCGCGTGCGCGCGCGGGAGGGCAGCTCGACCCGGAGCTCTGCGCCCTGATCGAGCGCGAGGCCCCGGCCATCTTCGACGGTTTCGATGCTCCGTCGATATGGCCGTTGTTCCTCGAGTCCGAGCCGGGTGGCGCGCGGTGGATCGAGCCCGGGACTGTTGCTGACGTCGCCGGGGTCCTCGCAGACTTCGCCGATCAGAAGTCGGGTTGGTGGCTCGGGCACTCGCACCGGGTAGCCTCGCTTGCAGCGGGCGCTGCGGCGTTTCTCAACCTCGATCCGGACGAGCTCGCCGAGCTGCAGATCGCCGCGCTCGTTCACGACATCGGTCGCGTGGCCGTTGCAAACGGGGTGTGGGAGAAGCCAGGCGCCCTCGACCCGATCGAGCGGAGACTCGTCGAGAGTCACAGCTACCAGACCGAGACCGTGCTGTCGCTGTCGTCCCTGTTCCAGCCGGTCGCGGTGCTGGCTTCATCGGCCTACGAGCGCGGCGACGGGAGTGGGTTTCACCGTCACAACCGAGTCATCGACGCTCGAGCGGGGCTGCTCGCCGCCGCCGACGTCTACGACGCGTTGACCCACGATCGTCCCTGGCGCGACGCGCTGGAAGGGCCGGCGGCAGCTGCGGAGCTTCGAGCGATGGTGTCCGACGGGTTGCTGCTCCCTGATTGCGCGCGGGCCGTGCTCGAGGCCGCCGGCCATCGCAGGCGTGCCAGCGAGCAGGTCTACCCGGCGGGTCTGACGAGGCGGGAAGTGGAGGTGCTCGTTCTGCTCGCCCGTGGCGCACAGACGAAGGTGATCGCCGCTCGTCTCTCGATCTCGGCGAAGACGGCGGACCACCACATCCAGAGCGTCTACGGCAAGACGGGCGCACGTGGCCGCGCGGCCGCGGCCCTGTTCGCGGCTCAGCAGGGTCTGGTGCGAAGTTAGGGAGGATTCCCCATAACCCGCCGCGTCGGCGGCTCGTAGGTTCCGAGGCGAGAGAGGTCAACCCAGATCCGCGGCACGAGCAGGCGGATCCGAGCCAAGGAGAGTCCTATGGAAGAGCTAGGACAGGCGGAAGAAGCGCTCTACGAGTACACGGCGCAGTTCACGAAGGTGGTGGAGTACGGCATCTCGGCGGAGGCGCTGTTCTCCGGCCAGACGCCGCCCCCGCCCGAGGGAGCTCGGTTCGACGTCCACTTCGAGGGGCCTGTGACCGGAGCGAAGCTCCGCGGGACCGTGACGGGCGTGGACTACCTCCACATCCGGGCAGACGGTCGCGTCGAGCTCGACATCCACGGGGAGATCACGACCGAGGATGGAGAGAAGATCGCAATCCACGCCGACGGCGTGGGGATTCCGCAGAACGGCTCGCCGGTCTTCCTCCTGCGCGAGAACGCCACGCTGATCTCCAACCACCCGGAGTACGCATGGCTGAACCCGCTCCAGGTCTGGTCTCCGGGGACGGTCGACGTCGCGAAGGGCGAACTCCGAGTCAGCGGATACGCGTCCTGAGGACGGGTCGGCGCACGAAGCGCGGCGGGGCCGGGGAAACCGCGGCCCCCCGCGTGCACCTGCGGTCCGGGCGACATCTGCCGGCGGAAGTGGGCGAGAGCCGCCGCCACGGCACGGGAGGGGAACCGTGACGACGGTCGGCGGCCTCTGAGTACGCTCAACCGAACCAGACCAGGGAGAAGATGAGCATGGACGTTGACGTCGCCGTCCTCGGGGGCGGCCCGGGCGGGTACACCGCCGCCATCCGCGCCGCACAGCTCGGCGCGAAGGTCGCCTGCATCGAGAAGGAGCCCGAGCTGGGCGGCACCTGCCTGCGCGTCGGCTGCATCCCGACGAAGGCCTGGGTGCAGACCGCGTACGCACTCAAGGAGGCCGAGGAGCACTTCGCGAAGTTCGGCGTCCAGGTCGGGGAGGCGACGCTCGACTTCGCGGCCTCGAACGAGTGGAAGGCCGGCGTCTCGAAGCAGATGACCGGAGGCGTTGCGACGCTCTTCAAGGCGAACGGTGTCGAGTGGGTCAAGGGGGTCGGCACCTTCACGGACGCGAACACGATCGCCGTCGACGGCGGCGAAAGCGTGGTCTTCAAGTCCGCGATCGTCGCGAGCGGCTCGTATCCGCTCCGTCCGCCGATCGACGGTCTGGACTCGCCGCGCTGCGTCGACTCGACCGGCCTGCTCGGCCAGGAGCAGGTGCCGGGGCGGCTCGTCGTGCTCGGCGGCGGCATCATCGGCTGCGAGTTCGCTTCGATCTTCCGCCGCTTCGGCTCGGAGGTGACGGTCGTCGAGATGCTCGACACCCTGATTCCCCAGGAGGACGCCGACGCAGCGAAGGAGCTCGCGAAGCAGTTCGAGCGGCGCGGCATCTCGCTCCATCTCGGCAAGCAGTGCACGAAGGTCGACGACGACGGCTCGCAGCTCACCGTCCACTTCGGGGAGGGCGAGACCGTGCAGGCCGACCTGATGCTCGTGAGCGTCGGCCGCGGGCCGCTCGTCGAAGGAATCGGGCTCGAGGCGGCCGGCGTCGAGTTCGACCGGCGGACCGGCGTCGCGACCGACGAGCACCGGCGCACGAGCGTCCCGCACATCTACGCCGTCGGGGACTGCGCCGGCTACTGGCAGCTCGCCCACACGGCCTTCCGCGAGGGTGAGGTCGCGGCCGAGAATGCGACCGGGCACGAGGCGGTCGTCGACGCGCGCGCGGTGCCGCGCCCGATCTACACGGATCCCGAGATCGCAGCCGTCGGGCTGACCGAGGAACAGGCCCGTGAGCAGTACGGCGACGACGTCGCGGTCGGCCGCTTCCCGTGGATCGCGAACGCGCGCGCCGTGATGCAGGACGAGACGGTCGGCTGGGTCAAGTCGATCCACGAGACCCGCTACGGCGAGCTGCTCGGGCTCGTCATGGTCGGGCCGCACGTGACCGACCTGGTCGAGGCCGGGGTCATCGCGATCGATGCCGAGTCGACGGTGGAGACCGTCGCCGACGGGATCGCGCCGCACCCCACGCTCTCGGAGGCGATCAAGGAAGCCGGGCTCGTCGCCCTCGGCCGTCCCATCCACATCGCACGCCGCAAGCCGCGCGCGCAGACGACAGCCTGATCCCCGGCAGAGGGACGAGCGCCGCTAGTACGCGTGCCCGGTCACGATCTTCGCGACCAGGAAGGTGAGGAAGATCACCACCACCACGAGCACGGCGAGGGATGTGAACAGCACCGGCACCATCCGCCACGGATGCTCGTCGACGTGCAGGTGCGGTAGGTGCGGGTGCGGTGTGTGGACGTGCAGCACGCTGCAGTCACCTCCTTGTCGAACGCCACGATTCGTACCCGGCTACCGGAACGACAAACGAGCGGCGCTCGGGCTGGAGCCCGATTCGGTAGCCTCGCGACGACGACAGGAGGTGCCATGGGCATCATGAACAGGCGTAACGCGGTCGTCGGCTGGCTCGTCCTGAGGGCCGGCAAGGCGTTCGCGCGGCGGAAGGCGAAGCGCGTCGGCGGCAAGCTCTCGTCCTGGCGCGGGAAGAGCGGCGATCAGTGACGGCTCGCTGCGAAGGTGCGTGTTCGGTCCGCAGCGAGCCGTGAGCTTCTTCCGCGCCTCGATCGCAGATCTCGTCCCGTACGAGCCGGGCAAGCCCGTCGAGGAGGTGCAGCGGGAGCTCGGGCTCGAGCGGGTGGTCAAGCTCGCCTCGAACGAGGGGCCGTTCCCGCCCTTCCCGGCCGCGCTCGAGGCGATGGAGCGCACAGCGGCCGAGCTGAACCGCTACCCCGACGGGGGCTGCCACGCGCTGCGGACGGCTCTGGCGGAGCGGCACGACGTCCGCTACGAGGAGCTCGTCGTCGGAGCGGGCGCGGACGGGATCATCGACCTGCTCGCGCAGGCGACCCTCGACCCGGGCGACGACGTCGTCTGCGGCTGGCCCTCGTTCCCGAGCTACGTCCTCACCGCGGCGAAGCTCGGCGCCGTCGTGCAGCGGGTTCCCCTGCGCGACCACACGTACGACCTCGACGCGCTGCTCGAGGCGATCGGCCCGCGGACGAAGCTCGTCTACGTCTGCCACCCCAACAACCCGACGGGGACGGCGAACGGGCGGGACGAGCTGCTCGGCTTCCTCGACCGGCTCCCGGAGCACGTCCTCTGCGTGCTCGACCAGGCGTACCTCGAGTACATCGACGACCCGGACTACGTCGACGGGCTCGACCTCTTCCGGGAGGGGAGGCGCGTCGTCGTGCTGCGGACGTTCTCGAAGATCTACGGCCTCGCGGGCCTTCGCGTCGGCTGGGGAGTCGCGCCTCCGGACGTCGTCTCCGCCACGAGCAAGGTGCGCCGCGCCTTCGACGTCGGCGCGATCGGCCAGGCCGCTGCGCTCGCGAGCCTCGACGACCCGGGGGAGATCGAGCGGCGACTCAAGCTCAACGCGGCCGGGCGGACGCGGCTGGCGGAGATCCTCCGCGGGCACGGGCTCGCACCCGTCGAGCCGGCGCTCGGCAACTTCCTCTTCGCCGAGGTCGGCAAGGGCCGCGAGCTGTTCCAGCGCTTGCTGCAGGAGGGTGTGATCGTCCGCCCGCTCGACGGCTTCGGTGCGCCGGAGTCGATCCGCGTGAGCGTGGGGACGCCCGAGGAGAACGAGGTCTTCGCCGGCGCTTTGGGACAGGTCCTTTCGAGCGTCTCGTAAGCCGCCGGTTCAGGTGGTAGCTTCGGCCCGAGTTTCGTGAGGGTCAGCGCCGCACAGCTCGCACCGCTTCGCCTGCCGGGATTCCGGAACCTGTTCTACGCGACCCTCGGCTCGAGCGCCGGGACGCTGCTGGCGGCCATCGCGCTCGCGATCGACGTCAAGGACCGGACGGATTCGGGGCTCTGGGTGGCCGCGGTGTTCGTCGTCGAGTTCCTGCCGACGGTTGTCGTGGGGCTCCTGCTCGGCCCGCTGCTCGACCGGCTCGAGCGGCGCTCGCTGATGATCGCCGCGGACGTCCTGCGCGTCGGCGTCTTCGTCGCGCTGCCGTTCGCGCCGAACGCGGCGACGGTCGTCGGGCTCGCGCTCGTCGCAGGCCTGGCGACGGGCTTCTTCCGGCCGGCGGTCTACGCCGGCGTGCCGAACCTCGTCGACGAGGAGCAGCTGCCGGCCGCCAACGCGCTGCTCCAGACCGTCGAGAACGCGAGCTGGGCGGTCGGGCCGGTGGTCGGCGGCCTGCTCACGGCGGCCGCGGGACCGTCCGCGGCCTACGGGATCAACGCCGCGTCGTTCCTCGTCTCGATCGCGCTCGTCGTCCGGATCCCCCCGCGCCTGCTCCAGAGCGAGCGGGCCCTGTCGCGCGGCCACTGGCGCGACCTCGCCGACGGCTTCGGCGCGGCACTCCGCTCGCGCTCCATGCTCGCCGTGCTCGTCGCGTGGGGGATCACCTCGCTCGGCACCGGCATTGCGCAGCCCGCCGAGGTCTTCCTCGCCAAGGACACGTTCTCGGCCGGCGACTTCGGCTACGGCCTTCTCTACGGGGCGATCGGAGCCGGCCTCGTCTTCGGCAGCTTCGCCAGCGCGGCCTCCCTCGCTCGTCGCAGCACAGCCGTCGTCTATGGCGGGAGCCTCGTGATCATGGGGATCGGCTATGCGACCGCCGGCCTCAGCCCGAACGTCTGGGTGGCGGCCGTCTGCTGCACCGTGGCCGGCGTCGGGAACGGGGCGGCGGTGGCGTGCAACGCGCTCCTCGTCCAGCGCGGCACGTTCGATCTGTTCCGCGGCCGGGCGCTGACGTTCGTGATGAGCGCGACGTTCCTGCTGCTCGGCGCAGGTATGGCCATCGGTGGGGTCTTGCTCCACAGCACCGGCCCGCGCTGGCTGTGGGTCGGTGCCGGGGCCTCCCTGTTCGTCGCCGCGCTCGCCGGCTGGCTGATCGCGCGGAGGCTCGCCGGCGAGGAGGGGGCCGAGGGCGAGCTCCTGCCGGAGCCCGAGCCCGTCGCAGCCGCCAACTAGCAGCTGCTCCGGCGGCGGCTCCTCTTCCACAGGGGCGGACGCTCGACGCCGAACGGCCGGTGGCAGCCACTGCACGTCTTCGTAACGGACTCCGCCGCTCTGTCGTGCGGTTCGACCGCTGCAGCGTGACGGTTCTGTGATGGTGGCTGCCACCGGTCGTAGGCTCCCGGGCATCTCGGCGACTCCAGCGATCGCTTCCACTACAGTCCTCGCGGTGCCGGCCCGCCGCGACTGGACACGGGAGGATCTCGCCGCCGCCGTTCGCGCCGGCGACCGTCGTGCGCTCGCCCGCGCGATCTCGCTCGTCGAGGACGGAGACCCGCTCGCCTACGGCGTGGTCGCCGACCTCTATCCGAGCACCGGCTCCGCCTACTCCGTCGGCATCACCGGGCCGCCCGGGGTGGGCAAGTCGAGCCTCGTCTCCGCGCTCGTCCGGCACGTCCGGGAGCAAGACACGTCGGTCGGCGTCGTCTCGGTCGATCCTTCGAGCCCGTTCTCGCAGGGCGCGCTGCTCGGCGACCGCATCCGGCTGAGCGACCACTTTCTCGACCCCGAGGTCTTCATCCGCTCGATGGGAACCCGTGGCCATCTCGGCGGGCTCGCCGAGGCGACGCTCCAGGCGCTGCTCGTCCTCGACGCGGCGGGCAAGGATCTCGTCTTCCTCGAGACCGTCGGGGCCGGCCAGAGCGAGGTCGAGATCATCGGCATCGCCGACACCGTCCTCCTCGTCCTCATGCCGGGCTCCGGCGACGCGGTGCAGGCGCTCAAGGCCGGGATCATGGAGATCCCGGACGTGATCGCGATCAACAAGATGGACCACCCGGCGGCGAAGACGATGCTCAACGAAGTGCGCTCGATCCTCGCTCTCGACCGCAGCCGCGACTGGAATCCGCCCATCGTGCTCACCGAGGCGGTGCGCGGCGAGCACGTCCCGGAGCTGTGGGAGAAGATCTCCGAGCACCGCAGCTTCCTCGAGCAGAGCGGGCAGCTCGACGAGCGCCGGCGCGCGAACCTCGCGCGCGAGGTGTTTGCGGTCGCCGCGAGCCGGGCGAGCCGCCATCTCGAGCAGGCGGTCGCCGACGATCCCGAGCTGCGGCGGCTGCTCGCGGAGGTGCAGACGCGCGAGCTCGACCCGCTGACGGCGGTGCGCGAGATACTCGACAAGGTCTTTCGAATCCACGATGGCGACGACGGCGGCACCCGGGCTAGCTGAGATCGAGCGCGCGCGAGAGCGGCTCGCCGGCGTGGCGCGCGTCACGCCGGTGTTCTCCTCGGAGACGTTCTCGCGGCTCGCCGGCCGGCCGGTGCACCTGAAGGCTGAGAACCTGCAACGGACGGGCTCGTTCAAGATCCGCGGCGCCTACGCGAAGCTCGCGGGACTCGAGCCCGGGCAGCGGGAGGCGGGCGTCGTCGCGGCGAGTGCCGGCAACCACGGGCAGTCGGTCGCCTGGGCGGCGCGCGAGCTCGGCGCGCACGCGCGGATCTTCATGCCGCAGGACTCGCCGATGGCGAAGGTCGACGCGACGCGCAGCTACGGCGCGGAGGTGGAGCTGACGGGGCCGGCGATCGAGGAGTCCCTCGCGGCGGCGCGCGCCTACGTCGAGCAGAGCGGCGCGGCGTTCGTCCACCCCTTCGAGGATCCGCAGGTCGTCGCAGGGCAGGGGACGATCGGCCTCGAGCTCGCGGAGCAGGACGACGCCCTCGACACGGTGGTGATCCCGATCGGCGGCGGAGGGCTCGCCTCGGGGATCTCGCTCGCGCTCCGGGCCGTCCGGCCGCGGCTGCGAATCGTCGGCGTCCGTGCGGCGGGGACGATGCCCGGCGGGTCCGGCTACACGATCGCCGACGGGATCGCCGTCAAGCAGCCGGGCGAGCTGGCGACGGCGGTCCTCGACGAGACCCTCGACGAGATCGTCTCCGTCGAGGACGAGCAGATCGCGGAGGCGATCGTCCTCCTCGCGGAGCGGACGAAGCTCGTCGTCGAGGGGGCCGGCGCGGTCGGCGTGGCCGCGATCCTCGGGGGCCTCGTCGGCGGCTCCGGGCCGGTGGTCGCGATCCTCTCGGGCGGCAACATCGACGCCTCGCTCATGGTGCAGGTGATGCGGCGCGGTCTCGCCCTCAGCGGCCGCTACCTCGTCCTGTGGACGCGGGTGCTCGACCGTCCCGGCGAGCTCGCGCGGCTGCTCGACCTGCTCGCCGCCGAGCGGGTGAACATCGTCGAGGTCGAGCACCAGCGGGAGGCGATGGGCGTCCCGGTCGGCTACACCGGCGTCGAGCTCACGCTGCTCACGCGCGACCCGGCCCACTGCGAGCAGCTCCTCGCCCAGATGCGCGAGTGGGGCTACCCGGTCGAGCGCCTCGACTGATAGCTCGCAAGAGCTTCGCTCTTGCTCGCTGGAGGGCATGGAACGAGGGCCGGG
>Ga0315542_1001110_pt1 | contig 16985 bp, 12 predicted proteins | sample SalMarSW160120MG_FD_202541 | JGI IMG/M metagenome (GOLD analysis project Ga0315542, IMG submission 202541) | Salt marsh sediment microbial communities from the Plum Island Ecosystem LTER, Massachusetts, United States - Salt Marsh Sediment SW1601-20 ...
TTTGACGAAGATGCAGTCGCGGGCCGCATCGAAGATCCCTCGGAAGCGTTCCTCGCTCTCGCGCAGGGCCTGCTCGGCCTGCTTGCGGTCGGTGATGTCCTCCAATACGGTCTGGATGTAGCCCTCTTCCCGGTGCCACGCGGCCGACATGCGCAGCCAGAACTTCGTCCCATCCGAGAAGCGCCGGAACTCCGCCTCGAACCCGCGCACCTCCTCCCCGGAGAGGAGGAGCTCGCGGAGCCGCAGCCGCGCCGCAGGCTCGACGTAGCGGTCGTCCGCCATGAGGCCCTCGTCCAGGGCCCCGGGGTCCGTCAAGCCGAACATCCGCAGCGCCTCCGGATTGGCGGCAACCACCCTGCCGTCGTCGAAGCGCGTCCGCACCAGACCGATCGGGGCTCGCTCGAAGAGGTCACGCAAGTGGGAACCCGCGCCGGGGACGGAAGGCGGCTCCCGGGGACCTCCAGACTCGCCGAGCACCCGGTCCTCCTCCTTCGTACCGGAGGATCTTGGACGCCGTGCTGGCCGCGACTCCCCCATGGACGACCCCCTCACTGCCGATGGAACATGAGCCGCTCGTGCAGGTCGTCCGCCAGGGCCTCGTCCAGGTCCGCGAGCCGACGTTGCTCGTCGGCGGCCGCCCGTGCATCACCCGCGTACAGGAGGGCGAGGCCGAGACCGTAGACCGCCCTGGCGTTCTCCCCATCCGCTGCGACCACCCTGCGGAACTCCTCGATGGACTCAGGGTACGAGCGGAGGTGGAAGAGCGCCACCGCCAGACTCAAGCGGGCGGCCGTATGTCCGGGATCGAGCCTCAGCACACGCCTCTCGGCGGACGCCGCCTGCTCATGCCAGCCCAGACGCTCGTACAGCAGGCCCAGGTTGTAGTGGACCTCTGGGAGATCGGGCTTCCTTCGCGCCGCATCCTCGAGCGTCGCCACCGCCTCGTCCGGCTGGCCGTCACCGGCATATGCGAGACCGAGCAGGAGCAACGCCTTGCCGTCCTCCGGCCGCAGTGTGCGCGCCTCTTCGAGGGCCTCCACGGCCTCATGGGATCGACCGAGGGCGCCGAGCGCGGAGCCAAGCCCCAGATACGCATGGAAACGCTCCGTGTCGTGCCTCGCCTTCACCAGCGCCGCCCGATAGTGCGCGGCCGCCAGCTCCGGTGTCCGAGCCTCGAGCGCTCCATAGCCCGCGGTGAGCTCGCCGAGGCAGTTCAGGCCGTCATCCGTCTCGGGCCCCGCCGACGGCGCCACTCCGTCGTCCGCAGAGAGCCCAGGCGTCACCCCGACCATGGCCAGCGCCAGGACGACTGCAGCCACCACGCGGTGGCAGCGGGCACCCGCCGCATGCTTTCCTCGCCCGCCCTCGTGACCTGGCGATCTCATCCCACTCCCCGGTCTCCGGGCCCGCCCGCCGCCGTGCAACGTCCGGCCGCATCGCGGCCTGGGCTGCGGCCGGCCCGGATGTGCATCAGTTCCACGACAATTCTATCTCTCCTCGACGGGAAGGTCGGAGCTCCCGACCATCCGCGCCACCGCCGGCGTCCGTGGTCCTGTCGGAAACATCGGTAACGGCCGGACCCGGGTTCGTCGCTCCGGTTCCGGACACTGAGCCGGCGCGTGGGCGACAAGGTCACTCGTCCTCGTCCGGTCGACACACCTTTCGCGACGAAACGGTGACCGTGTTGCCTCCGCACCGCTTGGATTCGTACAGTGCGTGGTCGGCCGCGGCGAAGAAGTCCTCCGCCGTCTCCATATCGTCTGTCAGGTCGGCGACGCCGAAGGAACAGGCGACGCGAATGGTGCTCGGCAGCACGTGGGAATCGAACTGGTGGCCATCGATCTTCGCACGCAGCTTCTCCGCCAGCACCGCTGAACCGGAGCGATCCGTCTCCGGATTGAGGATCGCGAACTCGTCACCGCCCACCCGTGCAAGAACCTGCTCGCGGCGCAGCAGACCGCGGATCAGGGCCACCAGGCCCTTGAGCACGAAGTCGCCGCACAGATGGCCGCACTGATCGTTGACGAGCTTGAAGTCGTCCACGTCCAACATGATCAGGGAGAGGGGGCGCCGGTGCCGCTGACACCGCGCGACCTCTCGCTCCAGCTCCTCGTCGAAGGTCCGGCGGTTGTAGACCTCGGTCAAGCCGTCCTGGGTGACCAGGCTGTAGACGGCCTCGTAGTACGCCTGCTCCACGTCCCGGCCATGGAGGAACTTGAAGTGCAGACCACCGAGCTGGACCCGATCACCGCTGGTGAGATAGACGCGGCCTCGCACCCGGCGGTCGTTGACGAAGCTCCCATTGGTGCTTCCCAAGTCCTCGATCCAGACTCCGTCGTGGTCCGACCTCAGACGCCCGTGGCGCCGGGAGAGGGAGAGCACCTCCGGAAAGCTGATGTCGCTGGTCCTGGTCCTGCCGATCTCCAGGGCGGCGCCCGGAGCGAGCCTGAAGCGCTTGCCCAGCCTCTTGCTCTCGGGGTGGGCGATGAGGATCAGGCTGGCCTCGCTGCTGTTGGAGCCGAAGCCGAACCCGGAGTCCGGCCCCTCCACCCCGGTCTGGATGCGGGGTGAGGTCTCCTCCAGATCGGCGGTGGTGTCGTCCAGGCGATCACCGGGTGGCTGGGGCATGTTCTCCTCGACGCCTCGCGTTCCCGACGCTGGACCGCTCAGCTGTTGAACTCATTCTCGATATGCTCACGCGGATCCTATCACTTCGCGAGAACGAGGGTCAACGAGGGCCCGGGACCACGGCACCGTCGAACGGACGGTTCCCGTTGTCGGCCGGCCCGCGACGGGGTACTGTGTTGACAGTGACCTATCCACACCATGGACGCCCGGAGCGCTGGTGGTCGCGTCGATCGGTGGACGGCTCCAGCCACCGACCCGGGAGCGGGCCCGTCCGGTGATCGGGCCGACACAGGACCTCACTTCCGGGAGCGGGACGCCGGCCGACGGGGAGGCCGACCTGAGCGCCAGCTCGTGGCGTCCCCGAAGCCGCCTCCTCTCCGCCGCGAGCCTCGGTCTTCACCCCGGGGAGGCCAAGTCGGCGTGGCTCTTCTTCTCGTACTTCCTTCTCCTCACCACCTGTCACTACGTCGGCAAGAGTGTCCGCATCGCCACCTACGTGGACATCCTGGGCGCCACCCGCCTCCCCTTCGCATACCTCCTCGTCGCCGTGGTCTCCTTTCCGGTCATGGGCCTGTACTCGCGTCTCGCGAGGCGGTACGGACACCGATCGCTCATCGCATTCTTCAGCGTGACGCAATCCGTCTTCCTGGTGGTCTTCTACTGGCTGTTCGGACTCGACTCCCCGGGGGTGGCCCTCGCCTTTTATGTCTGGACCACCATCGCATTCGGAATCGGCGTCAGTCAGCTCTGGTCGTTCGCCAATCACGTGTTCGACGCGCGGCAGGCGCGCCGCGTCTTCGCCCTCATCGGGGCCGGCGGTCTTCTCGGCGCCATCCCCGGCGGACAGATCGCGAGCCTGGCAGGCAGGTTCTCCGAGACCAGGGCGGCCCTCCTGGCGGCCGCGTGCCTGAGCCTGTCGCTCATGGTGTTGGCGCACCTCATCGAGGCGCGCCGACCGGCGCGCCCGCCCTCCCGACCCCGGACGGCGCGACCGTCCGACCGTCGCTCCAGGGCTCGCTCCGGGTGGCAGGCGGTGCGCGGCTCCCGCCTGCTGGTCCTCATCACCGCTCTGGTGCTCCTGTCCATGGTGGTCAACGAGATGGTGGACCTGCAGTTCGGGTGGGTGGTCCAGGGGGCGACCGCGAGCCTCGGCCAGCGGACCACCGTCTTCGGCAACCTGTTCACACTGGTGGGGGTGTTCGGTTTTCTCTTCCAGATCCTGTTCACCCAGCGCATCCACCGCGCCCTCGGAGTCGGGTTCGGGATGACCGTGCTGCCGCTGTCGGTGGCCCTCGCCAGCGTCCCCCTGATCGTCGCGTTCGGTCTCGGCGTGGCCGCCCCCATCTGGACCGCCTACCTGCTGAAGCTGAGCGAGAACGGATTCCGGCACTCGGTGGAGCAGTCCACGCGGGAGCTCCTGTTCATGCCGGTCCCACCGTCCCGCCGGCTGCAGGCGAAGTCGTTCATCGACATCTTCATGCAGCGGGGCGCCGAGGGATTCGCCGCGGTGATCCTCCTGCCCATCGCCTTCGGCCTCATCTCCGCCGTCCACCTGAGCTGGATGATCCTGCTCTTCGCCCTGGTCTGGCTGTGGCTGACCACGATGGTGAAGCGGGAGTACGTGGCCGCGTTCAGGGACGAGCTCCGGCCGGAGGTGAAGCAACCGGCCACCGGCATTGACCCCGAAGACCTCACCACGGTCGCGACCCTCGTGGCGTCCTTGGGCAGCGCCGATCCTCGCCAGGTGCTCCACGGGCTGGACCTCCTCGCCTCCTCGGACCATCGCCGTCTGGTGCCGCCGATTCTCGTGCGTCACGATGATCCCGAGGTGCGCTGCCGGACTCTCCAGGTGCTGGCCGCCGCGGGCCGCGCCGACGCCGCAGCGATGATCGAGGAGTGCATCGCGGACGACGACGCGCGGGTCCGCACCTGCGCCGTCCAGGCCCTCGCCAGGCTGCTGGGAGAAGACGTGGCCCACTTGATGGCGGCACGCCTCGCCGATCCCGACCCGCGAATGCGCGCCGCGGCGGTGGCCTCCCTGATGTCGACCGCCCAGGGCCCGCACCGCGATGCTGCCGCACAGACCCTCGGCCAGATGACGACGGACGCCGACGCCGGGGTGAGGGTGCATGCCGCCAAGGCCCTCGCCCAGATCCCTGAGCCGGAGGCCGATCAGACCCTGCTCCAGCTCCTGTACGACGGCGACCGGGCCGTGGTCGGAGAGGCGATCGCGGCGGTCAGTGCCCGGATGGAGAGGGACGGTCCCAACCCGATCTACATCCCGACCCTCATCTCCCTGCTCGGCCAGCGGCGCCTGAAGCACCGCGCACGGCAGGCCGTCGTGGCCTACGGAGATCGTTCCCTGCAGGCCCTGATGCACTTCATGCACTCGGGCGAGGAGCAGATCTGGGTGCGCCGGGCGGTGCCCAAGACGGTGGCGTTGCTGTCCTCGTCCGCCGCCGCCGAGGCCCTGGTGGAGTCACTTGACGTCGGGGACGACTTCCTTCGGTACAAGGTCATCGAGGCCCTGGCGTACCTCCGGGTGCGGAGCCACATAGCCTCGTTCGCGACCTCCACCATCACCCGACAGATCCAGCTCGAGACGAGGTGGTACCTGCGCAGCTTCGCCGACCTGTGGACGGTCTCCTCCCTCCACCAGGCGCGCCTGGACGGGCCCTACGCGCACTGGGAGGCAACCTCCCGTGTCCCAACCCTCCTCCAGCAGGTGCTCGCCCAGCGCATGTCCCGGGCCGCGGGAAACATCTTCCAGCTGCTCGAGCTCATCTATCCCCCCCGGGACATCCAGGCCGCCAGGAGGAGCATCCACCATGGCGCCCGCGCGGTGCGGGCCAGCGCTTTAGAGTACCTGGACAACACCTTGAGTGGCCCCCTGCGCCGCGACGTTTTGGTGGTGATCGATGACGCCCCGCCCACCGACAAGCTGGAGCGGGCGGCGCAGCAGTACGGCATCACAGTCCAGTCGCCGGAGGAGACCATCCACAGGCTCCTGCGGGTCCAGCCCGAGGAGGACCCGGCCAGCCGGCACCTCACCTTCGCAGCCATGCACGCCATCTACCAGAGCAAGGCCGACCAGTTCGAGCCGCTGCTCCGGTCCCTCGCCCAGGAAGGCACCGACTCCCTGCTCCGGGAGACCGCCGCCTGGGTCCTGGACCGTCTCGGCCTGTCTGGGCACGTCCATGACGGGCGAGCTGCTGGCGAGCCCGGCTACACTGGCGACGGAGGGCCCATGGCCACGGGAATGGCGCAGATCGAACGGGTCGTTTTCCTCCAGGGTGTGGAGCTGCTCGGCTCATGCAGTGCCGAGCAGCTTCTCCAGATGGCCGCCATCGCCGACGAACGCAGCTTCGCGAAGGGAGATATCATCTATCGATCCAGCGAGCCCGCCGACGCCATCTTCCTGCTCGTAGACGGCAAGGTGCGCCTCGCCGCGGGCGGCGACAGCGTCTCGTCGATCGTACCCGGGGGCGCCTTCGGCGTGCTCGACGTGCTCCGGGGGCAGCTCCGGACCCTCGACGCCGAGGTCGACGCCGACTGCCGTCTCCTGGTGATCGAGGCCGAGGACTTCTTCGATCTCCTCTCCAACAACATCGAGATCGTGCGCGCCCTGTTTCGCCACCTCACGCGCACCTCCGCCCTCCCCCACGGAGGCGTGCTGTGACCGGCGGCTTCGGGCGTGCCGCGCGGCGGCGACTCACACCCCTCGTCGCCCTCGTCCTCCTCCTGGCCTGGGGTCCGTCCCTGGCGGCGGCCAGCCGAGTGGTTGCGGTGGGCGACATCCACGGGAGCCTCACCGGTCTGGTGGAGATTCTGCGCACCGCCCACCTAGTCGATGCCGAGGACAACTGGGCGGGGGGAGATGCCACCCTGGTCCAGCAGGGTGACATGCTGGACCGCGGCACCAAGGTGCGCGAGGTGATGGATCTGCTGCGTCGCCTCCAGACACAGGCCCCAGCCTCCGGCGGCCGGGTCGTGGTCCTCCTCGGTAACCACGAGGCCATGAACGTGCTCGGCATCGTCCGCGACGTCAACCCCGGCGCCTACGCGGAGTTCACGGATCGCAAGTCCGAGCGTCGGCAGAAGACCGCATTCAAGCGGTTCAAACAGTTCTGGAGGGACCGCGCCCACGCCCTGGGCCGGTCGGTCGACATCTCGAAGAAGGTCGAGGAACAGTGGATGGCCATGCGTCCCCCGGGCTTCGTAGAGTACGCACGCGACCTCGGCCCCGACGGTGAATACGGACGCTGGCTGAGGTCCCTGCCCGCCGCCGTGGTGATCGGCGACACCCTCTTCGTTCACGCCGGCTACGGGCCGGAGATGAAGGGGACCACGGTGGCGGACATCAATCGCCGCGCCGCGTCCGAGCTCGAGGCATTCGACGAGATGCGTTCCTACATGGTCAAGGAGGGTCTCGGCCTGCCCTGGTACTCGGTCATGGATCTCGCCCGGGAGGCGCGGCGCGAGATCGAGGCAGCGGACGCCGCCGCTGCGGCTTCCGAGCCTCCCGCCGACCCGGCCCGAGTCCTGAGAGCTCGACGGCTGGAGAGGATCCTGGGCTGGCAGAAGTGGCTGGTGACGGACCCCGCGGGACCCCTGTGGTGGCGCGGCGCCGCGACCTGGGAGGCCAGCCCGGAGCACGAGGCCGAGATCGCCTCCCTGCTGGATGGCCTCGACGTGGCGCGCATGGTGGTGGGCCACACCCCGGAGAGCGACGGCCGGATCCACGCGCGCTTCGGCGGCCGCGTGCTCCTCATCGACACGGGCATGCTGGCCAGCGTCTACGACGGGCGCCCATCGGCCCTGGAGATCTCGGACGGCCACATCAATGCGATCTACCTAGACGGGATCCGGCCGCCCGTGGCGGACGCCCAACCGCCGCCTGCCGCCGACGTCCCCGATTTGGCAGGAGCCGCTCCGCCGTCCTACTGAGAGCTCACGGCCCCCACCGGAGGAGACACGAGGAAGACGGGAGGGCGACCCTCACTCGTCCCCGGGAAGCTGATCGACCTCGGGCGGGCTCAGGCCGGGGCCCCGCTCCACGTCGATGAGCTTGGCCACCAGCTTGCCGAAGGAGAGGTCGAACACCACCTTGTACGGCGTCCGCTCGTCGTCGGTGCCCATCCAGATCTCCATGCGACCGGACTTGCTGAAGAGCATGCCGTCCTCCGGTTGGGGGACGACCAGGAGCGCCTCCCTCCGACCGAGGGGCGTCTTGATGCGCTTGCGCCGATCCACGTGGGCCACGGTCTCCAGGGCGCCGTGGGAGGTCGCGAGGACGAGGTTCACATCCTTCCCGGGCTCCTCCACCAGCCGTCGGAGCCGGTAGATGAAGGCGAGAGGGTCGTGCACGCGATCCCGCTCGATGGGGAATGTCTCCCGCTCGCCGTTCCGGGTGCGCTCGACCTGCCCCGCCTCGAGGTCGAACTCGTAGAGATCGTCGGTCACACGCTTCTTCTCCCGGCTCAGGTCGTGGTAGCGGACCGTGGCCATGGCCCGCGGCGAGAAGGTGGACTCGATGCGGCTCCGCACCCGGTACACCCCGTCGAAGAACTTGGACGTGCGGGCCGTCATCACGATGTGATAGGTAACGGCCGCTCCCTCGCCCTCGGTGAAGCTGGTCAAGGTCATCCGTCCACAGTGGATGCCCATCCAGCTCACCTTGTAGCTGAGTCGCTCATTCACCGGCACCGGTGGGGCCGCGGGGTCGGGCACGGCCGCCGCCGCCACGCCCCCCGCCCACAGCACGGCCGCCATCCCCACCAGCAACGAACCACGCCGTACGACCTCGTCCCGCCAAGTGTCGGCACTCATGTCCCGTCCTTCCACGGTTCCCCCGAGGCCGAGGGCCCCGGGACCTCCGGTTGTCCACCATAGCACCGTGGGGGGGGGTCGGACGGCGCGAGCGTGGATGGCGCAGGCAGCGCGGCGGGACGAGGCCGGTCACCCATGTCGGTGTCGACCAGCGACAGGGCCCCGCCCAGGCGCCCTCACTCAGGGCACGGGGCCGCAGCCCCCGACAACCCCAACCATCACGGCACGAGTTGGATGGCCGCCGGCGCGATCACCTCCAGGAACGGGTCCGGGGCGACGCCCAGCCAGACCAGCGCCAGGGCGACGCCGCCCAGCGTCATCGCCGCCAGCAGGCCCGCCGCTGAGAAGGACATGGCCGGGCGCGCGGGATGCTCCTCCCCCGCCCCCGCCGCGATCACCAGGAGAATGCGCAGGTAGTAGTAGAGGCTCAGGCTGGCGTTCGCCACCAGCAGGATGGCGAGGGCCCAGCGCCCCACCCCCACCGCTGCGGTCAGTACGTAGAACTTGGCGAAGAACCCTCCGGTGAGCGGAATTCCGGCGAGGGAGAGGAGGGCCGTGGTGAGCACGGTGCCGACCCAGGGGTGCCGCCACATGAGGCCGCGGAAGTCCTTGATATCCTCGGGCTCCTTGCCGTCGCCGGCCATCACGGCGATGGCTCCGAAGGCCGCCAGGAGGGTCGCGAAGTACGCCACCAGGTAGAAGGTGACCGCCTCGGCGCCCAGGGCCCCCGCCGCGACGAAGGCGACGAGCATGTAGCCCATGTTGGCGATGGACGAGTACGCCAGCACGCGCTTCACGTTGTCCTGGAGCAGGGCGAGCAGATTCCCCACGCACATGGAGGCGCCGGCCATGAAGACCACCACCGCCATCAGACGCGGCGACGAGTGGGCGTCCAGGAGCACGAAGTACCTGACGAGGAGGCCCAGCATGGCGCCCTTGGACACCGTGGCGATGAACGCGCCGGCGGGGGCCGGGGAGCCCTCGTAGACGTCCGCCGTCCACATGTGGAAGGGCACCGCAGCCAGCTTGAAGCCGATGCCCACGAGCACGAGGGCGAAGCCCACGCCCAGCCAGTACTCGCCGCCGGCGGTGGCTCCCAGCCGGCGGGGGATCTCCTCCACCACCAACGTGCCCGACGCGGCATACACCAACCCCATGCCCAGGATGAGGAACGCGGAGGCGCCGGCGGCGAGGATCAGGTACTTCACCCCGGCCTCCGTGGAGCGTCGCTCCCCCCGCAGGTAGCCGAGGAGGCCATAGAGGCCCACGCTCAACGTCTCCATGCCCAGGAACAGGCTCGCGAAGTGGCGGCTCGCCACCAGGACGGCGGCGCCCAGGGTGGCGACCAGGAGCAGGATGTAGAACTCCTCCGGGTCGTCCTCGCGGGCTTCGAGATAGCGGTAGGACATCCCCACCACCGCGAGCGCCGCCAGGGCCAGCATGCCCATGTAGACGAGGGCGAAGGTGTCCACCACGAGGAGGGGCGTGATGACCCTCGGGGTCACCCTGCCGGCCACGGGGAGCGAGGCACACACCGCCAGCAGACCCACGATCGACACCGCGACCACCGCCCCATGGTGGCGGCGCACCGTCACCGCGAGCATCGCGGCCAGGGTCGTGCCGGCCAGCACGAGGAGCGGCAGCAAGGCCACGAAGTCCGGCCCGGTCATCCCGCACCCCCCATCATGGCGAGCAGACGCAGGTCCTCGAGAGCGGGTCGCGCGGTGTCCAGCACGGTCTGGGGGAACAGCCCCAGCCACACCGTCACCGCCACCATCACCAGCATGAAGGCGAACTCCTTGCCCACCAGGTCCTTGATCTTCCAGTTGTGGACGTTCTCACCCTGGAAGGAGCGCTGCACCAGCCACAGGGCATACACGGTCGCCGCCACCAGGCCGACCGTCGCCGCGATGGTCGTGGGTCCAGCCACGCGGTACGACCCGATGAGCACCAGGAACTCTCCCACGAAGTTGCTCAGACCGGGCAGCCCGAGGGAAGCCAGAGCGAAGAACAGGGCCAACGCCCCCAGCCTGGGCGCCGCGCTCCAAAGACCCCCCATCTGCGCCATCTCCCGCGTGTGGACGCGCTCGTGGAGATACCCCACGAGCATGAACATGGCGCCGGTGGAGACGCCGTGCGCCACCATCTGCATCACGACTCCCTGGAGCGCGATCTCGTTCCAGGCGAACACCCCCAGCAGCACGAAGCCCATGTGGCTGATCGACGTGTACGCCACCAGACGTTTGAGGTCGGTCTGCCCGAAGGCCACGCTGGCGCCGTAGAGCACCGCCAGCGCCCCGAGCGCCATCAGGATGGGCGCGACCTGCCGGGCGGCTTCGGGGAACAGGGGAACCGCGAAGCGCAGCAAGGCGTACGCGCCGGTCTTCAGGAGCAGACCGGCCAGGTCCACGCTGCCCGCGGTGGGCGCCTCGGTGTGGGCATCGGGCAGCCAGGTGTGGACCGGCACCGCCGGCAGCTTGATGAGAAACGCGATCAAAAACGCCGCCAGCAGCCACAGGGAGAGGCCGGGGCTGAGGTGCGTCCCCAGCAGCTCCTCGTACTCGAAGGTGAGAACGCCCGTCGTCCGCTGGTGGGCGAAGGCCAGTCCGAGGGTCCCCAGGAGCAGGAAGAGCCCCCCGGCCTGGGTGAAGATCACGAACTTGATGGCGGCATACGAGCGCCGCTTCTCCTCCCATCCCCAGACGGCGATGATGAAGTAGAGGGGGACCAGCAGCAGCTCCCAGAAGAGATAGAACAGGAACAGGTTGATGGCCACGAAGACGCCGGACGTGGCCGCCAGGACCCACAGGAGGTTGAAATGGAAGAAGCCCACGCGGGTGGTGATCTCGGTCCACGACACCACCACGCCGGCGATACCCAGGAAGAAGGTGAGGGCGAGCATCAGCAGGCTGAGGCCGTCGAGCGCCAGGTGGACGTCGATACCCCACCGGGGAAGCCAGGCGAACCGGATCTCCGCGACCCAGCGACCGGCGCTGGGCTCCTGGAGGAGGCGGAGCCACTCGACCGCCACCAACACCAGGGCGACGGTCAGCGTGACCAGCGACACCAGGCGGGCCCACAGCGGATCGTGTCGTGCGGCCAGCCAGGCGACGATGCCCCCGAAGAAGGGCAGCAGGATCAGGACGAGGAGAATCATGACAGCACCACGATGAGGAGCACCACCACCGCGCCGGCGGCCATCCCAGCGGCGTAGAAGCGCACCCGCCCCGTCTGGGTGACGCTGAGGCCCCGGTTGAGGCCGATGGTGACCAGGCGGGTCGCCATCACCGCCCCATCCACGACGTCATCCCGGTTGGTGTTGGCCAGCCACGCGTACGGCCTGGCCAGCAGGCGGTCATAGACCCAGTCGAATCCCCAGCCCGCCGCCCACAGCCGCTGGACGCGCCGCCCGATCGTCGTCTCCATCGCTCGGTGCACGAGGGTCCTCTGGCCGAGGAACAGGGCCGCGGCCACGCCGATCCCGAGCAGCGAGGCGAGGCCGGCCGCGGTCTCCAGGCCGATCTCGGTCCCGGTGCTGGCATGGCCGGCCATGGCCGGCAGGGCCTGCCCCAGGAAGTTGGAGAGCACCTTGACCCCCCCGAGGATGTCCGGGGTCTCCAGGAACCCGGCGCCGACGGCGAAGATGCCGAGCACGATCACCGGGATGCGGAGCAACCATCCCGGGTGGCGCTCCAGCTCCCGTTGCGGCTCCCCGAAGAAGGCCACGAACACACCCCGGAAGATGTACAGGCCGGTGAGGAACACCCCCAGCAGCCCGCCGGCCCACAACCACCAGCTCCCATAGGGCGAGGTGAACGCCTGGGTCAGGATCAGGTCCTTGGAGTAGAAGCCGGAGGTCACCAGGGGGAAGCCGGCGAGGGCGGCGCTGCCAGCCAGAAACGTCCAGAAGGTCACGGGGAGCTGCTTGCGCAGCCCGCCCATCTGGTAGATGTCGTGCTCGTGGTACAGGCAGTGGATGATGATCCCCGCGCCCAGGAAGAGGAGCGCCTTGAAGAAGGCGTGGGTCATGAAGTGGAAGACCGCGCCCGCCCAGGCGCCGACACCGAGGCCGAGGACCATGTAGCCGATCTGGCTGATGGTGGAGTAGGCCAGGATGCGCTTGATGTCGCGCTGGCCCAGGGCCGCGAAGCCCGACAGCAGCAAGGTCACCATTCCGGTCACCGCCACCACCCGCATCGCCGCCGGTGCGAGCTCGAAGATGGTGTGGGTGCGGGCGATCAGGTAGACGCCGGCAGTCACCATGGTGGCCGCGTGGATGAGGGCCGACACCGGAGTCGGACCGGCCATGGCGTCGGGCAGCCACGTCTGCAGGGGCACCTGCGCCGACTTCCCCATGGCGCCGCCCAGAAGCAGCATGGCCGCCGCCACCGCCGCCCCCGAGCCTATCGGCCAGACCGTGCCCGCCCGCGCGAGCATGTCCTCGATGTGCAGGGTCCCCAGCCACTGGAAGAGGAGGAAGATGCCCACGGTCAGGGCCACGTCACCGATCCTCGTGACCACGAACGCCTTGCGGGCCGCGTGCACGTTGGCCGGATCCTTGTACCAGAAGCCGATCAGGAGGTAGGAGCACAGCCCCACCCCCTCCCAACCCAGGAGCAGGAAGACCAGGTTGTCGGCCAGGACCAGGGCCAGCATCGAGGTCACGAACAGGTTCATGTAGGTGAAGTAGCGGGCGTAGTCCTCATCGTCGGCCATGAACTCGGCCGAGTACAGGTGGATCAGGAACCCCACCCAGGTCACCACCAAGATGAAGGTCAGGGACAGGGCGTCCAGGTGGAGGCCGATGGAAGGCGCGAACCCCTCCACGTGCCACCAGGTCCAGAGCGTCTCCTCGAAGACCCCGCCCGGCGGCGGCGAGGTGAGGTACGACGCGGCGATGGCGAACGTGGTGCCCGCCGCGAGGCCGATGGACCCCACCCCCACCAGGGCCACCCCACGCTTCGGCATCGTTCGGCCCAACGTCAGCAGGACCAGAAAGCCCGCGAGAGGGAACGCCAGAACCAACCACAGGAGCTCAAGCATCTCAGCCTCGCATGGTGTCGGCCGCGTCGGCGTCCACCGTGCCGAAGAGACGGTGCAGGCGCAGCACCAGGGCCAGGCCCACAGCCACCTCGGCGGCGGCCATAGCGAGAATGAAGAGGAACATCACCTGGCCGTCCGGCTGCTGCCAGCGCGCCCCCGCCGCGACGAACGCGAGCCCCCCGGCGTTGAGCATGATCTCGATGGACATGAGCATGAACACGATGTCCCGCCGCGCCAGCAGGCCGATGAGGCCCACCGCGAACATCAGCACCGAAAGGACCAGGGCGGGATCCACGACGTCGGGTACCATCACGTCCTCCCCTGCCGCCCCACCATGCGCCGCCCCAGGTGGAAGGCCCCGACCAGCCCGGCGAGGAGCAGGAAGGCGGCGACCTCGACGCCGATCAGGTAGGGGCCGAACAGCGCGACGCCCACCTCCTTCGGCGCCACCACGCGCATGGGGGCCGTTGCGACCGGCTCCCGGATCACGAGCTGCACCAGGATCGCGGCCAGGATCGCCGCCAACAGCGACGGCCCGACCCACACCCGCGGCTTCAGCCACTCGCCTTCCCGCTCGACGGCATCTCCCCCCAGGTTCAGGAGCATGATCACGAACACGAAGAGGACCATGATGGCACCGGCGTAGATGATCACCTCCAGGGCGGCGGTGAAGGGCGCGCCGAGGATGTAGAAGATCACCGCCACCGCGAGCAGCGACACCACCAGGTAGAGGAGGGCGTGGACGGGGTGGCGGCGCGTCACCACCATCACCGTGGACAGCAGCGCGATGACTGCGGCGACGTAGAAGCCGTAGATCATCGATCACCCTCCTTTCGGCATCCGCCGTGCCTCGAGCCGTCCCCCGTGCGCGCCCCACGGGACGTGGATCCGCCCATCGCCGTCATGGCAACAGGCTCCTGACGTCCACCGGCGGCCGCTCCTGGTCGCCCTCCCCCTTGTCCTTGCCGGCGATGGCCAGGCCGGCCTCACGGTAGAAGTTGTACCCGTGATACTTGCCCTGGCCGGCGATCAGCAGGTGCTCCTTGTCGTACACCAGGTTGTGGCGCTCGTACTCCCCCATCTCGAAGTCGGGGATGAGCTGGATGGCGTAGGTCGGGCAGGCGTCCTCGCAGTAGCCGCAGAAGATGCAGCGGGAGAAGTTGATGCGGAAGAGCTCGGGGTAGCGCCGCCCGTGCTCGTCCTCGGTGGCCTGCAGGGCGATGCAGTCCACCGGGCACGCCACCGCGCACAGGTAGCAGGCCACGCAGCGCTCCTCGCCGTCGGGATCGCGCGTCAGCACGATGCGGCCGCGCCACCGCGGGGGCGCATAGGGCCGCTCCTCCGGGTACTGCACGGTCTCCCGCGGGCGGAAGAGGTGCAGGAAGACGAGCCACAGGCTGCGGAGAATGCTGATCATCCCGACCTCGCCACGACCACGGCCCCGGTGACCGCCAGGTTGAGGAGGGCCAGGGGCAGCATCAGCTTCCAGGCGAAGTGCACGAGCTGGTCGTAGCGCGGCCGGGGCAGGGACGCCCGCAGCAGCACGAACAGCAGCACGAACACCGACGTCTTGATGGCGAACCACACAAGCGGCGGCAGGAACGGACCCAGCCATCCGCCGAAGAACAGGGTGGCGATGAGCGCCGACGTGAAGACGATGGCGGCGTACTCCCCGACGAAGAACATGCCGAACTTCATGCCCGAGTACTCCGAGTGGTAGCCGGCCACCAGCTCGGCCTCCGACTCGGGGAGGTCGAAGGGCAGGCGGTGGGCCTCGGCGACCCCGGCCACCATGAAGACCAGGAAGCCGAAGAACTGGGGCACCACGAACCACAGGTGGCGCTGGGCCTCGACGATGTCCGAGAGGTTGAAGGAGCCGGCGATGATCACCGTCCCCATCAGGGAGAGGCCCATGAAGACCTCGTAGCTGAGCATCTGGGCCAGCGCCCGCAGCCCGCCGATGAGGGCGTACTTGTTGTTGGAGGACCAACCCGCCAGGACGATGCCGTACACCGCCACCGCCGCCATGGCCAGGAAGTAGAGCACCCCCACGTTGAGGTCGCTGACCACGATGGTGGCGGTGAAGGGGATGACGGCGAAGGACATGAGGATCGCCATGAGCCCGATGGCGGGGGCGCCGATGAACACCCAGCGGTCGGCGAAGGGCGGGATCCAGTCCTCCTTGAAGAAGATCTTGACCATGTCCGCCAGCACCTGGGCGAGACCGAAGGGTCCGGTTCGGTTGGGGCCCCAACGGTCCTGCCACAGGCCCAGCATCCGGCGCTCCACCCAGATCAGGAGCGCGGCCAGGTTGAGGACCACGAACAGGACCCCGAGGGCGATGACGACGGTCCAGAGGGGGTCCCTCACGAGCGCTCCTCCCGTCCCAGCACGGCCACCGCCGGGAGCTCCAGGGCCGGGACGCCGGACACGCCCACGGGCACCAGTGCCAGCCCCCGGGGCAGATCCGATCGCAGCGCCGCCGGCAGCTCGAGCACCACGTCACCCACCGTGAGGCGGGCAGTGCTCCCCTCCTTGAGACCCGCCTCCTCGGCGTCCTCGCGGTTGAGCGCGACATAGGGATGGGGAGCCAGCTCCGCGACGCCCGGGGCCAGCGCGCTCAGCTCCTCCGACCCGAAGATGTGGGTCGCCGGCAGCAGCTGCAGCTCGCCCGCGGCACGGGGCTGGGGCCACGCGGGCAGGTCCCGGTACTCGGGCCGCTCACTGGTGTCGGGCGTGATCAGGCGCACACCGGGATCTCCGCCCCGCAGGGGCCCGCCGATCTCCTCCTGGAACGCGTTGACCGACTGGATGGAGTTCCATCCCGGCGCCCAGAAGTAGGGGTTGAGCGCCGGCGGGGGATGGCCGGCGAAGCCCTCCATGGAGAACGCAAGCGCGGAGTCCGGGTCCCGCGGTGGCCGGGGCTCGTGCACATCCACGTCCGCGTGGAGCGCCGTGCGCCCGCTCCGTCGCAGCGGCTGCCGGGGCACCTTCTGGCCCACCAGCCGGACATCGGCGGAGGGCGCCGCATCGACCGCGGCGGCCAGCGCCGGCACCTCCTCGGCCAGGCTCTTCAGCACGTCATCCAGGGCGGACCACCGTGCCTCGCTCATGACCTCCAGCGCCACCGCCAGGTCCTGCAGCCAGCGCCACCCCGACCGCACCGCGCCCGCCGGCTCCATGGCCGCGAAGGACCGCTGCGCCCGTCCCTCGTTGTTGACCAGCGTGCCCGCGGCCTCGGCGAAGGTCGCCGCCGGGAGGGCGACGCCCGCGCGCTCCACGGTCGGAGTGCGCAGGTGGTCGAGCACCACCACCTCGGCGGCCCCGGCGACGAGCGCATCGGCCAGGGCGGAGCTGGTCCTGAAGATGTCGGCCTCGACCACCACGATCCCCACCCGCTCCCCGGCGTTGACGGCCTCCAGGGCATCCGCCAGGCCGCGCGGACCGAGCAGGGCCGCACCCATGGAGTTGGCCTCCGGCACGGT
>Ga0315542_1001111_pt1 | contig 16981 bp, 13 predicted proteins | sample SalMarSW160120MG_FD_202541 | JGI IMG/M metagenome (GOLD analysis project Ga0315542, IMG submission 202541) | Salt marsh sediment microbial communities from the Plum Island Ecosystem LTER, Massachusetts, United States - Salt Marsh Sediment SW1601-20 ...
GCCAGCAATAGACCAAGCCAGGCGGATTTCCTGGCAATCATCAGAACACCACGCTTCGAGGTGATCATCATCCCACTCCTTTGCTTGCGGAGCCCTCCCCGGACACCCGGCACGTTAATTCCTTGGACTGGGCCACCTTGCTCCTTGCCGGCGATCGCCGCAGCAAGTCCAGCGCCCGGCCGGAGGCCCATCGCCTAAGCTGGCAAGCTAGAACCATGCCTCGCAAGGCGCCATATTGCCCTCAGCCCCCGCGGGAGGGCAACCCTTTTTTTCGCCCGCTCAGGGCGACAGGCGGTTCAGCAGCCGCGGGAAGGGGATCGCCTCCCGCAGATGCCCGATCCCGGTGATCCAGGTCAAGGTCCGCTCCAGCCCCAGCCCGAAACCGCCGTGCGGGAAGGAGCCGTAGCGCCGCAGGTCCAGGTACCACTCGAAGGCCTCCCGCGGCAGGCCGTGCCGGTCGATCTGCTGCAGCAGGTAGTCCAGGCTGCCGGCCCGCTGCCCCCCGCCGATGATCTCGCCGTAGCCCTCCGGCGCGAGCATGTCCACGGACAGCGAGAGGCTCGGGTCCACCGGATCGGGCTCCATGTAGAACGCCTTGACGGCGGCCGGGTAGCGATGCACGAAGACGGGCCGGTCGTACTGCTGGCTGAAGTAGGTCTCGTCGTCGCCGCCGAAGTCGCCCCCGTGGACGAATTCGGTCTTGCCCTCCCAGGCCGGATCGGCGGACCGCTCCCGGTAGAAGCGATCCAGCCAGGCGGCCACCTCGCCGTAGCTGATGCGCGGGAAGCGGCCCTCGCAGGTCTTCTCGAGCACGCGGCAGTCGCGCTCCAGCACGTCCTCCAGCAGGTCGCGGTGCCGCTCCAGGACCCGGCCGACGATGGCCACCGTGAAGCGCTCGGCCAGGGCCATCACGTCGTCCAGATCGGCGAAGGCGACCTCCGGCTCGATCATCCAGAACTCGGTCAGATGGCGCCGGCTCTTGGACTTTTCGGCCCGGAAGGTGGGCCCGAAGCAGTAGACCTTGCCGAAGGCGGCGGCGCCGGCCTCCATGTAGAGCTGGCCCGACTGGGTCAGGTAGGCGGTGTCCCCGAAGTACTCCGTGGCGAACAGCGTGCTCGTGCCCTCGCAGGCGTTCGGCGTGAAGATCGGGGCGTCCAGGTTCACGAAACCCTCATCCGCGAAGAACTCGCGGATCGCCAGGCTCAACGTCGAGCGGATCTTCAGGATGGCATGCTGCCGCCGGCTGCGGATCCAGAGGTGCCGGTGGTCCAGCAGGAAGGGCGAGCCGTGCTCCTTGGGGGTGATGGGGTAGTCCTCAGCCACCTGCAGGGCCTCCACGCTGGCGGCGTGGATCTCGTAGCCGAGCTTGGAGCGCGCGTCGGCCACCACGGTGCCGACCACCACCAGGCTGCTCTCCTGGGTCAGCCGCTGGGCCGCCTCCCAGGACGCCGCATCGACCTCCTTACTGCTGACCACGACCTGGATGATGCCCGTCCCGTCGCGCAGCTGCAGGAAAGCCAGCTTGCCCTTGCCGGTCTTGTTGTACAGCCACCCCCGCAGGCGGACGGTCTGTCCCTCGTGCGCGGCGATGGCGGCGATGCTGCTGTCCTGGACCATGATCTCCATCCTGGCGGCCGGCGCCGGCACGGCAGCGCACGCGCGGGCCGGCTCAGTTGTAGCGGTCGAGGACCTCGTCGCGTCCGATGACGTCGATGCGATCCCCCTCCTGCAGCTTGGTCTGCCCGTGGGGCAGCGGGATCAGCTCGGGGCCCACGGCGTCGGGGTCGGCGGCCCGGCGCACGATCTGGACCAGGTTGAGCCGCACCTTGCCCAGCAGCTCCAGCTCGGCCAGAGAGCGCCCCACCCAGTCCGCGGGGACATCGATGCGCCGCAGGCTGAAGCCCTCGGGCAGCTGCACGAAGTCCACCACGGACTCGTGGAGCAGGTGCTCGGCCAGCCGGTGGCCCATCTCCTCCTCCGGCAGCACGACCTGGTGAGCCCCCACCGAGAGCAGCACGCGCTTCTGCATGTCCGAGACGGCCTTGGCCACCACCAGGGGTACGCCCAGCTCACGGCAGAGCACCGTCACCATGACCGCCGCCTCGAAGTGGGTCCCGATGGCCACGATGGCGGCGTCCATCTCGGCCACGCCGTACTCGTCGAGGTTCTCCCGGATGCTGGCGTCGAAGGCCGCGGCGGACGAGACCTTGTCCTTGATGCGCTCCACGAAACGCAGATTTCGGTCGACGGCCAGCACCTCAACGCCCTGCTCGTAGAGACGCTCCGCCAGACTGGCCCCGAACTGGCCCAGACCGAACACGGCCACCTTGGCCACCTTGCCCATGCGGTTCCCCCTTGCGCGGCCCCGGCGGACCGCCCGCCGCCGGCCGGTCCACGCCGCCAGCGCTGCAGTGTAAGCGGTGAAGCGCCCGCCGGCAAGCTCGCCCGGCTCCTTACCCGATCAGCACTTCCGCCGTAGGCAGGCGCACCATGCGCTCCCGGGAGAGCCCCACCAGGCCGTAGGCCAGGGTCAGCGGACCGAGGCGCCCGGCGAACATCAGGACGGTGACGATGACGCGGCCGGCGGGCGTCAGCTCGGGCGTCAATCCCAGCGACAGGCCCACCGTGCCCATGGCCGAGAAGGCCTCGAAGACGGTCTCCAGCAGCCCGGCTCCCTCGGTGATCAGCAGCAGGAAGATGGCCACCCCCACGACGACCAGCTCGCCCGAGAGCACGAGCATGGCGCGCCGCACCGCGAGCGCCGGCAGCTCCCGGTCGAACAGGCGCACCTCGGGCAGCCCGCGTCCGATGGCCCGCAGGTTGGCCCACATCACCCCCACCGTGGTCAGCTTGACCCCGCCCGCGGTGGAGCCCGGTCCGGCGCCCACGAACATCAGCACCACCATCATGAAGAGCGCGGGGGACGAGAGCTGGGTCAGGTCCATGGTGTTGAAGCCCGCGGTCCGCGTCGTGGCCGCCTGGAAGAAGGCCAGGTCCAGACGTTCCGCCCAGGCGCGTCCGGCGAAGCCGTGCCGCCACTCCAGCAGCGCCAGCAGCAGCGTGCTCATCACCAGCGTCCCGGCGGTCAACCCGAGCACGAGGCGGGTCTGCACGGACAGGCGCACGGGCGAGCGCCGGCCGCCGGCCAGGGCGCGGCCGCGCAGGAAGGCCAGCAGGTTGGCCACCACCGTGAAGCCCAGGCCGCCCACGATCAGCAGCGCCGCCACCGTCAGGCTCACCGCCCCGTCGCCGGCGAACCCGACGAGCGAGTCGCTGAAGGTGCTGAAGCCGGCGTTGCAGAAGGCCGAGACGGCGTGGAAGATCGCGTAGTAGAGGCGCACCCGCGGCTCCGCGATCGCCGCCCCGAAGCCCGCGTAGAGGAGCGCCGCCCCCAGCGCCTCGGCGGCGAAGGTGAACAGGACGATGAAGCGCAGCATGCGCCCCACCTCCCCCAGCACCGGGATCTGCAGCACCTCCTTCAGCAGGCTGCGCTCGCGGATGCCGATGCCGCGTCCCATGAAGAGGGAAAGGGTGGCGGTGAGCGACATGATGCCCAGGCCACCCAGCTGGATCAGCAGCAGGATGATGAACTGCCCCTCGGTCGTGAACTGCGTCGCCGTATCGCGCACGATGAGACCGGTGACGCAGACCGCCGAGGTCGCGGTGAACAGGGCGTCGAGCGCCCTCAGCGGGGAACCCACCGGCACCGCCCGCGGCAGCAGCAGCAGGCCGGTGCCGATTGCGATCAGCAGCGCGAAGGCCAGCAGGAAGGCCACGCCCGGCCGCACGCTGCGCCGCGCCAGCCCGCCGTGGAGCCGCGGCAGGTGCACCAGCATGTTCCCCACGATGTAGAACTGCGCGACGACCAGGTAGGCCTGGGTCACCGAGCGGATCGAGAAGAAGCGGAGAAAGGGGGCCAGCCAGCTCCCGGCGCCCCAGTGCACGGCGGCCAGCTCGCCGACCAGCAGCCCCGCCAGGCCGAGCGCCGCCCCCCGCTGCGCCAGGAAGCGACGCCAGGGTCGCACCATCACCAGCGAGGCGAGCAGCTCCAGCAGGAACAGCCCCACCGCGGCCTCGCCCAGCCGCCGGACCAGGCGTTCCCCGTGCGGTCCCAGGTGGAAGCCGTACTCCAGCAGGAAGCCGAGCAATCCCAGCAGGCCGGCCGCCACCAGGGCGATCCGCCGCGCGCTCCAGAGATACGCGAATCTCCTGCTCATCGGGCCGGCTCACCCGTTCGCGGCAGTCCCGGCAGATCGGGGATGCGGTACTCGTTCACCACCGCCGCGGCGAGGGAGACCGTATTGGACAGGATGCGCCGCAGGTCGGCGATCAGGTGGATGTGCAGCTCGCTGGTCAGCTCGGTCTCCGGGATGCCCCGGCTGAGGCGGGCCAGGTGACGGAAATGCAGCTCGCGGGCGCGGGCGGACATCGTCTCCTTGGCGTTCACCACCTCCTCCGCCATGTGGCGGTCGTTGGTGGCGAAGGCCGCCAGCGCCTTGTCCAGCAGCGCGACGTTGGTCTCGTAGAACTGCCGCCACTGCTGGAAGCCCTCGTCGCTGAACTTCAGGTTCTGCTGGATCAACTTCTCCGCCGTTTCCATGAGGTTCTTGCTGATCAGGTCACCGATGGTCTCGAGGTGGTGGACCATGAAGAGCAGCGAAGCCACCTTTGCCGCCTGGTCGTCGCCCATCTCCTCGCGCGAGAGCCGCGTCAGGAACCGGCGCAGGGCCGTGTCCAGCACGTCCACCTTGTCGTCCCGCGCGATCACCTTCTGGCGCCGCGCCTCGTCCCGGTCCTGGATGGCGTACAGCCCCTCCCGCAGCATGCCCAGGACCGTGTCCCCCATGCGCGAGATCTCGCGGGTGACCTGCGCCAGGGCCAGCACCGGCGTCTCGAGGATACGGTCGTCGATGTACTTCGGCGCCCAGGTCTGGGCCTCGATGCCCGGCTTGTCCGGCACCAGCCGCCGCAGGAACCGTTCCGCCGGAATCAGCAAGGGCAGAAAGATCAAGGCGGCGGCCACGTTGAAGATCGTGTGAGCGTTGGCGATCTGGCGCGGCAGGTCGCTGGAGGTGAGCGTCACCAGTCCCGTGAAGGGACCGATGAAGGGCAGGAAGATCAGCACCGCGAGGATCTTGAAGAGGATGTGGGCGTAGGCCACGCGCTGCGCCTCGCGGCGCGTCCCGATGGTGGCCAGGAAGGCGGTCGCGCAGGTGCCGATGTTCGCCCCGAGGATGACCGGTATCGCCGTGCGCAGATCGATCAGTCCTTGAAAGGCGAAGGTCAGGGCGATGCCGATGGTGGCGGCGCTGCTCTGGATCACGCCGGTAAAGATGGTGGCCGCCAGGAGCACCAGCACCGGCCGCTCCGAGCCGGCGAGCAGCACGTCCCGGAACAAGGGGTGATCCCGCAGGGGATCCATGGCGTTGCCCATCAGCGACATGCCGAAGAAGATGAGGCCGAACCCCAGGACGCTGCGGCCCACCCCGCGGTAGCGCCGCCGCGGCAGCGAGGCGATCAGGAAGCCCAGAAACACGATCAGCAGCGAGTACTCCTTGAGGGAGAACGCGATGATCTGCACCGTCAGCGTGGTGCCGACGCCGGCGCCCAGGATGATCGCCAGGGTCTGTCCCAGGCTCATCAGGCCGGCGTTGGTGAAGGACACGACCATGACGGTGGTGGCGCTGCTGCTCTGGATCAGGGCGGTCACCACGATGCCGGTCAGCAGGCCCAGCAGGCGGTTGTCGGTCACCCGTCCCAGCACGCCCCGCAGCCGATGCCCGGCCGCCTGCTCCAGGCCGGTGCTGGTCATGCGCATGCCGTAGAGGAAGAGCGCCAGGCCGCCCAGCAGGCCCGACCAGAGCAGAAGTCCCCAGCGCGGATTGATGATGCTCAGGTGGAAGTGCACGACCGTCCGCGGCGCGGCCTCCAGGGCGGCGGCCACCGCGACCGACTCCACGTGCCGTCCCGCGTAGTACTGCGCGCCGGCGTAGCCCTGGGCGTCCGTCCGCACGATCACCGACGGGGCCGGTTCGCCCGCCTCGCGCTGGTGGATGAATTCCCGGGCCTCCCCCGCACGCACCTGCGAGGTGACCAGGCCCACCAGGCCGCCGTTGACGAAGGGCTCCCCCTTCTCGTCGTAGGCCGGTTCCACCGTGAAGCGCACCGTCACCCCGGCGAGCGGGGCGCCGTCCCGGTCCAGGACCTGCACCAGCAGGGGCTTGCCCGCCGCGGTGAGCGGCTTGACCGTCTGCCCGTTGCCCGAGATGTCCCGCCCCAGGGTGTCGGCCGCATGAAAGATCTTGGCTCCGGCCGGCGGCGCCGCGCCGGCCGGCGGCGCCAGCACCAGCAGGGCCGCGAGCAGTGCGGCGAAAAGCCCCTCAACCCTCAGCGCAGCCGGCCGATCTACCCTGAGACAGGACAACCGGGCCATGTTGCAAAGCTTGCGGCCGAAAGATGAGCGTGCCGGCACGAACATTGTTACGACGGCTCCCCATGAGGAAGAACAGGGCATTCTGCGATGTCCTGGACCTTCCTCGGAAGGAGATAGCAAGCGATCACGATGCGACTGCCGAACATCATGTAACGACACAAGATCGGAATCAACAGCAGAATGAGACGCGCGAGCCATCGATCTGACATCCTTCCGGCCCACCCGGAGCACCGGCGTTGCAGGACGCCACACCTCGGGCCCGAGCGGCCCTGGTCGTGCGCGCTCCTCCTGCTGCTGGTGCCGTGCTGGCTGGCGGTCTGGTCGGGCGGCGCGCTGGCCGATCCCGAGCCGGGGCAGGCCTGGCTGGACAGCATCAACGCCGCCGGGACGACCACGTCCTGGCCCGCGGGCGTCCTGGAGATCTCGCGCAAGGTGCTGCCCGACGTCCAGGCCACGACCCTGCCCGAGACGGCGGCGCCGGCGCAGCCGCCGCGCCTGGCCGACCCCGTCGACGGAGCCTACCAGTTCCACCTGGCGCAGAAGGCCCTGCTGAGCGGCAACCTCGCGCTGGCGGGCGAGAAGGCCCGGAGCGCCGCCCTGGCCGATCCGGACCAGCCGCGCTACCGCTGGTGGCTCTCGGGCCTGACCCTGCGGCGCTTCGACCCGGCCGCGCTGATGGACGTGCTGCCGAGCGCGATCCGGGCCACGCTGGAACATCCCATCGATCGCAAGCACATGCTCCTGCAGGGCCATCTGGCCCTGTTGCTCTACCTGGGTCTCTTCTGGACCCTGCTCGTGGCAGCCTACCTGTTCCGCTACTGGCAGGATCTGGGTCACGACCTGAGCGCCCTGGCCTTCCGCAGCCGGCTGCACCGGGTGCGCACCGGAATGCCCCTGCTGCTGCCCGTCGTGGCCGTCCTGCTGCGGCCCGGCTGGTTCGCGGCCCTGGCGCTGCTCTCGGTGCCCCTGCTCGTCAAGGCCCGGGGCAAGGCCGCGATCCCGCTGCTGACCGTCTGGGCGACCGTGACCCTGCTCTGCATCCCGGGCTGGCCCGCCCTGCGCAACGCCGTGCCGGCCGTGGACCCGGCGAGCGAGACCACGCTCCTGGCCGAGGCCGGGCATCAGCCCGCCTCCCCCCACCTGACGACCGCTCTCCAGCGGGCCCTGGCCGAGGCGCAGGATCCGGCGCGTCGCACGCGGCTGCAGATGGCCCTGGGCCTGCAAATGGCCATGCGCGGGAGCTACGAGGAGAGCAACCGGCTCTTCCAGGCGGTGCTGAACCGGCAGCCGGAGCACGTGGGCGCGCACGTCGGCCTGGCCAACAACACCTATTACCTGGGGCGCTTCGACGCGGCGGTGCAGGAGTACCTCACCGCCCAGCAGCTGGCGCCGGCGAGCGGGGAGATTCCCTACAACCTGGCGCAGGCCTACTTCCGCAAGCTCTTCGTGCCCGAGGCGGAGGACGCCCTGCGGCAATGCCGGCAGCTGGGCTTCGATCCGCCCGCCTGGCAGGATCCGACCGGTGAGGCGAACGCCTTCACCCCCGTCATCTACTTGGGCCCGAGCGACCAGGAGATCGAGGCCAGCTCCCGCTGGGAGGCCGGCCGCTACCCGCACCTGGCCCACCTGAGCGCCTGGGAGCCCTGGCTCGGGGCGCCCCCCCTGCCCCTGTGGGCCGTTCTCGCCGGCTCCCTGCTGGCGGCGGCGGCGTTCGGCTTCTGGCGCATCCACTTGGGCCGCCCGCGCGCCTGCGCCAGCTGCGGCTGTCCCATCTGCGCCCGCTGCGGGGACACCTACGAAGCGGTGTGGCTCTGTGCCATCTGCGCCGAGACGGCGGGCCGCGCCAAGTCGGACATGGTGCGGGGCACCCTGCTGAAGAATCGCAGCCGCTCGCTCGAGTTCGGCCGGGCCTCGCGCCGCCGCACCATGGGTCGCCTGCTTCCCGGCAGCGGTCTGCTGGCCGCCGGCGAACCCTGGGGCGGCTGCGTGCGCCTGTCCCTGCTGGCCGGCGCCCTGTTCCTCCTGCTGTTCTCCTGGGCCTTCGATCTGACATCCCGCTGGGAAGTCCCGAGCCTGCTCCTGACGGAGGAGGCCATACATCCCTTCTGGTTCCCGCTGCCCGCCGCCGCCTGGCCCGGCTTCCTGGCCTGGCCGGTGCTCGTGGGCTGCGTGCTGTTTCTCTCGCTCTATATCCTCGCCCAGGTGGATGGCGCCACCTTGCGCCTGACCCCGCGCAAGGGTTTCCTGGTCTCCGAAACCGGGGGCGAAGCCGGCACGGCGACGGCGGCTTCGGCCCGCCGGTCCACCTAAGGAAGGATCGCCATGGCTCTCGACGGACAGCTGAGCGACTTCAGTCTGGCGGAGATCTTCCAGCTCATCGCCTCGCAGCAGAAGAGCGGCTTCCTGACGCTCGAGACGCAACCCCCCATGGTGTTCATCTTCGACAAGGGAGTCCTGATCTCCACGCGCGACCGTCGCTGCGACCAGCCGGACCACCTGGAGCGCTTCCTGCGCAGCTACGGCTTCTTCGACGAGGCCCAGTGGAAGCACATCGACTACGTCCGCAGCAACTCGTCCCTCGACCTCACCGAGATCCTGGCGTCGGAGCAGTTCCTCGAGGAGAAGAAGCTGGTGGGGATCCTGCGCTCGGTGGCCCAGGAGATGACCTACCTCGGCATGAAGCTCAAGCGGGGGCGCTACCACTTCACCGCCTCCCGCGCCACGCCGGAAGGGGTGCGCGGGCGCATCGCGCTGGACGTCCAGGGTCTGCTGATGGAGGGCGCGCGCCGCCTGGACGAGGAGACCATCCTCAACGAGATGTTCCCCTCCCCCGTGATCACCTTCCGCCGCGGCTCCAGCCTGCCGGCGGCGGACAAGCTGGGCGAAGGCGATGCGGTCATCCTGAAGCTGGCCCTCGCGGGCCTGCCCCTGGGGCGCATCATCCGCATGGCGCAGTTGGACTCGTTCACGACGCGCGACAAGCTGCGTCGTTTCTGCGAGGACGGCTACCTGGAGATCCTGCAGCCCCGGCAGGCCACCGACGAGGAGGAGGGCGAGGGCGCGGAATCCGGCCCGCGCGACCACAGCCTCGGCCTCCGCTCCCTGCCCCTGACCGTGGGCGCGGTGCTCCTGCTCCTGGGCCTCGGCTGGTTCCGCTGGCAGCCCCTGCTGACGCCGGGACAGGCCGCGCCGGTGGCGGGCGCGGCTTCCGCGGCCGTGCACTCCTTCGCGCCCGGCCTCGCCCTGCGCCTGCCGGCCCAGGTGCGCAGCGTGCGACAGCGCCAGCTCCAGGACGAGGTCGTCGAGGCGGTGGAGCTGTTCCGCTACCGTCACGGGCGCTATCCGGTGGATCTCTCCCTCCTGGTCAAGGAGGGCATGCTGGACCGGGACACCTACGCCCTGGTGATGGCCCAGGGCTGGATCTACCGGTTGCGCGACAACGGGCAGGGTTTTAGCCTCCATTCATGATCCCGGAGACACGCCTCCCGGCTCCCGCGGCCGCCTGGCCGGTCCGCGCCGCACTGCGCCTGGCCGTGCTGCGCCCTCAGCTCCTGCTGCCCGCCTGGGCCGGCGCCGCCAGCGGCGCCGCGCTGGCGCCCCCGGGCGCCCGTCCCGCCCCGGCCTGGCTGGTCGCGACCGCGCTGCTGGCCTGGAGCTGTGCCCTGGCCGCGGTGCACCTGGTCAACCTCGTGGCGGACCGCCGCTCCGACCTCTGGAACGCCAAGAACCTGTTCTGGATGGAACGGGTGAGCGCGTCGGGGCTGCGGCGCGCAGCCGCCGTCGCGGGGGCCGCGGCCCTGCTGGCCGGCCTCGCCCCCGTCCTGGCCGCCGCCGGCAGCGGCGGCGCCGCCGGGCCCGCGTTCCTGGCGGTGTGCGCGACGCTGCTGCTGGGAGGAGCGTACAGCCTGCCGCCCCTGCGCCTGTCGGCGCGCTGGGGCTGGGACCTGGCCGCCAACGCCGCGGGCTACGGAGCGCTCGCGCCCTGGCTGGGCGCCGCCCTGGCCAGCGGCGGGCCGCCTCCGACCGCGACGTTCCTGGCCGCGGCCGCCGTCCTGGTGCCCCTCGTGGGGACGGCCTTCCTCTGGACGACGTTGCTGGATCGGGATGGCGACGCCCGGGACGGCAAGCGCACCTGGGCGGTGCGCTGGGGCCCGCGGGCGACGCGCCGGGCCGCCGCCTTGCTGGCCGGCCTGGCCCTGATCGCGGCGTTGGCCGTCCTGGCCGGCCCCTTCGCCGGCGCCGCCCCGCGGGCGGCCCGCACGGCTCTCGCCGCCGCGGCCCTGGCACTCCTGCCGCCGGCCCTGCTCCTGCTGCGTTCGGCGGCGGGACGCCGGGCCCTGCAGGCGGCGGTGCCGGCGGCGGTGCTGCTGGCGGCCCTGCCCGGCCTGGTGATCCGGCCCTGGCTGGCCTTCCCGCTGCTGGGCTGGCTGATCCTCGCCTACGGTGCCCTGCGCCTGGTCAGGGGCGCCAGAGCGCCGTCAGGCGCCCCACCCCGTGGGCGCCGCGCTCCTTCCACAGCTCCCAGCGCCCCGCGGACGTCCGGCCCTGGGGATCCCGCAGCTTGATCAGCACGCTGCGCGCCGTGTCTACGCAGTAGACGGGCCGCCGGGGGATCGCCAACGCCGCCGGCAGACCCGGGGGCGCCGCCGACACGACGAACGCCGCGGCGAAGCCCGCCGCCCGCGCGGCGCCGGCCACTCGCCCGTCCACGCGTCCGTACGGATAGGAAAGCAGGCGGACCGCCCGTCCCAGCCGATCCTCCAGCCGCCGGCGGCCCCCGCCCAGCTCCTCCGCCAGCTCCCCGGCGAGGCAGCGGGTCAGGTCGCGATGCGTGGCGCCGTGCAGGCCAATTTCCCAGCCGCCGTCCGCCAGCTCGCGCAGCGCGGTCACATCCAGGTGCCGGGCCCCGCGTCCGGGCAATGGCCATTCCCAGCGGTTGCGGCGGCCGAGCAGGTCGCCGGGCACGAAGACCACCGCCGGCACGCCGCGCGAGGCGAGCAGCTCGCGCCCGGCCAGCAGGTCGTCCGTGCCGTCGTCGAAGGTGAGCAGGAAGCCCGGCCGCGTTCCGCCGCCCGCCTGCAGCCAGCGGTCCACGGCGAGCGCCCGCCAGCCGGCCGCCTGCAGGGCGTCGAGCTGGGCGGCCAGCGCGCGCGGCCGCACCCAGGTCCCGGCCGCCAAGGGCCGCTCGCTGAGCCGGTGATAGAGCAGGACGGGGGAACGCCGGTCCGGCGCACTCATGGGTCCACTCCCGGCCGTTCTCCGCGCCCGGCTCACTCCGGTCCGTGGATCGCCACCAGGAGGCGGTCGGGCTCGAAGTAGCTCGCGGCGCAGCGCACCACGTCGTCCCGGCCGACCGAGTCGATCTCGTCCACCAGCTCGGTCACCGGCAGGAAGCGTCCGAAGTGCAGCTCGTTCTTGGCGATGCGGAAGAGCTGGTTGCCGACGCCCTCCAGGCTGAAGACGATCTGCGACTTGAGCTGGGCCCGGTTGCTGGCCAGCTCCTCCTCGGAGATCCCCGCGCCGATCAGCTGGCGATACTCGCCGCGCACCACCTCCTCGAGGCGGCGCGTCTTGCCCGGCGAGCAGGAGCCGGCGCAGCTGACCAGCCCCACGTCGCGGCCCATGTCGCTGTAGGTGTAGATGGTGTAGGCCAGGCCGAGCCGCTCGCGGACGGCCTGGAACAGGCGGCTCGACATGCCCCCGCCCAGGATGTTGGCGACCAGCGCCACCGGGATCCGGTCGGGGTGGCGGTACGAGACGGCCAGGTTGCCGATCTCGAAGTAGCTCTGGATGATGGAGCTGCGCAGCTCCAGGCGCCGGCCGCCCGCGTCCGGGCCGGACGCGGCGGGCAGCGCGCCGGCCTCGCTGGCCGCCGCGCCCGCCGCCGGGGGCGCCGGCGCGGGCAGCGCCGCGGGAGCGAACTGCTCGAGCACCAGCTCGCGCGCCTCCTCCGCCAGGTGCCCGGCGATGGCGATGATCAGGTTGCCGCCCGCGAAGAGCTTCGCGTGCTCGCGGCGGAGCAGCTCGGCGGTGAAGCCGCGCACGCTCTCCTCGGTGCCGAGGATGGGCCGGCCGCGGGGATGCGTCCCGAAGATCCGCGCCGCGAAGGCGTCGTGCAGGCGGTCCTCCGGCGTGTCGTGGGCCTCCTGGATCTCCTCGCAGACCACGTCCTGCTCCAGGGCCACCAGCTCCGCATCGAGGGCGGGACGCAGCAGCATGTCCGCCAGCAGCTCCACCGCCGGCCGCAGGTACTCCGGCAGCACCTTGATCGTGAAGGCCACCTCGTCCTTGGTGGTGAAGGCGTCGACGGACACGCCGAGGCTGTCGAAGAGCTGCGCCAGCTCGAAGGCCGAGCGGCTGGTGGTGCCCTTGAAGACCATGTGCTCCAGGAAGTGGGCCAGGCCGCCCAGATGCGGCGGCTCCGCCTGGGAACCGCTGCGCAGCCAGACGCCGATGGCCACGGAATGGGCTCCGGCCACCGGCTGGGTGAGCAGCACCGCCCCGCTGCCGAGCATCTCGCGGCGGGGCGGCGCCTCGTGGCGGTAGGTGTCCAGGTTCATCGGTCGGCGGCCGGCTCAGTCGTGACGACGGCCACCGCCGCCGCCCCCACCGCTGCCGCCGCCACCCCGGCGCCGCCGATCGTCGCTGCGCCGGCGGTCGTCGTTCCGCCGCGGGCGGCCGGACGACGAGGAGGCCTGCGCCTCCATCCCCTCCGGCACCGGCAGCAGGGCCTTGCGGCTCAGACGCACCTTGCCGGTCCGGCCGTCGATTTCCACCAGCTTGACGTCCAGCTCCTCGCCGAGCTGCAGCACGTCCTCCACGTTGCTCACGCGGAAGTGCTCGATCTCCGAGATGTGCAGCAGGCCGTCCCGACCCGGCAGGTACTCCACGAAGGCCCCGAAGTCGGTGATCGTCTTCACCTTGCCATGGTAGACCTTGCCGATCTCCGGCTCGGTCATCATGCCCTCGATGATCTCGAGCGCGGCCTGACCGCTGGCCTGATCGATCGACGAGACGAAGACGTGGCCCTCGTCGTCCACCTCGATGGTGGCGCCGGTGTCCTCTTGGATCTTCTTGATGACCTTGCCGCCCGGACCGATGAGATCGCCGATGCGTTTGACCGGGATCTGGATGGTCACGATCTTCGGCGCGTAGGGCGACAGCTCCTTGCGCGGCTCCGGCAGCGCCTCGGCCATGCGGTCCAGGATGTGCACGCGCGCCGCCCGCGCGTTGGCCAGGGCCTCGGTCATGATGGTCCGGCTGACGCCGGCGATCTTGGTGTCCAGCTGGAAGGCGGTGATGCCGTCGCGGGTGCCGGTGACCTTGAAGTCCATGTCGCCGAGATGGTCCTCGACGCCCAGGATGTCGGTCAGCACGGCGACGCGGTCGCCCTCCTTCACGAGGCCCATCGCCACGCCGGCCACCGGCTTCTTGATGGGCGCGCCGGCGTCCATCAGCGCCAGGCAGCCGGCGCAGACCGTGGCCATCGAGCTGGAGCCGTTGCTCTCCAGGATGTCCGAGACGATGCGCAGGGTGTAGGGGAACTCCTCCACCGTGGGCAGCACGGGGGCCAGCGCCCGCTCGGCCAGCTTGCCGTGCCCGATCTCGCGGCGGCCGGTGCCGGAGTAGCGGCCGACCTCGCCCACCGAGAAGGGCGGGAAGTTGTAGTGCAGGTAGTAGCGGCTCCAGCCCTCGGTCTCGAGGTTCTCGATCCGCTGCTCGTCCGTCTTGGTGCCCAGGGTGACGGTGCCGAGAGCCTGGGTCTCGCCGCGGGTGAAGAGGCAGGAGCCGTGGGCCCGCGGCAGCACTCTCAGGTCGATGGTGATGGGCCGCACCGTGGTCAGATCGCGCCCGTCCGCCCGGCGCTTCTCCTCGAGGATCATGGTGCGCAGGTACTTCTTCTCCAGCTTCTCGAAGGCCTCGAGGGCCCCGGGCCGCGGCGCGCCCTCGTCGTCCACGAACTCGGCGGCGACCTTCTCGGCCAGCGCCGCCACGGCGTCCTGGCGGGCCATTTTCTCGTGCACGCGAACGGCCGCGTGCAGATCGTCCCGCACCAGGGACTCGACCCGCGCCAGCAGCTCGGCGTCCTCCGCGGGCGGCTCGAACGGGCGCTTGGGCTTGGCGCCCGCCAGCTCGACCAGCTGCCGCTGCAGGGCGTTCAGGCGGCGGATGTGGCCGTGGGCGAAGTCGATCGCGTCCAGCAGCCGCTCCTCGCTGATCTCCTTGCACTCGCCCTCGATCATGCCGACCATCTCGTCCGTGCCGGCCACCACCAGATCCATCGTCGACTCCTCGAGCTGCGTGAAGCTCGGGTTGGCGATGAACTCCCCGTCCACCTCTCCCACGCGCACGCCAGAGACGAACTCCCCGAATGGCACGTCGGAGAGGTTGAGCGCCGCCGAGGCGCCGGTAATGCTCAGCACGTCGGCGTTGAAATCGGGATCGGCGCTGATGATGAAGGAGACGATCTGCGTCTCGTAGCGCCAGCTCTTGGGGAAAATGGGGCGGAGCGGCCGGTCGATGAGCCGGCAGCTCAGCACCTCGCGCTCGGAGGGGCGCCCTTCGCGCTTGAAAAAGCCGCCGGGTATCTTGCCGGCGGCGTAGGTCTTCTGTCGGTACTCCACGAACAGGGGCAGGAAGTCCCGGTCCGTGGGTTTGGTGTCGCAAATGACCGACACCAGCGCCATGGTGTCTCCCTGCCGCACGATGACCGATCCATCGGCCTGCTTGGCCATGCGGCCCGTCTCGAGCGAGTACTCGACCCCGTTCATCTCCAGCTTGACGACTCTTTGCTCCATTTCCATTTCCTACCCTTCACGACCGCTTGGTTCCTGTTGGCGAGGACCGGAGATCCGGGATCATGTTGCAATAAACTGCGGACGCGTGCGCCTCCGCAGAAGGATCCGCGGTTCGTCTCGCCGGAATGGCCCTGCGTCACCATCGGGGATTGCAGTCAGGATTCTTCAGCCCCGGATCCCGAGCTCCTTGATCAGGGCGCGATACCCTTCCAGATCCTTCTTCTTGAGATAGTTCAGCAGACGCTTGCGCTGCCCGACCATCTTGAGAAGACCGCGCCGGGAGTGATGATCTCGGGCATGGGTCTTGAAGTGATCACCCAGGGTGTTGATTCGCTCGGTCAGGAGCGCGATCTGCACCTCCGGCGAACCGGAGTCGGCATCGTGCTTCCTGTACTTGGAGATGACCTGCTGCTTCCGTTCCTTGTCCAACGCCATCGTCCAGAACCTCCTCGCGGTGTCACGCAGACTGCGTCACGATGGCCGCAGGTCGATCGTCCCGCCGGCGAGCTCGTCACAGCTCCGTTCTCGATTCCGGCCGGACCGCAGGGCGCGTAAAGATCGGCCCGCATGCGAATGGGCGCGGCACAGCAAAAGCGCGGGTTCTCGGCCCCGCGCCGGCCGCTGCCGCCGCCAATATAGAGGAAGCCGTACAGTGCAGCAAGCAGAATCCGGGGTTTCAGAATCGGTTTATCCAGGGCGCTCCCGGGCGCTTGCCGGCCCGGCTCAGCTGTTGACCGCGCGCTCGAGATCCTGCCCGTTTTCGCCATTGGCCTGCAGGATGCGCTGCGCCTCCAGGTAAGCGATGATCTGGGCAACGCTCTCCTCGATGCTCAGCTTGTCGGTTTCGACGACGATCTCGGCCGCCTCGGGCGCCTCGTAGGGGGCGCTGATCCCGGTGAACTCGGGGATCTGCCCCGCCCGGGCCTTCTTGTACAGGCCCTTGGGGTCGCGCCGCTCGCACTCCTCGAGGGAGCACTGGCAGTAGATCTCGATGAAACCGCCGTCGGGCACCAGATCCCGGCAGCCGCGCCGGTCCCGGCGGTAGGGGGATATGAAGGCCGTCAGGGTGATCATCCCGGCGTCCCGCATGAGGTTGGCCACCTCGCCGATGCGCCTGATGTTCTCCTCGCGGTCCGCGGGGCTGAAGCCCAGGTCGCGATTGAGGCCGTGGCGGACGTTGTCCCCGTCCAGGATGTAGCAGTGGCAGCCGCGCTCGAACAGCCGCCGCTCGACCTCCCGCGACAGCGTGGACTTGCCGGAGCTGGACAGGCCGGTGAACCACAGGACCGCGCCCTTGTGCTGGTTGCGCCGCACGCGGGTCTCGTGGTCGATGGCCGAGTGAGCCCAGGTGATGTTCTTGCTCTTGGGTGTCGTCATGCCAACCCTCTCTTCTTGCCGGACGGCTCTCGTGGTACCCCGGGTGAGACCACTCTCTCCTAGCAGGAAGCGTACCCTCGCGGACCGGACCGCGGCGCCGCTAAAGGTACCCCAGATCGCGCAGCTTGCCCTTGATGTGATCCAGCTCCTCGCGGCTGAACTCCGCGTGCTCCTTCTTGCCCTGGTAGACGATGTCCCGCAGCACGAAGACCACGAAATCGGTGACCGAGTTGAAGCCCGAGCCGTCGATGAGCGCCTGGATGTGCTCGTACAACGGTTTGGGTATCTTGAGGGTGACCTTGGGCTGGGGCACAATTCCTCCACGGAACTCCCATGACACTACAGTTATACTCCTATAGGAGTGTAATGCCCG
>Ga0315542_1001112_pt1 | contig 16980 bp, 17 predicted proteins | sample SalMarSW160120MG_FD_202541 | JGI IMG/M metagenome (GOLD analysis project Ga0315542, IMG submission 202541) | Salt marsh sediment microbial communities from the Plum Island Ecosystem LTER, Massachusetts, United States - Salt Marsh Sediment SW1601-20 ...
CTTTATTATAAAGCTTTACTTCATAATGTTTCAAGAGTTCAGACATTTTTTAATACACCAGAGAACACGTATTCAAATAATCGTAAGATTTTAGATTTTTCTACTTTTCTCTTTATAAATAATTTGAGTAAATAACTTATAAGCTTAAATCAGAGAAATTCTTGATTTTTATTTAATATAATCTTAATATATAATTACTTTATAGTATAATAAACAATAGGTTATTAATTATGCACGCAATAGGATTAGTTTTACTATATGATCGGAATATTGGGAAACCTGAAGATATTTCTAAGCGGTTTAGCAGCCATTTTGCTAATGTAGGCGAAAATTTGGTGTTAGAAGGATTATTAGAGTTACCGGAGTTTAAAGAAATTATGGATATGAAAAGGATATATTGGGGCGGGGTTAAAGAAAATTTCTTAAAGTTATTAGACGATGATGATGCCATTGGTAAACTTGCTTGGAAAGTTTTTGTAGAAAATGCCAAAATTGAACCTTCTGAAGAAGTAAAAAGTCTCATCTATGAAAAAGAAAATGCTCCATGGGACTTTTCTTTAATGGTTTGCGTACTTTATGAATAATTATCTAAATTAAATAGCAATTTTTTTATTTTTATTAACTCATTGAATGTTAAAATAGAGATCTATTTGCTTAATGATGCAATTTTTATTTTGTTGATTCCTATTTAAATTTTATATGAGAGAAATACGATTTAGCAGAATAATAAATCATTTAAAATTTATGCTGGGTAAATTATATGACAGAATACCGGTTAGTTTATGATTCGGGAAGTAAAGTTTTAAAGTGTGCTATTGCTGATGAATTTGGAAAAATTATTTCTTTGGAATCTAAGGAAGAAGAGGTAATTAAAAGTGAGGATGGGCTTTATCGGGAATGGAATTATAAAAAGTATTGGGAAGATTTAATCAATTTAACCAAAATTACAATAAACTCAGCTAAAATCGATCCAAAGCAAATAAAATACATTACTGCTTCTTCGATGCGTCCAAGTTGTGTCTTTGCGGATGATAACAATAATGCTATTTATATAGGGGCAAGTTTTGAATGTCGAGGAATTGATTATGCTGAGGATATTGAAAGAGAATTTGAGGAAAGCACGGGTAAAACATTCTATGAGAGCACTGGCCATTTTCCTTCTCTCCTTTTTATACCTGCTCGTTATAAATATTTTAAAGAAGAAGATGACGGCAGATTTGGACAAATTACCCAATATTTTCCAATGGATAGTTGGATTTTAATAAAATTTGGAGGAGAAGTTCATGCTAACATAACTAGTGCTGCGGAATCTGGATTTTTTGATTTAAATACGAAATTATGGCATCCTGCTTGGGAAGAAATTTTAGATTTACCTGATTATTTTTTTCCTTGGCCGGTAATGCCTGGTGAAATAATTGGTACGGTTTCTGAATACTATGAAGAGTTATTAGGATTAAGTACAGATACTAAATTGGTTGCTGGAATTTCGGATACCCAAGCAGCAATGCTAGGTTGTCAATGTATAGAAATAGGTTCTATAGGGACAGTTTTAGGAACAACCTCACCAGTTCAAGCAATATCACATAAACCACATTATGATCCAAATGTGAAAATATGGAACGGACTGTTTGCATGTAAAAATTTATTTAGTTATTATTATTTGGAAACAAATTCTGGAATCACTGGTCAGTTGCTTAATTGGGCAGCAAATTTATTTTTTAAAGATAAAGGTTTATCGCCAAAACAACGCTTTCAAAAGTTAGATAGAGCATATGATGAATATGATCGCTTTGAATTGGAGGCAGAGAATGAAAAAGTAGATCAATCGAGCATATATTCACTATTAGGACCTTCTCCTTTAGCTAGTACGCAAATGGGTATGACTCCGGGGATATTTTATTTCCAAAGTCCCGGAGGTATTGAAGAAGTTGAAGGCAAAAAGAATGCCTTTATTGCAGCAGTTTTTGATAATATACAATTTGCTGTAATAAAAAATATTGAATATCTTGTTAATTTTGCAAATATAGAAAGTCAAAATTACTCGATTGTAGGAGGTATTACACAAAATTCCACTTTGGTGCAAAGATTTGCTGATCTTCTCCAAGCTCCGATAATAACCTCAAAAAATGAAGAAATAAGTATTCAAGGAATGCTAGTGCTATGTGATGTTGCTGCAGGGAAAATAAACAATTTAGAAGAGCTTAAATCTAGAAATGAAAAATTAAATCTGTTAGTAAAGATGGAACCTAGAGAAAATATGAAACTGAAATTACTAAATAAATATAATAAATGGTTAAAAATTTTCCAGCAGTTTAATAAGAATTTTTGATTTTTTATAAATAAAAATACTTTTAAAAAATTAAATGGTCTTATAAAAAGCGATGAATAGTTTAGATTATCAAAATAAAAGGTTATATGCTTATAATGTGCATTTGATAGTTGCTTTATTGTTAATTTTCATTGCGGGATTTTTACTTATTTTTTTAGGTTTAATTCTTAACCCAGAACAAATCAACATTTTGATAATTCTTGGCTTTAGTTTCATAATTATTGGAATTATCCAGTGCATCTTGATTATTAGAAAAGTTATAAAGAGAACCGATCTCCTATTTGACAAAGTCGAAGTTCAAATTCAATCTAGTAATAAAGGGGGATTTTTACATATAATTCGCCCAGAAGTTTCAAAAAGCAAATCACAGCGCATAGAAGCACCTAAAATTCCGTCAAATCCATTTTTTAAAACTCAAAGTGATTCCAATGAAAAATCTGAGATAATTAAAAAAGGTTCAGGAGATTTAAAAAGTAAAATTGTAAATATTTCAATTGAGGAGGCACTTCAAAAGATTATTGACAGATATAATGATCCGAATGTATCTAAAATGTTCACAAATTGGCAAAATACATTAATGATGAGTTTTCCAGATCTTAAAAAAAACTATCTTTTCAAAATTAATAATGATCAAGGCATTAAATTAGAAGAAGGATATAAAGATGACGTCGCTGTACAAGTTAGCTTAGATTCTGAAACGTTTATTAAAATGATGACTAAACAAATCAATCCAATCAAAGCATATAGCAGTGGTGAACTAGAAGTAAAAGGGAAGATGAAAAATCTCCTAAAGTTAAGAAAGTTAATGTTTTAATTATAATATCATACAAAGAGGTTGAACGGCTTGAAAGCATTTGTTACAACTCAATTGTCCCCAGAAGCTTTAAAAAAACTTAGGATGTTATTGCTAGATGATGTTGTGTATGAAAGTTGGCGTGAAACAAAAAACCTATATTTTGATGCACAAGAGTTGGTCAATAAAATAAATAATATCCAAGCTGAAATTTTCATATGTGAAGGAGATAATGTCAAGAAAGAGGTATTAGAAAATGTTGATCTTAAAATTATAGCATCAACTCGTGATGATCCTAACAATATTGATTTAGAAACCGCTACCAAAAAGGGTATCCCAGTGCTCTATACTCCTGGAAGAAATCGAAATGCAGTTGCAGAAATGACAATTACGCTTATACTGACTTTAATTAGAAAAGTATATAAAGTAGCCCAAATACTCTCTTCTGAACAATTCCGTGTAGAAAGTTTTGCGGACTATGTCAATTATTACAACATGTTTACAGGTAATGAACTTAAAGGAAAGAAAATAGGGATCATTGGATTAGGAAATATAGGGTTTGAAGTTGCAAAACGTCTTAAAGCTTTTGATGTTAACTTTTTGATCTATGACCCATATATCCAAAAAGAAAGGTTAGAGTTTATTCATGGAGAGCTAGTGGATCTTGAAACTTTAATGAAAAATTCTGATATAATTTCAATTCATTGCCCTCCAACAGATGAAACTGAGGGCCTTGTTGGGCAAAATCAATTATCCTTGATGAAATCTAGTGCTTTCTTCATTAATCTCGGACGCGCTTCAATCGTTGATCAAAATGCTCTATACAATTCTCTTAAAGCAAGAAAAATTGCTGGTGCTGCTATAGATGTTTTTGATATTGAGCCAGTAGATCAAGACAATGAATTTCTTGAACTGGATAATGTTATCGTTACTCCTCATATCGGAGGAGATACTTTTGAGACAATCCAGAATCAAAGCATGATGATAGTGGAAGGAATACGTAAAATTATTAATGATGAAATTCCAACTAATATCTTAAATCCAAAAGTACTGCCAGGATATTCTTCGGAAAAAATTCTACAACCTAAAACAGGAATAAAAATAGAATTATCCAACTATAAAAGAGAAAGCATCGAAATTTTAGAAGTTTGTAAAAAGATGCTAAAAAGAGGCCTTATTATTGGTACTGCAGGTAATGTATCGATGCGTGTAAAATTACCGGATGGAAGTGATGGATTTCTTTTAACTCCAAGCACGGTATCTTATGAGAACATGAAAATAGAAGATCTAGTACTAATAGATAAAAATTTGAAAGTGCTTGCAGGAGTTCGAAATCCCACATCTGAAAAACATCTTCACATAAATATCCTACTTTCCAGAAAAGATATTAATGCTGTTATTCATTCACATGCTCCATATTCCACGATCTTATCAATTGCTCGCATGCCTTTAGGACCTATTGTTGACGAAATTATACCATTTATCGGCGGGTGTGAAATAGCAGATTATGAGATGGCTGGTACAGAAGAAATCTCTCAAAAAGCATTAAAAGCTTTAGGTAATAACTATGCGGTATTTTTACCTAATCACGGTAATATATGTGTTGGAATAGATATGCAACACGCATTCACAGTGCTGGAGCAGTTAGAATTCGCCGCAAAGGTTCAATATAAGGCATCTTTATTAGGTACGATTTATGCTCTTCCAGAGGACGCTGAAAAAGATGAAAAAGAGATGTTTGAGATCATGCGAGAAGCGAATGATATGGGATAGGAGTTTCTTTCTACACTAAATATTTCCTCACAATTTCTCCTCTTGGTTCCAATTCTTCAAAAAGAATTGCTTGAAATGAATAAATTTGTGTACTTTTTTCTTTCCATGAATCTTCAGGAAGCCAAGCTTTAGTGCAGGTATGTCGTAAAAATGTTTCTACATCCCAATTTCGATCGTGATCAACTGGAACTTGAGGGAGTAATAAACCTCTTCTACCTCCTCTTTCAGCTATCAAACCATCTCTACCAATTTTTATTTTATTAAAGTAATCTTTAGGTTCATTTACTTCGATTAGTTTTGGGGGGGTGAGAATTGATAGTTCTATCACTATATTATCCATTTCTCGTAAAGTAACTGGAGGAAATCGCGGATCCTCAGTAGCAGAGCTTATAGATACTTTGTGGACAACTTCATAAAGAGGATAAATCGGTTCTATGAATCCTATGCATCCTCTTAATGGATTTCCTGATACATTATACTTATTAAGTGTAACAAAAGCTCCATACTTCCCCGAAAATAATTCTTTAAGTTTTTCTGGAATTGATATTTTTTTCCCTGTTTTCAATAAAGTTTCAATGTTTTCTCGAGCAAATTCTATTAATGCTTTTCCATCCTCAAGAGTAAAAATTTCATCTTCAGACATTTTAATCACAACTCATAAACATTATTTATTATGGTATTTTATACATGAATCATTTAAAGTTATTTCTTATAATAATTCCAGATGGTTTTAAAGATTCTTCAGTTATTTCATTTCCTCTCAAAAAAGTTTTCCAAATTCTAGCACTTGTTAAACGATTTGTTAAATTTGAGTTTTCAAATGGAGTGTATTTTGCTTTACTTCTAAATTCTGTTGATTTTATTTCATAATCTTTTGTTTTTTCAACGATTATCAAGTCAGCGTAATAGCCTTCTTTGATCTTTCCTTTTAATTTTAAATTAAATCTTTTTGCGGGGTTCGTAGCAGAAATTCCTACAAAAGTGCTTAAATTCATCTTCTTTTTTAACACTCTATCTAAGAGAATTAAAGTATAAGTCTCGAATCCAGGAAATCCGGAAGGAGCGCTAAAAAATGGCAGAGTCTTTTCTTGAAGTGTATGTGGGGCATGATCTGTGCCTATATATTTGATAGTTCCCTCATCCAATTGTTTATTTAGATATAATGAATTTTCTTTGTCTCTTAACGGTGGCAAAACTTTTCCGATACAGGGATTTTTTAATTCAATATCATTACTTAAAAAAAGATGGTGCGGTGTTACTTCAAAAGATATATCTGGTTCAAACTTGCAGAGATACATTTTTTTCCGAATGTTGTAATCAAATGACTCTTGTATTTTTTCTATACTACTTTTACAGCTAACATGACAAAAATGAATTATTGGAAGTTTCTCTAATGGAAGTTGATTTTCATTAGCCACCTGAAAATAATTCTTTAAGATGAACTCTATATATTTTGTCTCATTTTTACAGGGATGCATTTGATCATAGATTTTTAATTGAGTTTTTCCTTGGGAGGTTTTATTATCAAAAATCTTTTCATCTTGACCGTGTGACCAATCAGGATGAATAAATATAGGTATACGATATAAAGATGAAATTAATAGAAGTTTTTTGATATACACCTCATTATACCAATCACAATTATTCAGAGGTTTGAGAGGATAGATTTTAAAACCAATAACACCTAGATTAATTATCTTTTTTATTTCTTCATCATCAATATCGTTAGGAACCCCTGAAATGAATGCTACATCAACAAAAATTTTATTTTGGGTAGCTTTCATCCATTTTTCAACTTGTTTAGCTGAAATTGCAGGAGGTTTTGTATTTGGCATGTTGAAAACTGTAGTAATTCCAGAAAATGCTGCAGCTTTAGTCCCAGTTTTGAAACTTTCCTTATCAGATTGTTCCATATCTCTTAAATGAGCATGGATATCAATAATTCCAGGGAGAATTATCCTTCCTTCACAATTAATCTCAAGACCATCTAAATTTTGAGATCTAATCATCTCCTGATCAATTTTACGTTCATTGAGAGAAATTTGCTTTATTTTATCTGAATTGATTAATATACTTCCTTCTTTAAGGGAATTTCCCGTAAAGATTTTTGCGTTCTTTAGGATCATCGGATTTTACAATGATTTAGTTATTCTTGTTGATCTAATTGATAATTAATATATAATATTTTGTTTTCTAATGAAAATGTTTTAGGTAGGTGAATTCGCTCAAGTTCTCCTAAATTATGTAGTGCAAGATTTTTCTCTCTTGATTCATCTAATATAATAACATCTTGGTGCGTAAAAGTGTAATTTGTATTTTTTCTCAAATTGGAATTTATATCCTCAATTAAGAAAAATTTTTCTCCTATTTCTTGAATAGAAGTAAGAAATTGATCTAAGTTAATTGTTTTTTTAATGAAAATTCCAGGAGTCGAATTAATCCATTTATTATAAGGGATCGCTTCCTGAATTTCTAATGCTTTTAATAGTAATATCGCTTGTGAACGTTCATCTGGACCAAGATATCGTAAATACTTTCCACTTAATTTTATAATTAAGAGATTTTGATTTATTGCGATATAGATGCCATTTTCCTTCCTTATGGAGTATGATAGACAAAATACTTCTCTAAGACACGAGCATAATTTATAAATATCGAGGGGAGTATTACCTTCATCGATTGCTTTTTTATTAAAACTCGAGATTGTTTCAATTAAAATTAAAAACCTTACCAAATCAATCAAACTATTTAAAATTTAAAATTTTTTCCAAGTTTATTAAAAAATGAGGGATCAATATTTCCTAATCCGGGCATCCCCCCCTTACCTTTTTTTTGCATTTGGAGAAATCGTTTCATAAACTTTTTCATTTGATTGTATTGATCCAACATCCTATTAATAGTTGCGTAATCTGTTCCACTACCTATAGCAATCCTTCTTTTTCTTGATTTCTTTATTAATTTCGGTTCTTCTTTCTCTTCTTGAGTCATTGAATTCAATACAACTTCCCATCTTTCTAAGTTTTTTTCTGCATCTTCTTTTAAAGCATCTGGGATATTTCCCCCCCCAATCATCGAGAAAATCTGTTTTGCTCTTCCAACTTTCTTCAAGCTTTTTAGTTGAAAGTAGAGATCATCTAAAGTGAATTTTCCACGCATCATTCTCTTTACCATTTCTGGATCGGCTTCAACTTCCGCATCTTGGACTTTCTTTACTAATCCTTCAATATCAGGTATTCCTAATAAGTTTCCTACGAATTTTGACGGTTCAAATTCTTCTAATTCATCAATTTTTTCTCCTACACCAATGAATCTTATTGATTGACCCGTTGCTGCACAAGCTGAAAGCGCTCCTCCTCCCTTAGCTGTTCCATCTAATTTTGTAACAATAATACTACCTATATTTGTTGATTTTGAGAATTCTTCCGCTTGAGTATATGCTTGCTGACCTAAACTTCCGTCTATTACTAAAATAACTTCATTTGGTTTTAGAGCATTTTCTATTTGGCTCATTTCCTTCATTAATTCTTTCTCTTCTTTGTGTCTTCCTGCAGTATCTACAAGAATAATATCATTACCTTCATTTATTGCTTTTTTCGCTTCTTTTACAGCAATTTTAACAGCATTCTTCTCGGAAGGATTCCCATAACATTTAATACCAACTTGGCTAGATAATTGTTGCAGTTGTTCATATGCTCCAGGACGCCAAGTATCTGTTGTAACTGCCGCTACATTATAACCCTTACTTTTATAATAACGAGCCAATTTTCCAACTGTGGTCGTTTTCCCTGAACCTTGTATACCCACTAGTAGTATAATGTTATGCTTACCCGATTTTATTCTTATAGGTGATGGTTTTCCTCCAAGAGTTTTAATTAATTGATCATGAACCAACTTGATAATGAAGTCCTTTCTTTTTGCTCTTTGTAATTTGGTATTAGTTGCTTCTTTTTTTATTTTTTCAGTCATTTGAAATACTAATTCAACTTTTACATCTGCTTGAAGTAGACTGCGTTGTAAATCTTGAATTAAAGCATTAATTGCCTCTTTATCTACTTGTGGGAGCCTTCTCAATTTTCTTAAGGCATTATCAAGTGATCTTCCAAGTTGTTCTAAAACCATATTATAATCATTTTAGCGATTTGATTCTTATTATTTTTAAAAACTAATATTTTTTTTGAATGAAATAAAGATAATTATATACATAAATGAAATATCATAAAATAATCTTAATCAAACAAAAAAATTGGTTTAAAAATGTCGATAAGGAAAACTGAGGTTCAGAAGCTAAAATCGGGTCAATATATGATGGTTGAAGAAGAACCGTGTATAATTAAATCAACCGAAAGAAGTAAATCTGGTAAGCATGGTCATGCAAAAGTAAGAGTTGTATGTGTTGGAGTATTTGATAATAATAAGAGATCCTTAACTATACCAAGTGGTCATATGGTTGACATCCCAGAAATCATAAAAGGAAATGCACAAATTAACTTTATTGAGGATAATTTAATTAATATAATGGACCTTGAGTCATACCATTCTTTGGATGTTAAATGGCCAACGGAACAAGAACTCGTTGAAAAATTGAAAGAGTTAAGAGCAAATCCCGCAAAGATGGCAAATTCTCAAGTCGAATATTGGCAACTTGCTGGAAAAACCTTAATAAATAGAGTAATTAGTGGATGAGTCTCCTTTTTTTCATTAGAGATCTAAATTAATTCTTATATAAAAGTAATTTATATTTTTATTTAATTAGCATACTTAAAAGCAGAGAACGATGGAGAATAAAGGCATAGCTTTAGCATGTCGGATGGATTCTGAAAGAGCGATTAATCTAACTAAGTCATTATTTGAGTTTTTAGTGAAAAAGGGAGAAAAAGTTCATTTAGAAACACGTATAGCACCAAAGATACTGCCATATAATGCTTTAGATTTGGGAGATATGAATGCAGAAAATACGAAATTCATCATTACAGCTGGTGGAGATGGAACTGTTCTAAGAGTAGCTAGTAATCTCTCTCAAAAAGATCCACCTCCAATTTTAGGAGTAAATATTGGTTCGATTGGTTTTTTAGATGAATCAAATGAACGGACTATTTTTAAAGACATAAATAGAATTTTAAACGGTAATTATGCAGTTGAAAAATGTGCAAAGTTAACACCATATATTATAAGAGATTCAGAAGAAGTAAAGCTTAATAATGCATTAAATGAGGTATTGATAATATCCTCAAAAAATTCAAAAGTACTCCTTATTTCAGTAAAAATCGATGGAACCTATTTAAATAGAAGTTATTTAGACGGTGTGATAATTTCAACTTCAGTTGGTAGTACAGCATATAATTTGAGTGCTGGAGGATCAATCGTAAGTCCTTCTTTAGAAGTCATGCAAATAACACCATTAAATAGCTATGCTAGATCGGGATTGAAACCACTAATATTGCCCATCACCAGTGAAATTGAGGTAAAGTTATTGAGATCTCGATTAAATGCCAGAATAATTATTGATGGCCAGCGCACGTATAAAAAAATTCAACCAAATACAGTTATAAAGATTCGAAAGGCAAATGCTTATACATCTTTTATTAGACTTTCAAATAACCTAACAGATAGTTATATCAAGCGATTAAGAAAAAAAATTATTGGAACAATTAGGGTTCCTCTTGATGACAGCCCAGAATCAGAAGAAGAATTCAATTCTAATTTTTGATACGAATATTTTTTTGATCGGAATAGATTTTAATGTCATTCCACAAAAAATATACACCGTTCCTAAGATTTTAGAGGAACTTATGGTTGAAAAATATGCTTCTCGAAATAGAAATGTAATAAATCGAGTCAATGTGGCTATCGATAGTGGAAACTTAATTGTAGAAGAACCTACTGATAAATATTTACTACAAGTTGAGACAAACTCTTATAAAACCGGCGATATTCGAGCTTTATCTAAGGCTGACAAGCAGTTAATCGCGTTAGCTTTAGAGCTTAAGGATCTATTCGATAAAGAGGTGATTTTCTATACTAATGATTATTCAATTCAAAACTGCTGTAAGGAATTAAATGTTCATTATGAGGCTCTGGTTAAGAGAGGAATACGCCGAAAGATCAACTTTGAAGTTTACTGCCCTAATTGTAATGCCTTATACGATGCGTATAAATTAAATGAATTATGTGAAAGATGTGGATCGAAATTAAGGCGAAGACCAATCTTAAAATAGGTAAAGAAATTAAATTAAAAAATAGAAAAATGCGGGCTATGAGGGAATTTCACCATCGTTGGAATCCAATGATGCTTTCGAACCCCCGACCTGCTGGTTAAGAGCCAGTCGCGCTACCTGCCTGCGCCAATAGCCCGTAGGGAGATTTTTTGTAACACTCATCAAAACGCAGACGGAGGGACTCGAACCCCCGAGCGCTTACGCGCACCGGCTTGCTTGAAAACAAGAGCACTCAAGGCCGGCGTCTTACCAGCTAGGCTACGTCTGCGTATTTAAAATGATGAAATACCAGCTAATTTACTAGGTAATTTTAGGTATTAAAATAGAGTATATTTAATTAAATAAATTTTTTTTGATTTTTGTAATTGTTTAATCATTATCAATTTCCTTTCACCAATATCTCTCAAAATTTACTCGGGTGTATCATGTTATAATAGCTTTAAATTAATAGAACTTGATGTTTAATGAGGTTACGTAAGCTTTTTTCGAAAATTATAAATTTTGCGCTTCATTAAAATGATTTATGAGTAGTGCTAAAGACTTCAGATATTTAATTCCTCAAAAGTTATTCGATGAAATAACCCTAAAGGCAGCGGAAGCATACCCATATATTGAACACTATTGGATTTTTGCAGATCGAAAGGAAAATTTTGGCATTGTCAATAAATTCATAACAAATCCCGATTTGAAAAAAACCAAGGCACACGTTAAACCCAGAAGTTGGATGAGATATAAAAAGTCTAAAATTTATAACATGCGTAAATTTAAACAAGAGTTAGGTGTTGATATCGTTTGGCAAGCTCACACGCATCCTTCGGGGCAGGAAAAGCTCCATCAAATTGATAAAAGAATTTTAAAGTATCTTTCAAATGGAGTTATGATTATTATAATTCCAGAACTTGCAGAAAAAGAACTTAAAGGGCATTTAGTGGGTTGGTATTATGATAAGAGATATACAAAAAAACCTATTATAGAAAGAATGGTCTTTGAAATAATTTCTGAATAATTAATTGTCAAGTTCCATTTTCGGATTATTTAAGGATTATTATAAAACCGTTTTTTCTTTTTTTAGTTTTTGGATTTTTTTGTAAGATTAATTTTAGTGCTTGTTTATAAGTTTATGTTAATTATTGTCAATATACTTATATAATAATTATAATTATTAATGAAAATTATGGTAGTGCCAGAGAACTCAACAGAACAGGAAATCAAAGGGGTGAAAAAACATAGAACTTATTTTCAAGTCGATATATTGAAAATGGTAATGATTTTTCTGGTCATTTTTGATCATACAGTACCTTGGACTATCAAAGATAATTTGGGAGTATCACTCTGGGAAAGAATTTCTATTCCTGTTTTTATGGTGATAATGGGTTTTAATTTTGGGAAATCGTTTCAAAGCAAAAAAACTAATCTTTTGAAATCCTATTATACTCGAGAGTATTTCTGGAATAAGTTATTTAGGTTTATTATCCCATTTCTCATATTATATTTAGTTTCTACCATAATAGGTGGATTTTTTTATGGATTTAGTATAAATCAAATAGAAGCGGGTCAGTGGGTAACTCAAGGGGGTCTTCGTTTTAATGCCCTTAATTTACTTTTAGGAATCTTACCATTTTGGGGGCCAGGAAATTGGTTTATCCCCGTAATCTTTGGGGCTATCATCATCTTACCTGGCTTATATAAAGGATTTTCAGAATCACGTTCGAGAGCAATATATACTCTCATCTTCTGCTTTATTATTGAAATTATTGTACAAACAATAATTTTTGCCACATTTAAAAATCCAAACCCTCCTCCTACGTTTGCTACTTGGAATACTTATTATTATGCACTTTTTTTTATATATAGTATCTTTCTTTTGTTTTCAGCAATTGGATTTGGAATGTGGTTTTCACGAGATCATAACCTATTTAGTAAAAATAACATTTTTGTATGGGTATTATTCCCTATCAGTTTAATTTATCTCATAGTGTATCAGTTCTATGATTATCGAATATTGGTAAATAACATCCCATTTCTCACAGGAGATTATAATTTTATGGTATTCCCATATTCAGCGTTTTTATTTTTAGTTGCAATGAAAGTTTTTCCAAAAGATTCTAAGACAAGGGTAGCCAAGATAATTAAAACGATAAGTAGATCTACGTATCATATTTTATTGGTGCAAATTTTATACTTTGCGATTGTTTTTGCATTATATGGAGACCATTATGGGGCTAGTATATTTGGTATTAATCAAAGCAATGAGTTTATCGTATATCTATATCTTATAATTAATTGGAGTATTTGTATTCCAATTGGAGTATTTTGGTGGCATATAGAACAGCGCATTATTCAATCTTTTAGAAGTAAAATCGAAATTGAACCAGAACCACTTTTTTAGGATATTTCTTTTTTTGGCATAAAGTATTAAAATTTTTAAAAATTTTATATATAATACTCAAAATCAGATAAGCAATCGTCGCTTAGCCTGGTAGAGCGCCGGTCTGCTAAACCGGTGTCCAATGGACTCGTGGGTTCGAATCCCACCGATTGCGTTCATATAATGTCAGAAAAATGGGCCAGTGGTCTAGTGGCTATATAGTATGGTTTTCCACATATCAAGTTAAGACGCCACGCTTACACCGTGGATATCGGGAGTTCGATCCTCTCCTGGCCCACCATATTATTTATATAACCTCTTAATTCTTTCAGGTCTAATTGCACTTATTTTGCAATTTTTTAGATACTTTCCAATATCAGAAATGATTCCTGGAGCTTCTGTGGTCTCTTTTAATATTACGATGTTCTCTAAAAAACCATATTTTTTTATTGAAACGATATCTCGAAGATGACCCGTTTTTTCTAAGGCTTTCTTGATCTGAGCCTTAGTTTCACCAATTATGAAAACAGCGTCTAAATTCTCATTAAGTAATTTATCAAACAAATTTAGTGTGGTGATATCTAAGACGCCTTTGAGATTTTGTTTTCCTTCATCGATCGAAGTAATTTTAACATGTACAGGAAAATCATTAATAAATTCATATGCTTTTATTATCTCAGGAACTGATTTTTCTTTTCCCTTACAGAGTTGTTCTCTTAGACTAATTAGAGTAATCAATACATCAACATTAGGGTTAAGAACGGCACAGTCGACAAATATTCCAAACCCAACTTTTCCTACATCCACAAAATTACCTTTTAATCGCATATTCATCTCAATATCATTGAAATTATGGATAATCCCTATTTCTTTCTCGAGTAAGTTTTTGATAAACACTTTTTCTGGTCCTTTAATACTTACCTCAATCCTATTATCATAATTTCTCAGCTTATTGAATTGAATTTGTGTATTTTTAAATCCAATTACCATTTCTCGAACATATTTTTTATAGCGAGAAATTATTGATTCTCTCTTTGGCAATTTGTCGATCAAAACCAATTTAATTACCATTAAAATCACTTAGAATTATTAGTAATACCAATTAATGTATAATATGTAAAATAATTTGACTTGTCCAGAGGGTATGTAAAAAATAAAATTTAAATTTAGCTTATTTCATTGATTAATAAAAATAATTGATATTAAAATTATAATTATGGAAAAAAGTAGATTTCAAAATCTAGTTCAGATGTTACAAGAACAAGAAGGAGTTGAAGAGATATTCTTATTGGATTCCACTGGTAATGTAGTTTTTAAATCTAAGGATTTTTTACTCACAAATGAAGAGGCAAGTTCAATTTTAAAAGCTTGGAAAAACAAAGATTCAGCACTCTTTTTTCAGAACACTCGATATGCTATATTGAAGAGTGATGAAATCCAATTAGCAGCTAAAAATATTGCTAAAGGAAAAGGAAATATTGTCGGTTCTATAACTAAAGAGGGAGATTACTTACTTGCACATACTCGCGATGAAGGATTAATTATCTTGGAGTGGTCTATTCTAATAAATAAGGTTGCATGGAGTTAAATTTCAGTTCTTTTAATGATCTAAATTAGATTGATACTTTCTAAACTGCTTTTTTTAAAAAATTAAAAAAAAATATAAATTAAATCAATTATTACTTCTTTTCAACAAGAAAAAATAATGTAAAAGAATAGATTTAGTCAAAAAATCAGGAGAATTTAAAATGTTTCAGCAAGCTGGTCGCGGGTATGACATGGCAATTACGCAATTCTCCCCAGAAGGGAGATTATTTCAAGTTGAATATGCGATAGAGGCCGTGAGAAGAGGAACAACCGCTATTGTATGTAGAAATGAAAGTTCTGTTGTGTTTGCGGTTGAAAAGAAAAATTCTGAATTACAAGAAGTAATTGGTTCAGAGAAAATTTTTAAAATTGACGACCATATTGGAGTAGCCATTGCTGGATTAACTGCTGATGCGCGAGTGTTGGTAGATCGTGCGCGCGTTCAAGCTCAAGTAAATTTATTAAATTATGATGAAAAAATTTCAGTTAAGGATTCCACCTTGAATATATGTGAATATCTTCAGTTATTCACTCAAAATGCTGGTGTAAGGCCTTTTGGAGTAAGTCTTCTCATAGCGGGAATAGATTCCGATGGAAAAGCTTCATTATATTTAACTGATCCAAGTGGAGCAATGTGGGGTTACAAAGCATTTGCAATTGGCTCAGGAGCGACTGAAGCGAGAGATTTCTTGGAAACAAATTATAAGGAAGATATTACTGATGAAGATTTGAAATTATTACCATTAAGAACTTTAAAGGAATTAATGGGCGAAAACTTAAATGAACACACGTGCGATGTTGCTTATATCCTAAAAGACGAAAGGACATTTAGGTTATTAGATCTAAATGATAAGAAAAAATTATTAGATAAAATACAGCAAGTACAATAATCTCCTTATTTTATGTTAGTGTGATACTTTTTAAGTTAGACTAAAGATCTTGAATCATAATAAAATATGTGTATTACTAATGATTGATAGAGCACGAATTGATTTAGGGGGATTCATAATTGGACGCATTGAAAAAGAGGGTAGAAGTTTTGAAATGCTAATGGATCCCGATAAAGCGTGGGAAGCTAAGAAGATCATTCGTGAAGAAATCGGAAGACGTCTGAAAGATGGAAATCAGAAGTCCCGGTTAACTATTCAAGATATATTGAATGATTCAAGAATATCAATGGAACTCATTTTCGAGAGTTTTACTGTTTTTGAGGACTTACGTAGAGGAAAAAAAGCAACTGACGGTGATATGGAAGCTATTTTTGAATCTACTGATGGCAAAACCATTGGAGCATATATATTATTAGATGGAGAAATTCATTGGACGAGAGCCCAACGAGAAGAAGAGAGAGAAAAGAAGCTGAAACAAATAATAACGATAATTAGTAAAAATGCAATAAATCCTCAAAATAAAAAGCCACATCCTTACCAAAGGATCGAGAAAGCGATAGAGGAATCAAAAGTAAAAATAGATTTAATGAAAAATGCGGAAGAACAAGTTGAAGATGTAGTAAAAAGTTTAAGAGCGATCATTCCAATACGTATTGAGCAAGTTGAAATGGCAATAAAGATTCCTACAGCTTTTACCGCAAAGGGATATAATGTAGTTGCTCAGTTAGCTCAAATTAAGAAAGAAGAGTGGCAAAGTGATGGTTCATGGGTCGCTGTTATCAATTTGCCCGCGGGTTTGCAAATGGAATTGATTGACAAACTAAATAAATTAACCCATGGAAGAGTCCAAACAAAAATCTTAAAATCATAATTGTTGACAAGAATCTTATTTTACATTATTTTTAGAAGATTAGACAATAATCAACATAAGAGAGAGCATTCATATGAGTGAAGATGAAATTAATGAAGAAGATTTGGATGATACTGTTGAAGATGAAGAAGAACTTGAAGATGATGAGGAACTT
>Ga0315542_1001113_pt1 | contig 16968 bp, 10 predicted proteins | sample SalMarSW160120MG_FD_202541 | JGI IMG/M metagenome (GOLD analysis project Ga0315542, IMG submission 202541) | Salt marsh sediment microbial communities from the Plum Island Ecosystem LTER, Massachusetts, United States - Salt Marsh Sediment SW1601-20 ...
GCTTCGATGTCCGATTCGATTTTTTCAACAAGCGATTCGATTTGATCTATTGAAACCGGGCGTTTGATGCAGGCGATTTGAATGCCCCGCATTATTTTGTCCCGATCATAAGGTTCTCTTCGTCCGTCTGATTTGATGACAGAAATTGATTTGTTCTCTATTTGTTCAACAGTAATAAACCGTTTGCTGCAGTTTAAACACTGCCGTCGTCTGCGAATCACTTTATTGTTATTCCGGGATCGGGTGTCGATCACTTTATCGTCACTTTGACCGCAGAAAGGACATCTCAATTGGATCCGTCCTTATTCAATTTTGACTGGATCATTTCCAGCCCGGCTTCCCCGCTCAGTGTTTTGGCCAGATCATCCGGGTAGCCTTCGAGGTAAAATATTTTACGAATCCCAGAATTGATAATCATTTTAATGCAAAGTGAACAAGGGAAGTGTGTGGAATAAAGAATACTGTTATCAATATTGGTTCCGGATGTGGCCGCTTGAATAATGGCGTTTTGTTCGGCATGGATTCCCCTGCAAAGCTCGTGGCGCTCACCGTGCGGAATATTCAGCTTTTCCCGCAAACAGCCAATATCCAAACAATGAGCAAGCCCCTGTGGAGCGCCGTTGTATCCTGTTGCGAGAATGCGTTTGTCCTTGACAATGACCGCGCCTACCTTTCGTCTCAGACAGGTGGAGCGTGTCGAGACGAGATTGGCAATTTCCAAAAAGTAATCATCCCACGAAGGACGTGAGTGTTTCATTGAGGTGTCCGGTTCACTCTATATTTAAAATCAATTGTTTATCGAAGTTCCTTGTAAATCGGGAAATGTTCACACAATTCAATCACTTCGGTTTTTATGTTCGAGATCGCATCTTCATTTTCAATATCGGATAATGTGCGATGGATCAATTCCGCAATCAGGGACATTTCGTTTTCCTTCATTCCTCTTGTGGTCATGGCAGGCGTTCCGATTCTGATGCCGCTTGTAATGAAAGGACTTTTTTTGTCGAAGGGCACCATGTTTTTATTGACGGTAATTCCTGCAAGTTCAAGTGCTTTTTCAGCAGCTTTACCAGAAATTCCCCTGGACGAGAGATCCAGAAGTATTAAATGATTGTCTGTGCCGCCGGACACAAGATGATATCCGTACGAGGCAAGCCTTTCTGCCAAAACTTTGGCATTTTTTATGATTTGCTCACAATAGGATTTGTATGAGGGATTCAAATTTTCGAGAAATCCGACTGCTTTTGCAGCGATAACATGCATCAGCGGTCCGCCCTGCATGCCAGGCATGACTTTGCTGTCAATGACTTCCGACAGCATTTTTGTCCTTCCGGTTTTCGGCGCCTGAATTCCCATCGGGTTTTCCCGGTCTTTTCCCACAAGAATCATTCCTCCCCGGGGGCCGCGAAGCGTCTTATGCGTCGTGGTTGTTACAATATCGCAGTAGGGGAGCGGGTCCGGATGAAGTCCGACAGCTACAAGCCCCGCAGGATGAGCAATATCAGCCATGAGATACGCCCCGGTTTTATCGGCGATTTCTCTGAATTTTTCAAAATCGATAAAACGAGGGTAGGCACTGGCTCCGGTAACAATGAGTTTGGGTTTGTGCTGTTGTGCCATCCGATACGCCTGATCGTAATCGATTGTGCCGGTTTCCTGTTTTACTCCATAAGAGACAAAATTATACAGCTGGCCGGAAAAATTCACCGGACTGCCGTGGGTCAAATGTCCGCCGTGAGCCAGATCCATACCGAGCACTGTATCTCCTGGTTCAATAAAAGTCATATAGGCGGCCATATTTGCCTGGGAACCGGCATGCGGCTGAACATTGGCATAGTCACATTTGAAAAGCTGTTTTGCCCTTTCCCTTGCCAGGTTTTCCGCCTGATCGACAAATTCACAACCACCGTAATATCTATGTTCAGGGTAACCTTCCGCGTATTTATTGGTCATAACACTTCCAAGGGCCTCAAGAACCGCCATGCTCACAAAATTTTCAGAGGCAATCAGCTCAATCTTGTCGTTTTGACGAGCAATTTCGGATTGAATCGATTGATATATCTCCGGATCCATTTTTTTTAAATTCTCCACAACCATTCCTCATGTTATAAGGGTTACTAATATAATGTGCCAAATGGGATATACGTCCCATTTGGCCTGGAATTCTGGAATTCTATTTTAAAATATAAGACTAAACACCGGTCAAGTCGTGTATCTTTTTGACCCTTCTCTCGTGTCGTCCGCCTTTTTCGAATGGAGTTTCGAGAAAGTTTTTTACAATTTCATCAATGTGTTGTTGATCGGTTTCGAGACTTCCCAACGCGAGAATGTTGGCATCGTTATGAACTCTTGCGAGTTTGGCGATCTCCGGCGAAATACAAAGAGCTGCACGAATATGTGGAACTTTGTTTGCAACCAGCGACATACCTATTCCCGTATAGCAGATCAGGATGCCCCGTTCCGATTTTCCTTCTGAAACGTTTTTTGCAACCTGAATCGCAATATCCGGGTAATCTACCGATTCTGTTGAATAGGTGCCGAAATCCTTATATTCGATATGAGATTGATCGAGATATTTTTTTATTCGTTCTTTTAATTGATAACCTGCATGATCAGAGCCGATTGCAACGCTCATTTTTTATTTTCCTCACTACTGAATCCAGTTATAACATTCACCACGTGGTTTGGTCTGGTTTTTATGCATGAAATAATCTTCTCTTTTAGGTATGCTTAATTCCACATATTCGATCCGTTTGTTGGCATCAAATTTCCATTGCATATCTTTTTTAGCTTTTTGATATTCGTCGTAAGCCATTTTATAAACGAGTTTGTCGTCAAAAGAAATTTTGCCGTCTCTCTTTGCAACGCATTTATCCGCAGCATTTTCGTATATCATACCCTTGGTTAAATAGGCAAGACCGTAACCGGGATCGATAGACAGTGCTTTTTGAACCTGAGTTAGTGCGGTTGTATACTGTTCGGCACCAGAATAGCTCATGGCCAGATTGCATAGATTTTTTTTATCGTTTATCTGGATCCCTAAAATCTTTTTGTAGGTTGAAATAGCATTGCTGTATTGTTTTAGATTCTGATAGGCATCACCAATAAGTTCAAGAGCAGGAATATTTTCAGGTTCTTTTGAGATGACAAATTGCAGTTGTTCGACAGCTTTTGTATATTCACCGATCTGTGTGTATGCTTTTGCCAGTTCGATTCGCTTGTTTGTATTGTCTGATATCTGTTCGACAACTTTTTCCAGCGTAGCGATCAATTCGGTGATGTCCCCCCGTTGCTTATAAAGGTCACTCAATATTTGCTGAGTTTCCTGATCTTTCGGGTTCAATTCGGAAGCTTTGTTGTACGAATCAACGGCGCTTTCAATGTCCTGGTTCAGTCTGTAAAGCTCACCCCGTATTTTATAACTGGAAGCTGAATCGGGCTGTAATTCGATCAGTGTTTTAGAAAGTGAGAGTCCTTCATCAAGTCGACCCTGAATTTTATACAGGTGAATCAGAGCTGTATAATAATAGGCGTGATCGGGAGAAAAATCCAAACCCCGGCTGTAAGCCCATTCGGCACTGTCGGGTTGGTTGAGCATCGCATAACAGGTTCCCAGCCACTGATAGAGATATTTGGCTTTGATTCCGGAAGTATCTATTTCGGATGCTTTAAGGAAGAAATTTTTGGCTTTTTCCCAGTTTTGCTGCTTGTAACGTTCGTATCCCAGACTCAAATTCAAATTGATTTGATGCTCATGCGCCTGCCGTAAAGAATCATCAATTGCCTTTTGCTGCTCAATTGTTAGTTGCCGGGGTTGTGTTCCGGCACATCCAATGAGATACATTATAGCAATTGAAATTGAAAACAGCAATAATGCATAAACAATAAAAATCCTTGGTTTTAAATTCACTTGTTTTCCTCCTTGAAATCTAAACAATGAAATTTTTGATTAATAAAGTCTTATTTTAAAGAATCTGATATTCAAAATCAAGAAAAATTTTATAATAGCAACTCGTTTGCACCTTATAAAAACGGGCAGTGCAGACGGTAAGCGAATAACGAAAATTCAATTTCGATCAATAGCGTCGAATGAACCATTTCTCACTGCCCGAAACAGAAAGAGTAATTCTGAATAAATTTTCAGAAAGGCCGTTTTTCTTCAGGGAACCACGCTGGCCAAATCCCAGTGCAATGTCGATTTGTGAGATATTCAAGAGCAGGGGTAATCCGACACCAAAAGTCAGCCATTTTTCCATTATCGACTGATCATCAAAATCATTTACGAAGAATGGTTGATAGCAGATCCCAAAGCGGTAACTCATTCGTTTTAAATATGGATCAAACGCATCTTCCGAGGGGTGAACTTCTGTACCCAGTGCAACACGATATGTATCCCGGATCTGCTGAACCGTTTGACCATTGATTTCCAGTTGTGACCAACTCTGTTTATTAAAATCCAAACCGATCAATCCGATTTGACCAATTCCATATGAAATTCCCACTCCCCAGGAAGAAGGCAATTTGATTGAACCGCGATGTACAAGTGCATTCGTTGTATAATTATAATAGGTATCGGTTTTACTGTCCAAGTCGGTTTTGGGCCGATATATTGCGCCCACTTGCAATGCGGATATTGGATGAATCAAAATCCCCGCAGTGAAGCCATATCCATTATTTTTAGTTGAAAGCAAATCGCTTGTCGAGACAAAGTCTGTATTCTCATAGGTGACTTTCCAATCTTCATTTATTTTTCCGAAGATATAATCACCGGAAAGACCAAGCGCTATTTTCGGAGTAATCCCAAAAAACATTGAAAATGAAAAGGTGTTCAGTCCTCCATTTCCCTGCACGGATTTTATAAATAATTCTTCGGATTGTTCCTGTTGAAAACTGAGATAATAATCGACACGGGTATATGGACTCATTGAAGCCGAGAATCCCAATCCTTTTCCGACGGGCAATACGAATGTGAATCCATCAAAGTTGGCATATTGTGAGGTTGCTTTTCCCGATTCATCTTTGTATTTATTCTGTTCATAAAAATACTGGAGGCTCAATGTGGTTTTATGAATTTGCTGCAGCCCGGCAGGATTTAACCGGGATACTGCGTATTGAGAGGGAACAGCAATTGCCACACCTCCCATACTCATTGACCTGGCGTTTGGAAACGCAAAAGGAATACCCACACCATATGATGAAAGTACGCTTCCTCCCATGATTTGAGAAGAGAATAGAAAAAAAATTAATAAAACAAAATAAAATTGAAGGGTACGTCTCATGCTGATTTCTCCAAATAATCACGTGCTTTGTGTTTAAAGCCGGCTTGATGGCGGCAATGTATAGTAAACTTCCAGATGAGGCTGTAAAAGGGAATCGGATTCCGTGCTGAAAAATCCCCTCTGATGAAGATTGTACACTTCGTTGCTGCCTTTTAATATAAGGCCATAATTTTCCGATTTTCCGGATGTCCAATTCTGCATAATCGAGGTGATATTGAAGGTAGCAGAATCACCGCTCACTGTTCCAAGTGCAGATATTGTTGAATCCAGCTCGACGGATGAAATGGGCCATATTACACTGTTTTTGATCGGGTAGGTATAGATATAAAAGGATGTGCTGTTGTCCGGGACCGATAGAAGTGTATCCACATGCAAAACAATCAGTGCTCTGTTTATCGTAGCGTCTTCCTGAATAGATGTTACGTCAAAGTTTAAAAAAGACCGGAGAGCGGAACCATTTGTAACAAAAATGCGGTCGGAACGCTCGGTTTGCTTGGAAGTAGCAATAAATGCATCTTGTATTGGAGAGATTGTCTCGTGGAACTGGGTAGTGTCCTGTGTGGCGTAAATATCCAGTTTGGGACCACCCGACAGCGCCCGGCTGTCAAATCCAACAACAAAATCAGATAAATCATAAGAGATAAGTATTCCGTAATTATTATCTGCAGTAGCAGTATCTATCCAGGACTGGACAGTGAGAATTGGAATCCGAAAAGTGATTTTTAAGGAATCCAGATTGGCGGCGATTTCGGCTGCATTGAGTTCAAAGGTTGTAATTTCTTCTCCGACCTGATCTTGTTTGAAAGTTTCCCAGGTAGTTTCGTATTCATCCCAGTCATTTTGAATTAGATGAACCGATGCTGTAAACACTCCGGTCGATGGTCCGATGATTTCATCTGGTGTCAATGTCACAACGGCGCTGTCCAAAGTACCACTGTCAGGCAGATTTGAAAACCATATCAGCGTTTTTGCTTTAACGTATTCGGTTTCACCCAGATACAGATAAGAAGAGATACCGCATTCAGTATCATTATGATAAAATGTATCGAGGGGGGAGGCGTAGAATACGGTATCTTTTTCAGCCCCGCGTGGTTCGATATACTTTGATCCGACCGGATTTTTACTGTTTTTACCACATTCAACAAACGCAATCAACAATCCGAGAATTACAATAAAATTGAAAATAGATTTATATTTCATGTATGTCCTTTTATTTTGTAAATCTTAAGATTCAACAATACTAACCTGATTTGGTTCCGAATTGTAATTTATTTTAAAGATTTAGTTTACGATATTTTTCGCACTTTGTCAAGTGAGATAAAGCGCTTTTTAAAAGTGATAGGCGTATTGTTTTTGACGATCTTAAAATGAATTTTTAAAGGTTGATCTTCATCCCGACAAGTTGAGGTTCGTTTTTAAACTGAGTGGTGCTAAAAGGTGATGCCCGAATTATATTCAACTGTTTTGGAGTGAGTAAAAAAATCACCCTGATTATTCGGAATAGTTATTGATATAAATATCGGACTCATTCAATGTCAAGTTTTAAAAAAATTGTCTGGGCTGCAATTTTTGTCTTGGTTTTCCACCCAGCCGGATTCCTTTCAGATAACACTGCCTGGCTTTTTCTTTTTGATTTAAAATGGTATAAAGGCATGACATGTCAATAAAAATATCGCCTTTTCTGGGATCATATTTGGATAATTGATGCAGATGTTGAAGCGCTTTCGTGTACGATTTCTGTTTATATGCAAGTGTATATAGGATACGATGTGCCTCAATTGCATTTGCATTTAATGTTAATGCCTGTTTGGCCAGCTGGGAGGCTTGCTTGTAAAATCCTCCTGTGGCAAGGACGTAAGCCGTGTTACTCGCATGCAAAGCTCCCTCGAAAGTAAAGTCATCCAATTGAAAAGCGTATTGGAACGATTTAAGCGACTCTTGATAATAATGGGTCTTCAATGGATTTTTATCCATGACAAACTGTCGATACCGATAAAGGCAGGCGATTCCTCTTTTTGACCATAGTCTTGCCAGGCTAAGTCGATCAATCCGGCTTAAATTATTCAAAACAAGTTTTTCAGGGGAAAATTGTCGACAGAATTCATCATCCAAACGTCGTGATATAGAGGAGTCTTTTGGAGAAGTAAGGAAGGGACCGGCAATTTGATAATTCAGTTTAGATAACAATGTATTGAGATAGGGTACCTGTATTTCAATCAGTATATGATCATTTTTGGAAAAATTGATTTTATTGAAATCATCAACATTATTTTTGAATCCAAGTATTGAAAAATCTTTGTCGTTGTTTCCGGTAAAAATCAGATAAAATAAATGATAAGCGATTTCATCTGAAACAGGATAAATTAGATAATGATCCGGGATATTGGATAAAAGATATGAGGAGAATACTTCTGATGTGTTCTTTTTTGAAATATCCATATGAGGAATATGCAGGATGATAAGAAGGAATACAGGAATCAGAATGAAAGGTCTCATCCAATTTTTTAATAGTAAAATTAGTTGACCTGTTCCGGCAGTAAGTGGAGCAATAAAAAGGATGAGGCACGGGACAAAATAGGCATCCATATTCACCATTTGTTTGAAATTGAGATTCATTGGAATTAAAATACCGAATAGGATTGTGCACAACAAAGCTGCCAATAATAGCTGGTAAATTGAAGATTTGTTTTTTGATTTCAATAATTTCCAGCCGGCAATTATTGAAAGAAGAATACCTGGTATCCCAAGATTTAAAATTATGATCTTGAATGTCTGGACGATCGAAATGCCAATTGCGTAACTGCCTGCCGAATCCTGAGATTTATATTTTGCTCTTGTCAGATAGTTAAAAAACGTTTTAAACGAATGAATATCATATCTGGCCAATATGGGTGAAAGCGCGGATCGTATCGGTAAGTAAGCAAAAATTGAAAGACCTAAAAAAACAAAAAGCAGACAAAGGAAAAAATCTCGTTTAATAAAAGAAGGACGGGAGAGTAATCTTTTTAAAGTTAGTATTGGAAAAATTAATATAACAACAATGTAATATCCCAGTGTGAGTGCAATTCCAAAAAAATATGCTGAAGCATATAGGTGAGATATTTTTTCTCCTCGATCCAAATACGCATTGAAGAAATAGATAGAAAGAGCGATAAAAAAAGCCTGGAAATTATAGACCTCAGTAAATGTTGCATATGTCCAGACAGTGGAGGCGGTTCCATAAATTACAGTGACGATGAAAATGATTATTAGCCGTGATAATTTCGATATATGCACCGTAATAAATTGACTCGAGATCATTGCCACAATAATGCATGTGAGTGAGGAGAAGACTGCGGTCAGATGATTCATCGCCGAAGCAGGATTTGAAGGATTCAATAAAATTGCGATTCGTCCAACAAGCCAAAAAAGGGGATGTCCATATGCATGTCCAATGCCGAGCGAGTTCGAAACAGTGATAAATTCACCGGAATCTCCCCAGTAAATACCTTTTGCATTTGTTAATTCATACAGGATGAATATAAATAGGCCACAAAACAGTGGAAAGAGTGAAGCGAAAAAATTATTAAATCGGTTATGTTTATTCAAAAAAGTTGTTTCCATTTTATAATTCTTTTATTTCCGATATAGGAATTCTGGCAGAAGATAAAACCGGGGATTTCCTAAATATTCTTTGCTAATTTAATTTATTAAAAAATAAAAGTCAAGAAAGGTTTCACGTCCCCTTTATAAACGCTCCCCATTTTTTAAGGAAAAAAGGTTCAATGAGACGGTAGGAAAGTTTTTCCTTAAACTTAAAACTTACGATAAACATCAAATTTATAACTAATATAAATACAATATCTTATATAATACTGTTTCTATATGGTATGCAGTTTGCATAAAAGCTTATCGAGCAATAGTAACCATAAGAGTTAACGATCCAATTTATAGTGGACGAAAGGATAAAAAATTGGTGAATTTGTTTTTGATTATGCCAAAGGGGATATCGATGCATAGACTAACACAATTCTTGAAACCAAGCGTTCGGATTTTATCAATCCTGATTATTTTCTTTATCCCTGTCTTGCTGCACAGTGCATCAGTCTCAGTGTCCTGGAACAGTAACACAGAACCGGATTTGGCCGGGTATCAGGTTTATTACGGAACGCAATCCGGGAATTATGGTGTCGTCATTGATGTCGGTAATGTCACAGAATATACGGTTAGTGGTCTTGAAGTAGGTAAATCCTACTATTTCGCCGTTACTGCCTATGATGAAAACTGGAACGAAAGCGATTATTCTGATGAAGTGATCTATCAAGTTGCCGACACCCAAAAACCCATGATTACATCTGTCTCCTGTTTACAAAGTGACAGAATTCGAGTTGTGTTTAATGAGCCGGTCGAAAAATTATCTGCCGAGCTGATTACCAATTATCGTATCAATACGGGAACCCAGGTTATTATACAAAATGCGGAACTTGGCACAGACCTGATTACCGTGACGCTGACAACAACCCAGCACAGCAATGGCACCTATATGCTTACTGTCAACAATGTCCGGGACAGGGCAACTGTTCCCAATACAATGGATCAGTCTCAGATAAATTACACATGGCAGGGAACAGATCAGACTCCGCCCGCAATAGTCAGTGCAGAATTGAAAACACGCGATTTTCTTTTGGTTACATTCAGCGAGCCATTGAATCAAACCACTGCACTTCAGACGTCAAACTATAATATTTCTCCATCAATCGCGATCAATTTTCTCAGTATCGATCAAACTTTTACAAAAATAACGATTAATACAGCCGAACACGCTTCCGGTTTGGAATATACATTGACTGTAAATAATGTCCAGGATGGGGCGGGAAATACGATTACCGCCAACAGTCAGAAAAAATATCAATGGATTTCGGAGGATACAACTCCGCCCGATTTAATTGCTGCAAGACTCAACAATATTACCTCGCTGGAGCTGGAATTCAGTGAACCGCTTGATCAAACCTCAGCACAAAATGTACAAAATTATTCGATCTCTCCCTCCGTAAATATAACACAAGTCAGTCTCGATGTTACCCGGACAATTGTTACTTTGACCACTGCGGCACATTCGGGGGGAACATATGTCGTTACAGTCAGTAATATCGGCGATGATGAAAATCCTCCAAATGTAATTTCGACACCTCAGCACAAGGAATATGTCTATACGCCTCCAGACCAGACACCTCCCACGCTCGTGGCTGCAGAGGTAACGAGCGGCAATTTGTTGCGTGTCACATTTAGTGAGCCGTTGGATGACGTCAGTTCGACAAACATCAATAATTATACAATTAGTCCCAGTCTTTCAATAGAGAGTGCTTCCCTGGATGTGACGAGAAAGATTGTTCTTCTTGTCACAACGCAATCCCATGTTGCCGGTACTTATCGTCTTACAGTTAGCAATATCAAGGATCGGGCCACGACTCCCAACACGATACAGGCTAATTCCTTTGTTGATTATTCGTACAATCCTCCGGATATCACTCCTCCCGTATTGACGAAAGCGGTCCTGCACGGAGCCAATGTACTGGAACTTTTCTTCAGCGAATCTCTGGATCGCGTTTCCAGTGAAACTGAAAGTAATTATCTGATTACGCCCTCTGTTGCAATACAGAATGCCACTCTTGTGGGAGATTCATTGAACCGGGTATATCTGGCTACCGGAAATCATCAGCAGGGAGTCTCCTATACAATCAAAGTTACCAATGTTTTTGACAAGGCGACTGTACCCAATGTGATTGTTTCAGGAACAAAAGGATACGATTTACCATCAATGGATACGACCCCTCCTGCGCTCGTGAATGTAAAATTGCAGGGTGACAGTTTTCTCGAACTGGAGTTCAGCGAACCCCTGGATCAAGTTTCTGCTACTAATATTGGATGCTATGCCATTACTCCAGCTATTTCTATAACCGAAGCGAGCATAGACAACTCATTAAAAAAAGTTTTTCTCAAGACCGGAACACATGTACATGGCATGCAATATACACTCACAGTGAACAATGTTAAGGATATTGCCACTCCGGCAAACAGCATCCAGCAAAATACGCAGCGAACCTATACCTGTGGCGAAACCGACAACATTCCTCCCAGACTGATTATGGCAGACCTTCATGGAACGCAGATGCTTGAACTTTCTTTTAGCGAAGCCCTGGATGCGAGTTCGGCACTGGATAAAAGCCATTATAGCATTTCAAACGGAATAGCAGTTTACAATGTGAGTATCAGCCAATCCCAGATGCAGGTCTTTCTTGAAACATCGGTTCATCAGCAGGGAAGCTATACAGTTACTGTGACCGGAGTTAAAGATCTTTCTGTAACACCCAATGTGATTGGTTCCGAGAATAAATATGTTTATACATATACACCCGTCGATACGGAAAGACCGGTTCTTCTTAGTGTTGAATTGTTAAATACAACCATGTTGAAATTGAGATTCAGCGAAGCGCTGAACCGTATTTCCGCTGAAGATACATCCAATTATTCTATTAACAACGGTGTGAAAGTGGTGCGGGCTATTCTTGATGTCGAAATGACAAATGTAATTCTGCAGACCACGGTTCATCAAATCGGCAGCTTTACCCTTCTTGTGAAAAATATTCAAGATGGATCCCAGGCCAAGAATGTGATTTTGCCAAATACATACATTCAGTATGATTATCTGCCTGAGGACAACAGTTCTCCGAAAATAGTTTCCAGTATTCTTCATACGGATCAGATGCTGGTAGTCACTTTTAGTGAACCTCTCGATTCGGCAAGTGCACAGGAAAAGAGCAACTATTTCATCAATAACAATATTCAGATTCATGATATTTTTCTTTCTTCATCCGAAGGACAGGTTGTTCTTGAAACATCTCCGCATGCTGCAGGAGAATATGAATTAACTGTTAATGGTATTAAAGATTGCTCTGTAAACAAGAATCCCATTGCAGCCTATACAAAGCAGAAGTATACATGGAGTCCTATCGATACAATCAGTCCTGCGTTAATATCGGCAAAACTGCAGACCAATCAATTACTGGAATTGACTTTCAGTGAACCTGTGGGGGATACCGAAGCCCGGAACAAAGAGAATTATGTGATTGATCCACCGGTAAATATCCTCATGGCTACACTGGATGCCAATTTTAAGACTGTATGGCTGACCACGGCTGCTCACGAGGCGCAGACATACACAATCACTGTGAGTAATATCAAGGACAGGGCATTTAATCCAAATACCATTAAACTGTCCAATAATAGTTACAATTATACATACATGCCTCCTGACACAGTTGCACCGGAATTGGTTACCGCAAAATTGCAAACTTATATGTCTTTGTCAATTGTCTTTAATGAGCCGGTATCGAGATCGAGTGCTGAGAATGCAACGAATTATACGATAACACCGAACATCAAAGTAAACAATGCCTATCTGAGAGCGTCGTTGACAGAAGTTCTTTTGGAGACTGACGCACATCAGAGTGGGATTACTTACACAATCTCGGTCGCTGGAATCACGGACCGGGCCCCCATACCCAATATATTGAAACAGCCGATAGAAAAAACGTATACATACTCACCTCCGGATACAACCAGACCAAAATTGCTTTCTGTCAAACTTCAGGGTGCAAATGCATTGGAATTGAGATTTGACGAAGCGCTGGAAAAGACCTCCGCACAGGACAGAAAAAATTATTATATCGAGCCGGGTGTTGAAGTTTATGAAGCCGTGTTGGATCCGAGCAACACTAAAAATGTATATTTATCCACAAGCGATCACCGCCCGAGTGTCAGTTACAGTATTAATGTGCAGCATATCAAAGACAGAGCAGCTGTACCCAATGTCATCAGTCCGGATACATGGTTTGTTTATACAATGCAGAGTTCAGGCAGTTCGGCAGACAACACACCTCCTGTCCTGGCAAGAGTGGAAATCTTGTCACCGATTCTTGTGGATTTGGTTTTTTCTGAACAACTTGAGAAAACAAGCGCTGAAAATAAAAACAATTATACTATCAACGACAGTATTGTGGTTAATTCGGCCCAGCTTGATTCAAATGGAGTACGTGTTCATTTGTCGACTTCGCCTCATCGAAGAGAAAAAGCCTATCAGATTCATGTGTCCAATATTTCTGACAGGGCCTTACACCCAAACATTATGGCTTCGGGTAACGGTGTGAATTATCTTCTGTCCGAATGGGCATCTGTGAGCGGTATCAGCCAAACTGGATATCAATTCAGCACATTCAGATCAGGAGAAGCCGGATACGTAGATCGGAATTATACAATTGATCAGGCCCCCCAGGAGATTCAGGGTGCGATCCAGATTCTTACTGCAAATAATGACAAAGCCACAAAAGGGGAAAATTTTCTATCTTTTCAATTGCGTGGAGAGGCGACAATCTATGTCGCCTATGACAACAGTATTTCACAAACCCCCACATGGCTTCAGGAATGGACCGTCACAGGGAAGCAGGTGATTGATTCACGATCCAAAGCCTATCATCTGTTCTCGGAGGAAATTACGGAAGGCCAGATTATTCTGGGTGCGAATTATGGAACAATGGATGATGATATGTACCTCGTATTTATCGTTCCGCACAAAGGGAGCCGGGCAGTTTTGGCGAATCTGAATAAAAGCGCTTATCAGATCAATTATATCTCGGTGGGAGACGTCTACTATATCGACAGAGATTATAGGCTTTCTTCGGTTCCGGATACACTGAAGCATCTGATGTGGATTCAAACTGCAAATGATGACAAAGTTAATCGGGATACGGATTTCCTTCAATTTTATCTGAATCAAACCGCTGTGATCTATGTTGCATACGATGCGCAAATTGCTTCGTTGCCCAAATGGCTGATCGATTGGGAATTGATGGATGAACAGATTGTGGATTCTCGAGGAAAAAAATTTGATGTTCTCTATAAACAGTATGAAGAAGGAGAAGTGACCCTGGGTGGAAACTGCGGTTCGGTCGATGACAACATGTATCTCGTTATCATTCGTCCTCTGGGCAATGGTGATGGTTCGGAATATGAGGGCCTGCTTCCAGGTAAATTCGATCTCGGACAAAATTATCCCAATCCATTCAATCCGGAAACATCCATTGAATTTGCAGTACAAAAGCCGGGTCGTGTGACGTTGACGGTATACAATATTTTAGGGCAGAGGGTTCGGGTGTTGGTCGATGAGTATTTCCCGGGAGCGGCTCAACATACGGCGGTGTGGGACGGAAAGAATGAATGCGGCAATATCGTGGCAAGCGGTGTTTATATTTATCGCGTTCAGCAAAATCAATTTGCAAAAACAAAACGAATGTTATTCTTGAGATAAAGAAAATGATGGTAATGGAAATAATCGTAGTCGGTACATTGGGTTTGATTTTAGGAAGTTTTTTCAATGTACTAATTTACAGAATGCCAAAAGGTCTTTCAATTGTTCGACCTGGATCGCATTGCACCTCGTGTGGTCAGCCTGTAAAATTCTATGACAATATTCCGGTGTTAAGTTATATTTTGCTTAAAGGGCGATGCCGATCCTGTCATGCATCTTTTTCCTGGCGTTATCCAGCAGTTGAATTGTTGACTGCATTTTGTCTTGTATCTGTGTTTTTAAAATACGGGTGGTCCAATCAAACCATTGCTTATGGTGTGCTTGTCCTATTTTTAATTCCAATCAGTTTTATCGATATCGATAATGGATTGATATTAAACAGATTGACGATTCCCGGTTTCATTTTGGGGATGGTTCTTATGATAGGGTTACAAATTGAAATATGGTATATGGTTATAGCGGGGGCGCTGTTTGGAGGATTTTTGATTTTGGCGATTTCTTTTCTCGGGAAATTGTTATTTCGCAAGGAAAGCATGGGAATGGGGGATTTGAAACTCCTTGTTATGATTGGTGTTTACGTTGGATTTCCGAAAACAGCTCTGTGTTTGTTTTATGGAGTTTTTATAGCAGCACTGTTTATTTTTTACGGAATAATTTTTAAAAAAGTACGTATTGGTGACACAATCCCATTTGGTCCGTTTATTGCAATAGGCACTCTCGTGCATTTGCTGTTTGGTGAGCTCATTATTAGCAAATATTTGGAGCTTTTTAGATAAACAGTGATGTGCAGGGAGGCTGGAGGGTCAGCCCAGAGATGGAAATTCAGGATGAAGTAAAAGATGCTCTTGTAACAAATACTCTACAAAGTGATGTTTTGGAAGGCGACGGAAGAAAGCAAATACTGGTTGTGGATGATGATCCTTTGATTGTTAAAATTCTTCGAGAACCTTTGGAAAGAGAGGGGTACAGTGTTCGAGTAGCTTCTCACGGTCTGGAAGCTCTCCAGGAAGTAAAAACTAATCGTCCGGATTTGATTATTCTCGATATTTTAATGCCGATGCTCGATGGATTTAAAGTGGCTCGATTATTAAAATTTGATAAACGTTTCAAAGATATTCCAATCATTGTATTGACTTCACGTGCGACAGAAGGAGAACGGAAAATGGGGCAACAGGTAGGGGCGAATGAATTCCTCTATAAGCCATTCCGTTATCCTCAGGTTTTGGACGTGGTAAGAAGGTATTTGGATGCCTGATCATGTAAAAACAGTCGCGAAGGTGACAACTCAAAAAAGCGATAACGATCGTGCATTGGCCCGTGCGTTGGTGGAGCGAAAAATTCTGACGCTTCAGCAGGCAAAAGCCATTCTTGGGCAGATCAAAAACGGGAAAGCCCATATGTCATTCGAAGAACTTCTTCTAGAATCCGAATTGGCCACAGAAGAGGTTATTTTAGAAACGAAAGCATCCATACTGCATGTACCCTATATTGATCTGAAAAATTATGAAATAGATCCCGAAGTGCTCGAACTGATTCCCGGGAATATTGCACGTCAGTTCAATTTCTTCCCATTATTCAAGATCGACAGCACGCTTCTTTTGGCGATGATAGATCCCAAAGATGTGAAGGCGATTGACAAAGTAACGCGGATCACCCAGCTTGAAATTTCTCCAGCACTTTCTTCCAGAGAAGCAGTCGAATCGGCCATTGATCGATATTACGGAAAGACCTCTGAACAATCGGTGAAAGTCTCGAACGAAGAAATGCAGGATATTTTAGAAGGCATTGAATCGGAAGAGACCAAAAGTGAAGAAGCTCATGAATCCATTCAGGATCTGGAGAAGCTGGCCGAAGAAGCTCCTGTCGTTAAAATGGCAAATATGATATTGACTCAAGCAATCATCGAAGGGGCTTCGGATATCCATATCAATCCTGAAGAAGATGAGCTCCGTGTTCGGTTTCGTCAGGACGGAATTTTACGTGAGACATTTCAACTGCCCAAAAACTTGCAGTCAGCAATTATTTCCAGAATAAAAATTCTGTCCAATCTGGATATAGCGGAACACCGGATACCGCAGGACGGGCAATTGCGTATAAAATTGAAAGACGGAAGACAGATTGATATCCGAGTTTCCACACTTCCTTCGGTGAACGGCGAGAATCTTGTACTTAGAGTCCTGGATAAAAGCGCGGCTTTGATGAGCCTCGACAATCTTGGTTATGAAGAAGATGTTTTGAACGGGATCAAATCGCTTCTCCGCAATTCTTATGGCATCATCCTGGTGACCGGACCTACCGGAAGCGGTAAAACAACGACTCTATATGCCGCTCTCAATCATCTTGATG
>Ga0315542_1001115_pt1 | contig 16962 bp, 16 predicted proteins | sample SalMarSW160120MG_FD_202541 | JGI IMG/M metagenome (GOLD analysis project Ga0315542, IMG submission 202541) | Salt marsh sediment microbial communities from the Plum Island Ecosystem LTER, Massachusetts, United States - Salt Marsh Sediment SW1601-20 ...
TGAGGCCGAGGTGCGGCCCGCAGAACTTGTACGGCGAGCAGAGGAGGACGTCGGCGCCGAGTGCCTGCGCGTCGAGCGGCTCGTGGGCGGCGTAGTGGACCGCGTCCACCCAGCAGAGGGCGCCCGCCGCGTGGGCGATCTCCGCCACCCGCGGCACGTCGACGATCGTCCCGACCGCGTTCGACGCGGCGACGCAGGCGACGACGCGGACGCGCTCGTCGAGCTTGCGTGCGAGATCGTCGAGATCGAGCCGGAGATCGTCCGTCACGTCCACCCACTCCACCTCGAAGCCGCGGTCGGCGGCGACCTCGACCCACGGTGCGACGCCACCGTCGTGGTCGAGGCGCGAGACGAGGATCCGGTCGCCTGCCTGCCAGTCCCGCGAAGCGGTGCGCGAGAGGGCGAAGTCGAGCGTCGTCATGTTCGTCCCGAAGACGACGTCGTCCGCCGAGCAGCCGAGGAACCGGCCGGCGTCGGCGCGGGCACGCTCGAGGATCTCCTCGATGCGGCTGCCGGTCTCGTACGGTGCGCCGAGGTTCCCGCTCGCCTCGCGGAGCGTCCGTGCGATCGCCTCGCCGACCTCGTCCGGCACCTGCGATCCCCCCGGCGCGTCGAGGAACGCGAAATGGCCGTCGCGCAGGGAGGAGTAGCGCGCGCGCACGGCCTGGACGTCGAGTACGGTCGCAGCCATGGAGCGAGCGTACCCGCGACTGGCCCTCGGCTGCGGCAACTTCGGCGGCATCGGCTCCGCACCGGCGTTCTTCGGCCGGGGGGAGACGCTCGAGCAGGCCTTCGAGCTCATGGACGCGGCCTGGGCGGCGGGCATCACGTGGTTCGACACCGCCGACGCCTACGGGGGCGGGCGCAGCGAGACCTACATCGGGAAGTGGATCCGCTCGCGCCGCCCGGAGGGGCTGCGCCTGACGACGAAGACGTTCAACCCGGTGGAGGAGGGTGGCGACCGGGGCCTCGCGCCTGCCCGCATCCGCCGCCAGCTCGAGTCGAGCCTGCAGCGTCTCGGCCTCGAGCGCGTCGACCTCTATCTCACGCACGAGTGGGATCCGGACGTGCCGATCGAGGAGACGGCGGCCACGTTCGACGAGCTCGTCGCGGCCGGGAAGATCGGCGCCTACGGGCTCAGCAACGTCGACGGCGCGCAGCTTCGGCAGGCGCTCGACTGCGGCCCGTTCTCCGTCGTCCAGAACTCGTACTCCCTGCTCGACCGGGAGCCCGAGCGCGAGGTGCTGCCCACCTGCGCGGAGGCGGGCCTGGGCTTCCAGGCCTTCGGCCCGCTCGCAGGCGGCTGGCTCACGGGCAAGTACCGGCGCGGCGAGCCGCTCCCCGCGGGCTCCCGCATGACGCAGCGGCCCGGCCCGTACGAGCATCTCCGCACCGACCGCGTCTTCGACGGCCTCGAGGAGCTCGAGCGGCGCGGGGATCCGGCGACGCTCGCCCTCGCCTGGCTGCTCGCCGACCCGAACGTCAGCGTCGTCGTGGGACCGCGCCGCCCCGAGCACCTCGCGCCTGCCCTCGCCGCGGCGGCGTCGCCGCTGACGCCGCAGGAGCGGGACGAGCTGAGCGGTCTCTTCTAGCGCTGCGCGAGCGGGACGAACTCGCGCTCGTCGTAGCCCGTGTAGATCTGGCGCGGCCGGGCGATCTTCTGCTCGGAGTCGGCGAGCATCTCCTCCCACTGCGCGATCCAGCCCGGCAGCCGGCCGAGGGCGAAGAGCACGGTGAAGTAATCGGTCGGGTAGCCCATCGCCCGGTAGATGATCCCGGAGTAGAAGTCGACGTTGGGGTAGAGCTTGCGCGAGACGAAGAAGTCGTCCTCGAGCGCGATCCGCTCCAGCTCGAGCGCGATCTCGAGCTTCGGGTCGGTCCCGGTCTGCGCGAAGACATCGTCCGCGACCCCCTTGATCAGCTTCGCGCGCGGGTCGTAGTTCTTGTACACGCGGTGGCCGAAGCCCATGAGCAGGCGCTCCCGCTTCTTCACGCCCTCGATGAAGGCCGGGACGTTCTTCACGTCGCCGATCTCGTCGAGCATCCGCAGCACCGCCTCGTTCGCGCCCCCGTGGAGGGGGCCGTACAGCGCCGCGACCCCCGCCGAGACGGCCGAGAACGGGTCGACGTGCGACGAGCCGACGCCGCGCACGGCGTTCGCGGAGCAGTTCTGCTCGTGGTCGGCGTGGAGGATGAGCAGGATCTCGAGCGCCCGCTGCAGCACCGGGTTCGGCTCGTGGCGGCCGCCGATCTCGAAGGTCATGTTGACGAAGTTGCCGATGTAGTCGAGGTCGTTCCGCGGGAAGACGTACGGCAGCCCGTGCGTGTGGCGGAAGACCCAGGCGGCGAGCGTGGGGAGCTTCGCGATCAGCCGCACCCGCTGCAGCCGGCGGCTCGCGGGGTCGGAGATGTTCTTCGCGTCGGGGTAGAAGGTCGAGAGCGCGCCGACGGCGCCGAGCAGCATCCCCATCGGATGTGCGTCGTAGCGGAAGCCGTCGAGGAAGCGGGTCAGGTTCGTGTGCACGTACGTGTGCGACCGCACCTCCTCCTCCCAGGCGTGCAGCTCGTCGGCGGTCGGCAGCTCGCCCTCGAGCAGGAGCCAGGCCGTCTCGAGGAAGCTCGCCTCGCCGGCGATCTGCTCGATGGGATAGCCGCGGTAGCGGAGGATGCCGGCCTCGCCGTCGATGTACGTGATCGCGCTGCGGCAGGAAGCGGTGTTGAGGAACGCCGGGTCGTACGACCTGAGCCCGAGCCGCCCGAGCTCGGTGGCCGGGATCGTGCCGTCCGTGATCGGGACCTCGACCTCTTCGCCGGTCCGGTTGTCGCGGATCGTCAGCGTCTCGTCGGCCACGTTGGTGACCTTATCGCGCATGCCAGTACGATCGAGCGCATATGGAGCCGCAGGTCGTCTGGACGCCGAGCCCCGAACGGGTCGCGTCCGCCACGATCACGCGCTACCGCGAGTGGCTGAACGAGACACGCGGTCTGCGGCTCGAGGACTACCACGACCTCTGGCAGTGGTCGGTGGACGAGCTCGACGCCTTCTGGGGCTCGATCTGGGAGTTCTTCGAGGTGGAGGCGAGCGAGCCGTACGAGCGCGTCCTCGGCCGGCGCGAGATGCCGGGCGCGGAGTGGTTCCCGGGAGCGCGGCTCAGCTACGCGCAGCACGTCTTCCGCGGCCGCGACGACTCCGAGGTCGCCGTCCGCCACGCGTCGGAGCTGCGCCCGCTCGGCGAGTGGACGTGGGGCGAGCTGCGGGCGCGCGCGGGTGCGGTCGCGGCGGCGTTGCGCGAGGCGGGCGTCGAGACCGGGGATCGCGTCGCCGCCTACCTCCCGAACATCCCCGAGACGATCGCCGCCTTCCTCGGCTGCGCGAGCATCGGCGCGACGTGGTCGAGCTGCGCGCCGGAGTTCGGCGTGCGCAGCGTCGTCGACCGCTTCGCCCAGATCGAGCCCAAGGTGCTCCTCGCCGTCGACGGCTACCGCTACGGCGGCAAGGACTTCGACCGCGGCGAGGCGGTGGCGGAGCTGCAGCGGCAGCTGCCGGCGCTCGAGCGCACGTTCGTGCTCCCGTACCTGTCCGGCGGCGACTGGGAGCTGCCGCCCGGCGAGCTCGAGTTCGCCCAGCTCCCCTTCGACCATCCGCTCTGGGTGCTCTACAGCTCGGGCACGACGGGACTGCCGAAGGCGATCGTGCACGGACAGGGCGGCATCCTGCTCGAGCACCTGAAGAAGCTCCGGCTCCACCTCGACGCCCACGCCGGCGACCGGTTGTTCTGGTTCACGACGACCGGCTGGATGATGTGGAACTTCCTCGTCGGCGGCCTGCTGTCGGATGCCTCGATCGTGCTCTTCGACGGGAACCCGGCCCACCCCGGCCTCGGCACGCTCTGGGATCTCGCCGACGCCGCCGGCATCACCTCCTTCGGTACGAGTGCCGGCTACCTCGCCGCGTGCCGGAAGGAGGGTGTGGAGCCGCGCGTGGGGCGCGACCTGTCCCGGCTCGACAGCGTCGGCTCGACCGGCTCGCCGCTGGCGCCCGAGTGCTTCGACTGGGTGCGGGAGGAGCTCGGCCAGGACCTCTGGCTCTACTCCACCTCCGGCGGCACCGACGTCTGCACCGCCTTCGTCGGCGGCGTCCCGACGCTCCCCGTCTACAGGGGCCAGCTGCAGGCCCGCTCGCTCGGCGCGAAGGTCGAGGCCTGGAGCGAGGACGGCCGTCCGCTCGTCGACGAGGTGGGGGAGCTCGTGCTCACCGAGCCGATGCCGTCCATGCCGCTCTACCTCTGGGGCGACGAGGACGGCTCCCGCTACCGCGAGAGCTACTTCTCGACCTTCCCCGGCGTCTGGCGGCACGGCGACTGGATCGAGATCACGCACCTCGGCACGGCGATCATCACGGGCCGTTCCGACGCGACGATCAACCGCGGCGGCGTCCGGATGGGGACGAGCGAGCTCTACCGCAGCGTGCTCGCGCTCGAGCAGGTGGTCGACGCCCTCGCGGTCGACGCGCCCCAGCCGGCGTCGAAGACGTCGGCGGTCTGCCGGCCGGGCGGTGCCGGCTCGGCCGGCGCCGCTTCCCGCCCGGCCGGCGGCGGCAGCCGCATGACCCTGTTCGTCGTGCTCCGGGAGGGAGTCGAGCTCGACGAGGCGCTCGAAGGGGAGATCCGGCGCCGGATCCGGGAGGAGTGCTCGCCGCGGCACGTGCCCGACGAGGTGATCGCGGCACCCGAGATCCCGCGCACGCTCTCGGGGAAGATCCTCGAGGTCCCGGTCAAGCGGCTCCTGGCCGGAGCGACGCCGGACGCCGTCGCAAGCCGCGACTCGCTCGCGAATCCGGAAGCGCTCGACTGGTTCGCGCGGCTCGCGGCCGGGCGCTAGCCGCCGAGTTCGTCACCTAACTTCTTGGCGTCCGGGGCGTCCAAGAGTGGTGATGTGTAGCAATGGCGGCGTCTTTGCGGTACGTTCCCCGCGGTCGTGAGCGTCAGCGCAGATCCCCCCGTCACCGTAGACGTCCCGCCAACCCCCGCCGAGGGCGAGGGGGTCAAGGCACGGAGCTACTGGGAGCTCGTCTGGATTCGGTTCCGGCGGGACAAGCTCGCGCTCCTCAGCGCCGGCGTCGTCATCTTCCTGTTCCTCTCGGCCTTCGCGGGCGGTCCGCTGGCGGCGTGGCTGCTCGGGCACGGCCCGAACGACCAGTTGCCCTACGGCGTCGATCCGCACTCCTTCGTGCCGGTCGGCCCGTGGACGCACGTCCTGCAGGCGCCGTACCGGGGAATGCCGCACGCGGAGAAGTACGGCTCGACGCTGTTCGTGCTCGGCGGCTCGGACAACCTGGGCCGCGATCTGTTCCTGCGCATCCTCTACGGCGGGCAGACCTCGCTCGAGGTGGGCGTGTTCGCCACGATCGGCTCCGTCTCGCTCGGCGTCCTGATGGGTCTGATGGCCGGCTACTTCCGCGGCTGGGTCGACACCGTGATCTCGCGCCTGATCGAGATCGTGATGGTCTTCCCGTACCTGCTCTTCGTCATCGCGCTGCGGATCGTGGCGGGGCCGGCGCTGAACAGCATCACGCTCGGCTTCCTCAAGCCCGGCGTGTTCATGCTCGCCCTGATCTTCAGCGTCTTCGGCTGGTTCTACCCGGCCCGGATCATGCGCGGCGTCGTCTTCTCCCTGCGCGAGAAGGAGTTCGTGGAGGCGGCGCGGATGACCGGGGCGAGCGACTGGCGGATCATGCGCTCCCACCTGCTGCCCCACCTCGTCGCGCCGATCATCGTCTACTCCAGCATCCTCGTCGCCACGAACATCCTCGGCGAGGCCGGACTCGGCTTCCTCGGGCTCGGCATCCTGCCGCCCACGGCGAGCTGGGGCAACCTGCTCGCCCTGGCGCCGCAGTACTACCAGACCCAGATCTGGATCCTCCTGTTCCCCGGCCTGGCCATCCTGTTCACGACGATGGCCTTCAACCTCCTCGGCGACGGCCTCCGCGACGCCGTCGACCCTCGCTCCCAACTCTAAGGTTCTTCGTCCTCTAACTCTTTCAACCTGTAATCGTCTCTAGTTAACGCTGGTGTCTCTCACTCACCTCAACCGGGCCGCTCGTGAGGGCGTGCGGATCCGAGACGGAAGGAGTCATATGCGCAGGAAGCACCTGCTCTCCCTGCTCATGCTGGGCATGGGGGTGGCGTTGCTCGTTGCTGCGACGACCGTTGGCGTGGCCACGGCGAAGTCGCAGAAGCACAACGCGCAGCACGCCAAGCGTGGCGGCGTGCTGCGGCTCGACCAGTCGGGCGGTTCGTTCGACACGCTCGACCCGGGCCTCGCGTACGTCACGAACGACTGGGCCGTCCTCAGCAATACCTCGCTCTTGCTGGTGAACTTCCCCAACAAGGGGGGTAAGGCCGGGACGCAGCTCTTCCCGGAGGCGGCGAAGGCGTTCCCGACGATCTCGAAGAACGGGAAGGTCATCACGTTCCATCTCCGCAAGGGCCTGCGGTTCAACAACGGCAAGAAGGTCACTGCGGCCTCCTACGCGCGGGCGATCGAGCGGGTTCTGAGCCCGAAGATGTACGCGCAGTACGGCTGCTTCATCGCGCTCGACCAGCTGCTCCGCGGCGGGACGAAGTTCGCGAACTGCGCCGGCAAGTCGGGCGTCAAGACGTCGAACCACATCGCCGGCGTCAAGGCGAAGGGGCTCACGCTCCAGCTCCGCCTGACCAAGCCGAACGCGACGATCGTGAACATCATGGCGATGCAGTGGTTCGGCGCGGTCGTGCCGAACATGAAGTACTACAAGCACGACAGCGGCGGCATCCTCACGTACCCGTCCGCCGGCCCGTACTACCTTGCGTCGAACAACCTGACCAAGCTGACGGTGCTGAAGCGGAACAAGTACTACCACGGGTCCCGCCCCGCGAACCCGAACGAGATCATCATCCACACGTACCCGAACTCGGACGGTGAGGCCGCAGTCCTCCAGACCGAGAAGGGTCAGATCGACATGGACATGGCAGGCGTTCCGGCCGACGACGTCGCGAAGGTCGCGAACACGTACGGCGTGAACAAGGGCCAGTTCCACGTCGGCGGCACGAGCTGCATCATCTGGACGGCCCTGAACAACCTCAAGGGCCCGACGCAGTTCGCCTCGATCCGCAAGGCGATGAACTACGCGATCGGCCGCAAGCCGATCATCCAGCTCGGCGGCCCGTACTCGGGCAAGCCTGCGGATCAGATCCTCGTTCCGGGTATGCCCGGGTACAAGAAGTTCACGGTGTACCCGAACTACCCGAACTTCCCGAAGGCGAAGCAGGTCGGCGGTGCCACCCTCAGGGGCCATTCCGGCGACCTGATCAACATCTACTACCGGACGTCGAGCAACGCGCAGACGAACATCGCGCTGTTCGAGCAGAAGCAGCTGCAGCAGATCGGCTTCACGAACGTGAAGCTGCAGGCCGCGGACGTGACGTCCTACTACGGGCCGCTCATGACCAAGAGCGTCGCGGGGTCTGCCAACGGCTACAACCTCGCCCGCTCCGGTTGGTGCGCGGACTACTTCGACCCGTTCGACTACATCAACGTCAACTTCGACGGTCGCACGATCACCGATACCGGCAACACGAACTACATGTACTTCAACAGTTCGAAGTTCAACAAGCAGATGGACAAGGCGGCACGCCTGTCCGGCAACGCGCGCTACGCGCTGTACGCGAAGCTCGACAAGGAGCTGATGACGAAGTACGCGCCGGTGGTCCCGGTCGACGTTGCGAACAACCGGTACCTGACCTCGAAGCGGGTCAAGAACTACATCTACAGCAACTACTTCGGCTATCCGGACTTCAACGCCATCGTTCTCGGCTAGGAGCCGACCGGTCGAAGAGAGCAACAACGGAGGGGCGCCCCAGCGGCGCCCCTCCGGAACCTCCACCGAACTGCAGAACAGACAAGAACCAGGACCCGAGACCCGAACCCCGTAACCAGTGGCCTACTTCATCATCCGGCGCATCTTCTGGGCGGTCTTCCTCTTCCTGGTCGCCACGATCATCTCGTACATCATCTTCTTCATCATCCCGGCCGATCCCGCGGAGATCGCCGCCGGACCGCACGCGACGGCGCAGATCGTGGCCCACATCCGGAAGAGCCTCCACCTCGACCTGCCGTTCTACCAGCAGTACTGGCTCTTCCTCTGGAACATGATCAGGCACCAGTCGCTCGGCTACTCGTACCGCAACGGAACGTCCGTGCGGTTCATCATCGGCCAGGATGCTCCGGTCACGGCCTCGCTCGTGTTCGGCGGCGCCTTCTTCTGGCTCATCCTCTCGATTCCCGTGGGCATCCTCTCGGCGCTCCGCCCGCGCTCGATCCTCGACCGGCTCAGCATGGTCTTCGTCCTCGTCGGGATCTCGACGCCGGTCGTCTGGATCGGCCTGATCTTCGCCTACGTCTTCGGCTACAAGCTCGGCTGGACGCCGATCGCCACCTACTGCAACTTCTTCCCGAGCCACCAGACCGGCGTGTGCTCGGGGCCCATCAACTGGGCCTACCACCTGATCTTGCCCTGGATGACGTTCATGCTCATCTTCTCGGCGCTCTACGTGCGCCTCATCCGGGCGAGCGTGATGGAGACGATGTCGGAGGACTATGTCCGCACGGCCCGCGCGAAGGGCGCGTCGGGCGCGCGCGTGCTCTTCAAGCACGTGCTGCGCAACAGCATGCTGCCCGTCGTGACGATCCTCGGCATGGACCTCGGCCTCGCCCTCGGCGGCGCCGTGTTCACCGAGACGGTGTTCAACCTGAACGGCCTCGGCCAGGCTCTCGTCGGCGCAGCGACCCAGGACGACCTCCCCGTCGTCGTGGGGATCGTCGTCTTCGCGACCATCTCGGTCATCGTGTTCAACTTCATCGTGGACGTCACCTACGCCTGGCTGGACCCGAGGATCCGCCTCACCACCTGACGATGGCGCTGCTCGAAGTCACCGACCTCAGCACTCGCTTCCGCACGGACGACGGCGTCGTCAAGGCCGTGTCGGGCGTGACGTTCGCGGTCGACCGCGGCAAGACGCTCGGCATCGTGGGCGAGTCGGGCTCCGGCAAGAGCGTCACCTTCCTCACGGTGATGGGCCTCGTCGACCCGCGCCACGCCGACGTGACCGGCTCCGTCCGCTTCGACGGCGCGGAGATCCTCGGCGCGAGCACCTCGCGGCTGCGCAACATCCGCGGCGCGCGGATCGGGATGATCTTCCAGGACCCGATGACCTCGCTCAACCCGGTGAAGCGAATCGGGTGGCAGCTCGAGGAGGCGGTCCTGCTCCACAACGACGTGACGCGCGCGGAGGCGCGGCGCCGCGCGATCGAGATCCTCGAGGAGGTCGAGATCCCGCGCGCCGACTCGCGGGTGGAGGACTATCCCCACCAGTTCTCGGGCGGCATGCGCCAGCGCGTGATGATCGCGATGGCGCTGATCAACCAGCCCGAGGTCCTGATCGCCGACGAGCCGACGACCGCGCTCGACGTGACGACGCAGGCGCAGATCCTGCGGTTGATGAAGCAGCTGCAGGACGAGCACGGGACGGCGATCGTGATGATCACGCACGATCTCGGCGTCATCGCCGAGCTCGCCGACGACGTGGCCGTGATGTACGGCGGCCGGATCGTCGAGGAGGCGAAGGTCAACGACCTGTTCGCGAAGCCCGAGATGCCGTACACGTGGGGCCTCCTCGGCTCGCTGCCGCGGGTGAACGCCACCGCCGAACGGCTCGAGCAGATCCCGGGCCAGCCGCCTTCGCTGCTGCGCCCACCGCCCGGCTGTGCCTTCAATCCCCGCTGTGCCTACGCGTTCGACAGATGTCGCGAGGAGCTGCCGGAGCTGCTGCCCGTGCCGGGCAAGACGGAGCACCACTTCCGCTGCCACCTCGACGACGCCGAGCGCGACCGCCTGTGGGCCGCCAAGCAGGCGGCGCTCGCGGAGGCCGAAGGGAGCGCGGCATGAGCGAGCTGCTCGTCGTCGAGGACCTCCAGAAGTACTTCCCCGTCACCCGCGGCCTCGTCTTCCAGAAGGAGGTCGCCCAGGTCAAGGCGGTCGACGGCGTCAGCTTCACGCTCGAGGCCGGCGAGACGCTCGGCGTCGTGGGCGAGTCGGGGTGCGGCAAGTCGACGATGGCGCGCTGCATCGCCCGGCTGCTCGAGCCGACGGGCGGCAAGGTCGTCTTCGACGGGCACGACATCACGCACCTCGACCGGAACTCGATGCGGCCGATCCGGCGCGACATGATGATGGTGTTCCAGGACCCCTACGCGTCGCTCAACGCACGCAAGCGCATCGGCTCGATCGTCGGGGAGCCGCTCGAGGTGCACAAGATCGGCTCCGAGAACGACCGGAGACGGCGCGTGCAGGAGCTGCTCGAGATCGTCGGGCTCAACCCCGAGCACTACAACCGCTTCCCGCACGAGTTCTCGGGCGGCCAGCGGCAGCGGATCGGGATCGCCCGCGCGCTCGCCATCAACCCGAGGCTGATCATCTGCGACGAGCCCGTCTCGGCGCTCGACGTGTCCGTGCAGGCGCAGATCCTGAACCTGCTCAAGGACCTGCAGCGCGACTTCGACCTCACGTACATCTTCATCGCCCACGACCTGAACGTCGTCCGCCACATCTCGGATCGCGTTCTCGTGATGTACCTCGGCAAGCCGGTCGAGACCGGCTCCAAGCAGGAGCTGTACGCCGGGCCGAAGCACCCCTATAGCGGTGCGCTCCTCTCCGCGGTGCCGATCGCCGACCCGAAGCTCGGGCGGGAGCGCAAGCAGATCGTGCTCACGGGCGACGTTCCGAGCCCACTCAACCCGCCGGAGGCGTGCCGCTTCCACCCGCGCTGCCCGCGCTTCGTCGACGGCAAGTGCAACGTCGAGGAGCCCGAGCTGACGCCGGTGCCGGGTGCCGCCGACCACGCGTTCGCGTGCCACTTCCCGCTCGAGCGCTGGCCACTGAACGAGGCAGAGTTCAGCCGCGCGGGCACGGCCTCGCTCGCCGGCAGCGACGACTAGCCGGGCGCTACCGGAGCTGCGCGTGCTACGGGCGGCCTTCCGGCGCATTGCTGCGATCGTCGCGGTCACGCTGGGTGGCACGGCCGCCGTCTCCGCGAGTCTCGGCGCGCTCTCGGGCCGTAGCGTCCTCCACGCGCTCGCCGTCGGCTACTACGTCGTCGGCACCGCCGTCCTGATCGGCTGCTTCGTGATCGGCGCCCGGGGGCCGCTCCGGCGCGCTCAGGGAGACGACGGCGAGGAGCCGGGGATGATCCCTCCCTCGATGTTCGGCGGGCTCTTCGGCTCCGGCAGCGCGCGCAGGCGCCGGGGCAGGCGCAAGGCGACTCCCGAGGAGCGGCGGGGCGCCACGTTGACCTCGCTCGGGCTGTTCGCGCTGGGGCTCCTGCTCATCCTGATCGGTGCCGTCGCCGACCCGTCACGGCGTGCGTTCTAGGCGTTCGAGCTCGGCCGGCGCGAGGGCCGAGGAGATCCGCCGATGATCCGGTTCCTGCTCCGCCGCCTGTTCTGGGCGATCTTCATGTTCGTCGCCGGGACGATGATCACGTTCGCGATCTTCTACATCGCGCCGAGGGATCCCGCCGCGCTGATCCCCGGTGGCAGTGAGTACAGCGTCTCCGGCCAGCGCATCTATCTCGCGTTCCACTTCGACGTGCCCATCTACCAGCAGTACTGGATCTTCCTCTGGAACATCATCCGGCACGGCTCGCTCGGCTATTCCTTCTCGCACGGCGCGTCGGTGCGCTCGATCCTCGCCGAGGATGCCCCGATAACCGCGTCGCTCGTCCTTGGAGGAGCCGTCTTCTGGCTCCTGCTCGCGGTCCCGATCGGGATCGTCTCCGCGTTGCGGCCTCGCTCGCTGCTCGACCGGGCCGGGATGACCTTCGTCCTCGTCGGCATCTCGGTGCCGTCGGTCTGGATCGGCATGATCCTCGCCTACGTGTTCGGATTCCGGCTCGGCTGGACGCCGATCGCCGACTACTGCCCCTTCTTCCCGAAGCACGGGCTCTGCTCGGGTCCCGCCCATTGGGCGTACCACCTGATCCTGCCCTGGCTGACGTTCATGCTCGTCTTTGCTGCGATCTACACGCGGATGATCCGGGCCAACATGCTGGAGACGCTGTCGGAGGACTACGTCCGCACGGCTCTGGCCAAGGGAGCGGCGGGCAGGCAGCTGCTCGTCCACCACGTACTGCGGAACAGCCTGCTGCCCGTGCTGACCATGCTCGGCATGGATCTCGGCCTCGCGATCACCGGGGCCGTGTTCACGGAGACCGTCTTCAACCTCAACGGCCTCGGCGGCGAGCTGGTGAGGGCCGCGAACCCCCCTGTCGACCTGCCCGTGATCGTGGGCATCGTCGTCGCCATCACCCTGGTCGTGGTGGTCCTGAACTTCTTCGTGGACGTCGCCTACGCCTTCCTCGATCCGCGAGTCCGGCTGAGGGCCTGAGCGCGGCGCGTGCCGGCGGGAGGAGCAGGCTGGCTCGTCAGTTGCCCGGATTCGCCGGGACCGGCGGCATCCAGTGCGGCAGCCAGTAGTTGACGAGCCACTTGCCGTGGATCTTCTGCAGTCCGAGGTAGAACAGGAGGTGCGGACGCGTGTTCGACCCGCGCTTGGCGACGAGGTCGACCTCGAACAGGATCTGCTTGTTGTACGACCAGTCGACCTGGAACGACGCGGTCTTCGCGTTGCTCGCGTGGTAGGGCATGACCGCGATGTTGCCCTTGTCCCACGTCTGGCGGCTCTGGCCGCCCTTGATCGCCGGCCCGACGAGCGGATAGATCGAGTCGAGGTGCTGGCGCTGCACGGCGGTCTCGACGAACTTCCGGGCGATCTTGAACGCCACGGGGGGTGGCGGCGCCTTCGTCAGGTGCGGGGCGAACTTCGCCGGCTTGTTCGAGAACGTGTCCGGGGTGCCGGACGAGCCCCTGAGCAGGTAGACGGAGACGAAGGCAGCGATGCCGATCGCGAGAACGCCCCCACTGACCCAGAGGAGGCGGCGCTGCGTGCGGGGGGACGAGAAAAGACCGCCGCTTTCCGAGGACATCATGGACGGCATGGGAACTGAGACGAAGGTACCAGAGAAAAGTTAGCCCTGCCGTCCGCCGCCCGCCGGCTCACGCGGCGGCCTGGGCAGCGGCGGTAGCGAGCGGTTCCGCGACCGCTCGTACAGCCGGCGCCGGCGGCGATTCCGTACCGTCGAGACGATCAGGAAGACGGCGGGGAAGACGAACACGAGCAGGACGACTCCGCCTCCGACGAGCAGCCAGTTCTCGCTGAGCGTGGCCGAGGAACGGGGAATCTCCCCCTGCGGGCTGCCGGCGGCGTAGTCCGCCGGCCCGACCTCGCGCTGGCCGGTCTTCGTCGGCTTCTGCATCGTCGCGACCGTGTAGAGGCGGTTGACGAGCCAGCGCGAGCCGCGCTTGATCACCTCGCCCGAGAAGACCCATGCCGAGGTCTTCTCGCCGGCGCGCGGATGGACGAGAAGGTTGAAGACGACGAACTTCGGCCCGGCGTCGATGGTCGTCCAGCCGTGGAACGTCTTTCCGGCGGTCGGGTAGTAGGGGAACGGGCTCGTGCCGGACTCCCACTCCTTCAGCGACGACCCGCCCTTGAGCTCGGGCCCCGCGAGCTGCCAGGCGGTCGCCATGGACTCGCGGGCGAGCGCGGCCGGGATGAAGCGGTCGAGCGTGGCGTTGATCGCGCGCCGCTCCGCGGCCGGGACGTGCTCGTTGACGGGCTTGACGATCTGCGCCGGTCGCGCGTTCTTCGCCGGGTTGGGATTCGGCGGCTGCGGGTTGGGAATGAGGAGCACGATCGCGGCGATCACAGCGCCCACGACGGCGGGCAGGCCGACCGTCCAGCCCAGCCTTCGTCTCATGCGTGGAGAGGCGAGAATTGTCACCGCCGGCCCGAGGGTACCAGTGGGACGCCGCTAACTTTCGACGCGTATCCACGTCCACGTGAAAGGATGAGCGCCACACGGGACCAGTGCCGGGAATGGCGTCTACTCGCCTCGTGCGAGCTCGACGGGGAGCTGTCGGAGCTCGGCGCTGCGCGCCTGCGCCACCACCTCTCCGACTGCGCCGACTGCGCCCGCTGGGTCGCCGAGACACGCTCGGTCACGGAGCTTCTCCGGGACGCCGAGCTCGCTCCGGTCGAGCGGGGGATCCAGCTGCCCGCCCTGCGCCGCCGGCTGTCTCGTGCCAGTGGGCTCGTCGGCGCGGGCGCGTCCGCGGCGGCGGCGGCGCTCGCCGCTGTCCTCGTCGGCTTCCCGTCCAGCACCGCGCCGACTCCCTCGACCACGTCCATCAGCGTGGCGAACGTTCCGGGTACCAGCTGCACCGCGTGCACGGAGGACCACATCGTCCTGACGGCGTTCACGCAGGCGCTGATCGCGCCGCGTCCGAGCGGCATGAACAACCCGTCGGTCGAGATCGAATAGCTTCGTTCCGGACGGCGTGAGCGGCCCGGCAGGCGCCTCAGAGGGAGGCCGGCTCGTGCGCCTCGCTCTCCACCACCGCCGTCAGAGCCGCCTCCCGGGCCAACTCCAACTCGTCGCGGTCGCGCGTCCGCTCGGACTCCCTCGACGCTCGAGCGAGCAGCTCGTGCTCAACGCAGTACGCGCTGAGAGTGAGCGTGGAGCACCCCGGAAATGCGCAACCGTGCAACATCGGCATTCACAGAACCCTAACACTCTGAGCTGCAAGTGCCAGGAAGTGCGGCGATACGAGTGGCACGTTTCCGGGTACTAGTCGCGCGGTGTCTCAGGATCGTCTGCGTCGTCGCCCCTCTCGTGGCGCTCGCGCTCGCCGGCTGCGGCGCCTCGACAGGGGCGCGAACCCAAGCCTCCCCGAGGCTGCCACGCGCGCTCGCGCAGACGTGGGAGAAGCGCGCGAACACGATCGCCGCCTGCACACGAACTCCCGGGCGGGCACGGTCGCCCCGCCTCCGAGCGGCGCGAACGTCGCTCAGCAGGCGCACGAGCTGGTCCGCTGGCTCAGGCACTACGCGCGCTGACGCGCTTCTCGCCGGGCTGTCCGCCCCCGGCCTCGCCGTACCAGCCGTGCTCGAGCAGCTCCCGCGTCTCCTCGACGCCGGTCGCCCAGACGCGCAGGACGTCCTCGTCCGGGAGGGCGTAGAAGCCGCCGTACTGGCCGTCGCCCGCCGCCTCGCGCATCGCCCGGGGCGCTGCCGGGAGCGGTTGCGACAGCGGCTCCTTCCGCTCGGCCGGCAGCTCGACTCCGTCGAGGCGCGTCCAGGGGAAGTTCTCCATCCACGAGGCGTGGCTCGCGCCCGGGTCGAGCTCCTGCACGAGCTGCCGGACGCGCTCGCCGATCCACCAGTTGTGGAACAGCACCTGCGCGTCGTCGTGCCCGGCCGCCCACTCGCGGCGCGCGCCGTCGGCCGGGATGTTGCCGCCGTGGCCGTTCACGATCAGGATCCGCCGGAAGCCCTGGGCGTGGAGCGAGTCGAGCAGGTCGCGGACGACGGCGAGCAGCGTCTCGACCCGCAGCGTCGGAGAGCCGGGATAGGCGCCGAAGCTCGGCGTCAGGCCGTAGGCGAGCGCCGGCAGGACCGGAACGCCGACGGGCTCCGCGGCCTCCGCCGCGATGCGCTCGGCGAGGATGCTGTCCGTCTCGAGCGAGAGGTAGCCGTGCTGCTCGGTCGAGCCGATCGGCAGCACGATCCGGTCGTCGCGCTGCAGGTACTCCTCGAGCCGGAACCAGTTGAGATCGCGCACCCGCACAGTCCGAGTATGAGCGTTCGGGCCGGAATGAGATGATCCGTGCCGTGAGCGTCGTACCGCACGAGTCGTACTCCGAAGACGAGGAGCTCCCGGCCTGGAGCCTGCCCGCCGACGCCGTCGGGCGGATCCGCGTGCCGGGGACGCTGCCCGAGGAGGTCACGCGGGAGTGGGCCTGGGGCGGCTCGACCGGCGCGGGCGTCCGGGTCTGCATCCTCGACAGCGGCATCGAGCTCGACCACCCGCTCGTGGGGCAGGTCGAACGCTCCGTCGCCGTTCTCCGCGACGAGGAGGGGGAGCTGCACGTCTCCGACGACGGCGAGGGTGACCTCTGCGGCCACGGCACCGCGTGCGCCGGCGTCGTCCGCTCCCTCGCTCCCGACGTCGAGCTGACGAGCGTCCGTGTGCTCGGCGAGGGCTACACCGGCGGCGGCGAGATCATGCTGCGCGGTCTCGCGTGGGCGATCGAGGAGGGTTTCCAGGTCGTCAACATGAGCCTCTCGACGACGCGGACGAAGTACGTCGAGCGGCTGCACGAGCTCGCCGACCATGCGTACTTCCGGCGGGTCCTCCTCGTCGCCTCTGCCCACAACATGCCGGTGGAGAGCTTCCCGTGGCGGTTCGCGAGCGTCATCTCGGTCGGCAGCCACGAGGAGCCCGACCCGCTCACCTTCTACTACAACCCCACGCCGCCGGTGGAGTTCTTCGGGCGCGGGCTCGACCTCGACGTGGCGTGGCTCGGCGGCGGAACGCTCCGCTGCACCGGGAACAGCTTCGCGACGCCGCACATCGCCGGCATCTGCGCCCTCATCCTCGCGAAGCATCCGGGGCTGACGCCGTTCCAGCTCAAGAGTGTGCTCCACCAGACGGCATCCAACGCGGGAGGAGGGCAATGAGCGATCTCGAGGCCGCGGTCGCCGCGGGCGTGCTCGGCGCAGACGAGGCGCATCGCGCTCTGCTGCAGGCGACCGTGGAGGTGGCGCGGGCGATCTTCCGCGCGAAGGCTGCGTCGGTCTTCCTCCTCGACGAGGAGACGGACGAGCTCGTGTTCGAGGCCGTCGCCGGTGAGGGGGAGGGCGAGCTGATCGGCATGCGCTTCCCCGCGGGCAACGGGATGGCCGGCTGGGTGCTCACGACGCGGCAGCCGCTCGTCGTGGACGACCTGCACTCGGACACCCGCTGG
>Ga0315542_1001119_pt1 | contig 16914 bp, 14 predicted proteins | sample SalMarSW160120MG_FD_202541 | JGI IMG/M metagenome (GOLD analysis project Ga0315542, IMG submission 202541) | Salt marsh sediment microbial communities from the Plum Island Ecosystem LTER, Massachusetts, United States - Salt Marsh Sediment SW1601-20 ...
TCTCGAAGTTCATAGCTCCCATGTCCTCCTGTCACTTTACGGCCGATCCCTTTATCTCCAAGCTTCTCCTTTGTCGCGGTCACAAATGGTGCGCTCCCCACCGCGACACTCTCGGTCCATTTTTCTTCCCGAGAGTGCCTCCCGTTGTTCATCGCCTCCTGAATCCATCCCGGAGGAGTGTCACTTATTTTGAAAATGCAGCACAGGTGGCATCTAAAGCCTGGGCCAAATCGTCGATGAGGTCTTGCGGGTCCTCGATTCCTGCTGAATAGCGAATCAACGTTTCGGGAATGCCTGCCAGTGCCCGTTCTTTTTCGGTCAACTCAACATGCGAGCCGGTTGCCGGCGGAGCGACTATAGTTTCAACAGCCCCAAGATTGGCGGCGCGGTGAGCGTACCTAAGCTTAGGAAGAAGCATGCGAACAGCGTCAAAATTTGCTGTAGCGAGCTGAAAGCTGAGAACACCGCCAAAGCCGCGCATTTGTTTCGCGGCAATCGGGTGATTCAGATGAGTCTCCAGACCTGGGTAAAACACATTGGAGACGAATGGATGGTCGCTCAGGTATTTGGCGATCTGCAGAGCAGTGGTATTCTGCCGTTTCACACGGAGGTCCAGTGTCTTAAGACCGCGCAACAGCAGGTAGGCAGCTTCGGGGTGAAGGGACGCGCCGTTGATTTCGCGGAAGTGGTAGATGGATTTAATTGTCTCTGCAGGCCCACACACAACGCCACCGAGCGCGTCGGCATGTCCGCCCAGGAACTTTGTTGCACTGTGAATCACGAGATCTGCACCAAGTTCAAGGGGATTCTGGTTGATGGGAGTCGCAAAGGTATTGTCCACGATGACGGTACCGCCCACGGATTTGGCGCATCGTGAAAGCCGCTCAATGTCCATGATTTTGCAGGTGGGATTTGTCGGGCTTTCCATGTAGAGCACCTGGCAACCTTTCGCAATCTCCGCTTCAATGGCCTCGAAATCGGTGGTGTCGCAAAGGATTGAGGTAATACCGAACTTCGGGAAAAATTCGTTGAAGAGAACGTTGGTGCCACCGTAGGTGTCTTTGACGCTTATACAGCGGTCTCCAGGATCGAGGATGGAAAAAAGGGTGTTGCTGATTGCTGCCATCCCGGTGGCGAAGCTTGTTGCCGCTTCCGCTCCTTCGAGCCGGCGGACTTTTTCTTCGAATGCGGCGACCGTCGGGTTTGTGTTGCGCCCATAGATATGTCCTGGCTGTTTGCCGAGTGCCACGTCCCGCCATCTGTCCAGATCGTCGTAGCCGAATGAAACACTGTGTACTACCGGTACCTGAGTGACAGTGTCCATTAAGTACTTTTCTTCACCGGCCCAAACGGCCAGCGTTGACTTTCTCGTTGATTTTTTTTTCACGATTAGCTCTTGTCTCCACATGGCTGATGATCGTCCGCAGGTAATCCCCAACCGTTTATGACTCCTGCGCCAATGACTTATCAACCTTCTTGATTTTTCTTTTTTCGGATTTATTTGCAGATAACCATGCAGATATGAGTCCGCAAAACCATACAAATCCATAGAGAATAACACCAATACCCATCGCAAACATTAAAATAAGGCAGAGGAAGTCCAAGGCAAAAAATATGAGGGCCTTTATCCAACTTCCACAGTACAGATCACCCAACCCGGGAATCAGAAATGAGAGAATTACAGAAACCACGATACTCTTACCCTTCATTTTCATCCTCAATTGTTCTTCCTCAAAAATCCTTCTTTTTTCTTCAGTTGTAAGTGTCATTTAAACCTCCCCTTTAAGTTATTGCACATATAAGCTGAGCGAGACTGCCTCTCATCGAAAAGTGACATATGGAATCCTTCTTGTTGTCGTTAGCCATTCCCATCGAATCCAGATTATTCAAGAATAGATACCGTATTCTGACGTGTTCTATTTAACGTGAGTTGGAGGACATCAGGCCGAGCATAATGGCCCGCAGGGTCAAAGTTGTGTCGTTCAGCTCTGACACATTGATGATCAAGGGTGGCGACAATCAATCGTTCTTCTTCAAGGCACGGTTCAACCACCCATTCTCCATCAGGGCCTGCAATGCAGGAACCGCCGTTTGCCATAACGTCTGAACTATTCGCCAGGATCGTGTCCAGATGAGGTATGTTTCCATGAACATCGCTTTTCCGCATCAGGCCGGACGCCGAAAGAACGTATGACCGCGCCTCCTTGGCAATAAACCTAGTAATATCAGCTGTATTATGGATCCCTCCTGGCCACACGGCCACATGGACATCTTCGCCTTGCGCATACAGTGCCGTACGTGCTAAAGGCATCCAATTCTCCCAACAATTGAGTCCGCCAACGGTAAAGGGCTCTAATCGATGCACACACAAGCCATGCCCATCGCCCGGTGCCCAGGTGAGCCGCTCCTCGTAGGTGGGTATTAGTTTCCGATGAGTTGATTGGATGACGCCTTGTGAGTCAATATACACAAGTGAGCAATACAAACTATGTCCACCTCGGTCCAGTGCCCGTTCAATACAACCGAGAAAGACGGCGATGTGCTTTTGAGCGGCCGTGCGGCAAAGCCGTTCCAGGTGTCCGGCTTCGATCTGAACAGCCTGGTCCATATAGTGAGCGTAGATGTCTTTTTGGACCTGAGAATTAAAGCGGGCTCCATCAGTACGTTCAATCCAAAATGGATATCCTGGTAACACGGCTTCCCCGAATGCCACAAGTTGACACCCATCATCTCCGGCTAATTTCGTATACCTGATAATCTTTTCAAGCGTGTGTTCACGATTGAGCCATACAGGGGCAATTTGTGCAATGCCGAGTGTCAATTCATCACTGGAATTCCCACGTTGTTCTTTATTCATCTTGTTCTATTCCTTCTTCCACCCATCTCGACGGGATAATGAGACGAGTGTTCCTTGGCATGATTGCGGCATATCAGGCTTTGGGCGCCTTTGTCCACAAAAACCGGATCTGGAAGTCCGGGGGAGCTTGAAATGGCCCCGTTATTTCGGTGAGTGCATCCGTCGCCGATAGCAGTGCCATATCGTTCCAACGCCGGGCCACGACTTGAATCCCGATGGGTAAATTTCGTTTGGATCGACCCGCGGGTAGAACTACCGCCGGGTTGCAAGTCATGTTGAATAAAGCTGTGAGGATCATATTCGCCGTAAAGTAGGGAACATCCCGGCCATCTATTTCCACTATTTCCCATTTTTTTTCTTGACACACAAGTTGAATCATCCTATATCACAACGTCAAAAAGCAAGTTCTCATCACTTTATCTTGCCAACAACGGCTTTCGCAGGAAAGCACCGCTACACATGCCAAGACCAAGGGCGGTTCGACGCCCCTTTGTTTGGCTGTTGTAAAGTATATCCCAGCAGTTCAACGACTAGAGACACTGGCGCTAAACAATCAAAAGCGGTTTGAAACCATTTCTTGAAATTTCAACCGGAGGGAACGCCTTGTCTATTCACCTTCCCAGGCGATATTTGTCATTGATCTTCACTGCAGTTATAACCTGCACGCTTTTGGCTCCCATTGCTTCCCGGGCCTCATCTCAACCTCCCCTTCCCTCGGCGCCGGATCATGAACCACACAAACAATTCAAAACATGGAGGGCATGATGATTATCACAGCGATCGTAGCAGCCGTGGCCGTTCTGGTGGTGATCCTGCTGTTCAACAGCCTGGTTAGAAAGAAGAACCAGGTAATAACCGCATCCAGCACGATCGATGTGCTGGTCAAGAAACGTTTTGACCTCATCCCCAACCTGATTAAAGCGGTACAGCGCTACATGCAGCACGAGGCCGGCGTGCTCACCGACATCACCGCCATGCGCGCCAAGGCCGTCTCCGGCGAAATGAGCGATGCCGAGACGGCGGACCTGGACCGCAAGGCAACCCAGGTCATCGGGCGGATCATGGTGGCGGCCGAGAATTATCCCGACCTGAAGGCCAGCCGGAACTTCGCCGACCTCCAGGCGTCGCTCAACGAGGTGGAAGAGCAGATCTCGGCTGCCCGTCGGGCGTACAATGCGTCCGTCCGGGACTACAACAACGCGCTGGAGATGTTTCCCAGCAATATCGTGGCCGCTTTGATGCGCTACCGGAAGAAGGTTTTTTTCGAAATCGCGGAACAGGAAAGGGCTAATGTGGATGTAGGCAGCCTCTTTGACTCCTGATTTCGATAAACAGAGCGGGCGACACAAAATGCTGTTTAACCACAGGGGACACAGAGAGGGCGCGTGATCTCTGTTCTCTTGTTGGCCAAAGGCAGTCCGTCGCATCAGAAGGAGATCAGCATGCAATCCCTTGAGACCTTTTACCAGTCCGACCTGATGCCGGATCTGATCCAACTGGAGGATCTGCGCAAAACCGCCAAAAAAAAGATGGTGCCGGTTGTTGTTCTTGCGGCACTGTTCAACCTTGCGTGCCTCATCCTGCTAGTCAAAACAGGGCTGCCGCTCAACATGATGCTTATCGCTCTTTTCATCAGCGCCGTGCCCGTGTTCGTCTGGTACGCCAAATACTTCAAGGGCTACAAGGACCGTTTCAAGGCCGCAATCATACCCAAGATTATCGCCTTTATTCATCCGGAGCTCAAATATGAGAAAGACGGCAAGGTCCCCAAAGACGAGTTCATCAACAGCCGGTTGTTCGCCGAACATCCGGACCGCTACTACGGAGATGACCTGGTCAGCGGAACCTTGGGCCGGACCGCCATCCAGTTCTCCGAAATCCAGGTAAGCCGCGTGGAAAAGGTCCGCGATCATTCGGCAGAGGCCGGCTCCAGCCGCAAAACGCGTACAAACGTGTATCCGATCTTCAGAGGTCTGTTCTTTGCGGCCGACTTCAACAAATCGTTCAGCGGCACTACCATCGTATTGCCGGACAAGGCTGAAAAGCTGCTGGGCGGCATGGGCCAGGCCCTTCAAAAACTGAATGTCCGGAACGGCGAGCTGATCAAACTCGAAGACCCGGAGTTCGAACGCCTCTTCGTGGTCTACGGGCAGGACCAGGTCGAAGCCCGATATATCCTTTCCACCAGTTTGATGCAGCGCATTACGGCCTTTCAAACCCGCGCCCAAAAGGAGATCCGGCTCTCCTTTTCGGGCAATATGCTCTATGTGGCCATCGCTTTTGACCACGAACTGTTCGAGCCGGCCCTGATGGACAGCCTGCTCGATTTTCCAAGGATAAAAGAATACTACGACCATATGAAACTGGTGGTCGACATCGTGGATGAGTTGAATTTGAATACGCGTATTTGGAGTAAACAATAGGAGGACACAATGGCACGCATGTCTAAAGAAGAAGCGGCGGAAGCATTTGACGATTTTGCACAAAAGGCGGTGGGTATCGTGGCCCCGAAAATTTCCACGGCCAAACGATGGCTCAAGCGCATCCTTGCCGTCTTTCTCATTTTATTGAGCGTTCCATTTTTTCTGAGCAACGCCAAAGTGTTCGGACTGGTGATTTTGACCTTCGGCTTGTACTTTGCCGCCGGTGGATTCCTGGACTACAGGCTGGAGAAGATCGCCGGCGGCATGCTGTTCGTTGTGGCCGGCATCGCCTTCGCTTTTATTGGATATACTTCCTATCAAAGGGGCATGGAAAGCAAGAACTGGCCGGTCGCCAACGGCTCGGTGATCCAATCGAAAATCGAAAAGCGCACCGAAACAACCGGCACGGGCACCAGCAAGAGAAAGGTCGTCAAATCCTATGCGGTCGTAAAATACACTTACGCGGTGGGGAACCGGGACTATCAATCCAGCCGGATCACGTTCGGCCAATCCAAAGACGCTTATAAAACGGTTTCCCGCTACCCCAAAGGCAAAAACATACAAGTATACTATGATCCTGAAAACCCCGCTCAAGCGGTACTGGAACCGGGCGGTGACAAGACCATGAGCATTGTTTTTATCGGATTGGGGGCGATTTTACTGGTGATGGGTCTGATCACAGCATCCAAGTTCTGGAAGATGTCCAAAGCGCTGTCGCATGCGTGACGGACAGCCGGGGGCTTGCCGGCATATGCGACTTGCCGCCGGAGCCGGTTATTACCTTATTCCGGCAACCCGGGCAAAATTCAAACCTTGAATCGCTTCAGAATCGAAGGCACTTTGACATGAAAAAGGAGGTATTTATGAGAAAGCTATTTTGCATGACGGTGTTGGTTGTTCTTTGTTTATCCACTTCTTCAGCCCTTGCAGGCGGTTTCAAAGCCTACCCGGGTGCGGCCCTGGACCGGCGGGCGACCGATGATGCCAATCAAATGGCCAAACAGGCTAATATCACCGGAAACACCCAGGTGTTTACCACGGCTGACGCCTTTGGCAAGGTGGTCTCATACTATAAAAGCAAAGGCATCGGTAAAGAGTATGTCATGCCCGGCGGTTCCAACAAAAGGATCAAGCAGGCTTATTTTATATTCGATGGCGGCAAGGATCTGATGGCTTCAAAAATATGGGCCAAAATTCAAAGACCGGTGATGGGGTTGTACAAGGAAGATCTTCAGAATATGAAAGTGAGGGATATTACCGCTATCATCTTTGTGCACAAGTAAAGCAAAGCAGCGAAGAACGTGTCCTTTCGGCAAGCGTGTACGGGTGAAAAGAGTTCTCCAGCGGGCACTCGGCAGGAGGGATCCCGGGTGTCCTTCAGGTGCCATGGCGATCAGAAGAATATCAGGGGAGCAAGCCGGTTTTGGGACTCAGGAGATATGGCATCCGAAGAGATGGCAGTGTAGTTCCACGGCGTCTACCTGTCCGGGTATTTTGACAGCTCAGAGACGTGGTTGTGCAGTGCCGTAAGATAATCAAAATTCTGAAACTTCTATTGAGCTATTCGCATTTTCATCATACCGTAGGGCTTGATAACCGATGTCCCATACGCACGGAATACTATGCTCCCGGCAAACATGTTCAACATCCTTTCGGTTCTCCTCAGTGTAGTTGATACCTGTTGGATTTTGATGAAACGGTATCCCGTAAAAAGCCGCAACCGCGTTCTTATTAGCCACGTCTCTAAATTGATTCAAAGACCCCCTCAGGTGTCAATTTGACGCCAATCAGATGATGTCCATAGCACTTTGCATCGGAAAAGGGGACGGGAGCCCTTATGGCATTGGGCCGGACCCCGGACTGCCCCCCCCCCTAATGGGTGACCCCTTTGTGATCCCTTAAACTAATTAGTCCCGCCACTCCCAATCCCTTCCTCCCTTAAAAACAGCGGCGTTCATCTCATTACTTAAGAAAAGGAGATTGGCATCAGGGAAGCGCAAAGCCATTGCATAAAAGAATGAGCCGGTGTCCGTTGTATTTTCAAGCTCTTCTTCAGTAGCAATAAGGTAGTCTTTCATAAACTTGTAACAAGACGAGTCGAAAGGCATGCCCGGTTTCTGATGGCCAGGTATGACCACTTCCGCCCCCAACCCCTCTATCCGCTCAATATCATGATACCACTGTCTTCGCTCCTCAGCCGTAATCTCGCAGGTAAAGGGATGGGCCTGGTTGAAGAGAACATCACTACCATAGAGGGTTTTTATGGAGGGAATCCAGACAACAGTATTATATTTCAGGTCCCCCATAATTTTCGAGATTATCTCAATGCGTTGCCCTTCCAACTCAAAGTGGTTATCGGTAAGAGGCTCGATCTTGACCGCTATTGTCGGGACATTAGTGCGCCCGATAATGTCTCTCCAATGATCGATTTTACCGAACATCTGTTTATTGATAGTGCTGGCTACCTCTGGAAGGGCAACGACCTTTGCCCCGGGAAAGGCCTCAACAATCGGCCCCAATCCGAAGTAGTGGTCGGGGTGTGCATGAGTGACATAAATTGTTTTCAGGTTTCTGCCGGTTTCCAGTATTTCCGCTGCAACGCGATGGCCGTTTGACAAACTCCACTGTGCATCGAGAAGGACGGCGTCTGTCTCGCCCATAACGATTACGGAAGCGACAGCGAACCCACTTTCATCACTGAAAAATACCTTTGTGGAAAGTAAATTCTGTCCGTGATTATTAAGCCTTACTTCCATTCTATTTCCCTCCTAAAAATTTCCAATTCATGGAATGTCATTAGATAGGTGGGCCGTCCATATTTATGATAAAACTGTGAAAGGCGGCCCTAAAGTCCCCGAAAATGGTGACTTTCATTCTATCCTTTTCCGCTCCTTCTGACGCTAACGGCTACATCACTTGCCTGGTGTCTTGGCTCCGGCTGCCGTTTGGCCATAAACAAATTTGGCAAATCGCGCCGCTTACCCTCCGGGCAAAGCCCGGTCAAGTGCATGTTGGGTTAGGTACCGCGCTCGACAGGCATAATGAGACAATTTGGTCCACCCATTCCTTTGGCAAATTCGCCCAAATCAAGATTATGAACTATATACCCTTCGGCTTCCAGGTGGTCTATTACGATTGAGTTTGAGCGATGTATGATCAGATTTTTATCTCCTAAACATATAATATTCGCTGTGGTATCTCCTCCACAAGATATTCCAATTCCTTCAAAGCCTTTTATCTTTTCTTTTGATATTAGGCCCCTACAATAAAGGACTTGTCTTGGGCCAAGAACCATCAAGGCTTTATCAAGATGCAAGATTGTATTGGGCAATTCTATTACCCGAATATCATATCCCATCATCTTCAACAGCGCAGAAAGTTGTCTTATCCCTTCCCCATTCGTACGTATTGACTTCCCTATAAATGCAACTTTCCCCGCTAGAACAACATCTCCCCCTTCAACTGTTCCTGGTGCTTTGATTTTACCCACACAAGATTCGCCAAGTGAATCTAAAGTTGCGGCCATCCACTCCCCTTCGCCTTGTCGAGTTTCTAAACCTAGCCGCAGTTTTATATATCCTCGCGGCGTACAAAGTGCTGTATCGCGCGTGAAAACAGAATTTGGATGTTCATCTAATTCTGAAATATCTATCAGTTCAGCCCCAAACTCGCTAAGTTTAGATTTCAACGTATCATGCTGCTGAATTGCAACTGTTGGAATACCCAGCTCGCCAATATTATGCTTTTCAAAATTGCTGGCACGGGCATATTCACGTTTTGGCGAACACACAACGACCCGCCTCAACCTTTCGCCTTCATTTCTTAACATTTTTTCCCTTTCGCAACTCCATCTCAAATCAGATGCTTAACGGCCGGGTGAGACGCGGGAACCCGCAATAGAGTTATAGGGTCTGCTCTTGACCCCATCCTTTTAAGGCTATACCTAAACAAGTTTCTCTGCTCCCGTATAGACCTCTTCCACTTTCAATGCTGCTGCAGCATGACCTGGATGTTTCTTAGGGTTCCATTTTTTCATATCCTCAAAGATACTACCTTCTTTGTGGTATTCAATAGTTCCCTTTATCTGATAGGATTTTCCTTTTTTTGTTATAAAAAGAATTGTTCCTTTGCTGCCTGCAAGTATGTTTTCGAGTGTTTTAGAAAAATAATTATTCGCAACCACTATAGTATCTTTGCTGAATTTTGACACGCAGGTAGCGTATATAGCATTAGGAATTCCGTCTCCATTTACAGTTGACAGAATGATAGGACCTTCCCGGTCTTCCCATGCTTTACTCACTTCTTCTGGTAACGTTGCCATAACTTTCCTCCTTTATAATCTAAAACATAATCGCCGCGGATCAGCTTACGGCCGGCGGATTGCAATCCTCGCGAACAACGCTCGGCATAAGGCGCGGCGGCTTTTTGCCGTCACACTTAATGCCGTTATTATGAATTATTTTTAGTAGATGAACCGGGTCGCATCTTAAATATTAAAGATTGGTTGTGACTATTTAAGGTTTAAGATTTGCCCCTGATCTTTTCCCTCGCATATCCTTTACCCCCCCAAATCGAAAATATGGCTCGGATGGCGTCAGGAGAGCTGTCTCGACTTCGGCATTACAGTATTGTTCAAGCATTCGGGCCACACGATCACGAACCAAAATGGCCCGCTTCTCACTGTCCTCTCCGAGTCCATCTATGTTCATGACCATGGCTTGCGTTTCTTCAGTGATCCGGGTTTGAAATCCGTTTCGCCAGTTCCACCGCCGGCACATGACCTCTCGTGTCTCCGCAACCACGTAAATAATCTCCCCGGGATCCGGGTGCTCGATTTTCTCCGGATCACTCAAGGGCGTAAACTGTTCATGCCCGTCTGCGAAACGAAGTTCGAGGGTTTCCCCAGCCCGGAGCACGTCATCCCCACCGACAGGCAAGACACCCCGGATAGAGTTGTCGTTCATGATCGCCACCGCCTTGTTGATGAAAGGAATGGAGGCGCCTGGTTTCTGAATTCGCTTCAGGAGTGCAAGGTGAGCGGCTGGGAATTTTTTCGGATTGCATCCCAACTCCCGGTAGGTTTCGTTCCAGGCAGCCGTTCGCGGGTCTGTTGTCAAATCGATGGGGTTGGAGGCCGCGTTGGCAAAAGCTTCATCCAGAAGGGACGCGAGTTGTGTGAAGGGTCCCCTATTGTTCATATTTCGGGCCACAACGATGCCGCGGCGAAAGCTCGTAAATTTTTCGAAGATCTGGCTGTCTACACGTGTTTCAGGCATGAGATCTGGTTCCTTTATATTGCTAAAGATACGTTGTAGAATCTTGATAAGTGATTAATTAGTTTTGACTAAACCCTCCACCTCTGGTGGAGAACCCGGATAGGTTCTACCGATCCGGGGAGAAATAATATAGGCCCTTCCTCCGGGAAAGTCCCTAAGAAAGGGAAGGAGGAAGAACCTATGCACGGATAAAGAAGTTTATCGCATTTGAGATGGGATTGCAAATACCATATTGTAATCATTCCGAATTTTCGAAAAAGGGTACTCTACGGGCAGTTTCGAAAACGAGTTGGGGAAGTAGTGCGGGAGCTGTGCCGTCAACGAGGGATAGAAGTGGTGGAGGGGCATCTGATGCCGGACCATATCCATATGTGTCTAGGCATACCTCCGAAATACAGTGTTGCATTTGCGATGGGGTTTATCAAAGGGAAGAGCGCAGTTCGGATCCACCGACAGATATTGGGGAACAAGCGTGTGACGGGCTTGCACTTCTGGTCCCGGGGCTATTGTGTAAGCACAGTGGGTCTGGATGAAAAAACCATCAGGAAATACATCCGTGAGCAAGATGCCCTTGAAAGTGGTCAGAGAAAATTGGACCTTGAATAATTAAGACAAAGGTTAAGGGACTTTCCCAACATTTGAGCTCCCCTCGGGGGGCTTCATGATGCCTCTCGCTCTGCGGGAGGAGATTCACTCAAGTGAAATATCGAAAAATATGAACGCGGAGCGATAAACAATTGTGAAACGAGCAAGATGATATGCTCCAGACCAACCCAGTTTCACCACAAATTCTTGTCCCTGAATGGGTATCTTATGGTTGCCAAATTTTGTGTTATTGTCTATACAAGGGTGCGCACAGGTTCAGCTCAGAGAGTGGGTAGCGATAACTTTGAAGCCAGAACTCTGAACCTGATAACCTTCTCAATTACCACGGGTCTCTTTGTCTCTCATGTCTTTAGAAAGCCGTCTTCACAACATACGCCAGACCATCCCGCTGGCCATGCTTTTGGATCAGGACAGAGTCTCGAAACGTCTCAGGGATATAAAGAAGACCATTGGTCGGGGAAAGAAGTCCGGAGAGCGGATTGAAAAGGAAGCGGCGTCCCTGGAGAGGAGACTTGAAAGGTCGGTCTTGGAAAGAGAGACACGGCTGGCTCAGAGACCTCCAATCACCTACCCGGAAGACCTTCCAATAACCACAAGAAAAGACGATATCCTCCGTGTCGTCCAACAGAACCAGGTCGTTATCATCTCTGGTGATACGGGTTCGGGAAAGAGCACCCAGATTCCCAAGATGTGCCTGGAGGCGGGCAGGGGGATCGCCGGGAAGATAGGGTGTACCCAGCCCCGCAGGATAGCCGCCGGCACCATTGCCCGCCGGATTGCCGAGGAAATGGGAGAGGAACTCGGAAAGTCCGTGGGATACAGGATCCGGTTCCGGGACCGGACCCCCCCGACCGCCTACATCAAGATCCTGACCGACGGGATGCTCCTGGCAGAGACCCAGGGAGACCCGGGGCTCTATCAGTACGACACCCTGATTATTGACGAGGCCCACGAGCGGACTCTCAACATCGATTTTCTCCTGGGGATTCTCAAGATGCTTCTCAGGAGACGGCCCGAGCTCAAATTGATTATCAGTTCCGCCACCCTGGACACGGAAAAGTTCTCCAAATTTTTCGATCAGGCACCCGTTATCCAGGTGAGCGGGAGGACTTATCCGGTTGAGGTTGAATATCTTCCGGTGGACGGCACTGCGGGGAAAGATGATGACCCCGACTACGTGGACAGGGCCGTCCAGGCGCTTGAGAGGATCATGGGGAGGCGGGATTCAGGCGACGTCCTTGTCTTCATGCCCACCGAACAGGATATCCTCGAAACCTGCGAAAGGCTGGAGGGAAGAGGTTATCCCAACACGGCCGTTCTGCCGCTCTTCGGCAGGCTTCCCTGGTCCAGGCAGCAACGGGTTTTTTCTGTCCATGGCCGGAAGATCGTAGTGGCCACCAATGTGGCGGAAACGTCTTTGACCATACCCGGCATCAAGTACGTGGCGGACGCCGGGCTTGCCCGCATCTCCCGGTATATGCCCGGGACCAGGACCACCGCTCTGCCCATCAGCAATATCTCCCGGGCCAGCGCCGATCAGCGAAAGGGACGGTGCGGGCGGGTTCGGAACGGCGTTTGCATCCGGCTCTATTCCGAAGACGATTACAACGCGAGGCCCGAATTCACCCCGCCGGAAATCCTCCGCTCAAACCTGGCCGAGGTCATCCTGCGCATGATTTCCCTTAAACTGGGTGATATTGCGACGTTTCCCTTCCTGGACCGGCCCAATCAAAGGAGCATCAATGACGGCTTCAGCCTGCTCATGGAACTGGGGGCCATTTCCGGAAAGGGCAGGGAGGTCTCCCTCACGGAAAAGGGACGCCTCATGGCCCGGATGCCCCTGGATCCGCGGATTTCCAGGATGATGATCGAGGCGGAAAAAGAGGGATGCGTTGAAGAAGCCGCCGTCATGGCCGCGGCACTGAGCATTCAGGACCCCCGGGAGCGTCCAATGGACAGGGCAGCCCAAGCGGACCAGGCGCACGCACCCTTCAGGGACAAGGCCTCGGATTTTATCACCCTCCTCAACATCTGGACCCAGTATCATCGCCAGTGGGAGGCCCTCAAGACCCAAAACAAGATGCGGAAATTCTGCACGGCCTACTTTCTCTCTTTTCCCCGGATGAGGGAGTGGATCCAGATCCACGAACAGATCTGCTCCATCATGGAAGAACACGGCCGGAAAGGGAAAAAGGCCCAGGGCGAGCAGACGAAGGAGCCCATGTATGCAAGGATACACAGGGCCATCCTGGGCGGTTTTCTATCCAATATCGCCCAAAAGAAAGAGAAAAACATCTACCAGGCGGCCAGGGGGAGGGAAGTGATGGTTTTCCCGGGGTCCACCCTCTTCAACAAGGGGCCCCAATGGATCGTTGCGGCCGAGATGGTCAAGACGTCCAGGCTCTTTGCCCGGACCGTGGCGAAAATCGAATCCGATTGGCTGGAATCCCTTGGCGGGGATCTCTGCCGTTCCACCTATTCCAGCCCCCACTGGGAAAAGAACCGGGGAGAGGTCCGTGCCGTGGAGCAGGTCACGCTCTTCGGTCTGACGATCGTGTCAGGTCGGTCCATTTCTTATGGATCCATCGACCCGGAGGAATCCCACCGGCTGTTCGTCCAGTCGGCCCTTGTGGAGGGAGAGATCAGGGGGGAGCTCCCTTTTCTCAAATACAACCGGGAACTTATCCAGGGCGTTCAGGACCTGGAAGAGAAGGTGAGACGGAGGGGGATTTTGGTGGACGACCAGGTCATGGCGGATTTCTATTCCCGGAGGTTGAAAGGGATCTGTGATATCCGCACCCTCAAAAAGATGATAAAGGAGCAGGGGGGAGACGGTTGTCTCAGGATGAGGGAAGATGACCTGCTCATGGACACGCCGGACGAGGAGAAAATCGCCCTTTTTCCAGACCAGGTGGGCTTCGGCAACCGGCTTTTCGACTGCTCCTACAGGTTTGCCCCAGGGGAAAGGGAAGACGGGGTCACGGTTTCCGTCCCTTCCGGCCTGCTTTCCCTCCTGTCGCCCGAGCAGCTTGAGAGGGGCGTGCCGGGTCTTCTGCGGGAAAAGATAACCGCCCTGGTCAAGGGACTGCCTAAGAGGTACAGGAAACTCCTCGTTCCCGTTTCACAGACGGTGGATGTCATCATCAGGGAGATGGAACAAGGAGACAGGCCCCTGTTGAGCGGGCTGTCCGCATTTGTCTTTGATCGCTTCCAGGTGGATATTCCCGCCTCGGTCTGGGCCTCCGTGGAGATCCCGGATCATCTGAAAATGCGGGTTTCCGTCACGGACCAGGAGGGCAGGGAAATCGAGTCGGGGAGGGATATCGGGCTCCTGGGACAAAAAGCGACGGATTTGCCTCCAGGGGAAGAAACAGCGGCCTGGAAGAAAGCAAGGATGCAATGGGAGAAAGAGGGCCTTACCCAATGGGCGTTCGATTCGCTGCCTCTGCAAATCACTGTTGCGGATTCCATCGAGGCCTACCCGGGCCTTGAAGCCGAGGGCACCCATGTGAACATTCGGCTCTTTCGTACCCCCGACGAGGCCCGGCGATCCCACCTGGAGGGTGTCCGGAAGTTGTTTACCCTCCAATTTTCAAAGGATTTCAGGTTTGTGAAGCATGATCTCGCCCTGCCGGAGAAAGGAACCAGGGGGGTGGCCTATTTCGGAGGTGCCCGGGTTGTTGCAAAGGCCTTGTATGGTTGTCTTCTTAAGCTGCTCTTTCAGAAAGATATCCGTACACGGGAAGCATTCATGGCCGAGGCTGAAGCCATGAGATCCTCCCTGTTTTCAAGGACACGGGAACTTCGTGATCAGGTCTTGAAGGTGCTCGATGGCTATGAACAGACACGATCGATCCTGCACAGGATCGAGGGAGCGAACGGTTCAAATACCGCTGTCTTGAAAATGTGCGCCCGGATACGGGAAGATCTGGAACGACTGGTGCCGGTAAATTTTCTGGAAATTCATTCCCCTGAACGCCTGGGGCAGCTTCTCCGCTACCTGCGCGCACTGGAGATAAGGGCTGAAAGGGGGGCCTATGATCCTTCAAAGGAGAGCCAGAAGATGGACAGGGCCGCTGCTTTCATAGAAGGGCTCAACGGGTTGACACAGGATGACCCGATCCGAACGTCCTCCCAAGAGAAGAAGGCGGCCTTGGAGGAATTCCGCTGGATGATAGAGGAATTCAAAGTCTCGCTCTTTGCCCAGGAGCTGAAGACCCTTTTCCCTGTTTCCGAAAAAAGACTGGAGAAGAAGTTGAAGGAGATTGAGCGAATGGTGTGAGAAACCGGTCCATTTGATGAAAGCGATCATCTTGTCCCTGGGCGGACGATCGCGTGAAATATGGGCATCATTTTCAATGGAAATCTCGATGCCTTCCAAGAAACCCATTACAGCTGAAATCTTTCGCGTCATTTACAATTCACTTCCGCTTCGCTACAATAACGCTGCAAACCTTTTCTTTCCGATCCCACTTGATTCTGACAGGTGAAAATGAAAGCCAGGGTAAAAATCATCGTGACCATTGGTGTGGCCGTCCTGGTTTTTGCAGTGCTTTCAGTGTCCGCCCTTCTCTACTATTACTACACGCATCCCGCCAAGGTAAAATCGCTTGTAGAAAAATTTGTCTCAAGCTCGATCGGGGCCTCTCTCAGTATCCAGCGGATGACCTATTCACACAAACCGCTTAAACTGGAGCTTGAAGGGGTCCATGTTGGGCCGGGGAAAACAGCAAAAGGTTTCTCCCTGGACGTGCCATCAGTTACAACCGACTTTTCATTTGAAGGGTCATGGGGGCACAGGACCCTCGTTGTGAGAAACATCCTGGTGCCCGGGTTTACCTCCCATATCTCCGAAAACCCTGAACTCCCGGGGGTCAGGAAAAAACCTGCGAAACCCTCCTTCCTTGGTGGCCTCTTGAGGAGGCTTTTTGTGTTTTTCGTTTTCAGGGACCTCAGGCTCCAGTCCGCGGAAATCCACAACGGTCTTGTCTCCGCGAGACTGGGCGAACGTACGCTTCGCGCAGACCATATCCGGGCAACACTGGAGGCCGGCCAACCTGTCGAACTCTTCTGTGAAATTCGGGCTGCATGGCCTTCCCAGGGTATGAAGCTTTTCCTTCCCCTCGTTCACCTGACGGCGGACCGGAAATTGTCTTTTGATGATCCTGCATTTAACGGTTTTCTGAGCCTCAAAGGGGCCCTTTTTGAGAGCCCGATGGCCGGCATCAGAGACCTGGAGGCAAGGGCAAGTCTTCTTTATCAAGTCCGAGAGAAGAAACTTTCCTTCCGTAATGCGGAGGTTGTGTCCGGGTGGATGAACTACAAGAAGGGAGTTCAGGAAAAGATCTCTCTTCCGGGCGTCCGCATCACGACGGGAGGTGAAGTCTATTTTGGGAACAAGACCCTGCGTGCCGATCCCCTGCACGTCACCCTGGGTGACGGGTTACAGTTCGAGGGTTTGTTGAATGCGGGGTTCGGAACCCAACCGGAGATCGGGGTAAAGATTCTCAAATCCAGTTTTTTCCCTGAGCGTTTACGTTCCCTCCTCCCTCGAGAAATCAAGGTGCCCCCCGTGACGCTGACCGGACCCCTTAACCTGACCGGCAATATCAAGGGCCTTTGTAATGGGAATGGGGAGAATGCATGGATCTGGAAGGGAGATCTTCACGCGGGTTTCCGGCAGAATCACCTTTCATTTGTTTCCTCAAGCGTCAGGGGAAGTGGAATGATCGCCGGAAAGGTGAGTGCAAGG
>Ga0315542_1001121_pt1 | contig 16913 bp, 18 predicted proteins | sample SalMarSW160120MG_FD_202541 | JGI IMG/M metagenome (GOLD analysis project Ga0315542, IMG submission 202541) | Salt marsh sediment microbial communities from the Plum Island Ecosystem LTER, Massachusetts, United States - Salt Marsh Sediment SW1601-20 ...
TCTTGAGAATACGTGAATTGCCATCCCGGTATTTAGACAACTCTCACCTATTTTTTTTACTTCATTTTGTTTATCCTCAGGAACGAATCCAGAGATGACCATATCGTTCCAATCGCAATCAGCGACCCTTATTAAGCCGTGTTTTCCTTTTCCAATTCTGTTAATAAAATAATCAAGAGTGAGATAAATTAAATCTTTAACAGTTGATTTTTTTGAACTCGTGCGATGAATAGGATATGTCGTTAATTCCTCATGTAAAAACTTTACATCTCTTGAGGATAAGATGTATTCACTTAATAACCATAAAACCCATAATTGTAAATCACTCGGATTCCATAACGAAGGCATTATCATTCCATTTCCAGTGATACCATATGGAATACTTCCATCTTTTTGCATTTCTTTTAGTGTATAACGAATAATTTCCTTAACAAATTTAGGTTCAATAAATAAAAATGGAAGTACATGCTGAAGTGGATCTCTTGATGCTCCTTGAAAACCAATAATATATTGATATATATGACCTTGTGAAAGGATATGTTCTTTAAAGTAAGAATCAAAACTTGCTAAACCGCGAAGATAATAATAATGCCAAAAAGTTTCTCGATCTATCCATTGATTAGCATCAATCTTAAAATGGACACGTTTTTCCCTCCATCTTTCAAGAGATTGGGTTAGGTTTTCTTCAATATTAGTCGAATATTTTGATATTAATTCATTCAAGTCATAACTTTCAGGTATGTATCCATATGCAAAAGTAAGCGTTTTCTTTTGTTCGGGAGCTAATTTTATTTTTCGCTCAAGAACTAAACAATTTTGGCTATCATTGAAATCTGGAAAAAAGTTTAAACCGTTTCGTAAACCGTCCGGACTTTTTAATCCTCCTTTTCCAAAGAATACGTTGGGATCATTACAAAACCCATTTGCAGGCCCATCAAGGCTTACTAAAAATACAGGTGGAGGATTTTTATCCTCAAAATCAGGTTTATTCTTTAACTTTGTTCCTACACATCTTAAATTGAAATCAGTTTGCTTATCTCTAATTTTAGACTTTTCTTCGAATTTCATGTTGAATAACCCCTTATTTCCATCTAAAATTATCGTTTTGTTCTTAAATCTTTTTTCAAACTCCAATCTATATTCTTTAAGGGTTTCTGGTTTTTTACTTTGAATTGCTTTTAATAAGGCTTGAAGAGAAAATTGAAAATTAAAGCATCCCCAGTATTCAAACCAAGTCGCTTCCTTCTCCTCAGAAGAATTATTAGTTATTGTAACTTGCGATACTAATAGTGGATCATCCCCAAATGGAGCAAAAATTATATGATTCACGTGATATTGATCGTCTGAAATTTCCTTTTGAAAATAACCTACCCCATATCTTCGTTTTAGGTTCTGATCAGCACTTAGATAATAGGTTGATAATTCTGAGATATTATCCTTTAAATATCCAAAACCCCCAGCATATTGGTTGAGTTTAGGCTCATAATAATTTAGATACTTCGGGCCACCTTCATCTTGCCGTACTTTTATATACCCAAAATTAGAAGCCACACCCACAATCCTATCATTTCCAACTAAAAAATAATGATCTCTACTCGATCTCCATATCTCGTTCATCGGAGTTATAGCTTTCTCATCATTTATTTGATCACAAGTATATTCATAAACCGGAAAATTGAACTCGTCTTTTATCCATTTTCCAAAATATCCCGACCCATATTCTTTTATTGGAACCATAATCACTTCTTTTATTATTAAATTAATTAATAGAAATATTATGTTAAAAACTAACTAATTTATTAATAACAATATGGAATTACACTACTTGATTGAAATAGTAATTGTTTAAACACTTATTTATAAATTAAGTTCAGATTCGTTTTTAAAATAAAAAGAAAAAAAATTATTTTTTTGGTGGTACAATTTGTACAGAATCTTCAGCATGTATTCTTTTTCCATTAGTAAGATATGCTATGAGTGTTCCATCAGTGTCTCCTACTTGAAAACCCGCTTCCTGTGTTCTAAAATGCAGTATTAAGTCAATATCTTGATCATCATCTATATCTTCATAGGCCCAGTGTGCTGGTTGAGCCTCGACACCACTATGACCAAAAGTAATTGTTGATATGTCTACATCTTCTGGAACAAAAAAATTCTCATTGAAAAGTACCACGGGAATAACTCCTTTACTTTTAAGGTTGATTGAATTTTGAGAAGTCCCTGGTTTGATATCAATTGGAGCGTCAAGAATAACAACATAAGCAATATCCTCCACCGATAATCCTCCATCATCTGTGACCCAGAAGTTAATTACACTTTGGTAAGGATCATCCAGGTTCTAATTGGAGACACGCCATATAATGAAAACTGGTATATCCAAGGAGGACCACCTGTACCAATAAAATGCCAAACATAGTTGGTGATATGACCATCGGGATCATAGGATCCTAATCCATCAAAGGTTACTTGACTACCCTCAAATTCTATATAAAAACCAAAAGGATAAGACTCTCCAGTGTTTGGATCGATTACTATGAATGGACCATCAGCATCTGCAATTGGAGGCATTTTAGTTGGTTCTGCTATTACTATGGCACTAAGGAGATTTAAAGTAAATAAAAAGCAAGATCCAAGTAAAAATACTTTTAGCTTTAAGTTTTTTAATTTCATGATGCGATTTCGCTCCCTGTTCGCATAAAATTGTGGTAATTAGTTACCAGTTGACAAATAAGTAAAAAAATTATTTAAATATTTCACTCCACTAATGAATAGGAACTGATTGAAGTGATTTAAAATACATCCACTTTTCTAAATGAAATTCTATTCAAAATATCTTTTAAGAAATGTGAGATTTATCTATTAAATAACTGCATTATTTTGAACGATACAAATGTCAAAAAAACCAAATATTATTTACTTATTATGGGATCACCATGCTTTTTATGGTCATGGAGAGATGATTGGAGGGCCTAAAATACTACGTCCAAATTCCGAGCGAATAGCAAGACAAGGAGTTGAATTTACCAAAGCTTATACTGCTTGTCCTTTATGTTGTCCCGCAAGGCGTACGATGTTAACAGGATTATACCCTCATAATCATGGGGAAATAAAAAATGAAACCAACCATAAATATGACCGAGAAACATATTTAGAGAAGTTAAAGGAAGTAGGATATAATCTTTTCTATATTGGAAAGTGGCATGCTGGAAGAGGGACTGCCCATCAGTTTGGATGCGAGGGATTCAATTACACTGGATATGGAAATCCCTATCTCACTCTGGAATACCAAGCATATCTCAAGGAAAAAGATCTCCCTCCTTTTGAAGTTAGGATTAAGCATAGCTTTTTAGATCCAAATGAACCATATAATCAAACCTTAAAAATCTATGAAGGAGAACTTCACAAGCCTGAATTTTCAAGTCTTTCAGAACATGCGGTCGGGATAATGACAACTCCAAAAGAAACCCATGAAGCATTTTTTTTAGCCCATTTAGCCTGTAAACGACTTGAAGCACTAGCAAACTCTAGAGATTCCTCTCCATTTCACTTAAGGGTAGATTTTTGGGGGCCTCATCAACCATATTATGTTCCCCAAGAATATTATGATATGTACGATCCAAATGCAATTCCTGAGTTACCCAGCTTTAGTAACGATCTTCGAAATAAACCAAAGATTTATTGGAGCAACCATGATTCTAAAATCAGTAAGAATGGGCAATTAATTACCCCCAATCCTCTTAGTTGGGAAATATGGCAAGAAATTTTAGCGTGTAATTACGCACACCAAACTCTTATAGATGATGCAATGGGACTTATACTTGAGAAGTTAGAAGAATTGGGATTTATGGAAACCTCGATGATCATCTTATCTTCAGATCATGGAGACGCTGTTGGTTCTTATGGAGGACACTTTGATAAGGATGCATACATGCCAGAAACAATGATTCACGTTCCTTTTATAGTAAGTTATCCCGAGATTATCACGAAAGGTATTAAATCTGATAAATTAGTCAGCAACATTGATTTAGCACCAACAATTCTCGACGCTGCAGGAACTAATTTCTCAGATCCCGTCGACGGAACTAGCTTACTCTCTCTCTTTAAAAATGAAAAAACAGAATGGCGAGAGGAGTTAATGGTTCAGACTCATGGACATTACGTCAAGCATCTTGGAAGAGCAGTTCTTCACGATCGATATAAATACATCTTTAATGAGGATGATATGGACGAACTCTATGATCTTACAAGCGATCCCCATGAATTGGATAATTTGATCAATAATCCAAAATTTGAGGAGGTCTTGAAAACAATGAAACAAAAACTAAAAAAATTAAGAATTAAGACTAATGATGATATCACAAAAAGCATGATTAGAGGAAAAAGACTAAAAAAGTAGGTGATCAAAATGAATAAAGAATTATTGAAACTTACCAAGGAAGAATTGGTGAATTATGTCGAAGATATTTCTAAAAACTGGCTAGCCATTGATGGTACTTGGTTCCAGTCCGTTGAAAGAGAATTTGGAATTGAAAAAGCAATTGAATTAGATGTCGATCAATGGAAAAGATTCACGGTAATTGAAGCAAAAAGAATTATGAAGCGATTTAATATTAAAGAAGGAGGAGGCATTCCCGCATTAGTTAAAGCATTAAATTTTCGCGTGTATGCTAATATTAACGTTCAAGAAACTGTGGAAGTTACTGATCAAAGATGCGTGTTTCGAATGAATAATTGTCGGGTCCAATTTGCCAGAAACCAAAGAAATCTACCCGATTTTCCTTGTAAATCCGTAGGACTTGTAGAATATGGCGATTTTGCTAAAACAATTGATCCGAGAATCAAGACAAGGTGCATTGCATGTCCTCCCGATCCACATCCTAATGAATACTATTGTGCATGGGAATTCTCCATTGAAAACGAGGAGTAATTAACTTAATATTTGCTAAAATCTAATCTAAACTATAATTAATATCTATTCAAAATAATTAAGGAGTGATTATTATGTTTGATAGTTCGCACTGTGCAGAATGTGAAACGGTTGATTGCATGATGATGTGTCAATGGATCGATTTTGAAAATACTGCAGCAGCTAAGCAAGAAATTACTAAATTAGTTGATGAAGATGAAAACTGCCGAATTTTAAAGGATTGCATGCTATGCTTTGCATGCGATGAATATTGCCCTTACCATTCCCATCCTTTCGATAAAATAAATGAACTTCAAGAAATATATAAATCTCAAGAGATACCAGATGCCATCGTTGAAAATTCTCTTAATATGTATAAAGCAAAAGGCGAATTTGTTCCTCGTCCATTGGACCCAAATGAACCAATATTGAATAAATGTGCATTTCCAAAAATGAATGCTAAGGAAATGTCTGGTCCGATGTTTGATGATTTACAATCAGTAGGCGGCTTACATTACTTTTGCCAATTGGTTTATCAACACGTTACCAAACCTTCCGTGATAGCAGAACGCGTTCCAGTCATTTTAGAAAATTTTAAAAGAGCTGGAGTTTCAAAGGATCAAGAGGTTATCTGTTGGCATGATGAGTGTTACGGCTTGTACACCTCATATTGTCAGAGAAATAACTTAGAAGTGCCATTTAAGCCCGTTCACATTTATGATTATGTTTACAAATACCTGAAAGATCATGAATCAGAAATTAAAAAATTGAATATTAAGGCTGCTTATCAACGAAATTGTTCAAATCGGTATGTTCCTGAAACAGATAAAACATTAGATAAGATTTGTGAATTAATTGGAATAGAAAGGGTTGCAAGAAAATATGACAGGGAAAATGGTTTATGCTGTGCGGCGCCATTTGCTATGAGAGGGCATAAAAAAGAAGTACGTAAAACCCAAAATGCCAATGTCCAAGATATGGTAGATTATGGTGCTGAAGTTGCGATTTTCAATTGCCCAATGTGTAAAGACACCCTTGAAAGAAAAATTGAAGCAGCTGGACTGAAGTCATACTTCATTTCGGATTTAGCAAGGCTTGCTCTGGGAGAAAAACTTGATTATTAGATTTTCTTTTTTTTTTTAATATTGCTTAATAATTATACTAGACTAGTTACTAAAAGCTATTTAAAATGTGATCGTGATGTTCGATGATTCTAATTGTTCTAAGTGTTCCACAATTGATTGTTTAATGCGTTGTCAATGGATAGAGTTCAAAAACTTAGCAGAAGCAAAAAAAGAAAGAGAAATATTGAATAATCAAGAAAATTCGAGAGTTTTATCAGAATGCATGACTTGTTTTGCTTGTGATGAATATTGTCCATATAATTCTCATCCGTTCGATTTACTAACTGAACTTCAAGAAAAGTATAATTCACTTTCAATTCCGCAAAAAACTGTTGAGAACACCGTGAACCGTTTTGCGCCTTATCCTGAGTTAAAATTAAAAGAGATTGATCCCTCAAAACCAGTTCTTAATAAATGTGGATTAGCTAAGATCAACTCTGAGAGATTAAAAGGAAGGTTATTTAATGATTTACAATATGTGAGTGGAAAGTCGTATTTTTGCAACTTGGTTTATCATCATTATGCCCGGGACTCGGTGATTAAAGAACGTGCGCCAATTATAATAGATAACATCATGAAACAAGGAATTAAAACCATGATCTGTTTTCACGACGAATGTTATGGTTTTTATGCTTCCTACTGCCCTCGTAATGATATTAAACTTCCAGATGGATTCAAAGCTATTCATATCTACGAATATTTATACAAATACTTGAAAGAGCATCAAAAAGAGGTCAAGAAATTAAATTTAAAAATAGCTTACCAAAGATCTTGTTCTAATCGTTTTATACCTGATACTGACGAATGGGTTGATAAAATTTGCGAAATTATTGGCGTAGAGCGAGTTCCACGGGAATATGATAGAGAAGATGCGTTGTGCTGCGCAGGAATATTCAGCACATTAGGTAAAATGCCGTTAATGCGAAAAACCCAAAATAATAACATACAAGATATGTTAAACTATAAAGCCGAAGTAGTTGTATACAGTTGCTCAATGTGTTTAGAGAGCTTAGGTTCTAAAGTTGCGAGAAAAGGATTAAAAAATTATCTACTTTCTGATTTATGCAGGTTAGCTTTAGGAGAGCCCTTGAATTACTAAAGTTCAAAATTATTGAAAAACTATTAAAATATTATTTTACTTTGATGATAAAATAGATTTTAGAAATCCGTATTTTAGCTTGGTTCTAACCGAATAAAAAAAATTTTTAACTTAAAAAATATAACCTCAACTAATAGAATAAAGAAAAAATATATAGTGAATAGAAAATGTCAGAGGAAGAAATTAGGACTAAAATTAGCGATTTAAAGGATGATATCACGAGAATCGAAGAGGATGCGACTAAAAAAGAAGCAGGAGCTGAAAAGAAAATCGAAGGAGATTGGGATGAGAAAATCGCTAATACTAAAGAAAAACTGGACGTTACAACTACTGATTTAAATGAAGCAAAAGAAGAGGCTAGCAAATGGGTCAAAAAGAGGGATAAACTCACCGTAGGAGAGAAATCTTTAAGTAAGCAATATGATAATTATCTTAAAGGCAAGGAGAAAGCTTTAAAGGATTTACTTAACAAGATTGATAAAGAAAAGAAAAATAACATCAAACAAAAAGAAAAAGAAATCAAGTCATTAGAAAAGAAACTGGAAAAACTTGAAGAACAAAGGCTTAAAGACAAAATGAACGATTAATTTTGTGCTTTATTTTATTATTATTTTTTTTAAAATTCATTAAAATATGATAGTATTAACCGGTTTTGAGAAATTCTCTAGCTATAAGAGTAATTTGAGTGATATATTAGTAAATCAATTTGAAGATCGAATTGGGGAAAATCAGGTTCAAAAGCAAATATTACCGGTAAGTTGGAGAAGAAGTGTTATAAGTTATAAAAATAAACTTTCAAATCTAGGTAAATTTCCCGACTTAGTAATCTTACTAGGAATACATTCAGGTTCAGATATAAGAATAGAACGCTATGCTTGGAATATTTCAATTGGAATGGATGAAGATAATAAATTTAGATTTAGTCCAATAAAGTTGAACTTGAAATCACGAATCAAAACGATCTTAAATATAGAGAACTACACACGTATAAAGACTCAAGGGTTAAGTATTAGATTTTCAAATTATATGGGCTTTTTTTTATGCAACTATATCTTTTTTAATGCGTTATTATTTTCTGCTAATCTATACCCCGTGATGTTTATTCACATTCCAGATCGCGGTCCTATAAATGAGTTAAAATTTATATTAAAAAAGATCATCACAATTACCATTCGAACAATGAAAGGAAGTCGCTCATAAATTAATTGGGAGCTTTTGTCCTTTTTCATTTAAAAGTTCTTTTGATAAACCTGTTTGGATTCTTATTTCATCATATAGCCAATTTAGAAGCCTCATCTTTGCATTATAGATTTCGATTTCTTCTTCAATAATTTCCAGATCTGATTTATCTAGTATATCTGTCATTTTTATTCCTTAGTATAATGTATAATTAAAATAAGAAAAAATGAAGATCCATAAGTTTTCATCTAATATGCGCATATTATCGAAGAAAAATTAACACGATTGGTGTCAAAAGTGCTGGATCAAAGGGATGCAATATTACAAAAGTCTTTGTAATTAATATATAATAGGCATCCCTAAAAATGTAGGTCAGTTTATTTATTCTGTATAGTCCAGAGACTATCCATGGAGCAATTAGAATATAAAACCCACAACTAATAAGCGTAATAACAAAAGAATCAGAATATCAGTATAAATTGCTTTTTTTCATTCAAAGCCTCTCCCTATTTATATTTGGTTTCAAATTTCTCAATATCGTATGCTAAATTTTCTATGGGATCTCCATTTATTACTTTATCCATTCTTTCAATTAACTCTGATGGAAACAAGCTAATTTCTGTCATTTCTTCTCTAAAATTCTTAAACTTATCTGTTAACGTATATTCACTAGTACTTCTTTTCGCATCGAATTCTTCCATGATGATTTTGATGAATGAGTCAATTAAATCTCCAATAATTCGATTTTCAAAATCTTTTACTTCAATTGAAATGTCTTCAACTAAATGATCATATTTTTTATTGACTTCCGCAATTTCTTCTGCCCTTCTTTCGTTGAGTTCTATTATTTTCGGAGAAGCATCTGATTTCATCAATTCCAATTTCGCTAGCTTCGCTTTAATTTCTTCAATCATGATAACTCCTTAATTACAAAAGTAATATAAAAATTTAATTAAAAAGGTGAATCTAAAATAGAGACGGATGTTTTTCTTAGGAAATTATAAATTCCGTCTTTTCTTTCTTTAATTAATCATTTTTAAATTTAACACCGTTAAAGCATGCCAAAAGAAGTCAAACTCCCTGAACCCGAAAAAGACTTGAAATTCATCGACGTTCATTGCCATCTTCCGTTCCCACGGCCAAAAAAGAATGATCAATTACCTTCCAATGATGTCCAATTTAGACAATACTTTGAAGAGGGAGGTCTTTACTTGGTCACAAGCACGATTGATATGAATACATTGAAATTGACTCTTGATTTCATCAAAGGACGGGAACTAATGGGCTTTTGTTGTGGATGGGCACCTCAAACAGTCACTTATACTCCCTCTCGTAAATATTCCAATGAATGGGAGAAGTGGAAAGAATACATAACGAATAACATTCAAGATTACCTCGCTATAGGTGAGATTGGATTAGATTTTCATCATGCAAAAACACTAGATAAAAGAGAGAATCAAGTGAATGAGTTGGAAAAAATTTTTGAACTTACAGAAGATTTGAACAAACCATATGTATTACATGTTAGAAATGCTGCACCACATGAAATTGACAAAGAACATCCTGATCATCATTTTAATAAAGATGATGGTGCTACAAAAGAAATGTTACGAATCTTGGAAAAATATCGAATTAAACCTGATAATGTAATGTGGCATTGCTTTTCAGGTCCAGAAATATATGGATCTCTTTTTTCTCAACAAGGTTATTATCTTTCCGTTCCCAGTTCGGCTTTTGGAATGAAAAAATGGCGAAAAACAACAAAAAATGCTTCTATCGATTCTCTGCTTACTGAAACTGATAGTTATTATCAGCACCCTTATTTAAGAGGTCCTGTTAACGTCCCTTCAAACGTTAAATATTCTATAGTAGCTATAGCTCATTCCCATGGAATTTCACAAAAAGAAGTGAGTAACAAAACTATAGATAATGCGGTAAAGTTTTTTAAGCTACCAATTAGCTAATATGGAGTATAACTCCTAAATTCACATTGAAATTGACCCTTCTCTGAAATTAGTCTTTCCGATCAGTGCATTTATAAGAACTGGTTTTCCATTTTTACAGATATCTTTAGCTTCTTTAAGGATTCTCATTACATCTTTTGGATCGTTCACAACCAATCCTTCGGCTCCATATCCTTTTGCGACTGCATGGTAATCACTGTACTTCAATGTTGTTGCTACATCGTCCCCTAAATATTTGACTTGATCGCGTTGTATTTGAGTCCATCCCCCATCGTTTCCTATGATTCCGATAACTGAAATATTATGTCTCACGAATGTATCAAATTCTGTTATACTATAACCAGCAGCTCCATCTCCGTATATAAGCCATACTTCACTTCCAGGATTTAGTAATTTCGCAGATAACGCAAAACCCGCACCCGCACCCAACGTCCCAAAAGCTCCAGCATCTATCCATTTCAAAGAACCAGTTGGTTTCACTAAATAAGAAGCAGTAGCTATAAAATCGCCCCCATCAACGATAATAATGCTATCATCATCCATCAAGCTTTCAATGTCTTGACATAGCTTTAATGGATTAATGTGCTCCGTTTTCTCATTCATAAATTGTTCGATTTTATTTATTCCTTCTTTTTCCCTCTCTCTCAGTATATTAATCCAATCACTAAAATCTTTATCGATTTTCTCTTCTTGAACGATCATTTGAAGAAAGTATGATGCATCTGCTTGGACTGCTAAATCTGGTTTGCGATTTTTTTCCAGTTCTTTCCCGCTCCTATTAATTGAAATTAAATAGGCGTTAGGATTTATGGACCTACCATAATTTAGTCTAAAATCTTGAGGCATTCCTGCTAGTACAACTAAATCAGCTTCCTTTAATGCCATACTTCGCTTATAGCGAAAATACAAAGGATGATCTTTTCCTAATAAACCCCGTGCCATTCCAGTTAAATAAACGGGAATTCCAAGATCTGCAACAGCATTTGAAAGATTTTCTGCTTCTTCAGCTTTAATCATTGCCTGACTTCCAATGATCATGACTGGTTTTTCAACATTATTAATTTGTGAAAGTGTCTTTTCCAAATCCTCTTCATCAATATGAAAAGGAATTATCTCATCTTGTTGTTTTTCTGATTTGATTTCTATGTTGGAACAAGCAAAAAGTTTATCGACGTGTCTTCTTAGATACCAACCAGTTAATTTTTGTTTGATTGAGTCTTGGCTTCTTGATTCAATGTTATACCATTTCCTTACAAGTTCTTCATCGTATAATAAGTCAATCGGACATTCTAAAAATACCGGTCCCGGTATCCCAGATTGAGCCACATCGAAAGCTTCTTCCAACATCGGTACAATATCGCAATTTTCCTCAATCTTAGATGCCCATTTTACAGTAGTCTCAAGAAGTTTAATTTGCTCGATATCTTGTAGTGCGCCCCTCCCTTTTAATACTGTTGCAACGGCTCCACCAAGTAAGATTATTGGTGATTCTGCTAATTGGGCATTCTTTAAAGCTGTTATTGAATTAGTAACCCCTGGTCCTGCGGTTACCGCAGCAACTCCTGGATTCCCAGTAAATCTAGCCATTGCATCAGCTGCAAAGACGGCTGTTGCTTCATGTCGAACATCGATAACCCTTATTCCATTCTTTTTCGCACCAACAATTATGGGAGAAATGTGTCCCCCGCATAATGTGAATAAATACTTAACTTTCTTCTCTTGAAGCACTTCACCAATTATATATCCTCCATTCATTTTAGATCACCTTTTCTTTAGAACATGAACCTCAGGAATGAAACAAGTAAAAATACCTTCAAAAACTAGATCATCTTTTCTATGCACTTCCACTTTTACCTCACTTTTCTTTCCTTTTGAATTAATTACTGTTCCGTTAGCAATTAAAGTATCATTTAAAACAACAGGTTTTAAAAATTGCACTTTTGCTTTTCCTAACACTACATTTGGATGATTTATTGTAAGCATGGCACAATAGTCTGCAAGACTAAATATAAATCCTCCATGAACTAACCCAGTATCATCGACAATCATATTGTTGGTTGTTTTAAGTTTTAGTTTTGCAAAATTTTTTTTAAGTTCGATTGGGACTCCAGATAATTGCCCCTCTATTTTTTGATGTGTTTCTTGCTGGTTCATTACTTATCTTGAGGTCTATCTTTTACTCTAAACTTGGTAAAATTAGTACTAAATTTAAGTCCTCTCTCTAATTTTTAGAAGTTTAGTTCTAAAATTCAGTAACAAAAACCAGACTAAATTTAATTTAAATACAATCAATCAAATTGAGTGCATAACTAAAAAATAAAATTTTGTGAGAATAGAAATGAGAAGTTATATAATCGCATTAATTTTTGTTGGTGCCTTGATCATTGGAGGTACCATAGGATTCTTTGTTACTGGATTCGTAACTGCAAGTTCTATAAAAAAGGAGTCAACATTTTATTATGATCCATCTTCACCTGATCTAATTGAATCTTTAGACATTTACAGTGATATTGGAGAAGTTTCAGTACAATATAATTCCTCAAACACACCTCATTATGCTACTATCGATGTGAATATCGAGATTGGTGGCCTTTTCATGCAAGGTAAATCTTATACTGACTTTTTTACCGCAGAATCAAACTGGTGGAATCCCTCTACAGCAGAATTCACTTTAAAGGTGAAACCAGATATTTGGTTTGATCCTTCTTATTGGTTTAAAGCATATAATGTTACAATCAATGTCTTGCTTAGAACAGATATAGTTTATGATCTTACAGCAATCTCCTCTACAGGAGCAGTTAAGATGACTACTAAAAACGGTGTAGTTTTGAATAGTACAATTTTAGATACATCTACAGGATCAGTCGCACTTACTTCAAGTACAAATGTTGAATTTCAAGGAATCGTCAAATTACATACGAGTACAGGCGGAGTAGCCCTCAATACATTAGAAAACTCAACTTTCTTGGATTCCCTAACATTATCAACCAGTACCGGTAGCGTGAGTTTAACTTCGGATCGTACTACATTTTCGAAGGGATTTCAGTTAGATAGCTCAACTGGTTCGGTAGAAATGCACATGAACAATTGCACCGTTGGAGATGATCTCATCGCAACTACATCCACCGGAAGCGTGATATTAGTGAGTACTGACATGATTTACACAAATGATGTCAACATGCATTTAGAGACATCAACCGGGAGTATTAACGCCAATATTATACATAATAATGACTTAAACGCCAACATAACTGCACTGTTTAAAACTTCGACAGGAAGCGTGAATGTGGTCTATCGGGATTATAATTCAACGGATGGTTTTAGATTTACGAGCTCTACAAGTACTGGATCAGTCAATTATACATTTCTAACTGCTGAAGCTGAAAGACTAGGAGATGTGCTTACGAGCCTTAATTATAATTATCCTTCTGTAGACACTTACACGTTTACTTGCACCACATCAACTGGTAGCGTAAATGTAGATGCGAGATCAACAATATAATTTTTTTTATCCTTTTTTTTATATTTTATTCATTGGATATTTTTCATAAAAAGTTTTAAAAATCGCTCTAAATGGCAAATCATGATTAGTACCACGATCCATTAAATATTCAACATATCTTTCGCCTTTCAATGTTTTTTCTGGAAGAATAGCATCATTTATTCCATCAAATTCAACGGTTTTATATCCAAATTTATCACATAATTCCTTATTGAATGCAGGAGTAGCCTTAACCCATTTACCATCCAAATAGAAGTCAGTATATCCATGGTATAGAAAAATATCAGTACCTATTGTTGTTTTTAACTTATCAGGAGTTTGATAGTTCCTAATGTCTGCAAAATGAAGCCTAGCTGGTATTCCAACAGCACGCGAAAGGGCGGTTAGCACTATTGCTTTCTGAACGCACCATCCTTTTCCTTCTTGAATAATTCTAGATGCTTTATAATGCCTTTTCAGTGAAGATAAACTGTAAGCATCATATTTTATCTTGTCTCTGGTCCAGTAAAACAAATTTATTGCCTTTTGTCTTATATCATCAAGATCTGAAACTAGATCTGATGTGGTATTTTGTACTAAATCTGAATCTGAATCAATAAAGTAAGTAGGCTGTAAGTATTTATCCATGGTTACTAATTTCCTAATGTATAAGGAATAAAAAAAGGAAACATTGATAAAATTTTTGGATGAAAACCATGTTTAATTAAAGAATTTCAATATTGACAATGTTAATCCGATTTATCCCAACAAAACATATCATATGTCGGTTCATTGCTTAATTTTCCATCCTTAATCCAAATATTCTGACCTAATGGATTTTCTGAAATTATCTGAGCGATTCGAGGATCATGAGTCACAATAATGATTGTTTTACCTTCTTCAGCTAAACTAATAAGAAGTTCAATGATTGATTTCCCAGTTTCAGAATCTAAATTACCCGTTGGTTCATCAGCTAGTATAATTTTTGGATCATTAATCAATGCTCTAGCTATTGCAACTCTTTGCGATTCACCACCAGAAAGTTTTCTCACTTTACTTTGCCCATGATTCCCTAAACCTACGCGATCTAATAAATATTGAGCTCTTTCTCGGTCTTCTTGCTTGATTTTATAAGGGATCAATGGAATTAGAACGTTTCCAATCACATCGAGATTGGGTAGTAAATAAAAGTTTGACAACAATGTCTTACTCTCCAAAAACCGTGTTCGCCAACACTATAGGAAGGACAGAATATTACTTTTGCACCTTTTCAGGTTAAAATTCTAATAACTTCTGGAAATTCCATTTCATAACATATTGCTATACCAAATGTGCCAAACTCTGATTTAAAAATTTCAAGGGTATCTCCGGGGATCACTCCCATTTGTTTTTCTAAAGGAAAAAGATGAGTTTTACGATGTTTAAATATTGTTCCATCTGGAGAAAAGAGATGACTCATATTATATTCAATATCTCCCTCAATCACCAAATGAGACCCAGCAACTATATATTGATCATGTTCACGTGATAATTCAGAAAATAATTCCACGTAGTTATCAGTAAATTCTGGAATTTTGGAAAGATCATAATTAGGTAGAAGATATAGCAATTCAAAAATAAAGGTTTCAGGAAATACGACAAAATGAGAATCTTTTGTTTCTTCTAATAACTCTTCGACATTCTTAGCAAAATCTTCGAAAGTGTTGATTGATTTATATGCAAATTGAATACTACTCACAATCACATTATCCATGATCATAAGTTGTGAGAATTTTATTTAATAAATTTTATAATTTCTGTGTGAAAAAATTATGAGAATTCAGTATTAGCATGGATTTTTTGTTATTGATTGTAAGCTTATTAAATCGATTTAGTGTCTTCTTATGATTAATTTATTATTAATACTTACAATTAAGGAATCTTCAGAGAAGGGTTTAATAATATATTCATCTACACCCAATTTTTTACCATACTCAATCTCTTCAGGACTGGTACGAGCGGTCAAGAAAATAAATGGAATTTGGTTAAATATTTGATTTGAAGAAATCTTTGTAAAAAAGTCATATCCATTCATTTCAGGCATTAAAATATCACTAATAATTAAATCTGGGAGCCTCTCCATCGTTTCGAGTAACTTTAATGCTTCCTTTCCTTGTAATGCTGATACGACATCTAAATTATGAGATGTTAATAACAGTTCTAAATTAAATATAAAGTCTTTATTATCATCCACAATCATTATAAGATTTTTCATTAGTAAACACTTAACAACATTAGAAATAATGAAATATTAACTTATCCTAAAAAATTATCTTTTAATAATAAGCATAGATTTGTATTAAATATTTAACCTTAAAAATATAAAGAGATTATAAATGTAATTATGAATTGGAATTTTTAATTTAATGAAATTTTGATTGTATAATGATTAAGAGGAATGATTTAATATAAAGAGAAATGAGGACGAATACCTATGTTGAATACTTAAAACTTGGATTAGAATTCGTCAAAAACTTACAATAATTAAATATGTTGACTTAATATGATAGAGTATACTGAATATTTTAATAATTGCTACTACGTTGTCTCCATCGTTTAGAAAAAAAACTTATTTTCAAAGTTAAAATAATGAAGTTATATCACATAAGGTTTTATCAATGGAAAAAAAAAGGGATTCCGGGATTGAATTTTTAGGTAAAATTACGTGGGGTACTCATTTTTGCCAATTTTATGAAACAAGAGAAGATTTAGTAGAACTATTAGTACCGTATTTTAAAGCAGGATTAGAAAATAATGAATTTTGCATGTGGGTTACTTCTGAACCACTCAATGTTGAAGATGTTATAATGATTATGAGCAATAGAATTCAAAATTTTGACCAGTATATAAATAAAGGTCAAATAGAAATCCTTCCTTACACCAAATGGTACCTTATAGATAATGCTTTTAGATATCAAGAAGTCTTGAATGGCTGGATTGAAAAACTTGAAAAAGCATTAGATAACGGATTTGATGGTTTAAGATTAACGGGAAACACATTTTGGTTAGAAAAAACAAACCTTTGGAGTGATTTTTCCCATTATGAGAATGAAATAAATAATGTCATAGGTAACTATAAAATGATTGCGATGTGCACTTATTCCCTTTCTCAATGTAGTAT
>Ga0315542_1001122_pt1 | contig 16897 bp, 14 predicted proteins | sample SalMarSW160120MG_FD_202541 | JGI IMG/M metagenome (GOLD analysis project Ga0315542, IMG submission 202541) | Salt marsh sediment microbial communities from the Plum Island Ecosystem LTER, Massachusetts, United States - Salt Marsh Sediment SW1601-20 ...
GAAGATGTGATCCGTTCCGCCCGGACCATCTTTACCAATGCGGTCATGGGTTTCATGCCCGATTTCTTCGAGGGATCCAGGGCCCTCTACGAGGCCATTTCGAGCAACGACTCCGCACTCAAGCTCTTTGGGGGCGGGGATACCCTGGAGGCCTTGAAAACCCTTTGCCCGGGGGTCTATCTGAAAGGGCTTGACGCCCCCGATACCTACTATTTTACCGGAGGCGGGAGTGTCCTTGCGGCCTTGGAACAGGGAAGCCCCTATCTTCTCAAACCCGTCGAGGCCTTGATGCAATAAAGGAGGGGAGACAATATCATGGCGATCAGCCCCATTTTTGACCCCAAGGCCAAAGGGCGACCCATGCGTGTGGCGGCGTTCATGTCCGGCTCGGGGACCAATATCCGTAAGCTCATCCAATGCCAGCGCGAACTCGAGCGGGAACAGGGTGGCACGCCCTTCAAGGTCCTGTTTATCTTCAGCGACCGGTCCGACGGCGGTTCCTCTGGAGAGGAAATCGCCCTTGAAAACGGCCTTCCTTATTTCAGTTATGATATTCGGAGATTCCATGCATTGCGGTCCATTAATCGGAGTGCCCTCGCGGCCGAAGGATTGGCCGTCAGGAGAGAATACGATCGTCTGGCAGGACGGCTCGCGGCCGCCTTTGAGATTGACGTGATCGCCCTGGGCGGCTACATGAGCTACATTACCCTGGGCGGCTGTGTCAATGTGCACCCGGCCGACCTCAGTATCCTCACGCCGGACGGCCGCCGAAAATACGTGGGCGGCCACGCGGTCCGGGACGCCATTGAGTCGGGCGAACAGGCCTTGCGTGCATCGACCCTGTGGACGGATCAAGGGGTGGATACGGGTCCTTTGCTTATGGTCTCCGCCCCGCTCCTGGTGACCCTTCCCCTCCCTCTCGAAAAACTCGTTGCGGACCGGGATCATTTTCAACACGTGGTGGATGAACACCAGGAAGGCCTCAAAGAGGCAGGCGACTGGCGTATTTTCCCGCGTACCATCGAGATGATCGCAAGGGGCCGGTTTGGTCTGGATGAAGACAATCGGGTCTATGTGGATGGGGTCCCAGTGCCCGAAGGGTATAGGGAAGAGGGCTAGGGCTTTTCAAATAGTATCTGATGAACCACCAGCAACGGTGGTAGCTAATTCAAGAGTTCGTCCCAGGGGATATCCCGGAAGGTCTCGTGCAACATGTGGTCATCCTGCATCTCCTGCAGGCGGAGATCGGTAAAAAGTTTTCGGGCCACAGGAACCACCTCTTCCAGAGGGATCACCGTATCGGCCGTGCCATGGTAGAGCCGGACCGGGACTGAAATGGGACTGTCCTTCCTGTCGGGAACAAATTGGAACATGTTGAGGGCAGGCGCAAGAAGGACAAGTCTTGCCACACGGGGAGGATGGTCTAGGGCATAAAGGGTCGCCATCAGGCCCCCGAAGCTGGAACCTACCAGTCGAATATCCACCTCTCCCGCAAGGATCTGCTCCAGTCTTTTCATCCTCTCCTGCAAGTCACCTTCAAAATTTGGTATGATCATGTCCGGGTATGTCTCCCGAAAGAAACGGGATTTGGTCCCCTGGTTGCTGCTATCGAGGCCGTGAACGAAGATGCGGGTCATGGTCAGTCCCTACCCGCATCCAATACTGCGTTTGGCCTGGGATTCAACGGCGGCGGCGATTTCTTCCCTGCGGGCCTTCCTGACACTCAGGACCTCAAGGTCCACCGAGGCGGATATTCCTGCCATGGGTTTGTTGAAATCGGCCAGTACCGTGTCAGACCTCACCTCCAGGATCTTGAATGAGACCAGGGTCCCTTTCTTCATCTGGCGATAGAAGCGCCCTTTCTTTATGCGCTGCCTGATCAGGCCTTCCTTGGGGATCTCATGTAGCAGTGCGGGGTCATGTTCTCCGTAGATCTGGGAGGGAGGTATGTGGACCGCCATCTTCTCCCCTGCCCGTGCCCCTTCCATGGCCTTTTCAAGGGCAACCGGCTGACGCTCCACTCCGAATATGAAGGCCAGGGTCTCTTCCGGGCGCTCTTTGATGGAGCCGTCGGGAAGATGCGTCCGCATCCTGAATTTCATTTCGACCATCGTATCTGTGGCAATCTGTTCCATAGGGCTCCTCAGCGAATGGAAATCACCTCATATTCATGGAGCCCACCCGGGGCCTTCACCTTGATCTCGTCCCCTTCTTCCCGGCCGATTAAGGCCTGGCCCAGGGGAGAGGTAACGGATATCTGGCCTTCGTCAGGATTGGACTCGTAGGGTCCCACCAACTGATAGGTCGTTTCTTCTTCTGTATCGAGGTTGTACACCGTGACGGTCCTGCCGAAGACGACGCGATCCGGCGGCCCTCCATCCGGTTCGATGACCTCGGAGTTTCCAATGGCCATCTTCAGCTCATTCATTCTTCCTTCCAGAAAGGACTGCCGCTCCTTGGCCGCATGGTACTCCGCGTTTTCACTGATATCCCCATGACTCCGCGCCTCTTCAATGGCGCGAATATTCTTGGGGCGTTCCACATTCAACAGCTTTGTCAGCTCCACTTTAAGCCTTTCAAGGCCATCCTTTGTAATGGGAATCCTGTCCATCGATCTCCTTGCCCCCTCCTGGCAAAAATTTTGCCTATGCCGCCGGGAGGCGAGTCATAGGCTTTGAGGAATCATAGCACCAATGCTTTCCATTTTCCAGATGAAAATGGCATCCTCCCCGACCGACTCACACCCCGATGCCCAGGAGCCTCCCCACCTGGCTGATCGTGAGGGTCACCAGGTAGGCGACAACCAGGTTAAAACCTATTGAAAACATGGCCCACCGCCAGGAACTCTCCCTGCTCATGATAATGACTGTGGCAAAACAGGGAACGTAGAGCATGGTGAAGACAAGAAGGGTAAATGCAAGCAGAGGATTCCAGTGGGGATCGTCTTTCAGCCTGTCCGACAGGGAACCTGCCGAATCCGGGTTTACCTCCCCCAGGGAATAGGCGGTTCCCAGTGTTGAGATCACCACCTCCTTTGCGGCAAAGCCGCCCACCAGGGCGATATTGATCCGGGAGTCAAACCCCAGTGGCCGGGTTACCACTTCCAGGCCCCGCCCCATCCACCCCGCTACAGTCCGATTCAGCATGCCCTGTTGTCTTTGGGCCGTGATTTCGTTCAGGTTTTTCCTCAACTGAAGGTAACGCTCTGCAACTGCCGGATTTTCATTCTCAGGGAGTTCCGCCCGGCTCTTGTTTTTTTCAATGCTGATCGCCGCACGAACCAGGAAGAAAAGACGGCTCTTCCCGAGCCGTGCCAAAGTACGTCCATCCTCATGTTGCAGGGCCTGGTGGTATTGCGCGAAGAGAGTGTTGAGACCATCCAGTTCCTGTCGGCTCCTGATCAAGTCCTTGACCACCGGAGAGGCCAGAAAAGCCGTTTCAAGGGCCGACTGACGATCGGCAAATCCCTTGATCTGGTCCTTTGAAAGGCCCGGAAATGTCATCATGGCCCAGAGGACAATGGATATTCCCAATATGACGGTGCCTGCCTTCTTGATGTACTGCCAGGTCCTTTCCCAGGTGTGAATTAAGAGCCCTTTTATTGTCGGGGCCCGGTAAGGGGGGAGTTCCATCACGAACGGCGTCTTGGGTCCTTTCAGGACCGTGGATCGAATGATCTTTGCCGCAAACAGGGCAAAACCCCACGAAAGCAGCGTAAGGATAAAAAGCATGCGCGCCCTGTTGTGGGGAAAGAAAGCCGCGATGAGGACCGCGTACACGGGTAGTTTGGCCCCGCAATTCATAAAGGGTACGACCAGCAGGGTGGCGATCCTCTCTTTCGGGTCCCTCAGCGTCCTGGTGGCCATGACACCGGGCACTGCACACCCCCCTGAAATCCCGCCGCTCACCATCAGGGCCATCACCGAATTCCCGTGAAGTCCGAACCACCGTAACACCCGGTCGAGCATATAGGCGACCCTGGCCATATACCCGGAATCTTCCATCACGGCAATGGCGAGAAACATGAACATAATCAAAGGCACAAAGCCTAAAACACCCCCCACGCCGTCAATAACTCCCGAGACAATAAGAGACTGGAGGTTCCCCGCAGGAATCACCAGAGATACCCCTTTTTTCAGCAGACCAAAGAGGCTGTCCAGCCAGTTTACCGGGGCTTCGCTGACATAAAAGGTGATACTATAGATCCCGTAAAGGACAAGAACCATGATAAGTGGCCCCAGAATACGGTTTGTCAGGACCCGGTCAATATAGTCAGAGAGATTGAGACGCGATTCAATTTTCCTTTTCAGACATTTCTTGGTAACCCCGGTTATAAATCCGTATCGGTGATCAGCAATGATCCCTTCGGCTTCTTCTTCCAGCGTAGACATCAGATGCTTCGTCGTTCGGGTGCAGATTTTCTCAATTTCTTGCCCGTGCTCAGCTTCTTTTTCCAGGAATCCAAGGACCTGCTCGTCACCTTCAAGACATTTTATAGCCAGCCATCGAGGCGGATACTTTCCACCGGTCACTTCGCTCGATTGGATGATATCCTCTATTTCCGAAAGGCTCTGGTCAATATCCCTCCCATAGGTAATGACCGCCGGCTTCCATTCCCTCGATTCAGGCCCAAATTCAACCACTTTGTCAAGTAGTGTCTTTATCCCTTTGTTGGACCTTGCCACCATGGGCACAACCGGAACACCCATCAACCGGGAAAGTTCTGCCGGATCAATGCTGATCCCCCTCGATTCAGCCAGGTCCATCATGTTGAGGGCGAGAAGCAGGGGAACTCCCAGTTCCTTGAACTGGATGGCCAGGTACAGGTTTCGATCCAGGTTGGATGCATCCAGGATATCCACCACCAGGTCCGGCCGTTCGTTGACCACGAAATCCCGGGCCACGATCTCCTCCAGGGAATAGGCGGTGAGGGAATAGGTGCCGGGCAGGTCCACCACTTCGATCTCGTATCCCTCATGGAAAACCCGGCCAACTTTCTTCTCCACCGTAACCCCCGGGTAATTGGCAATGTGCTGTCTGGCACCCGTGATGGCATTAAACAGGGTGGTCTTTCCCGAATTGGGATTTCCTGACAGGGCAATGGTGAGCTTTTTGTTCACGCTCCTATTCGTTTTGTCTTCCGGAACATCCACTTCCACCATGATGTGAGTGGCCTCGTTATTGCGGAGCGTCAGTATGTAGTCCCTTATCTTTATGGCAACAGGATCTCTCAAAGGCGCCCTTCCCTGGATCCGGATAGGCGCATCCGGCACAAGACCCATCTCCCTGATCCTTCGGCCCATTTCCCCCGAGGCCGATATCTTTCTGATGACACCGGCCTGGTTGTCCTGCATTTCCCGCATTCTGATGATTTTTTTCATTCCAGTTTCACTTCTCCATGCAAGGAGTCACATATCCCAAAAATATGGATAAAAAAGGGTTCATGCAACTAGAATTTTCTCAGGACGGATCGGGTTTCGCGTCCTCACGGTGTGTATGGGGCATACGGCCGTAGCCATGAACGTGCACATGGGTATGGGGCGTCATCTCCTCTTCTGAAAATACCTCTCCGTGGTCCATGGCAAAAACTTTGTCCGTGGTCTCAATCAGGAAGTCCATGTCATGAGATATCAAAACGTAGGCGAGATCCTGGTCCTTCAAGATGGAAATGAGCCGTTCCATCGTTTCCGAATCGAGTCCTGTGGTCGGCTCGTCCAGGAGCAGTACCTGGGGTTTCATGGCAAGGATGGTGGCAAGGGAGACAAGCCGTTTTTCACCTCCTGAAAGCCTGTGGGTCACCCGGTCCTCAAACCCGCCAAGACCGAGAGCGTCGAGGGTTTCGCATGCAATGTTCCGTGCATCGTCGGTGGATCGCCCCTGATTCAGAGGTCCGAAGGCCACATCTTCCAGAACGGTAGGACAAAACAGCTGATCGTCAGCATCCTGAAACAGCAAACCGATCCTCTGCCTGACCTCTCTGAAGTCTGTTTCCCTTTCCACCCTTTTTCCGAAAAGTTCAATGGTTCCCGACGATGGTTTGAGCAGTCCCATGAGGAGGAGGAAAAGGGTTGTCTTACCGCTCCCATTGGGTCCCACAAGGCCAACCTTTTCCCCGGAAAGAAGCTGAAAGGTGACATCCCTGATAACCGGTGCATGTCCTTTGTAGGAAAAAGTGAGATGTTCAAGATTGATTAGTGATGAATTCATGTTCATTGGCAACTCTGGTTTTTATGTGCACAGTGATACTGACCGGAGGACGGCAACCGTTAACCCGGAGTACCTATGTCCATTCCAACAAAGCGGTAAGGGCCACCCCTGAAAGCAGGCCCGCGGCCATAAAGATATCCCCTATCCCCAGGTGAAATTCACTCAAGGTATAAAACCGTCCCCTGAAACCCCTGCAGAGCATGGCCTCTCTTACCCTCTCTGCCCGCTCGTAGCTCCTGACCAGGAGCATCCCCACAAGGTAGGCGTAGGTGCGATAGGTATGAAGATTGCTTTTTCCCCTGAAACCCCTCACTTTCAAGGCCCTGACCAACCGTTGATACTCTTCGTGAATAACATGAATGTAGCGGCTGGTAAAGAAAAAGAGCTGAACGATCTTTTCAGGCACTCCCAGTTCTTTCATGGCATGCCCAAGGGCAAAAACGGGGATCGTGGAAACCAGGGCCATGAAGGTCAGGACGATAACATTGGAACGAACAGTGATCAGGGCAGCCAGCAGGATCCCCTCTTTCGTGGCCATGAACGGGCCCAGGGTCCAGAGGGACGTTCCCCTGACCGTGAAGGGGAGGAAAAACCAGAGAAAGAGGATGAGGCCGTTCACCACCATCAGTCGTGAAAGGACCTTTTTCAATGGAAGCCTGGCCAATAGAACCAGGACAAAGGCCAGCCCGAACCCGGGGAGAAAGGTCAACCAGCGCGAGGAAACGGCGACGACCGCCGAAAACAGGAACGCCAGGACCAGCTTGATCCTTGGGTCCAGACGATGAATCACGGAATTCCCCCGGGTGAAACTTCCTTCCATCAACTCCATACCCTCTCAACGAAGCGCAATAAAAAAACCACGCAGGCTCCGCTTCAGCAAAATGGACAAACGGCCTTCGTGGCTTTCAGACGGTAAAGAGATCGGCTTCGTGCCAAGATTTCCTGTCCGAAATTAAATGAACCGATCAAAGGTGTCAAGGCATTTGTGGTGCGCCCGGAGAAACCCGGGCTAGGATTTCTTCAAGATTTTCGTGGGAAATCTGTTCAAATTCCCTTGGATTCAGGGGAAGTTCATCAAACCAGATCCTTGCTTCAGATGGTTTGCGCCAGGGCGCATCCGTCCCGAAGAGGACATGATCGCTTCCTTTCCGCCGGATAATATCCACGATCCGTTGAGGCGGAAGCAGGTAAGACATGAAGGAGAGGTCAAAAAAGACATTTCCCAGGGGATAAAGGGGATCGAGCCTTTCCCAGGCATACAACGAACCCAGGTGAGCCGCAATAAAGACGAGGTCGGGATAATCCTTTGCCAGAGTCGCAATTCTTTCAGGTCCCGTCTCAAAGGCCCCGGACATTCGTGCCAGTTGTTTCAGATGAGGCTTGTAGTGTTCGAGTCCTTTGAGATACATGCTGTCGAGCATCACCGGAAGACCCGCCTCTTCAAGGAGGGACCAGAACCGCCGCGCTCGGGGCGAAAGGATATCCAGGCGCTGTAGAAAGGGGTGGACCTTGATGCCTCGAAGCCCAAGTTTCAGGAGTTCTTCCAGTTCCTCTGTGAGCGATGGGGAGTCCGCCAAGAGGGTTCCAAAGGGGATAATTCGGGGGTATCTTGTCGCCATCTCCGCAACCCATAGATTGAGGGGACGGATTCTCTCGGGCCTGGAAGAAACGGGCAGAAGGACCAGGCGATCAATGCCTGCGGTCCTTTCCTCCTCAAGAAGAACCTGCACCGACCCGTCGTGGTGGAGCATCCACTTGTGGGGGTTGCTGTCCGGAAGAGACTGGTCCAAAAGGGCTGTTCTCTCTTGAACCAGGGCCAGGTCTTTCTCGGGATAGGCATGCGTGTGGGCGTCAATGATCATCGGGTGTGGTCACGCTTTCAAGATGATCCTTGCATCCACGATAGCCACACCCTTTTCATACACTATTACCGGGTTCAGGTCCATTTCCTTGATATCGGGATAGGCCTCAACGATCTCAGAACAGATCAGCAGCAGCCTTTTCAGGGCCGCTCTATCCCCCGGAGGCCTTCCCCGGTAGCCATCAAGAATGATGGAAGCCTTGATTTCATCAATCATCTTTCTTGCCGAAGATGGAGAAATGGGCAAGACCCTGAAGGAGACATCTTTGAGGATCTCCACCAGGATACCTCCGAGGCCGAACATGATGACCGGGCCGAACCGGTCATCTATCTTGGTCCCAATGATGACCTCGATTCCCTGCTCGGCCATGGGCGATAGCAATATACCGCGAATATCCGCCTTTGGATTGTATTTTTTCGCGTTTGAAACAATCTCATCAAAGGCGGCCCGCACCGATTCTTCTGTAGTAAGATTGGTTCTCACCCCGCCGGCATCGCTTTTGTGCAGGATATCGGGGGAGACGATCTTCAAGGCCACGTCCTGGCCGATGTCCTGAAACATCTCCACTGCCTCATCAGCCGTTTTGGCTACCCGTTCGGAAAGGACCGGGGCACCGTGTAACTGGAGAACCCTCTTGGCCTCAAATTCAAGGAGCGCGTCGCGTCCCTCTTTCTTGGCACTTTTGATAATACGCTTCCCTTCCTCTTTTGCCTTTTCGCCCCACTTTAAGACAAAATTGGCCTTTGAGTGGTACTTCCTGAGGTACTTTCCATACGTGGCCAGTGCGCTGACACACCTGGACGCCACTTCCAGGGAATCATATACAGGGATGTTGTAATAGCGCAGGAGTTCCAGGGAATGGGGCCGCTCATAGCTGTATAGGCTGTGGAGGACGATGGGCTTGTTTCGCTTCCTCACCATCTTCCCCATCTGATGGGCCGCGTCTTCTTCTTTAAGGGCCAGGCTTTCGGCAAACCGGATCCCATACCCGCCAAAAAGGCCCACGATCAGGAGCCCCCCGATGTTAGGGTCCTTGAGAATAATCCTTGCACAGTCGGCAAACAGGGACGGATCTGAATCCGTGCCACCCGCCACATCAACCGGGTTGGGCACGGATGCGGCGTCAGGGAGGATCTCCCGCAACCTGGCCTGGGTCTTTTCGTTGAGCGGGGGTATGTTGACCCCCAGATCCGTCAGGATATCGGATGCAATGGTGGCATGCCCCCCGCCGTCCGCCAGGATCGCAATACTGTTGTTCTTAATGGGCGGGAGACTGGAGAGGGTCTCCGCCATGGGGAAGAGATCATCCGGGTTTTCCGTCACAATGATTCCCGCACGCTCAAAGGCCGTCTTCGCCACCTCCGACATGCCCGCAAGAGATCCGGTATGCGAGCCGGCGGACCTCTGGCCTGTCGAAGAACGGCCGCTTTTCAGCAGGACAATGGGCTTGTGCAGGGTCGTCCTGTAGGCCTCCTGCAGGAACTTCCTACCCTCGCTCATTCCCTCCACGTACATGAGAATCGCCTTGGTGTCCGGATCATCCCGGAAAAAGACCAGGTATTCGTGGAACTTGATATCCGCCTCGTTCCCCACCCCCACGTAATAGGAAAACCCCTTTTGGCTCTTGACCTTGGCCTCGGTTATGAGCGTCAGGGCCATGTTGCCGCTCTGGGTGAGAAGAGCAATATCCCCCTTAGGAGCGTCACGCAGGCCCACGAGATTCAGGCCTTTCTTCAGGTTGATCATACCCGAGGTGTTGGGGCCGATCAAACGGATATGATTTTTCCGCGCCACTTCTACCATTTCCCGTTCGAGATCCTTTCCTGCCGCCCCTGTCTCGCCGAATCCCCCCGCGATGATGACCGCGCCATGGACGCCCTTTTTCCCGCAATCTTCCAGTATCCCGGGAATGGTCCCGGCAGGGGTGGTAATCAGGGCGATATCAACCGGATCCTTAATGTCCGAGACCTTTTTATAGCATTTCACTCCCAGGATGCTCGACTCCTTTGGGTTTACCGGATAGATTCCGCCGCCGTAATGCCCATCAAGAAGGGTCTTGATGGCCTGGAAACCCCTCTTTGTCTCCATCTTTGATGCGCCGACAATGGCGACCGATTCGGCGTCCAAAACATGTTTTAGGTCCATTTTTCGCTTCTGCTCCTTATTCTTTTTCTTTTTTCTTTCTATCCTCAAAATCCTTGAGCGATTCCTGTCTCTCTTTTGTTGAAACGCAGGCCAGGCATGCCTCCACTTCATAATCCATCAGGGCCTCGAGGCTCGCCTCGCCACCGGCCATGAGCAGCCCCCGCTTGATCATCTTGAGCGAAAAGGCTGAATTCTTCGCGATTTTCGCCGCCATTGCCCTGGCTTCCTCCATCAGGCGATCAAGGGGAACCGCCTTGTTGACAAGCCCTATCCTCTCGGCCTCTTTTCCGTCAATGTATTCCGCCGTGAAGAGCAGTTCCCTGGCCTTTCCGGGGCCGATCAGATCCTGCAAAAGCCTCATGGCGCCTCCGGTAACCGACGAGATCACCCTGGCCTCGGGGGAGCCTATCTGGGCATCCTCCGCAGCAATCCTTATGTCGCAGGCCAGGGCCAGTTCGTATCCCGATCCCAGGGCGTAACCGTTTATGGCTGCAATGGTGGGTTTCTCAAAGCGGATGATTTTCCTGGAGGCCTCCTGGAGTTCTCCAAGATAATCGCGATAGGCCTCGCTGCTCCTGGTTTTGGACTCCTTCAGGTCGGCTCCCGTGGAAAAGGCCCTCCCTTCCCCCGTGATGATGACCGCCTTGATATGGACATCGGTCCTGGCATCCTCCAGGGCTGCCTGAAAATCGAGCCACAACTGCTTGTTCATGGCGTTTAAGACCTGGGGCCTGTTCAGCCTGATGGTGGCCGTATGGCCTGCCTTTTCATAAAGGATACATTCAAAATGCACGTCTATCCTCCTTCAGATGTGACACCTTAAGAAGATGTCTTAATAAAGAACCAAAGCGTAATCTGGACGGTCTCTTCAACTTGTGATCGTCCGGAACCCCTTGGCTCAATAACAAAGAGCCGTCCCCGGATATCATCGCAGACACCCTGAGACAGCTCTGAAAGGTCCAGGACAGCACGCTCTATTGCGTTCGATAGGAAAGCACCGGGACCGGGCAGTGACGGAACATCTTATCGGCCACCGACCCCACCAGCACATGTTCAAGATCCGTACGCCCTTTAGGCCCCATGACCACCATATCGATCTCTTCCTCTTCGATGATTTCTAACAATTTATCCAAGGGATGTCCAACCCTAAAAATCATTTTCACCTTCTCCTTGTCAATGGAGGCCTTCTCGAGCATTTCCTCCAACTGGGCGGCGCGTTCCTTGATGATGACGTCGCGATATTCTTCCGGGTTTACGTTGTAGCCCATGGATTCTATACCGCTGACGGCCTGAACGTCCCTTATGTTAACGACATTGGCAATCACGAGCCGGCAATTCAGGCGGGCGGCCAGTCGCCCGGCGTAATTGATTATCCCTTCTGAATACTTTGAAAAGCCGATGGCCGCCAGGATCCTTTCCATCTCTTTCATGATCGATCCCTCACTTCCCTGCCTTCAGAGGCCGTACGGCCAGGGCCCGGTACGCCCGTTTCTGGACCATGCGGTCCGTATAAGAATAGCCGCGGTGGAAATTGAAAACCCTCGCCGTAATGCTCTTTATTTCAGAAGACCATACCCATCCGCAACTCAAGCGTATCTCCGGCACAATCTTTACCCTTTGACCGCAGTCCGAGTCATACCCCTTGTATTCCTTCTGCGGGACATACAGGCTTTTTAGCTCTTGAATCATCGGCAGTCGCCAGCCTTCTCTCTTTTCAGAAGGCAGGCTGTAGGGGAACGTGTACCTGACCCACCGCTCAGCCCCCTTCCAGTCGATATTCCCCTGGTTGTCCGTCCTGCTCCACATGACACCCAGGAGGTGATCCGTTACCGTGCCGTCACCGTTGTCAATGAACCGCACCCCGGCCATGACCTGGGGAAGGATGAGCAGGAGTCCCATGCCAAGGAGCGCTAGTATGAATGCTGCGTTTTTACGCATTTTTTCCTCCTTCCCGATCAAGTTGCAACTCTTGCCGGGGCAGGAACTCTGGAAGTCCTTGGCCGCTGGAGCAGATAGACCAGGCCGAATACGGCCAGCCCAATCGGGTACATCCAGTAACGTTCCCCATGTTGGACTCCCAACCACCTTGCCACGGCATCCGGACGCATGAGGGTAAAGGTCACCGCGAGAAGCAGGGGAATCTCGTAGAACCTGTTTCTGGTCACAAACCAGCCCTGGGTGGCCGAGGCGAATGCAAAATTCCCGACACAGGCCATGGCGAAAATCAAGAATCCCTGGGTCCAGCTATTGATATTGTACAGGATCAGATCCGCATTGAAGATAAACATGAAAGGCAGAATGGCCGTCCGGATGTCATACATGAAACCCTGAAGACCGGTGGGGATAGGCGGTGATTTGGCTATGGCCGCGGCCGCGTAGGCGGCCAGCCCCACAGGGGGTGTGTCATCCGCCAGGATCCCGAAGAAGAAGCAGAAGAGATGGGCGGCCATGATCGGCACCACAAAACCCATGTCCCCCCCCACTTGCACGATAACCGGGGCAGTCAATGAGGCCATGACGATGTAGGTTGCGGTTGTTGGAAGCCCCATGCCGATGATCAGGCTGGCAAAGGCCGTAATAATGAGCAGAAGATAGACATTATCACCGGCGAGCACCCCAATAATCTCGGTTATGAGCTGGCCCAACCCCATGGCCACCACGCCCACGATGACGCCTGCGGCCGCCGTTGCCAGGGCGACGGCGCACATGTTGCGTGCCCCGTTTGCCAGGCCCGTAAAGATATCCACGATACTTTTCTTGATGGCGGGGATAACCGGTTCTTCGTTGAAATAGGCCCGGATCGGGTGCTGGAAGAGCATGATAACCGCCAGGATCCAGATGGCGTGGAAAGCTGATAACTCAGGGGAATGCCGCAGGATAATCAATTCATAGAGCAGGGCAATCAGAGGAATGAGATAATGAAGGCCTCTCAGAAATGTCCTGAAAAATGGCGGTAATTCACTGCGGGGGATCCCTTTCAGGCCCAGCTTGGAAGCCTCAATGTGCGTGATGTAAAGCAAAGCGGCATAGGAGGCAAAGGCCGGAATCGCCGCGGCCTTGATGACCTCAATATAGGGGACATTCACATATTCGGCGATAATGAACGCGGCCGCTCCCATGATCGGCGGGGCGATCTGGCCGTCCGTACTGGCCGCCACCTCAATGGCCGCCGCCTTCGTGGCAGGATATCCGACCCTCTTCATTAAAGGGATGGTAAAGGTCCCTGTGGTGACGATATTGGCGATACTTGATCCGTTGACCATACCGGTGAGCCCGCTACCCAGGACGGCGGCCTTTGCCGGACCGCCCTTGAACCCGCCCAGGAGACTGAGGGCAAGCTTAATGAAGTATTCTCCGGCTCCGGCCTTTTCCAGCATGGACCCAAAGAGCACAAACAGGAAGACAATAGTGGCCGATACATCCAATGGAACGCCGTATATACCTTCCGAGGACATGCTTATCTGGCCGACAAACCTGTTTAGAGAGACCCCTTTGAATGAAATCACATCGGGCATGTATGGTCCCAGGAAGGCATACGCACAAAAGACTATCGCAATAATGGAAAGTGCCGGACCGATGACCCTGCGGGATGCCTCAAGGAGGAGGATCAGCAGGATCATCCCGATCACAATGTCCTGGAGAATGGGGGCTCCATAACGCGAGGTGACGCCTGCATAGTCTACAGCTACATAAACCGCTGAAAAGCAGGCCACTATGGCGACAACATAGTCCGGAAGGGGTATTTTATCCTTGGCTGACAGGAATTTGAGACCCCATCGGGTCTTCTTGAAAAGGGGATAGTTCAGAAAAACAATAAGAAATGCAAAACCCAGGTGGATGGCTCTGATAAAGACGGTATCAAGAATGAGCCAGCTTGCGATAGAAAGCTGAAAGAAACACCAGATAACCCCGATGGCGGGAATTACATACTTTGAAGGCCCTTTCGGCTTCCGGGAAAGACCAGCCTCTTCTTCTGCCAGCCGGCGAGCCTCTTCCAGCCCCTCGTCTTCCCTTTCGGTTTCAAGAAGATTCATGTCAGTACCCCTGTCGGACCCGTAATTCACTGTTTCCAATTCGTCTTCGTACCGAAACCTTCAGACTGCTATGGAATCCAGGGGCAGCAACGCTGCCACCCCCGATTCCCTGAAAAGCTACTTCAAACCGACTTCTTTATAATATTTCATTGCACCCGGGTGGATCGGTGCACTCAGGCCTTCCAGCATGTTTTTCTTGGTCAGATAGGCATAGGCCGGGTGAAGTTTCTTGAAGGCCTCAAAGTTGTCAAAGACTTCTTTTACGATCGCGTACACCACCTTGTCAGGTGTCTTGGCGCTGGTCACAAAAGTGGCTTTCACCCCAAAGGTAGCCACATCCTTATCATTCACCGCTCCGGGATAAAATTCCGTCACATGGGTGACGGATTTTGCATAATAGGGATATTTCTTGAGGAGACTTTCGATATTTGTGATCGGAACGAACTTGACCTTTCGTTTGCCCGCGGTGGCTTCCTTGTAATAACCACTGGGATGTCCAACGGTGTAAAAAGCAGCATCAAGCCTGCCATCCTGGATCAACCCTGGGGCCTCTGCGGCCTTTAGGCTTTCAGCGTGAAAATCCTTTTTGTAATCCAGCCCATTAGCTACCAGGGCATCTATGGCGTTTTTTCGGTAACCTGAGCCGATATTGCCGATGTTGACGCGCTTCCCTTTGAGGTCCTGCATGCTGTTGATGTTGGCGTCAACAGCGGCGATCAAGTCAACACTTTCCGGATGGATGGAAAATACCGCGCGAAGATCCTTTTGAGGACCGAGGTCTTTCCAGTCAGCAAGACCATGCCAGGCCTGGTACTGGCGATCGGACTGGGCTATGCCGAAATCCATATCGCCGGACATGATTGCCTTGATGTTAAACACCGAGCCTCCGGTCGACTCCACCGTGGCACGAATGCCGTATTCTTTCCGCTTCTGGTTGACCATCTTGGCAATGGCGCCTCCGGTGGGATAGTAGACACCGGTAATGCCACCGGTCCCGATGGTGACGAAGGTGATTTTGGCCTGGGCCGTTGTCGGCAAGGCCCCTGTGAACAGGGCAACTCCAAACAGCAGTGCAACACTCGCAATAATCAGTTTTTTCATGGAAACTTCCTCCTAACTTTTCTTGTTCACATCATACACAGGCAAAATACCCGCTGCCAATACGCGAAAAAAGTCTTTCTCTTTCCCCTCCTTTCATGATGGATCTCTTTTTTGGCTGGTGCCCATGGGGCTTGGTGTCATCAAATCTGACGAAATGGAGACTTGTTGTTGCCGCGGTTGATCGTGGTTAGAATGCCGATCGTGTGCTTGGTGTGGAAATAGGGAGCACGCTCAACCGTGGATCATCGACGAGTTGAGTTCAGTCTGTAATCAAAGACATGATATTTACTTATTATCAGCCTGCCTTCCAAAAATCAACCTCATATTTGATACTTCTCTGAAAACGCATCTCATTGCTCATGGGGGCTTAGATTTCATTTCCCTACGCTAAGTGTCGTGGTGATGCTTTCACTTGACACATCGACGCGTTTTCATTATTTACAGGGGAACCGGAACAAGGCAGATGCCTTGAGGTCCCCCGGAAAAGAAAGGAGACATCCAACGTTATGGAATACTCGATCAGCCCCGAAGGGGAACGGTTCAATATACCTGAGGAAGAGGACTACAAGGCGGAATTCGAGCGTCTTCTGAAACTGGCCGAAGTCAAGAGGGCGGAAGGGTTCGAGATCGTTGTGGTGATGGGCCTCGGTTTTGTCGGTGCGGTCATGGCCGGCGTGGTGGCTGATTCCGTGGACAAGAAAACCGGCAAACCGGGCAGGTTCGTCATCGGCATGCAGCGGCCCAGCACCAGGAGTTTTTGGAAGATCCCACTCTTTAACCGGGGCATTTCCCCGGTCAAGGCCGAAGATCCTGAGGTAGCGCCCCTCATTGAACGATGTGTAAACCGGAAAAAGACCTTGACCGCCACTTTCACCTACGATGCCCTGAAACTGGCCGATGTCCTGGTGGTTGATGTCCAGTGCGATTTTCTCAAACAGGATCTGGGAAACCTCCGAACCGGATTTGCGGATATCAGTGCCCTTGAAGAAAGTTTCAAGGTCATAGGCCAAAAAATCTCACCCCAATGCCTCGTCCTCATCGAGACCACCGTTCCGCCCGGGACCACCGAATACGTGGCCTATCCGCTCATCAGGAAGGCCTTCAAGGCCAGGGGCATTGAGGAAGAACCCCTCCTGGCCCACAGTTTCGAGCGCGTCATGCCCGGAAGGAACTACGTGAAATCCGTGAGGGACTTCTGGAGGGTCTGCAGCGGCGCTAACCAGGAAAGCAGGGAGCGGGTCACCCGGTTCCTGTCCGAAATCATCAACGTGGAAGAATACCCCCTCACCGTATTGGATAAACCCATTGAAAGTGAGACCTGCAAGATCGTTGAGAACAGCTATCGGGCCACCATTCTCGCCTTCCTGGACGAATGGAGTCTCTTCGCCGAAACCAACGGAGTTGACCTGATCAAGGTCATAGAGGCCATCAAGGTGCGCCCGACCCACAACAACATCATTTTCCCGGGGCCCGGTATCGGCGGCTACTGCCTGCCCAAAGACGGGGGCTTGGGGCTCTGGGCCTACAAACATCTCATGGGATTCGAAA
>Ga0315542_1001124_pt1 | contig 16887 bp, 11 predicted proteins | sample SalMarSW160120MG_FD_202541 | JGI IMG/M metagenome (GOLD analysis project Ga0315542, IMG submission 202541) | Salt marsh sediment microbial communities from the Plum Island Ecosystem LTER, Massachusetts, United States - Salt Marsh Sediment SW1601-20 ...
ATCCCTCTTTCGCAAGATGGCGGCAACTATACGGTGCTTATCGTCATGGGCTAAGCGTTTCCTGCATTCGTTCCCTCCGTTCGACCCGCCCCAGGAAGAAGCCAAAGCAACCATCGCTATCTGTCCCAAAACTTCCCCATTGTCACAAATATCCTCATCTGCCGCAGAATTCACAATCCAAAAACGCCGTCCGGAGTGCTTGTCGTCAGGTATGTGATGAACAGGATTGGGTAAACTACATCGAACCGCAAGGAACAGCCTCCTTATCTTGATCTCCCCCAACTGGCGTAGCAAAACATCCCCTGACCGGTGGATGTGTCTTGGAGCCTTTGGTTATAGAATGAATTATGCATCCTTCTTGATCACATCATCGCCTCATCCAGTCCCTTAATGGTTTTATAGGATGAGAAGCAGTTTAAATGGAAATCCGATGAACACAAGCGGGCGGTGCATCGGGACACTTTTTGAGACTCTGCGCCACTATACTTAAAGTTGGGTAGTTCCAGCCCGACTATAACAGCAACTTCAAGAAGAGCTAAGCTTTCTTGTTGAAACGGTCATGAGAAGGGTTTAAACCTTTGCATGACCGTTAAAGATTAATCTGGAAAGATGAAATCGGGTTTCGAGGGTGAGTCTGACGAAGTCGAGATGATGTATTGCGAGTTTGCATAGCAGGCCGCGGCCAGCCGTTTCGCCGAAATGCGCGGCGACGAAATGGGTCACCACGACGCATACACAGCCGCGCTGGTCAAGTTCAGTCAAGGATCGAAGAGGTGAGCCATGAGCAAGATCTTAGGTATTGACCTGGGAACGACCAACAGTCTGGTAGCGGTGTTAGAGGGCGGCGAATCGGTCGTCATCACGACGGCGGAGGGCAGCCGCCTGCTTCCGTCGGTGGTTTCGTTCACCAAGACCGGAGAGCGATTGGTAGGCCAGGTAGCCAAGCGCCAGTCTGTGGTCAACTCGGAAAACACTGTGTCCAGCATCAAGCGCTTCATGGGCCGGCGCTTTAGCGAAGTGGTCGAAGAGCGCCAGCGCGTGCCGTACCAGGTGGTCGAAGGGCCGGCCGGCGATGCGCGCGTCTTTATTCCACAGACAGGGCAGACCTACACGCCGCAGGAAATCTCGGCCATGATCCTGGGCAAGCTCAAGAAGGATGCTGAAGCATACCTGGGCGAGCCAGTGACGCAGGCCGTCATCACCGTTCCGGCGTACTTCAACGACAGCCAGCGCCAGGCGACCAAGGACGCGGGCAAGATCGCGGGCTTGGAAGTGCTGCGCATCATCAACGAGCCGACGGCGTCCGCGCTGGCGTACGGGTTGGACAAGAAGAAGAACGAGACGATCCTGGTGTTCGACCTGGGCGGCGGCACTTTCGACGTTTCAGTGTTGGAAGTGGGAGATGGCGTGGTTGAGGTCAAGGCCACCAACGGCGATACGCACCTGGGCGGCGACGACTGGGACGCCGTCTTGACGGAATACATTGCCGATGAATTCGAAAAGGCGCAAGGCATTGACCTGCGCAAGGATCGCCAGGCACTGCAGCGGCTCAAAGAAGCCGCCGAGAAAGCCAAAATCGAGCTTTCGTCCATGTTGGAGACCGAGGTCAACCTGCCGTTCATCTCGGCAAACGCTTCCGGCCCCCAGCACCTGCAGATAAAAATCACGCGCGCCAAGCTCGAACAGATCAGCGCACCACTCGTCCAACGTTGCCGTGGACCGTTCGAGGCTGTCTTGCTTGACGCCAAGCGCACGCCGCAAGACCTGGACGAATTGGTACTCGTCGGCGGCGCGACCCGCATGCCGGTGATCCAGCAGCTCGTGCGCGAGCTGACCGTCGGAAAGGAGCCGAACAAGTCGGTCAACCCGGACGAAGTGGTGGCGATGGGCGCGGCGATCCAGGCCGGTGTCCTGGGCGGCGAGATGAAAGATGTATTACTGCTCGACGTGACGCCGCTTTCGCTCGGCGTGGAGACGTTGGGAGGTGTGATGACGACACTCATCCCGCGCAACACGACGATTCCGACCCGCAAGAGCGAAGTGTTCAGCACAGCGGCGGACGCCCAGACCGCGGTGGACATTCTCGTTCTGCAAGGCGAGCGCCCGATGGCGGCCGACAACATGACTTTGGGCACGTTCCGGCTGGATGGCCTCCCCCCCGCGCCGCGAGGAGCGCCTCAAATCGAGGTCACGTTCGACCTGGATGCCAACGGCATCCTGAACGCCACGGCCAAAGACAAGGCCACCGGTCGCGAACAAAAGATCACCATCACAGCCAGCACCAACCTGAACAAGGCCGATGTCGAGCGCATGGTGCAAGACGCCCAGCGCAGCGCGTCCGAGGACAATCGCCGCCGGGAAACCATCCAGGCCCGCAACGAGGCCGACCAGGCGATCTATCAGGCCGAGAAAAGCCTGCGTGACCTGGGCGAGAGGGTGTCTGGGCCAGATCGAAGCAAGATCGAAGCGCAGGTGAACACACTCAAGGAGGCGATGCCGGGGGAGGATGCCGGACGCATCCGCACGCAGATCGCCGAGCTGCAACAGGCGATGATGGTCCTGGGCCAGGCCATGTACAGTGGCGCTGCTGCGACCGGGCCAGACGAGCCTGGGCGTCCAGATGGCAATGCGCACAGCGAGCCGCGCGGTGAGGACGTGGTTGAAGGCGAATATCGCGAGTTGTAGAATATTTTCACCGGGAGAAAGAAAATGGATATTTTGACTAGATCCGAGTTAGAACAGTTAATGCGTAAAGAACAGCAGTGGTGTGTTTCAATCTATCTGCCGACCCATCGTACTGGGGCGGAGACTCAGCAGGATCCGCTACGGCTGAGAAACCTGCTCGGAGAGGCTGAGAAGCGCCTGTCGGATAAGGGCGTAGGCAGGCGCGATATACAAAAAATGCTCGAGCCAGCAAGCAAGCTCTTGCAGGAATTTCATTTCTGGCAGCATCAGAGTGATGGTCTGGCGATTTTTCTCTCTTCCAACAGAGTTCATCGTTATCGTCTGCCCTTGAATTTTCCAGAATTGATGGTTGTCACAGACCACTTCCACATCAGCCCGCTGCTGCCCCTCTTCACTGGCGACGGCCAATTCTACATCCTGGCGTTGAGCCAGAACGAAGTCCGGTTGCTGCTTGGTACGCGCTACAGCGTCAGTGAGGTTGACATTGGGCAGGTGGGCGGCAGTCTGGCTGAAGCCATCCCATCTGTCAATCATCAAATGAGTCTTCAAAGCCACACTTCTAGTTCCACCGGTGGGATGTCCGGGAGTGGTTCCGTAACATTCCATGGGCAAGGTGGTGGCAGCGACGAAAGCGCCAAGAATGAGCTGCTGCGCTACTTTCGTCTTATTGCGGATGGTTTGACAGAGTTCCTTCAGGGAGACCGGGTGCCGCTCGTGTTGGCGGGAGTCGAATATTTGCTTCCGATCTATAAAGAGGCCAACACGTATCCGAACTTGATCGACGCGGTCATCAAAGGGAACCCTGATTTGCTGAGTGCGGACGAGTTGCACAGAAGCGCCTGGGACATTATTCGACCTCTCTTTCAGGCAGCACAAGAAGAGGCTTTCGCCGATTACCAACAACTTGCCGGCCAGGCAAGCGAACGAGTCGCAGACACATTGGAAAAGATCGTTCCAGCCGCTTATAATGGCCGGGTTGAAATGTTGTTCGTCGCCGCCGGCGTGCAGCAATGGGGAGTCTTTAATCCAGTTACAAATGAGATTGAAATCCATGTCCATGATCAAATAGAGTCCGGCGACGAGCCCCTGCTGGACTTGGCGGCCGTTCAAACCTACTTGAAAGGTGGGATAGTCTACGCCGTGGAACCAGAAAAAGTGCCGGGGGGGACATCTGCCGCCGCTGTGCTCCGTTATTGATCAAGAGTCATTGCTCAGCCTGGCGACTGCCCGCTTTGTGGCGACGAAGCACAAGCGCTTCCGCGTGCAGCGGTTGAAACCTGAGGGACCCAAATCACATTGAGATAAGATAAGATAAGCTATCGTTACTCCAAATAACCAGAGGAGTGGAAAAATGGACAAAGCAAACTTTCCTATTGAGTTTAATAATGAAATTGATGATGTGAAGAAAAGTGAGAACGAAATCTACACCCTAGCTGTAGATCGACTTAGTAAATTGTCAGAAGGTCACAACGACATATCAGGCGGGGTCGTTAACTTGAAGCAACCTGCCCAAGGACATCAGACACCGTACATATATGAAGTGACTATTGTCGTCTATATGGGATCAGATCATATCGCAGCTACCGAAAAAGGTAAGCAGTTTCAATCCACACTGGATGGCGCTTTAGATGGTGTTGAACGGCAAGTTCGTGAACGTCGTAAACAACAGCGAAACTACTAAACTATCCCGATCACTCGCTTTAACGTGGTCAAACACGCCGGGGGAGATGAGGCCCAGGTCGAGGTTTCTGAAGAAGAGGTGGCCGCCTGAGCATTGCGGTTTCGGACCGTGGCCAGGGAACGCGGGCGACTATCATAGCCCTGGTATAGGGCTAATTCATCGGCCGCAACTCGTTTCAACGCGACCGGTTGCGGCATTGGGCATTCAGGATTATAATAATTCGTATCTACATGGGGGAACGCTGTAACGGGGGAAGAAATGATGGAAGTGAGTCCTCTTGCAGGAAAACCAGCCGAACCAGAGATGCTGGTCAACGTGCCCAAACTTGTCACGGCCTATTACACGGAGAAACCTGATCCTTCGATACCAGAGCAGCGGGTTTCGTTCGGCACCTCCGGGCATCGCGGTTCGGCCTTCGAAAAGGCTTTTAATGAATGGCACATCCTTGCCATCAGTCAGGCCATTTGCCTTTACCGAAAACAGCAGAAGATCGATGGCCCGCTGTTCCTCGGCATGGACACCCATGCGCTCTCGGTGCCGGCTCTTGCCAGCGCGTTGGAAGTGCTGGCCGCTAACGGGGTCGAAGTTATGCTGGCGGAAGGGGACGAATATACCCCGACACCTGCCATTTCCCTCGCCATTCTTATATACAACCGCAGACGCAAGACCGGACTCGCCGATGGAATCGTGATCACGCCTTCGCACAATCCGCCCCATGACGGCGGGTTTAAGTATAACCCGCCAAACGGCGGTCCGGCGGAAGACATCATCACCAGTTGGATCGAAGCGAGGGCAAATGAGTTTCTGGAGAGCGGGCTGAAGGGTGTGAAGAGAATTTCTCTAGAGAAGGCCTTGAGCGCCTCCACGACGCACCGCTACGATTATCTCAATACTTATATCGATGAGCTGGCTCAAGTGGTGGATATGGATATTATTCGCGAGTCGAAGATCAGCCTGGGGGTCGATCCACTCGGCGGCGCCGGGGTCCACTACTGGGAGCCGATCGCCGAGCGCTACAGGCTGAACCTCACGGTGGTCAACAAAGCCGTCGATCCCACCTTTCGTTTCATGACGGTGGATTGGGACGGCCAAATCCGCATGGACCCTTCCTCACCCTATGCGATGCAGAGGCTGATCGACATCAAGGATCGCTTTGAGATCGCCTGGGCGTGCGATACGGACCATGACCGGCACGGGATTGTCACTCGAAGCGCGGGGTTGCTTCCACCCAATCACTATCTTTCGGTCGCCATTTACTACCTCTTCCAACACCGGCCAAAATGGCGCAAGGCAGCCGCAGTGGGTAAAACGGTAGTGAGCAGCCAGATGATCGATCGTGTCACCACGAAGCTTGGCCGTAAGCTCTATGAGGTACCAGTCGGTTTCAAGTGGTTTGTGGATGGACTGCTCGACGGCTCGCTTGGCCTCGGCGCTGAAGAGAGCGCCGGCGCGTCTTTCGTCCGCCTGGATGGGAGCGTTTGGACGACGGACAAGGACGGAATGATCCCGGCTTTGCTTGCAGCCGAGATCACAGCCCGGATCGGGCACGACCCTGGTGAGATCTATTCCGACCTGACGCGCGAGCTTGGTGAGCCGGTTTACGAGCGCGTTGAGGCGTCCGCCACTCCGGAACAAAAAGCTGTACTGGAGAAGCTCTCACCGGAGCAGGTCAAAATCAAAGACCTGGCTGGCGAAAAAATCCAGGCTATCCTCACCAACGCGCCGGGAAATGGCGCTCCCATCGGAGGGTTGAAGGTGGTGGCAGAGAGTGGATGGTTCGCAGCGCGTCCGTCCGGGACTGAAGACATCTACAAGATCTATGCGGAAAGCTTCCGGGGAGCTGATCATCTGCTTCGTATCCTGGAGGAATCACAGGGAATCGTCGACGACGTTCTTGCGGTAGGGGCGTCACCGGGAAATGGCTTGAGGAAAGCACATGATCGAACCGAAAAACGCTCTTAATGTCGCGCTACCGCCGCACGCCGTCGCCGCCGTTAAATTGAGTTTATCCCGAAGCCGGCAGACCAGGTGAAACCATGAGCAGCAGGAAACTAATCGCCGACGCTGAGCTGGAAGTGCTCCAGCACGAATCATTCAGCTATTTTCTGCATGAGACGAATCCAGACAACGGGCTGGTGATCGACAAGACCGCAGCGGATTGGCCTGCCAGTATTGCCGCTACCGGCTTCGCGTTAGCGGCTTACCCGGTGGCTGTCGAGAGCGGATTTATTCCGCGTGCCGCGGCGGTAGAACGAACGTTGACCACGCTGCGTTTTTTTTGGAACAGCCCGCAAGGCCCCGAGCCCGACGCTACCGGCTACCAGGGCTTTTATTATCATTTTCTCGACATGCGGACCGGCCGGCGCGCCTGGCAATGCGAACTGTCAACGATAGATAGCGCTTTTCTGCTGGCGGGTGCGTTGACGGCGGGAGTTTATTTTGACGCGGATACGGCCGACGAGCATGAAATCCGCACCCTCGCCGACGCTCTCTATCGCCGCGCGGATTGGCAATGGGCGCAAAACCGTGGCACAATGGTTACGCACGGCTGGAAGCCCGAAAGCGGATTTCTCAAATACCGTTGGGAAGGCTACGATGAGGGGATGCTACTGTATATCCTGGGGCTGGGCTCGCCTTCTCATCCACTGCCCGAGAGCTGCTACGCCGCGTGGACTTCTACTTACCGGTGGGAACACTGTTACGGATATGAATATCTTTACGCAGGGCCGTTGTTCACGCATCAGCTCTCGCATGTTTGGATTGATTTTCGTGGCATTCAGGACGCCTTCATGCGTGCCAAGGGCATCGACTATTTCGAGAACAGCCGTCGCGCGACTTATGTGCAACAACAGTACGCGATGGACAACCCGCTCAAGTTCGCCGGCTATGGCCGCCATTGCTGGGGAATTACGGCGAGCGACGGCCCCGGCCCCGAAACGATTAAAGTGAGCGGCATTGAGCGCCAATTCTTCGATTACCTGGGACGAGGCGTGCCGTATGGGCCCGACGACGGCACCATCGCGCCATGGGTGGTGGTGGCATCGCTGCCGTTCGCGCCCGAGATCGTACTGCCCGCGATAGACTATTATATTAACCAGGTTAAATTAACAAAGTTCAACCCCTACGGCTTCAAAGCGACTTTTAACCCGACCTACCCGGTAAAGTCCAGCAATCCCTATGGCTGGGTATCACCATGGCATTACGGACTCAATCAAGGGCCGATTATTTTGATGATCGAAAACTATCGTACCGGCTTATTGTGGCGATTGATGCGAGGCTGCCCTTACATCGCCAGCGGCTTGCAGCGAGCGGGTTTTGGCGGGGGTTGGTTATGATCCGAGACAGAGAATTGAAGGAGATTCTATGAGCAAAGAAACCCGCGCCAGTCACCCAATCTACAGCCTTCTACCTATGGAAGTCGAGGGATTCGATTCGCTTGCCGAGTTAGCCCTGGATTTGCGCTGGTCGTGGAACCATGCTGCAGACGAAGTGTGGCGGCAGCTCGATCCCGCCCAGTGGGAACTCACCCACAACCCCTGGGGTATGTTACAAACGGTCTCGCGGGACGAGATCGAGCGCGTGTCCGCCGATCCCGTATTCCGCAAGCGCGTCGAAGACCTTATACAAGCCAGGCAGCAAGAGGCGGAGACGTCAGCGTGGTTTCAGCACAATTATTCGCCGGCTCCCCTGACCTGTGTTGCTTATTTCAGCATGGAATACATGCTGAGCGAAGCTCTCCCCATTTATTCGGGCGGGCTCGGCAATGTGGCTGGCGATCAGCTCAAATCCGCCAGCGATCTGGGCGTGCCGGTAATCGGCGTGGGACTTCTCTACCAGCAAGGTTATTTTCGGCAGGTGATCGACAAGGAAGGCGCGCAACAAGCCCTCTTTCCGTATAACGATCCCGGACAACTGCCGATCACACCATTGCGCCAACCGAATGGGGAGTGGTTGCGATTGGAGATCGCTTTACCCGGCTATTCGGTCTGGCTGCGCGCCTGGCAGGTCCAGGTTGGCAGAGTAAAACTCTACCTGCTGGACAGCAATGACGCCGCGAACTTTCCTGTTCATCGTGGGATTACCAGCGAACTTTATGGTGGCGGGCCGGAACTGCGCCTCAAGCAAGAGCTGCTCCTCGGAATCGGCGGATGGCGGCTGCTGCGCGCCCTCGGTCTCCAGCCGGAAGTCTGCCATTTGAATGAAGGGCATGCGGCTTTCGCCGTGCTGGAACGCGCCCTGAGCTTCATGGTAGAGACGGGGCAGCCCTTCGAAGTGGCATTGGCTGTAACACGAGCGGGGAATCTCTTCACCACCCACACGGCGGTAGCCGCAGGCTTTGACCGCTTCGAGCCTGCCCTCATCCGGCAGTACCTGGGTGGCTACGCCGAGCAGAAGCTCGGCATCAGCCTCCATGATTTGCTGGCCTTGGGCCGGCAGAACCCTGACGACTCGTCGGAAAGTTTCAACATGGCTTATCTGGCGATCCGCGGCAGCGGGGCGGTCAATGGCGTGAGTCGCTTGCATGGGAAGGTGAGCCGGCGCCTCTTTGAGCCCCTCTTTCCGCACTGGCCGCAAGACGAAGTGCCGGTCGGACACGTGACCAACGGCGTTCACATGCCGAGCTGGGACTCGGCGGCAGCTGACGACCTTTGGACGGAGGCCTGTGGAAAAGACCGCTGGTTGGGGACAACGGAAACCCTGGATCAGGACATTCGTCGCGTCTCCGACGCCAGGCTCTGGCAATTCCGCACAGCCGCCAGCAAGTCTCTCGTCGAATACGCTCGCCAGCGATTGTCCCAGCAGCTAACCGCCTCAGGTGCCTCGCCCGAGGCGGTTGACGAAGCGAAACATCTGTTTGATCCCAACGCACTGACGCTGGGATTCGCCCGCCGTTTTGCTCCCTACAAGCGACCGAACTTGCTGCTGCAGGAACCGGAGAGGCTGCTCCGCCTGTTGACCAATCCTCAGCGGCCCGTGCAGCTCATTCTTGCCGGTAAAGCCCATCCGGCGGATCAGGCTGGGCAGGCCTTGATTCGCGAATGGATCCATTTTATTCGACGCCCTGATGTGCGCCCGCATGTGATTTTCCTCAGCGACTACGACATGCTTTTGACCGAGCACCTGGTGCAGGGAGTAGATGTCTGGATCAACACGCCACGCCGGCCCTGGGAGGCCTGCGGAACGAGCGGTATGAAAGTGCTCGTCAACGGCGGCATCAATCTTTCGGAGTTGGATGGCTGGTGGGCGGAAGCCTATACGCCTGAGGTGGGGTGGGCTTTGGGGGATGGCCAGGAACATGGCGATGATCCTTCCTGGGATGCTGCCGAAGCCGCAACGCTCTATGAGCTGCTCGAAAGTGAGGTGATCCCCGAGTTTTACACCCGCAACAAGCAGGGCATCCCCACTGCCTGGGTGGCGCGTATGCGGGAAAGCATGGCGCGGCTAACAGCGCAGTTTTCTGCCAACCGCGCTGTACGCGAGTACACCGAAGGACATTACCTCCCGGCTGCTGCAGCCTACCATGAGCGCGCCGCAGATAAAGGTGCAGTGGGCGCGCAGTTGGTCAATTGGCAGCACACTTTGGATCAGGCATGGGCCACGCTGCGCTTCGGTGAAGTAAAGGTTGTGAGTGAGGCGGGGAAGCACGTATTCGAAGTTGAGGTCTATCTCGGCAGCCTTGACCCAGAAAGTGTGCGGGTAGAACTATACGCCGACGGGGTGAACGGTGGCCAGCCGGAACGGCAGGAGATGAGACGCGGTCAGCAATTGACCGAGGCAAATGGTTACATCTACAGCGCTCAGGTGCCCGGGACACGCCCAGCCACGGACTACACGGCGCGAGTCATACCTCAGCACGCCGGCGTTGCGGTCCCCTTGGAAGCCGCTCGAATCCTGTGGCAGCGGTGAATGTACTTCTAAAGGGAAAAGGGCGAAAGAACACAATATTTATGTAAGAATCAAAAAGGGTTGAAATGAAAAAAGCAATTCCAATCACGACGTTGTTTCTGGATGTCGGTGGAGTCTTGCTCACCGATGGGTGGGATCATCATGCCCGCAAAAGGGCAGCGACAAACTTCAAGCTTGAGTTGGACGAGTTGGAGGATCGGCATCACCTGACCTTCGACACCTACGAGGAGGGAAAGCTCACGCTGAAAGAATATTTGGATCGGGTGGTGTTCTACGAAGCGCGGCCATTTACTCCGGCCGAGTTTCGGAAATTTATATTCGACCAGTCGAAGCCATTTCCCGAAATGATCGAGTTGGTTCGCCGGCTTAAGGCACAGTATGGATTAAAGATTGTGGTGGTCAACAACGAAGCCCGGGAATTGAATTCGCACCGAATTCGAAAGTTCAAGCTGGATGAGTTTGTAGATTCGTTTATTTCCTCCTGTTTCATCCACGTCCGCAAGCCCGACCCCGACATCTTTCGGTTTGCGTTGGACATCGCCCAGGCGCCAGCCCGGAAGGTAGTTTATATCGAAAACACCCCGATGTTCGTCCGGATCGCAGAAGGCTTTGGGATTCGAAGTATTCTTCACACAGATTACAGTTCCACATGCGCGAAGCTATCCATACACGGGCTAAAGGATATCGAATGAATGTTACTCAAAAGATCCCATAAATGAGCATAGCGATAATGAATACTAAAACAGGTTATCCAAGGACAAAGAGAATGTCAAGGCTGAAACCTTCCTTAAATTTACTAAATATTATGCCTTTCACTCATAGTGACTGATCATATAAATGAACAAACATAAGGGAAAATAGCATGGAAACACCAAATCATTCTGCACCAGGCGGATCTGGAATTCCGGCACGCTGGACTTCCAGCGCTAAAACCGGCGTTGGCACTGCCCTAAGCAACGAGAGCCACGTCTGGTTCACGCTGAGCCATGGAATCTTCAATGAGATATATTGCCCCCGAATTGACCAGGCTTGCGTCCGCGACATGGAGTTGATCGTCACGGACGGAAAGGATTTCTTCTCCGAAGAAAAATGCGATGCCGATCATGAAGTGGAATGGATGGTTGATGGTGTGCCAGTATTCCGGTTGGTCAATACATGCCGCAATGGCCGCTATCGCATCGAAAAGCAGATCATGTCCGATCCACATCGGGACACGGTGTTACAGCAAGTCAACTTTACCGCTCTTCAAGGCGCACTGTCCGGTTACCACCTAAATGTTTTGCTCGCGCCTCACCTTGGTAACCAGGGCAGCGACAATACCGCCTGGGTAGGCGAATTTGAGGGGACACCGCTGCTATTTGCACAGCGGAAAGGCAATGCATTGGCGTTGGCATGTTCCACTCCATGGACCAAGCGGTCTGTCGGCTACGTCGGTTCGTCTGACGGCTGGCAGGACCTGAAGATGCACAAACAGATGACTTGGCACTACACGCGGGCTGAGAACGGCAATGTGGCCCTGACTGCTGAGATTGATCTTTTTAAGTCGCAGGGAGGCTTCGTCCTGGCGCTCGGTTTTGGCGGTAACCCGGATGAAGCTGCCCGGAATGCCATTGCCAGCCTGCGCGACGGTTTTGACAAGGCAAAGCACGACTATATCGCTGGCTGGCAGGAATGGATAAAGACGCACCCATCGCGAAAGGAGATCGGACTCAGTGCGGGCGATCTTTCTCAGCAGAGTCTCGCCGTCCTGCGCTCCCATGAGTCCAAGACAGCGCCCGGCGGTATGATCGCCAGCCTCTCCATCCCGTGGGGATTCAGCAAAGGTGACAATGATCTGGGCGGTTACCATCTCGTCTGGGTGCGCGACATGGTGGAGACGGCGGGCGGTTTGCTCGCTGCCAGTGCGCACGAAGACACCCGTCGGGTGCTCTCATTTTTGCAGAGAACCCAGCAGTCAGACGGTCACTGGTCACAAAATATGTGGTTGGATGGCACTCCCTATTGGAACGGCATCCAAATGGACGAGACGGCGTTGCCGATTCTTCTGGTGGATCTGGCCCGTCGCGAGAAAGCATTGGCCGAGGGCGATGTTACCAAGTTTTGGCCGATGGTGAAAAAGGCTGCCGGTTATTTGGCACGCAACGGCCCGGTCAGCCCACAGGATCGCTGGGAGGAAGATCCTGGCTATACACCGTTCACGGTCGCGGCGGAAATCGCAGCGCTCCTGGCGGCGGATCTAGCCGATTCGAATCATGAAGTATCCATTGCAACCTACCTCCACGAGATCGCCGACGTTTGGAACACATCCATCGAACGCTGGATGTATGTATCTGGCACAGACTGGTGCCGGAAGTTCAACGTCGAAGGGTATTACGTCCGGGTCGTCCCGATGGAGACGGGGGAAGGCGTGTCGCGTTTCCAGAAGAATGTTCACGTAAAAAACGTTTTAGCCGCTGAGGACACCCGTCTCGCCAGTCATCTGGTGAGTCCCGACGCCCTGGCCCTGGTCCGTTTTGGCTTGCGCTCTGCCGACGACCCACGCATACGGGACACAGCAAAAGTCATCGACGCATTGCTCAAGGTGGAGACACCGTCTGGCCCCGCCTGGCATCGCTACAACGACGATGGCTATGGCGAGCATCAGGATGGCGCGCCTTTTGACGGAACGGGGATTGGCCGTGGGTGGCCACTGCTCACAGGCGAGCGGGCTCATTATGAGCTGGCGGCAGGCCGTGCCGAAATTGCCAAGCAACTTTTGGCCGCAATGGAATCTTTCGCCAACGAAGCCGGTTTAATTTCCGAGCAAGTCTGGGATTCTCCCGACATACCGGAACGCGAACTGTACTTTGGCAGGCCTTCCGGTTCGGCTATGCCGCTTGTGTGGGCGCACGCCGAGTACCTTAAGCTGCAACGCTCACTGCGCGACGGGCGAGTCTTCGACTTACCGCCGCAAACCGTGCAGCGCTATCTGATCGGGAAAGCCGTATCCCCACGCATGGTGTGGCGGTTTAATCACAAGATTCGTTCGATGCCTGCTGGCAAAATACTACGTATCGAAACGATGGCGCCTGCCGTCATTCACTGGAGTGCCAATGATTGGAACATCGCCAAGGATGTAACGACACACGATGTGGGGTTGGGGATTCACTTAGCCGATCTAACGACCCAAGCGCTTCCTGAAGGGAAGCAAGTTAAATTCACTTTCTACTGGCCAGACGCTGATCATTGGGAAGGTGCGAACTTCATCGTTCGCATCGGCTCTTTGCGACGGGATGAGCCTGCCTCTGCTGAAAGGAGCGAGACTGATGAAAAACAAGACTAAGGCGGATGGAAAACGTTTTGTCTATCTCGCTACTGTCATCTCGGCGTTGGGTGGTATGCTTTTCGGCTATGACATCGGTGTTATCTCCGGGGCGATCCTTTTCATCCAGAAAGATTTCTCTCTTACTCCGGGCCTGGAGGAAATAGTTGTCAGTTCGGTCTTGCTGGGATCGCTGGTTGGCGCGGTTGTCGGAGGAAGCTTGGCAGACCGCCTTGGACGCCGGAAATTGTTGATTATCGCCGCGATTGTTTTCGGTTTGGGCGCCATCGGGGCGGCTTTGGCGCCGAGTATGGCATGGCTGGTTGCCGCCCGGGTCGTTGCCGGTTCTGCCATCGGCATCGCTTCGTTTGTCGCACCCCTTTACATTTCCGAAATTGCACCGGTTGAGATTCGTGGAAAGCTCGTTTCGATTAATCAAATTGCCCTCACCAGCGGCATTGTCATCTCCTACGGCATCGATTACGCCTTTGCAGGCTCCCAGGCGTGGCGCTGGATGTTTGCGCTGGCGGTGATCCCGGCGGCTGCATTTGGTATCGGACTGATGTTCATTCCCGACAGCCCGCGATGGCTTATCGGCCGCGGACACATGGATCAAGGCCGGGCCATACTAAAACGAATTCGTGGCCCGGAGCAGGTGGAGAGCGAGTTCAGCGAGATTCAGCATAGCGTGTCGCAGCAGAAGGGGCACTGGTCTGAACTTCTCAGTCCGGCCCTGCGACCGGCGATGATCGTAGGTATTGGACTGGCCATCGCGCAGCAAATTACCGGCATCAACACGGTCATCTATTACGCCCCGACTATTTTCAGCTTCGCCGGCTTATCTTCCGCATCGGTGGCGATTCTGGCCAGCGTCGGAGTCGGAGTTGTCAATGTCATCTTGACAATAGTGGCTATGCAGCTGATCGACCGGGTTGGGCGGCGACCACTCTTGTTAGTCAGCCTGGCGGGAATGGCGCTGAGTTTGGTCGTGTTGGGGCTAGCGTTTTCGCTTCCTCAATTGTCTGGTAGCCTGGGATGGATTGCGGTGGTCAGCCTCATGTTATACGTCGGTTCATTTGCTGTGGGACTCGGCCCAGTTTTCTGGCTGATTCTCTCGGAGATCTACCCGTTGCGTATCCGAGGTCGTGCCATGAGCGTTGGGACGGCTGCCAATTGGAGCTTCAACTTGATCGTGGCGTTGTCGTTTTTGACGCTCACCCAAATCATGGGTAAACCCGCCACATTCTGGTTGTACGGGATCATCAGCATCGGGGCATGGTTCTTTACGTTTTTCCTGGTGCCGGAAACCAAGGGGCGAAGCCTCGAAGAGATTGAAGCCCACTGGCGAGCAGGAAAGCACCCACGAGAATTATGAAAGCATGGCAAAGCGGATACCATGCGTACTTTTTCTAAAGGTTATAAAATGACGGAGGAGTCATCCGTGAAACATGCACGCATCCTGACGATCAATGGCGGCTCGTCGAGCATCAAGTTCGCGCTGTTCGAGGCCGGTGACTCGCTCCGACGAATTATGGCAGGCAGGATTGAGCGGATTGGACTGCCCGAAGCGACGTTTGTGGCCAAAGGCTCGAACAAGACCGACAACTTCACCCGCTCAGTGACTGCGGCGAACCACACGGAGGCCGTTGAGCTGCTGATGGATTGGATCGAGGAACGAATCCTGCATGGTGAGTTGACTGCGGTGGGGCATCGCGTGGTGCATGGCGGGCCCAAGTACAGCGAACCGCAGCGAATCACAACAGAAATGGTCGAGGAGTTACACCAGCTTCAGCCTTTCGATCCCGAACATCTGCCGGAAGAGATCCTGCTGACCGAGGCATTTCATCGCCGGTTTCCCGATCTCGTACAAGTGGCGTGTTTCGATACTGCCTTTCACCACAACCTGCCGCGCGTAGCACAGATGTTGCCGATCCCGCGCCGCTACGAAGCGCAGGGGGTGCGGCGGTACGGGTTTCACGGGTTGTCGTATGCGTTTCTGATGGAGGAACTGGCGCGCCTGGCTGGACCGCAAGCAGCGCGAGGCCAGGTCATCCTTGCCCACCTCGGCAATGGCGCGAGCCTGGCGGCGGTCTATGAAGGAAAATCTGTGGATACCAGCATGAGTTTCACCCCGACGGCCGGAGTGCCGATGAGCACCCGCTCCGGCGATCTCGATCCCGGCCTGGTTTGGTATCTGGCGCGAACCGAAGGAATCAGCGCGAAAAAATTCAATGAAATGGTTAATTTCCAATCAGGGCTGCTCGGCGTTTCTGAAACCAGTTCCGACATGCAGGACTTGCTCGAGGGCGAAACTGAAGACGTGCGGGCAGCCGAGGCAGTTGCGCTTTTTTGTTACCAGGTGAAAAAATGGATCGGCGCATTCGCGGCGGCGCTGGGTGGATTGGACACGCTGGTGTTCGCGGGCGGTATCGGGGAGAACGCATCCGTAGTCCGGGCCCGGATCTGCGATGGGCTGGGATTTCTTGGGATCGAGTTAGAAGAAAAACGGAACCTGGCTAACGCCGCCGTGATATCCGCGGAAGCCAGCCGGGTCTTTGTCCGTGTCATACATACGGACGAGGAATGGATGATCGCGAAAACGGTCTGCAGCCTTTTAGGGTTGACCAATGGAAAGGAATATGGCTATGAAAACAAAAAAAGTGTCTAAAAAAAGCACAGGTAAGAAGATAAAAAATGTAGCTAACGAAAATATTTCCGTGGGATGGAAGAAAATGAAGAAAATAAAGAAATCAAAAAAGCCGTTATCGCCAGATCTGTTGAGGAAGATGGACGCCTATTGGCGTGCAGCGAACTACCTCTCGGTTGGCCAGATTTACCTCTACGACAATCCGTTGTTGAAAGAGCCGCTGAAACTGTCGCACGTAAAGCCGCTGGTAGTCGGACACTGGGGTACGACGCCTGGTCAGAACTTCATCTATGTGCATTTGAACCGGGTTATCAAGAAGTATGACCTGGATATGTTCTACATCGCTGGTCCCGGTCACGGCGGCCCGGCGATTGTTGGCAATGTTTACCTCGAAGGCACATGGAGCGAAGTCTATCCGAACGTCACCCAGGATGAGGCTGGCTTGAAAAAGCTGTTCAAGCAATTCTCGTTTCCTGGTGGAATTTCCAGCCATGTCGCGCCAACGACACCGGGGTCGATCCATGAGGGTGGCGAGCTGGGATATTCGCTCAGCCATGCCTTCGGAGCCGCTTTCGATAATCCCGATCTGATCGTCGCCTGCGTCATCGGCGACGGTGAAGCAGAAACTGGCCCCTTGGCGACCGCATGGCAGTCCAATAAGTTACT
>Ga0315542_1001125_pt1 | contig 16879 bp, 15 predicted proteins | sample SalMarSW160120MG_FD_202541 | JGI IMG/M metagenome (GOLD analysis project Ga0315542, IMG submission 202541) | Salt marsh sediment microbial communities from the Plum Island Ecosystem LTER, Massachusetts, United States - Salt Marsh Sediment SW1601-20 ...
TGGGGCGGTAACTGCTGTCCGCCTTGATCGACGATCCGTTCTTCGATATGATCATGACTCTGTTTATGCTCCCCTCCTGCGTAGGGCCTCCGGCCGCGCCGACGTACTGAGCCACCGTCCAGTTGCTTACGAACCGTACCCTGCCCGGTAGTTGCACTTGTCCGCCTATGGCTACCGTCTGGTCGATCGACGGGATATGAAGTATATCGCCGTCGATCAGCGGTATGTCCTCTGCCGTGCTGGGCGGCATGAATTCCTTGAGGTTCACCCTGATAAGCTCGCCTGTGGCCCTCTCGAGGCTCGCGGCCGTAAGATCGGCGTCTACGTTGTAGATCGCCACCCGCCCGAGCAGGCTTTGCAGCCCCTCGCCGTCGGTGATAAAGTAATTGCCCGACTGGCTCGTCGCCCCGAAGACGAAGACCCTGCTCGTGCCGGTCATGCCGTCGATGACGTTGATCTCGTCGCGGTCATCGAGGATCAGATCGAATCCGGAGGATTGGACCTGCAAAGTGTTGACCGTCCCGTCGTCCCGGACCCTCGTGAGAAGCACCCGGTCCCTGATCGCCTCCGCTCTGAACCCGCCGGCCAGATCGATCAGGTCGCTGACCGTCTCACTGGGCAGTATTTCGTAGTTCATGGGCTTGTGGATCGCGCCTCTTATCGAGGCGTGTCGTTGCGCGACCGGCACATGAATCCTGTCACCATTGGACAGAAAGTGATTGGTCGAAAAATCGCCCTTGAGGACATACCGTAGGATATCGACTTCGAGTGTGTCCGCCCCTCTGTACAGTAGAACCCTCCTGTTCGATCCATCGGATATTATGCTGCCCGCAAGCTCCACCGCGTCCGAGACTCGCTGTACGGCCGAGACGTTCACCGCTCCAGGCGTGGCGACCTCGCCGGTAACGAACACCCTGAACACCCTCGGTTCCTGGAGGTAGCAGAAGATCTTCACGTTCTTGAAGAACCTGTTGACCTCTTCGTTGAGCCTTTCCCTGAATTCGTTCAGCGTGAGGCCATAGGCCTTTATCGCGCCGACACTCGGCACGAAGACTTCTCCTTCAGGGAGCACGACCATAGCGAATGTCCTCGACTCGGTCCCGATGACGTTTACAAGAAGCCGGTCGTAGGGTCCCAGTATATACCGGTCCGGGTCGATCGCCTTCTCCAGCTTGGGGATGTCGTAACTCGACCTCTGGTGCTCGACGACCTGGCCGTACCCAGATTCCTTCTTTTCCAGTTCGACCTGGCTTGTCTGATCCTGCAGATCGGTGTCGACCACCTGGGCCTGCAAGGCACCGGCCGTGAGCATCACCGCTGCAGAGACGGCGGCCATAATGACGAATTTCCTTTTCATATTCCTCACCGTCCGTTCATCAACCGCTCTACTATCCCGGCGAGGGCCTCGAAGACCCTTCCTTCGCTGTCGAGTTCCCTGGTACCGAGTTGAGCGAGATGATTCTTCCCGCCTCCTCCTCCGCCGGCCAGAGGACCGAGCTCCTTTACTATATCGACTGCTGTGACTCCCCTTTCGACTAGATCGTCGGTCACAGCGATCACGAATTGCATCTTTCCCTTTTCAGGCATGGAGAGTACGGCGACCCCCGAAGGGACCTTCTCCCTGAACGAATCGGCCATGCTCCTGAGCGCCCCGACGTCTCTCGCGCCGGGCCTGCCGGCCGCGATCCTTATCCCGTCCATATCCTTCGCGTCCCTCACGATCGCGTCGAGCTGGCCGCCTCCCCCCTTTTCGAGGAGCCTTATCTCCTTCTTGAGCTCATCGACGGCCTCGAGCAGGGCGCCTATCCTCGCAGCGGTCTCGGCCGGGGTCGTCCTCAGGAGGAACGCTGCCTTCTCCTCCCGGTCTAATACAGCATGGATATGCCGCAGCGCCGCATCGCCCGTCACCGCCTCTATCCTTCGGACGCCTGCGGCCACGCTGCTCTCCGAGAGTATCAGGAACAGCCCAGCCTGACCCGTAGAAGATAGATGTGTCCCGCCGCAGAGCTCTGTCGATACGTCTCCCACCCTCACGACCCGCACCTTCGCTCCGTATTTCTCGTCGAACAGGGCTATGGCACCGGACTCGATCGCTTCCTGGTAGTCCATCAGCTCCGTCCTGACCTCCAGCGAATCGCGTATCCACCGGTTCACGAGCTCCTCGATCCTTCTCTTTTCCTCGCCTGTGACCGCCCTGAAATGGTTGAAGTCGAATCTCAGCCTGTCTGGACCGACCAGCGAACCGGCCTGGGCGACATGGCTTCCTACGACCCCGCGCAGCGCGGCATGGAGAAGGTGGGTCACCGTGTGATTGGCCGCGGTCGCCAGCCTTGTCTCGTTATTGATATGAAGCCTTATATTCGGGTTCCGCTCCACGAAACGGCCGACATCGGGGATGTCATCCGCCGGCTCGGCCAGGTGGATTATCTCTCCGCCCCTCTTGAACACGTCGCGGATCTCCAACCTGCGACCATCCGCTTCTATCCACCCGCTGTCGGCGGTCTGCCCGCCGGAAGTAGCGTAGAAAGGCGTCCTGTCGAGCACGAGCTCGATCGCGGCGCCTTCCTTTCTGGACCAGGCGATATCCCCCCGCTCATCCTTGCCCGCGACCCTGTACCTGCGCACTGCCGCCTCGCCTCCTACGCTCTCGTACCCGGTGAATATCGAGCTCTCGCCATCTGACAGCTGCGTCATCCCGACAATAGCCTGCCCGTCGGCGCCGAAGGCGCTGCTCTCCTGGGCCCGCCTTCGCTGCTCCTCCATCGCGGCGGTGAATCCATCCTCATCGACCTCGAGCCCTTCGCTCCCGGCGAGCGCCACCGTGAGCTCGAGAGGGAATCCGAAGGTGTCGTAGAGCAGGAAAGCCTGGGAGCCCTCGATCCTCGAGCCGCCCTCTTTCCTGATATCGCCGACTATCGCGGAGAACCTCGACTTGCCGTCCTCGAGGGTGCGCAGAAAGCTCTCCTCTTCCGACCTGATTATCATCGCCGTATCGGGAGCCCGCTCCACGAGCTCGGGATAGTCGTCTCCCATGACCCTTACAACCTCGTCGACAAGGCCGAACAGGACCGGCTCATCGATACCGAAGGTGTGAAGCCGCGTCAGAGCCCGCCGCAATATCCGCCTGAGAATGTACCCCCTGCCCTCGTTCGAAGGGTATATCCCCTCGGATATCGTGAATGTCAGGGCCCTGGCATGGTCGGCGATCATGTTGATCCCCAGCCTGGCTTCACCGGTGACGCCGGTGCCCTCGGGAAGGCGGGCGATCACCGCATCCACGATCGGCTGGAATATGTCGGTGTGGAAATTATCGGCGGCTCCCTGCATTATCATCGCGATCCGCTCGAGGCCTGCGCCGGTGTCGATCCCGGGTTTCTCGAGCGGCCTGTACGTGCCGTCCTCCTCGAGGAAGAACTGCGGGAAGACGAGGTTCCAGAACTCGAGGTACCGGTCGCAGTCGCATCCGGGCGCGCATTCCGCGCTTCCGCATCCCACAGCCTCGCCGGCGTCGTAGTAGATCTCGGAGCACGGCCCGCAGACGCCTGTACTGCCTACGGGGCCCCAGAAATTGTCCTTGCGCCCAAGCCTGACGATCTTCGCGGCGGGAACCCCGATGCGTTCGTTCCATATCCTGTAAGCCTCGTCGTCGTCCTCGAAGACGCTCACGTACAGGTGGTCCTCAGGTATACGCAGCACGTCGATGACGAACTCCCACGCCCACTCGATCGCCTCTGTCTTGAAGTAGTCACCGAAGCTGAAGTTGCCCAGCATCTCGAAGAAGGTATGGTGGCGAAGCGTCCTGCCCACGCTCTCCAGGTCTCCCGCCCTCAGGCATTTCTGTATGCTGACCGCCCTGGTGTATGGGAGGTTCTCAGGCGAGAGGTAGAAATCCTTGAACTGCACCATCCCCGCGGAAGTGAAAAGTAGCGTGGCGTCACCTTTCGGCACGAGCGGCGCGCTCGGCACCTCGGTGTGCTTCCTCTCGAGGAAGAAATCCAGGAAGGCTTTCCTTATATCATGTGCTGTCCTGATATCACTGTTCATCGGTCTCTCCGGTGATCTCTCCTCTCAATATCCCCGCGCAGATGTCACCGACGATCCACGGCGCGAAACCCCGCCTGGTCAGAAAGCCACCGATCCTGCGCACGGCCTTCTCACGCCCGGTCCTTGATGCGCCATGCCCGCCGGCCCGCCCGGCGGCAGGCCCGACTGCCCCCCAAGTGCGCGCGAGCCTGCCCGAGGCCAGCTTCGAGGCTATCCTCGCCTCTTCGCCGGGAGGGAAAGCATCCTCGAGAAGCTCGTCCGTGATCCCGGCGGGGACCCCCGCCTCGGCCAGCTTCCTTCTCAGTAGCGCCGGCCCGGCAGGATCGTGCCTCATCCTGTATCCTATCAGTTCCGAAGCGAACCGCCTGTCGCTGAGCAGGTTCCTTCGCTTCAGCGTCTCGACAATATAATCTATCGAGTCCGGATTTTCTATACCTTCCGCCCCGAGGGCCTTGCGCACCTCATGCTCGGTACGCTCCCTTCTCGACAGGAACATCAGCGCCAAAGCCATCCCCGCCTGACGCGCGACCGGACCTTCCAGTTCCTCTATCTCGGCCGGGCCGAGGACCCCACCCTCTTCGAGAAACCGCTCCGTAGCCGGTCCCTTCAGGACGAGAAACGTCCTCCCGCACGATGTCGCGACCCTGCGGAGCGAACCGGCGCTTCTCGATACGGATACTATCTCTGTAGTGTCGCTGTTCAAGGTCCTGATCTGGATCAAAGCCTTATTCAGGATCGGCATCCGCGCCCTTACCGGACTTTCCGTCCTTGCCCTCAGGAGCCGGCCGGGCCGGTTTTGCCGCCGGGACCGGCGAGGCCGCAAGGCCATAGTGCTCTCGCACGCTGGTCTCTATCTCCCTGCGGATATCGGGGTTTTCCTTGAGGAATATCCGGGTGTTGTCCTTCCCCTGGCCAAGCCGTGTCTCGCCCCAGGAGTACCAGCTGCCCATCTTCGTCAGTATACCGGAGGCCACGCCCAGCTCGATCAGGTCCCCTTCGAGACTGATGCCCTCGCCGTAAAGGATCTCGAACTCCGCCTGTCGGAACGGAGCGGCGACCTTGTTCTTGACGACCTTTACCCTCGTCATGTTCCCGATGACGTTATCGTGGTCCTTGATCTGTCCTATGCGGCGTATATCCATCCTCATCGTGGCGTAGAACTTCAGCGCGTTGCCTCCCGAAGTCGTCTCGGGATTCCCGAACATCACGCCGATCTTCATACGGATCTGGTTGGTGAAGATCATGCACGTGCGCGATTTGCTCACCGCGCCGGCGATCTTCCTGAGGGCCTGCGACATCAGCCTCGCCTGGAGACCGACATGAGAGTCTCCCATGTTGCCCTCGATCTCCGCGGCCGGCACGAGAGCCGCCACCGAATCGATGACGACTACGTCGATCGCGTCGCTGCGGATGAGGACCTCGGCGATCTCAAGCGCCTGCTCTCCGGTATCGGGCTGGGATATGAGCAGGTTGTCGATATCAACCCCGATCTTTCTCGCGTAACTGACGTCCAGGGCGTGCTCGGCGTCGATGAATGCGGCCACGCCGCCGAGTTTCTGCGCGTTCGAGATGATCTGGCAGGCAAGCGTGGTCTTGCCCGATCCCTCCGGCCCGTATATCTCGATGACCCTGCCGCGGGGTACCCCCCCGATGCCGGCCGCGATATCGAGAGCGAGGCTGCCGGTGGGAATGGCTTCGATCTCCTGGTACGCGCCTTCCGCTCCGAGGCGCATGATCGAGCCTTTTCCGAACTGTTTCTCGATCTGGTCGACGGCGAGGTCGATCGCCTTGCCCTTGTCACCCTGTCCAGTGCCTTTTTTTGCCATTTTGGGTCCCTTTGAGGTCTTGTTTTTCCTGGTCTCCATGTCCGTCCTCACTGTCTTCCTCCCGTTTCCTCCCCCTTACCGGTCCAGTGGTTGATTTACGCCGACCGGTCCGTGCACCGGCCGGTCAGACTGTTTTTATATCAGGAACCTGCCTTTTGTTCAATGAATTTCACGAATTCGGCAGGCATGCCTCATGGCGGAGAAAACTGCGGATCGATCGACGTGCCGGCGCCGGTGGGCCTCAGGGGCCCAGAGCGAAACGGCTGACTTCCTCGTAGACGGCACCCGACCGGGTCAGCCGGCTGCTTATCAGGACAAAATGGTCGATGTCGAGGATGGCGGAGCCGCCCAGGGGAGGGAATGATCGCAGGGCAGCCAGGGCATCTTCCGGAGCCGGCCGGCTCAACCGCGCCAGAGTCAGGTGAGCCCGGAATCTCCTCCTCTCCCGCTCGAACCCGTTCTTCCCGCACTCATCCTCCAGCAGGCCGGCGAGGTCCCGCAGGGCGCCGAATCCACCCTCGATCCCGTAGAAGACCACGCGGGGCCTGTCTAGGTCCGGGAATCCGCCGATGTTCCCCATCGTGATCTGGAACGGCCTCGCCCTGGCGGCGGCGCGTCCCGCGGCTTCCTGGAGAGAAGCGAGCCTGCCGGGGTCGACCTCCCCGAGGAATTTCAGCGTAAAGTGATAATTCTCCGGCCTGATCCATCTCCACGGCGCGAGCCTGATGCTGGATTCCTCTATTATCCGCGTGACCCGATCCTTTATCGCCTCACCGGTATCCACAGCGAAGAAGAGTCTCATGACTCCCGCCTTCCTGTCCCGAGCATCCTGCGCCTGAGCATATCGAGACATGTGCTCGCGGTCCTCAGCCTTATCATGCCACGGTCCCCGGCCATCTTCCGCTCCCTGCACTCTGTGGCGCCTTCATATGCCAGCCCCATCCAGCAGAGCCCCACAGGCTTTCCGGGCACAGCCCCTCCGGGGCCGGCTATCCCCGTAGTGGACAGAGCCACATCCGCTCCGGAGACCCTGACCGCCCCCTCGGCCATCTGCCCGCAGACTTCCCCGCTGACAGCGCCTGAAGCCTCGATAGCTCCTTCATCAACGCCGAGCACCCTGATTTTCGATTCGTCGCTGTACGTGACATATCCCTCGAGGAAAGTCTCGCTCGCCCCCGGCACCGAGACGATCATCGACGCGAGCATCCCTCCCGTCAGTGACTCAGCCGTCGCAAGGGTCAGCCCCCTGTCGCGGAGCATGCCGACCACGACCTCCTCGAGCCTGTCGCGGCCCTCCCCGAACAGGTGGTCCCCGAGGCCGCCGGCCGCCCTCGCGGCGGTCCCTTCATCTATGCCGGCGGGAAGGTATACGCTGATACCCGAAGGGGAGGAAATGATCGAAAGCCCTCCCATCAGCTCATTCCCGAGAAAAGGGGCCAGCCTTTCCTCGACGGCCGTCTCCATGAGGCCGTAGACCCTCCAGACCTTTCTGCGGTACCGCGCGCCCGATGCCAGACGCGGCAGGACGAGCCGTTCGAAGATATCCTTCATCTCCGCGGGGACGCCTGGAAGCAGGAAGACGGCGCATCCGCCGGCCTTCAGCGCAAGGCCGGGCGCAGCGCCAACGTTGTTGGCGAGCACGTCGGCTCCCGCCGGGATCCTCGCCAGGTCCCGGTAGCCGCCCGGCATCGGCAGGTCGAGCTCCTTGAACCGCCGCTCGATCCCGGCGACAATCTCCTCGCGGACATCGACTTTTCCGCCGAACGCGTCTATGGCGGCCTGCCGCGTGACATCGTCCACGGTCGGGCCCAGCCCTCCCGTGACCACCACCACGTCGCTCCTGGCCGCCGCGGCGCAGAGCTCGTCGCGGATCGAGCCCATATCGTCGGGAAGGGCCGTCTGCCTCGAAGGAGGGATACCTTCGGATGTCATGGACCTGGAAAGCCAGACCGTATTGTTCTCAACGGTCTCGCCGCGGAGGACCTCGTCGCCGACCGTTATGATCTCTGTTCTCATAGCAGTTCTGTGAAGTATCCGAGAAGGGCCATCACCGCCAGCGAGTAGAGGCCGGCGATCACGTCATCGATCACAACCCCGATCCCGCCCGGTAGCCTCTGCGACCTGCCCGCGGGGAACGGCTTCGCGATATCGAATATCCTGAACAATACAAACCCCACAACTCCCGCGCTGATCGAGACGGGCGAGAGGATCAGAGTGATCTGCATCCCGACCACCTCGTCGATAACGATACAGGGAGCGTCCTCGCCGTAGTATTTCTCCATGACACCCGAGATGATCACGGCGACGGGAATGAGCCCTGCGATGACGGCCCAGTGAGTCATCCAGTGGCCGCCGGGAACGAAAAGCCATACGAGCAGCCAGATCATGCTGGCGAATGACGCCGGCGCCACGGGAAAGAATCCCGTATAAAAAAAAGAGCCGAGGATCGTGACAAGAAAACGCTTCATCTGCATCCTTTGACGGGTACTGACGTGAGGATATAGATTATCGCCGCGGACGGCAATCAAAAATCACCTTGAACCGCGCGGCATTGTAAGCTTGCGAGATGGAGTCGATTCGCCGGTTGGATCGGTATCACATGCGCGAGGCGAGGACCCTACGAGAGATTGCGCAGGACTCCCTTGGCCACCGCTTTGAGCGTGTCGAACACGCCGACGCCCTTGACCGCCACCGCCTCGAACGCGGGGTAGTGCTTGGGATTGAGCTCCTCCTCGAGATCGGGGACCGCGATCAGGTCGGGAAGGTCCCTCTTGTTGTACTGGATGGCATACGGCAACTCGTCGAGCTTGAGATTGTACTCGGCGAGGTTCTCGTGGAGGTTGTAGAGGCTCTCTATGTTCGCGTCGTACCTGTTCGTCTGCGAGTCCGCGACGAATACCACGCCGTCAGTGCCTCGGAGTATCAGCTTGCGCGACGCGTCGTAGTATACCTGTCCCGGAACTGTGTAGAGATGGAAACGCGTCTTGAAACCCTTGACGGTCCCCAACTCGAGCGGCAGAAAATCGAAGAAGAGCGTCCTGTCCATTTCCGTGGCGAGCGTGATCAGCTTGCCCTTGGTATCTGGAGACACCTTGTCGTATATGTACTGGATGTTTGTCGTCTTGCCGCACAGGCCCGGCCCGTAATAGACGATCTTTACGTTGATCTCGCGCGAGGAGTAATTTATCAGCGACAACTCAGGCCCCTCCCCTTCAGTCTGAGAACAGACTGTCTATCTCAAGTTCGGCTTCGGCGGTAAACTCCTCGCCGAGCTCCTCGTGGTATTCCTCGTTCTCGTACTCCAGCTTGTCATAGAGGCCCCTGATGACAGCGGCCAGACCCTCGACCGCCTTTTTCGTCCTGAGCCTCACGAGGCCGAGCGTGGTCTTCTTGTCGAACAGCACGACGAGTATGATATCCTTCTCCACTCTTGCCAGATACATGCTCTCGTTGCTTCCCTGGTGGTAGAGGGTCGAGAAATCCTTTTCCCCGATCAGCTTGGCCAACTGGGCGTTCGCCTCGAAATCGGCCGCGCAGAGCGACGCGAAGCTGTACATGTCGAACCTCGGCTCCTCGCCCACGCTCGAGATCAGCTGCCCGGTCTTATCCAGCAGGATCACGCTGGTCGCGTTCGAGTTCTTCAGCAATTCCTGGAGCGTCGTGCTTATCGCCCAGTAATCTTCTTCGAATACTTTCCAGTTCGTTCTGACCATCCTGCTCTCTCTTTCCCTTGCCCGGGATCAGTGGATCAGTCGGCTTTCCATCGACACTTTCAGTCGACTTGCTGTCGACCTTCTCAGTCGACTTCCTCTCGCCCGTCGAGGGCCTTGCTTATCGTTCCTCTGTCAACGAACTCGAGAGAGCTGCCGAGGGGAAGCCCCCTTGCCGGCCTTGTCACCTTCACACCGCTCTCCCTGAACATTCGGGCGATGTAGAGGGTCGTCGTGTCTCCCTCGACGCTCGGGTTTGTCGCTATGATGAGTTCCGTTATCCCTTCCTTTTTCACCCGATCCTTCAGGGCCGCCAGGTTCAGCTGCTCTGGTCCCACTCCATCAAGTGGTGAAAGAACTCCGTGTAGAACATGGTAGCGGCCCCTGAAATGGCCCGATCTTTCAAGAACGTAAAGGTCGGCGGGCCGTTCAACGACGCATAACACGCCTTCGGCTCTTTCGGGGTCGACGCAGACCGGGCAGATATCGCCTTCTGCGAGGTTCCCGCACCTTTTGCAATATCCGATTTCTTCCCTGACTCGCCTGAGCGCTTCGGCAAAACCCCTGACCTCCCCCTCGTCCATGTCTAGGACGGCGAACGCCAGTCTGCGTGCCGTTTTCTCCCCCACTCCAGGAAGTCTCCTGAAATGTTCGATGAGTTCCTGAAGCAGCGGAAGACCTTGATCCATTGCTTTCTCCCTGGGTTTAGCAAGAATCTTGCCTTGTTTCGAGTCACGATAGGAAAAGATAAGCCGCGAAAAAGGACGGCGTTCCGTGCGGCGGAAGGTCTAGAACATCCCGGGCAGGGGCAATCCGCCGGTGATCGAGCTCATCTCGTCCCTGACCATCTCTTCGACACGGTTTGCTGCCTCTGTAACCGCAGCGGCCACAAGGTCTTCTAGCATCTCGACATCCTGTGGATCGACCACTTCCGGATCGATCTTCACAGATACGATCTCGTGCCTGCCGTTCATGACGACCTTGACCATGCCGCCGCCTGCGGAGGCTTCGACGCTCTTTTCGGCCAGCTCGGCCTGCATCTGGGCCATTTTCGCCTGCATCTGCTGCGCCTGCTTTAGAAGCTTGCCCATGTCCTTCATGCTATTCTCCCTTTAAACCTGTGCCGTATAAAGCCTTAGAAATTCGTAAAAATCCATCGCCCGGCCCCGGACCGGCCATTCCCCGGGAACCTGATCTCAGTCGAGGAGCTCCGCGTCCAGCCTGTCCATTATGCGCTCCAGCACGGGGTTATCCACCTTCGCCGCGCGCGAGCCCTTCTTCCCGGCGGTAGCTGCTGCCCGGGGGATGCCTCCATTTCCTGTCTCTTGCGCCTTTCCGCCCGCCGGCCCTGCATCCTCCGCGTCCGGGCCCTTTCCGCCCCCGCCAGGCCCCGGTCTCGTCCTGGCCTTTATCTCCAGCTCCGCCTGCCGGGGAGGGCTGCTGACGGTCTCTATATCCACCGTCTCACAGGTCTCCACGGTAAATTTTCTGCCATAGAACTTCTCGAGATGGCTCTCGATGAGGCTCCTGTTCTTCGTGTCCCTTATCATCCCCATGGCGAACCTGTTCTGAGGCGAGAACGACAGGATCAGTTTCCCGTTCTCGACGCCGGCGACATCGGCCGCCATCAGCCATATACCCACTGTAAGCTTTGATTCCCTTACCTTTGCCAGGAACCTCTCCCACTCTTCCCTTCCTCCAAGGGAGGCAAGCAGGGGGTTCTCCCTGACCGTGTTCTCCGGGGTCTTCATCGCTGCCCGGGATTTTACGGACTCCCCGGTGATGTTCTTCGCGGCCTCCGAGTCCATGGCCTCTACTGTCACGTTCATCGCGGTCAAGGCCTCGCCGGCATCGACCGGCCCGGCACTTTCCGCCTGTCCCCGCGCCGACCCCTTTTTCCCGCCGGCTCGTCTGCCGGTCTCCGCCGAGGCGCCGCCCGGTCTACCGGATCCTGCTCCCCCGCCGGCCTCGAGCCTGCCTATCAGTTCGCCGATCTCTACAGCCGAATCCCAGGACGCTGCCTCGGCCACCGCCGCCTCGATGTGGTAACGGGTCTGGCTCGCTCCCCTGAGTTCTCGGTGCGCCCTCGACATCGAGCGGAATATGAAGAGCAGGTCCTCGACCCCGAACCTCCCGGCGATCGCGGACAATTCCTCTATCTCCCCGGACGTCAGGTCGAGCCAGTCGGTCCTGCCTGCCGATACTGATATCACCAGTAGGTTGCGTATCCCCTCGATGAAGGCGAGAAAGAACTCCTCGAGGTCCATCCCCGACGCAGTGACTCTGTCGACGACGGAGAGCGCGCCATTTCTGTCCCGGCGGCTGACCGCATCAAGGAGGCCTGATATTATCTGCGAATCGACCAGGCCCAGGACCATCCGGACCGTCTCGAGATCAAGCTTTCCTTCAGCCGCCGATATGCACTGGTCGAGCAACGATTCGGCGTCGCGCATCGAACCCTCCGCTCTCCTGCATATCAGCGTCAGCGCTTCGGGATCGTACCCGAGCTTCTCGGTATCGCAGATCCTGGCGAGCTGCCCGGATAGCTCGGCGAGTTCGAGCCTCTTGAAATTGAATCTCTGGCAGCGTGACAGTATCGTCGCTGGCACCTTGTGCGGCTCGGTCGTCGCGAATATCAGGTAGACGTGCCCCGGAGGCTCCTCGAGAGTCTTGAGCAGGGCGTTGAAGGCCTGCTGAGTCAGCATGTGGACCTCGTCGATGATATAGATCTTCGATCCGGACTGCGACGACGCGTACCCGATCTTCTCCCTGAGATCGCGGATCTCGTCGATGCCCCTGTTGGAGGCGCCGTCGATCTCGATCATGTCGAGGTGAGTGCCGCTGTTGACGGCGACGCAGGAGGAGCAGACATTGCAGGGCTCTCCACCCTGCGGTGCCTCGCAGTTGATGACCTTCGCAAGCAGGCGTGCCGTAGTGGTCTTTCCGCACCCCCGCGGGCCGGAGAACAGGTAGGCGTGCGCGAGCCTGCCCTTCTCGAACGCCTTCTGGAGGGTCGAGGTGACATGATCCTGCCCGACCACTTCGGAGAATCTGCCCGGTCTCCATTTTCTGGCAAGTACGAGATAAGACATGAGCGAAGTCCCTCGGTAAGAGAAGTCATGAGACCGTGCACCCGGCCTCGAGAGGCGCCCCCGGCTCCTGCGACAGGGTTAGCTCCTGACAGGATACCCGCGGCACATAAGAATGACTGCGTACCGCTGCTACCTTCCGGTCCTGACGGGGTTGGCAGGTTCTCATTGCGCGGGTCCTGGCATTCAACGCCACTTCCCGACGCCGATCACTCGGAGACAACGCTCCCTCAACCGGGAATTCGGCCCCGCTATAGCGGATTGCGGGTGCAGGGCACCGCTACCTCCCCGCCTAGCACGATCTCTGAAAGCTCCAGGACATCCCCGGCCGGACCTTCGGAAGATCCGGCCCGGTACCTGGTATAAGTGGTGGAGATGATCGGATTCGAACCGACGACCCCCTCGTTGCGAACGAGGTGCTCTCCCAGCTGAGCTACATCCCCACCCTTTATCATCAACGCCGGTCCGCGTCAGCGGGCCGGCAGTCCCGTCCGATGGCGGAGAGAGAGGGATTCGAACCCTCGGAGCAGAAATCCTGCTCAACGGTTTTCGAGACCGTCCCGTTCAACCGCTCCGGCATCTCTCCGTCGGATACTATATATAATCAGAGCCGAGATATCAATAGCAGAGAGCCCTATTATCCGCTGTAGTTTTGAATCAGTGCCTTGAAAGCCCTCAGACGGGCTCAATAAAGGTTGGAGAGAAGGATCAGAGAGGGTCTCACGTCAGGCCTGATAAAATAATGGCGGAGAGAGAGGGATTCGAACCCTCGGTGGAGTCACCCCCACACACGATTTCCAATCGTGCCGATTAAGCCAGCTCTCGCATCTCTCCGCTGGATCCTGTATCTATAACGGGCATGCAGGATATCATCAGAAGTCCCGTTGCCGCGATCGGTCATCACGTAATCTAGTAAAAAACTTCCTTAGAAGCAAAAGGCATTCTTCCTCTAGCACTCCGCCCCTGACTATCAGCCTGTGCCCGTAAAGGTCGGCGTGGTGAAGGTCTCCGGCCGACCCGCAGGCGCCGCTCCTCGGCTGCCGGGCTCCGTAGACGACCCGTTCCGCCCTGGCGAGATAGAGGGCTCCGAGGCACATATGGCACGGCTCCGAGGTGACATAAACGCTGCAGCCGTCGAGCCTCCAGTCGCCGGTCCTCTCGGAGGCGTCATCGATCGCCAGGATCTCCGCGTGCGCGGTCGCAGTCCCCCTGGTCTCGACCTCGTTGCGGCCGCGCCCTATGATCTCCCCGCCACAGACCACGACGGCGCCTACCGGCACCTCTCCCGCCTTAAGGGCAAGCGCGGCCTCGGTCAGCGCCTCCTTCATCCATTTCTCGTCCATCGGGCGAGTCTCCAGAGGTATCATCTTCTACGATGTCTTAAGGATCATCAGGGTCTACGGGCCGTCACTGGGACCGCGCGCCGGATCTCTCCGGGACAGCCCCGACCAGCGCCTGGAGTACCATGATCGTGACATCGTCGAACGGGGGAGCCGCGTAGATGTCGCTCCCGGAGACGGATGTCCCCGAGATCCTCCTGTCGATCCCGGCCGTCGAAGACTGGACGCGGTCACCCTCGCTGCGGACCGATTCCTTGACGTTCTCGTCGGTAGCTTCCCATACGACATGCCCGTTTTCGGGATCTATCAGGCTCAGCGTCATCCCAACCTGTGTCGCCGAGGCCGCCGCCGCCTCACGATAGTCCGTCTCGTCCTTGTGCCAGAGGTAGACGACTGGGACAAGCAGAAGATCGACATCCAGCTCCGCCTTGACCGCTCGGCACAGCTCCAGATCCACGACATGCTCGCGGCTCCACTTTGTCTCGAACACAGTGAGCCTGTCTCCGAGGCCGGCCTTCGCGACGACCATCCTGAACTGCTCGGGCGACAGGAACTTGTAATCGTATCTCTCCGAAACGAGCTCCCAGAGTACCCTGTTGGGAATCTTCTCCGATTCACGTTTCGGATCCTCACCCCTGGTGATCGTGCTAATCACCGGAACGACGAGTATGGTCGCATGTTCCCCCGGGTTGAAGCCTGGTTCGACCGTGACGCTCGCGGGGTGCTGCGACCTGCATCCTGCCAGCCCGAAGGCGGTGATGGCGATCAGGAATATGGCTGTTTTTCTCATCTTCCTCTCCGTTCCGGTTGATCGACTCGAAGACCTTTTGAAAGATACCAGCGGGGTCGCCGCACTGTCAATCCGTAAGGGTCACAGGGCAGTGACGGGTCGGCCGTCATGTGGATTCATGCTGACGCGAGGGAAGTGCCATACGGGATGACTAAGGTCTTCCTTAATTCCTTTGTTGACGGGGCATTATAGACATTGTAGTGCGGATCTTGGCCTGCCCTTTGAACGCACTTCAGCCTCGTATCAGGGACCTTTCAGACCTTCACGTATCTTTCTCCCTGCAGTGAAGCCTTTTATCGCCCGCACGGAGAGCGCTGTCGCTCATGTGGGATTCCGTGCTATAATGTCATCGCGTGATGTGGGGATTACGGGAGGTGGAAGAATGAACAGACCGATCCGGCTTGATTCCCTCGACATCCTTTCCGACGACAGGCTTGTAAGGCAGCTGGATGCTCTACGTGGAAAAGAACGAAAGGTCCTCGCGGCTGTGCTTCGGCACCTTACGGAGATGGAACGCAGAAGGCTCTATCTGCCGAGGGGATACTCGTCCCTCTTCGAATTCTGCACCCAGCATCTGAAATATTCTAGGTCGGCGGCCGGACGAAGGATAGCGTCGGCGAGGACACTGGCCAGATCACCTTCGCTCGAGGGATATCTCCTCAGCGGAGAGATCAATCTCTATTCCCTGTCACTCGTCTCCGGGATATTGACCGAAGAGAATTTCGAGCGAGTGGTCAGCGGTATCAGAAACAGGTCCACCCGTGATGTCGAGGCACTCGTCGCCGCCTTCCGGCCGGGCCGGGTCCTCAAGGACCGTGTCAGGCAGGTGTGCGTGATGGTCCCCTCGGCTCCTGCCACGCAAAATACCGATCCGTACAGGGCCTCTCACCGTCCCAGACCAGGTTCGCTGCCGGACACTGGACGAATCGCTTCCAGTCCCCGCCTCGCCGGTGTCGATTCTGCTCCCGGCGCCAGGTGCGGGGCCGACACTCCCGGCGCCGGGAGTGAAAGGCCATCCGGGCCCTCAGCGGCAAGGCCCGGGAACGACGCTTTCGAGCATGTCACGATCAGAAGGAAGTATAAGTTCGAGTTCGCGGTTGACAGCGAGTTCATGAAGAAGTTCGATCGTATGAAGGCTCTGCTCTCCGGCAGATTCCCCGGTGGAATCAGCTTCGAGACCCTCTTCATGCTGCTCATGGACGAATATATCGAACGTCACAGCCCCGAGGGTAGAGCCGCGAGGCGACGGAAGCGCCTGACCGCCAGGGCCGGCCGTGATGCCGTATCGGGAAGTGAGGGAAGATCTGATCATGACGATCCCGTTCATCGTAGCGGATCCGCAGCCGGTGATACGTCCGGCGGAAGCGACAGCACGGGTGACGGCACCGGACCCGGTGCCGTCACCGGCAGGGCTAGAAAAGATACACGCAGCATCCCTGGCAAGGTCCGCGACGAGGTCTACCTGCGCGATGGAGGAAGATGCACCTTCAAGGGCTCAGATGGGAAAAGATGCGGCTCTAAATGGAACCTGCAGATAGACCATATCGTGCCTTTTGCTCTGGGAGGAGACAACTCGCCGGGGAACCTCCGGCTGCTGTGTGGAAAGCATAACCGGCTGGAAGCAGAACGCGCTTTCGGAAGGCGTCACATGGAAAGATTCAAAAAGAAAGAGTGACGCCGGCAGAAGAATAGAAGCACCCGCAGGGCAGAGTCCGGCGGGTGCTTGATCATTGTCTTATTCCAGGCCAGTCCAGCGGACCCGCTTTCTGCCTTATCGGAAGGCCGGCGAGTCTGCCTGAAAACCAGCGATCCTACCAGAAGTTCCGCGAGATGTCGGTCGAGGGGTCGATCTCGTTCCAGGCGATCTTCTCGACCTGTCCCGTAGTCGGGAATGCCGGCGGCGGCGTATCCATCAGCCTCGGGTCGTACTCGTAGTTCTTGTCGTAGCCCGAGACGATCTTTCCCGTACTGGCGCTGAAGGTCCCTACGGGTCCTCGCTGCCTCTGGATGATTCCTCCGTACACGTTCAGCTTGCCTCTGGGGCTGCCGGAGCTGTAGCTTTCCGCACCCCACGAGGTAT
>Ga0315542_1001128_pt1 | contig 16869 bp, 13 predicted proteins | sample SalMarSW160120MG_FD_202541 | JGI IMG/M metagenome (GOLD analysis project Ga0315542, IMG submission 202541) | Salt marsh sediment microbial communities from the Plum Island Ecosystem LTER, Massachusetts, United States - Salt Marsh Sediment SW1601-20 ...
GCCAATCACATTGAGGCCATCGCAGAAAAATACCATAGACGCCAGAACTGGCTTTTCCTGGGCCGGAAATTTAATTATTCTATCGCCATGGAGGGCGCTCTCAAGCTGAAAGAGATCTCTTACATCCATGCCGAAGGATACGCCGCAGGGGAGATGAAACACGGTCCCATTGCCCTGATTACCCCGGAAATGCCCACGGTGGCGATCCTGCCGAAAGATGACATGTACGAGAAGATGAGCAGCAATATCCAGGAAATAAAGAGCCGGAAAGGCCCGGTGATAGCCATAGTCACCGAGGGAGACAAGGAGGTGGCGGAAATTGCCGATGACATCATTGAAATCCCTGCGACACTGGACTTCCTGAATCCCATACTGGCGGTGATTCCCTGTCAGCTCTTGGCCTATTACTGTGCCAGCCTCCTCAACCGCGATATTGACAAACCGAGAAACCTAGCAAAGAGCGTCACCGTTGAATAAGCGCGAGATTTTCCAGCAAGAGGCAACGAGAACGCAAACGGAGAATGGATGTTCCGGGAAAACCGGATTCGGAAGGAAGGAATGGGTGTTCTGGATCACCAGGACAACCGGACGTGTTCTTTTGTCCCCTTTTTTTGCGTTTTGCGTGGAAGGGGTCAGCAACCTTCCCCGGGAGAGCGCCTTTGTTCTCCTCCCCAAGCACCAGCGCTGGGAGGACATCCCACTGCTGAGTATTGCTACTCCGCGGCCCCTGTATTATGTGGCAAAATACGAGTTGTTCCGGAATCCTCTTGTCCGATGGTATTTGACCGCCCTCGGTGGACTGCCCTTGAACCGGCAAAGACCCCTGGAGAGCAGGCGATCCATGAAGGCAGTCATCCGGTTCCTCAAGGAAGGAGAGGGAGTGGTTATCTTTCCCGAAGGGACCTATTGCCGGGACAGGATGGGCCCTGGGCATGCGGGCATCATCCGTCTTGTGCTCTCCCGGCTCGCGCTTCCCTTTGTTCCGGTCGGCATCCGCTATCGCAAGACCGGGCTGAGGACGATGGTCGCGGTCCGGTTCGGGCGGCCCTTCCACACCGATGAAAATACCTGCTACGAACTCCTTCTGGATCAGATGATGGGTGAAATAGCCGCACTTTCCGGCTTCTCCAGTGGTTGTCGGAATGGCAAGGTGGTAAGTGTACTCCCACCTTCGGTGGAGGAGCCGAGTAGATTCCCTTGATCCGGGGTCTGAGAGAGCATGCTGCCCAGGGAGAAAATGACTCCTCTCTGAGCCGCTTGCGGCCACCGGATGCCTTCTGTTGTTCTCGGGGAGGAGACGTACTTATGGAGAGAAAGGGGAGAGGAGAGGAAACAGATGTCCAGACTGAACAACATTTTCGATAGAATTGACGGGTACCGTGAAGAGGTGATCCGCCTCCAGACCGAACTCACCTCAAGAGTGGCCCTGGGTCCTGCCAATGGGGGGACGGGCGAACACGAAAAAACGGAGTACGTCAAAACCGCGCTCCGGGAACTGGACCCTGATGTACTGGAGGTCATCAGGGCGGCGGATTCCAGGGTCCCCGACGGGTACAGGCCCAACCTGATAGCCAAATGGGGAGGAAGGCTCAGGGGTCCCGCTGTTTGGGTATTGAGTCATTCGGATATCGTCCCGCCCGGGGATCTTTCCCTGTGGGCCGCGGACCCCTACACAGTAAAGACGGAAGGAGACAGGGTTATCGGCAGGGGAGTGGAAGACAATCAGCACGGCTTTGTCAGTTCCTACCTGGCATTGAGGGGAATCCTCGATTCAGGGGAAACACTGTCCCGCCCTGTAGGGCTTGCCGTTGTGGCGGATGAAGAAACCGGGAGCGAATTCGGGCTCCACTATCTCCTGCAACACCGGAAAGACCTGTTCGGGGAGCAAGACCTCATCATCGTACCGGATGCCGGGAACGAGGACGGCACCATGATTGAAATCGCGGAAAAATCCATGCTCTGGCTCCAGTTCACCATCATCGGTAAACAGTGCCATGCCAGTACGCCGCACAAGGGAAAGAACAGCCTCGTGGGGGCGGCAAGGCTGATCCTGGCCCTGCAGGAACTGAACAGGCTTTTTCCCCACTCAGACCGCCTTTTCAGCCCGCCGGAATCCACGTTCAGTCCGACCAGGATGGATCCAAATGTGCCGAACGTCAATACCATTCCCGGAAAGGCTGTTTTTTCCCTGGATTGCCGTATCCTGCCCCGGTATGAAACAGAGGGAATTCTTTCGGCCTGCCGGGACATCGCCGGCAGAATAGCCTCGGAACTTGATCTGGAAATCAGGCTTGACACGATCCAGCGGCAGGAAGCTCCGGAGCCTACTCCCGTTGACTCGCCGGTAGTGCTCGCGTTGAAGAGGGCGATCAGACGGGTTACGGGTCGTAACGGAGAGCCCATGGGTATCGGGGGCGGGACCGTTGCCGCATTTTTCCGGAAATATGGGTTGCCCGCTGCCGTCTGGTCCACCTGCGAGGATACGGCCCATCAGCCCAACGAATCATGCCGTATCCCGGATATCCTCACCGATGCGAAGATATTTGCCGCGCTCTATCTGGATGATGAAGCAGAAAAGCAGTAGGGAAGGATGACAGGAAAGGGCAAAGGCGCTTTAACTGGATAAGCCGTATTTTTTTACCTTGAGTCCTAATGTTTTCCTGTTGATACCGAGGATCTCGGCCGCTTTTGTTTTCTTGCCCTTTGTGCGGCGAAGGACGAAGCGGATGTATTTTTTTTCCAACTCTTCCAGCGAAAAGAGCTCCTCAGAAAACATCTGAAATTCTCCCTGCCGCTGGGTGATAAAGGAAGGCAGGTCGCGTGGACGGATCAGATCAGTGTCCTCGAGGATCAATATCCTTTCAATGGTGTGTACCAGCTCCCTCACGTTACCGGGCCAGGCATAATCCTTCAATACCTCCATGGCTTCGGGAGATATTTCCGGAATGGGTTTTTTCAGCTTGCCCGCGAACTTCTTCAGGAAATGGTGGGCCAGAAGGGGAATGTCGTCACCTCTTTTCCGAAGGGGGGGCAAATGAATGGGGACTACGCTCAGGCGATAATAGAGATCCTCGCGAAACTCACCCTTACGCACCGATTCTTCCAGGTTTTTGTTGGATGCGGAGATGATCCGGATATCCAGCCTTATTTTCCTTTGATCCCCCACCTTCATGAACTCCCTTTCCTGAATCACCCGTAGGAGCTTTGCCTGTATATTGAGGCTGAGGTTCGCTATTTCATCAAAGAAGAATGTTCCGTGGTTTGCCAGTTCAAAGAACCCGTGTTTTGTCTGCACCGCCCCCGTGAAGGAACCCTTTACGTGTCCAAAAAGTTCGCTCTCAAGCAGATTTTCCACCAGTGAAGAACAATCCACTGCCACAAATTCATCGTTTTTTCTATCGCTGTTTGCATGAATCGCCCGCGCGACCAGTTCTTTCCCGGTGCCGCTTTCACCGGTGATCATCACGGTGCTCCCCGTGGATGCCACCTTAAGTATCTTTTCGAAGATCATTTTCATGGGCCTGCTCTGACCGATAATCAGGTTATCTTTGGAGTCGATCTCCAGACCCAGAGTGCTTACTGCGGGTTTCATCAAGGAGTTCTGACGGGAAAGCGATTTCCTGAGCGCCGCGTCCAGGTCATCCAGGCGAAACGGCTTTACCAGATAATCAAGGGCACCCAACTTGATGCAATGCACTGCGGAATCGATGGTGGGATAGCCGGTGATCATGATGACGGCGGTTTCCGGCGAACGAAGACGGATCTGCCGCAATACAGCTACTCCGTCCATATCCGGCAGGCGTATGTCAAGAAGCACGAGGTCAAAAGACTGATGCTCCAGCAAGTCGAGAGCTTCTTGTCCTCGTGCCGCGAGTTTGGTTGACATGCGTCTGTTTTCCAGGGCGCGTTGGATGCCGTTTCTCACCACGGGTTCGTCATCAACCACCAGGACGCGCTGTATTTCGTCCAGCTCGTTATCTATCATGATTCATGCCCAAAGATTTCCGTTCAGCGTTATGCCTTTTGCCTGAAGCCTTTCAGTCACATCTCTGCAATCACAGGGAGGCGGACCCTGAACGTGCTTCCCCGACCGGGGACACTGTCTACTTCGATCATGCCGTTATGGGCCTCAACGATGCTTTTCACAATCGCCAGGCCCAGACCTGTTCCAATTACCTTGCGCGTCTCCGGATGTTTTACCCGATAAAACTTGTCAAAGATTTTGCCAAGCTCTTCCGCGGGGATACCCACGCCCGTATCCTTAACCTCTATTTCTATGGACTCTCCCAGGCTCCTGGCACGGACCTCTACGGTTCCTCCGTTCGGGGAATAATTAATGGCGTTGCTGAGGAGGTTATTCAATACCTCTTCCATGTTCTTCGGATCTGCCTGGACGGGCTTGAGATCTCGGTATTCGTAGGAAATGGTGATGCCCTGCTGTTTTGCCCTGGGCCCCATGAACTTTACCGCCTGCTGGATCAATTTCCCCAAATCAGTGGGAACCCGGTGCTGGACATATTTCCCTGCCTCTATTTTTGCGATATCGAGAAGGTCATTGATAAGACCGAGCAGCGCATCAATCTTGCTCATTCCCCTGGAAATGTAGTCTTTCTGCTTTTCATTCAGCGGGCCGGTCAAACCTTCGAGGATCACACTCTGAAGCTGTCTGATGGAAACCAAGGGGCTCCTCAGCTCATGCGCGACCATGTTCACAAAATCAGTTTTCATCTGGTCAAGCTGCTTGAAGGGAGTGATGTCTTCCAGGACGGTAACCGTTCCCATGACGCCTCTGTCAGGGCCGAGGGCCGGGGCGGAAATGGCACGCAGCACCTTGAGGCCCACTTGAATTTCCTGGGAAATCCACTCACTTTTGCCACCCTGCTGTTCCAGGATTCCTTCCAGGGTCTTCACGAGCGCCTTGTCACCGGTTATCCTGGAAATCGGAACGGGAGTATCAAGTTTTTCTTTGATGTCAAGAAGCTGCATGAGAACCGGATTGTGCAGGACTACCTCCATACTGCGGTTCGTGACCATGACTCCGTTGGCCATGCAATTGATCATTGTCAGGAGCCGGCTCTTCTCCATATGGAGGTCATAGAGGTTACGGAGATTCTCTTCCTGGTACCGCCGGGCCTGTCGTTCCAGCTTCCGCTTTTCACTGGCACGGTTTACTGTGGCCATGAATTGGTCAATTTGAAAAGGTTTCGTAATAAAATCATAAGCCCCGTTCTTCATGCATTCCACCGCGGTATCAACCGTCCCATGGCCCGTGATGATGATGACCGGAATTTCAGGATGGCGCTCCTGCATGGCCTGGAGAACTTCTTCTCCGCTGAGAATGGGCATCTTCAAATCCAGCAGGACCAGATCAATCATTTCCCGTGCGAGGATTTCAAGAGCTTCCTGCCCGTTTTCAGCCGTAATCGTGTCATAGTCCTTTGCAGTCAAGACACGATGGCAGCCTTCCCGAATGGGCCTTTCATCGTCAACCACGAGAATTCGGATCAAATCACCCATCGCTCATCCATCCATCCCGACAAAAACAGGTTCTTCACCACACACTTCCGTAAACTCGCAAGGCAATTCAATGGTAAATATTGCTCCTCCTTCAGGAGGGCACGCCACGTGTATCTGTCCTCCGTGGAGCTTGACAATATTCTGGGAGATGGTCAACCCGAGACCGGTCCCTTTTCCCGCCGGTTTAGTGGTATAAAACATGTCGAATATTCTCTGGAGCTGTTCTTCGGGGATGCCCGGACCGGTATCCTGCACACTGAACAGAAAAAGGGATCTATCATGGTCATACGTGGCGGAGATTGACAGTTCGCCTTTCCCTTCCATGGCGTCCGCAGCATTGACAAACAGGTTGGTAAATACCTGTTGAAGCTGTCCCATATCCCCGGCCAGTTCAGGCAGGTCGGGTGCAAAGTTTTTCTTGATTCTTATATTCTGAAACGAGGCTTGGTGGATCAGGAGATTCAGACACTTGTTGACGAATTGCTCCACGTTGAAAGAAGAAGTTTTTCCAATGGATTGGCGGCTGAATTCCAACAACTCGGATACGATTTGCTTGCAACGCAACGTTTGATTGATGACTTCCTGGATATCGGTCAGATGCCGGGGATTGCCCTGCAGTGTCTCCTTGAGAAGCTCGGCGTAAATCAGAATCCCAGCCAAGGGGTTGTTTATTTCATGGGCTATCCCTGCTGCCATATTTCCAATAGAGGCAATCTTTTCGGACTGCACGAGCTGGAAATGCGCATCTTCCAGTTCTTTCTGCATCCTGAGAACCTCTCTCATGTCGGTGAAAATACCGACGCTTCCCTTTTCTTCCTCATCGATGGTAATGATGGAGGCGGTCAGGGTTATGGGAATGGTGTCTCCGTTCTTATCGGTAATGGTCATGGGGGTAGGATTGAGTTTGCCGACGGGCCCAAAGGAATCATTTCTCATTTTTCGCATATTTTCCTTGGCTACGTCCATGTCATAAAACTGGCTCAAATGTCCCCCATTCATGATTTCCTTCGCAGAATATCCGGTAAGCCGCTCCATGCCCTCGTTAAAGATCAGCACATAGCCTTTCCTATCCACGACCACGATCCCGTCTACGGTGCTCTGAATGACATTCTGGAGAAAGATGCTCCACTTTCGCACTTCCGCCTCCAGCTTGATCCGATCGGTAACATCTCTGGCGGTTTCCAGGAACTGGACGATCTCTCCCTTCGCGTCAAAAATCGGTGAGACAGTGATGGCATCGTACCGGGTTTCTCCTCGAGAAGTACGAATTTCATGAATGGTACTGATATAGTGTCTCTTTGCCCTCACCTCATCCATGTAACATCGTCTTCCTGCTTCCCCACAGGCCTGGCTAAGACCGTATCGTATTTCATGGCATGCCCTTCCCAGGACCTCCCTATTGGAGAGACCTCTCTTTTCGAGGAAAGTCCGGTTTACCCGATGGATCGTTTTGTCGGGATTTACCACCATAATCCGGTAGGGGAGGGAATCAAGAATGGTCTGAACTTCACAGGATTGCTGGTCCTGCTGCAATCCCGGTAAAGCCGAAGGCAACGGCTGGCCCGTTTTGTTTGGTATGGTACGAGATTTTTTCACCATGAAATGTCCACTACTTGGTCGAAAGCCTGGATACGAGCTTTTTTTCCAGATCCAGAATAATTGCACTCAGTGCGGGACCCTGCCGGACAGGCCCGGAATTATTCCAGCCTTTCTGAAGGGCCTCCTCCTTCTTTTCCCTGAATTGTTCCAAGGTGGATGCCAGAGAGCCCCATGCGAAGAGTTTCTGGAGCACATGCCGTTCGGGTGCGGACAGATCCCTATCGGTGTCAAAGGACTGGCCTGTTTCGGTTTGGATGATCATCGCTCGCAGCTGTTCGGATCGCCAGGATCATGACCCAACGACTAAGGCGTACGCCTGGTTTTTGCCTCCTCCTTCTTCACGCTATTGTATCTATTATACCCATTTTATGGGAAAAAGAAAGGCCTGGAAGCGTAGCGAGAAACCCTTCATTTCCAGGCCTAAGGAAAAATCCGTACTATCAACGCAGGCTATACTTTCGGCCTCGGCAAAACGCCGGCCCTCTCTGCGATTTCAGGCACACGGTGCTCCCACTCAATGGCCATAAGGTGAACTCCCGCTACTCCTTCCATTTCTTTGAACTCTTCAATCTGTTCTACGGCAAACCGGATACCTTCTTCGGCCACCTTGCCTTTGCCGGCCCCTTGGAGTCTCTTTATGAGTTCTTCGGGGACATCCATACCCGGAACCTGTTTGGCCATATACCGCGCCATACCAACACTCTTCATCGGGGTTACCCCGGCGAGGATCGCGCATTTCTTGTGAAGCCCCATGTCAACGGCCTGCTTCATGAATTCCCGGAAGCGCTTCATGTTGTATATGCACTGTGTCTGCACAAAATCGGCTCCCGCAGCGATTTTTTTCGCGAGCCGGTAAACCCTGAATTCGGCTGGATCGGCAAAGGGATTGGATGCAGCACCGATGAAGAGCCTGGGAGGGACATCGATGTCCTGACCGTTTATGAATTTCCCCTCGTCTCGCATGGTTTTGACCATATTAATCAATTGCATGGAATCGATGTCAAACACATTTTTGCTCTCCGGTTGATTCCCGAATTTCTGGTGATCGCCGGAAAGACAGAGCATATTTCGGATCCCGTGTGCGTAGATGCCGAGAATATCGCTTTGCATGGCAAGACGATTTCTGTCCCTGCAGACCATCTGAAAATTGGGTTCCAGGCCCTCCTGGAGGAGAACAAGCGATGCCGCCCAACTGGACATGCGAACCACCGCTGTCTGGTTATCGGTCACATTCACCGCGTCTACAAGTCCCTTCAGATGGCGGGCCTTTTCTTTCAAGGCTTCCAGGTTGGCCCCCTGCGGAGGGCCGCATTCCCCGGTAAAGGCAAAATGACCGGCCTTCAAAACCTTTTCCAGATTACTTCCTGACTTATGCTCACTCATTTCACCAGTTCCTCCCTGATCAATTTTCTTGGCCCGCCGTCCCTGGCGGTCGTCCAATTCTTGGCAGGCCTAAATTGAAGGAGATCATCCAGCCGGTCTTCCTGTACGAGTTTTCTCACGATCATGTCCCAGATGCAATCAACATCTTTGGAAATCTCGCATTTGCCCCCTGAAGATCCGCCGCAAGGTCCGTTCAGGAGGCTTTTTGCGCAACGGGCGATTGGGCAGAGACCTCCAAAATAGTGGACAATACAGGTCCCGCATCCTGCACATTTTTCGGTCCAGACGCCATGTGCAACCGCTCCCCCCATGAACTCGGTGTTTACTCCGGGAAAGATCCTTTTGGAAGGATAGCGCTCAGAGAGAAATTGGGGGCCCACGCCGCAGGCGATGGATATAACGGCATCATAAAGAGAGATCTCTTCTTCCAATTCAGCCACATATTCAGGATCGCACTGCCGTTCAAGGGTGTATTCGCCCACCTCCAATTCCTTTCCCTCTCTCTTGCCTGCTATTCTCAGCGTTGACGCCAGAATTCCGACCTCTTTTGAGCCGCCGACATTGCAAACGGTAACACAGCCCTTACAGCCGACGACCAGGATTTTATGAAAACCCTTGATCATCCCCAGAATTTCCTTGATGGGTTTTGGTTCAGCGACAATCATTCTTATACCTCACTGAAATCTAACTGTTTTTTTATAACAATGTGTCCATCCACGATAGTTCTTGCGCACTGCCAGATTCATCAGATCATTAATCCGGCAGAATCACGGTTTTTTCGACAACGGCCCCAGCGTTTTGAGTCTTTCAACCATCTCCGCTGCGATGCCGACGAATTCCTGACCCTTCGCCGCAGAAAAACTGAAGACATCGATCCTTTCCGGCTCGATATCGAGTCCTTTCAGTATCTCTTTCGCATGTTCAACACGCTTCCGCGCCTTCGTGATACCGCTGATATACTGGCAGCTGTCTTCCTGGCAGCCTGCCACATACACGCCGTCAATCCCGTTCTCAAACGGTTTCAGCAAATGCAGTATTTCCACGCGCCCCGTGCACGGCACCTGGACCACTTTAACATTTTCCGGCAGGGTCTTTTTCATTCTGTGTGCGATTTCAGCCGCAGCAGAGGCGCAATTGCTGCAGCAGAATGCAAGGATTTTCGGATCGTAAACGTCATCCATCGATATCGCTCCTTCATGAACCTTCTATGAAGACCAGGGGTGCGTGATTCAGCATTTCATCGCTGCAACTGGTCATGATAATCGCTTTTGCGGGACATTCCGCTGCACACATGCCGCATCCTCTGCACAGACCCGGGTCAATAAAGGCTGCTCCAACGTCATGGTCTATGACGGGTATCTGAAACGGACAGGTCCTGACGCAGGTACAGCATACTGCGCATTTCTCGTTTCTCACTTCCGCCACCAGCCCCCCTGACAGGACTGTATCTTTGTTCAGGATTTCCAGGGCCCGGGCGGCCGCTCCCCTTGCCTGGGTAATGCTTTCCCCGGCATCTTTGGGATAGTGAGCAAGCCCGGCGAAATAGATGCCGGGTCTTGAAGCCTCCATGGGGCGGAGTTTCAGGGGCGATTCCGCCAGGAAACCGTCAGGGTCGAGTTCGATATGAAACTTCTCCGATATTTCCCCCACGGTGTCGGGAACTATGGCACTCTGGAGGGAGATGAAATCCGCATCGATGGTGATGTGTTTTTGGAGAATAGAATCATATGCGGTAACCAGCAGGCCCCCGCCACCTTTTTTTGCTTCCACCAACGGCTTGTGGTCGAGGTCGAACCGGACGAAGACAACGCCTTTTTCTCTCGCCTCCCGGTAAAGAGATTCGCGTTCTCCAAAAGTGCGCATCTCCCTGTAGAGGATGAAGATATCCATGTCAGGGTTTATGGATTTCAGATCAGCGGCGGTTCGAACGGCGAAGGTGCAACAGAATTTACTGCAATAGGGGCGTTCGGGTTCACGAGAGCCCACACACTGAATAAACACTGCGCAATTCGCATTATGCAGAGGCTCCGGATCATCGATCAATTTTCTGCCCAGCTCATCCCAAGCATAGACATTGCTGTTTTCACCGTAAGCGTATTCTTTGGGAGAGGATGCCTTTCCACCCGGGGCCAGAATGGTAACGCCGTGGGCCACATCAATACTCTTTCCTGCCTGCTGCAGGGTGGTGAGGAAGTTCCCGGCGAACCCATTATTCTCCTTTATGGTGGCATTGACCAGCACTTCGATATTTTTGTTTTTCTCGATCTTTGATATCACTGCTTTCAGGTGCTCCTGGACATCGAAGCCCTGCCAGGTCCGCAACACGTGAGAAGTATTGCCGCCCAGCTTGTCCTGTCTTTCCACCAGAGTCACAGGAAAGCCGCTTCCGGCCACAGCGAGGGCGCTTTCAAGGCCGGCAAGACCCCCGCCCACGATCAGGGCTCGCTTCTCCACCGGGACATTCTTCGTTTTCGGAGGTGTGATGAAGGCGGCACGCGCAACGCCCATCCGTATCCTGTCTCGGAGTTGCGAGAAAGGAGAAGTGCCATTGACATTCCTCAGGTCGACCATTTCATACAGGAATGGATTGAGTCCCGCCAATCTGAGCGCTTCTTCCACGAGATCCTTGTGGGTCACGGGTGCGCAACTGGCGAACACAATCCTGTTTCCCCGGCTGCTCTTGATTCCCTCGACGAGATCGCTAAGCAGATCTCCACTCACCTGGGAGACCGCGGCCACCCCCGGTAATTGTGACGCGTAATCGTGGATGATCTGTCCAACGCCCTCATCCATCCCCGGACAGAGATGGTAGGCGATAAATGTCTTGGGTGGGTCTGATGAAGGGATATGGATAGGCTCCGGATACCTCGCAGGGCCTTCAAATGACACCGGTTCAAGAAGAGCAGTGATCTCGGAGACCGCTGAGCTGGCTTGCATCACTGAGTGCGAGATATCCAAGGGACCGCTTATGGCTCCGCAGACGAAGACCCCGGGGATATTGGTAGCGGTTGATGCGAAAGGTTTGGAGGCGAGATAGTTGTCTGAGTTGAGTTCCAGACCCAGATCCCTTGCAAGGGATATCGCCGTTGCGGACGGTCTGACCCCTACGGAAAGAACGACGAGATCGAAATTTTCTTCTCTGGGCTGCCCGGATTCATCAGCATAGGCAATCAGGAGGTCATCATTGTCGCCATTCGGGGTAACCGAGTGCACCCTGGAGCGGATCAAACGGACCCCCCGGTTCACTGCCTCGTTAAAATAGCGTTCCCACCCTTTCCCATACGTTCGCATATCCATGAAAAAGATGGTGGCCTCCGTGGAAACATTCATTTCCATGGAGTTTACGGCCTCCTTCAAAGCGTACATACAGCAGACCGATGAGCAATAGGGGACGTCACAGCGATTGATGTCGCGCGATCCCACGCACTGGAGCCAGGCTATCCTTTCGGGCGGCTTATTGTCAGAAGGCCGCAGGACCAGGCCCTGCTGCGGCCCGGTTGGTTTCTGCATAGCTTCGAATTCCACGCTCGTGACAACATTCGGCAGTCTTCCGTAGGCATACGTATCAAATCTTGTCGGATCAAAAGGATCCAGACCGGCCGCCAGGATAACTCCTCCGACGTTGACTTTTTCTTCCTTCCGGCCCTCCTGCAGCACGATCTGGAAGTCTCCGGCTTTTCCGGAGATGTCCTGGACGGTCGTGTTCAGCAGAATCCGGATATTGGGGTCCTGTTCACATGAAGCAATGACCAGATCCACCTTGCAGCAGGAGCACAGGGGAAATAATCTGTGGAGATGTGGGATCATGCCGCCAAGACTGGCTGATCGTTCCACAAGATATGTGCCATATCCTGCAGCGGAGAGATCCAGGGCGGCTTGAATTCCTGCAACACCCCCTCCGATAACGAGCACAGGACCTCGAGGTTTTTGTTGAGCCATAGCCTTTATCTCCTCGGTAAATTTAGAATACCATTATGAAATTCACGGAACAAAAGCGCAAGTGCGAAAACACCCGAGCCGTGAGCGAAAAAACGAGGCAATTTTGCCCATTTGAGGCATCATTACCCATGTTTGTGAATTTTTTTTCATGCCACAGGCTGGGGCGCCTGTCAAGGGAAATATGCTTGCGTTGACCGACCGGCACAGTATCATCTCCCGCGGGCCTCGGATTTCGCAGTATTCGAACGGCGTTCCCTTCGCGCGCTCCCGCCCGATCACCAGGCTCCGTAAAAACAAATGAGAGTTGACGGAGGAGGGGAGTCTCCGGTATAAGCTTGAATAATTCACGCTGCTTTGATATTCTTTTTTCTGAATAGAAACCTGCTTGGGCAGAGGAAATGCCTATCTACGAATACAGATGTCAGAAGTGCCGGAACATTTTTCAACGCCTCATTCTGCATAAAGAAGAGGAGGCCGGCTTGTGCTGCCCGGACTGCGGCGGAAGGCACCTCCGGAGACTCATTTCAAGGGTCGCGTATCATGCCTCCGAAGCCGACCGCCTGGCGAAGTTTGACCCCAATCGACGTCGGGATGACAGTTTTTATAAAGACACCCGCAATATAGGGCTCCAGGCAAAGAAGCGCGCCCAGCAAATGGGAGCGGACCTGGGGAGAGGTTTCGAGGAAAAACTTGAGAAATTGAGAACCGACCCCGGAAGCGTTCTAAAGGATAGCGACTGAGATATGAAAATCCAAAATTTGACTTTGTCGAAGTAGTGAGTTGAAAGTTCACTGGTGCCGAAGGTCCACGTATGGGAGGGCACTACTCTTTATGATTAGGTGACTTATGAGCCGTGAAGGAGACTTAGTGCTGGTGTATTACCAGGACCAGCCGACTGTGTATGCGAGGATCGAGTACATTGAGCCGGATATCAAGAAAGACTGGTACCAGGTGACCTTGCAACTGCTGACCATACCTTCCCAGACGGTTACCTGGATACTCAGAGATTCCTATATCAATGGATCTCCCTTCACCATGGGAGGGAAACCTATGCATCTCGAGGAAGTGAAAAGGACTGCCCGGCAGGAGCTGGACGAAAAAGAGGGGTCGTCGAAAAAGAACCATGAGCGGGGAAAGATCATCCCTTTCAAAAAAACCTGAATGCAGTGAGGAAGTTTCATGTCAACACCTGCGATTTTTGCGATCCGTCTCGTTACCTCTGTGCTGGTGGCGCTGTTCATTTCCGTTTTTTTCTTCCAGCGACGGTCGGTAATCCTGGTGATCGGTCTGACCCTTGCTTTCCTCGGATTGGCATATGTCTTTGAATATGCGCGGAAACGGAACAAGATGGACGACAGGTGAAATTGCTCACCCACGAAAATGGCTCCCCATGGGTCAAAACAAAATCAGTGAGGATGTTTGAGATGACGAAAAAAGAATATGTATTTGCCTTTGAACAAGGTGATGGAGAGAACAAGAAACTGCTCGGAGGAAAGGGTGCAAATCTCTGCCAGATGACCCAGATCGGGCTGCCTGTACCTCCCGGTTTTGTTATCTCTACTGAAGCGTGCCTTGCTTACCTGAACCAGAAGAAAGAGGGGCTTGCCCCCGATCTGATGAACCAGATTCGTGAGGCAATGGCTCAGCTCGAGGAAAAGAACCGGAAAGGCTTTGGTGACGCCAACAACCCCTTGCTTGTTTCAGTCAGGTCGGGGGCGGCTATTTCCATGCCAGGAATGATGGACACCATTCTCAATCTGGGGCTCAATAATGAAACGGTCAAGGGCCTCATCAAACAAACAGGGAACGAACGTTTTGTGTATGACGCCTACCGTCGCCTGATTCAATTATTCGGGAGCGTTGGACTTGGCATAAACACAGATAGCTTTGACAGTATATTCGAAGACATAAAAAGAAAACACAAAGCGAAAGATGATGTCTCTCTTGACGCAGCCGCTCTCGCTGAAATATGTGATCTGTTCCTGGGCCTGGAGAAGAAGGAAACCGGCAGGCCGTTTCCTCAGGATCCGTACGTGCAATTGGAATTGGCAGTCGAAGCAGTGTTCAGGTCCTGGATGGGGAAACGGGCGCAGGACTATCGGAAGGAGTTTGATATTTCTCCCGATATGGCAAATGGGACCGCCGTAAATATCTGCACAATGGTTTTTGGAAATATGGGTGATGACAGCGCAACAGGGGTGGCTTTCACGCGGGATCCAGGCAGCGGGGAAAACCGGCTTTACGGCGAGTATTTGATCAACGCCCAGGGAGAGGATGTCGTAGCCGGCATTCGAACTCCCAGGCCCATCAGAGCCCTCCGGAGGCAGATGCCGGAGATTTACAAGGAATTGGAAAACCTGAGGCACACGCTGGAAGACTATTACCGCGAGGTCCAGGATTTTGAATTCACCATCGAAAAGGGGAAACTCTACTGCCTCCAGACCAGAAACGCAAAGATGAACGCCTCCGCTTTTATCAAAACCTCCATTGACATGGTAAACGAAGGTCTTGTCTCGGAACAAGAGGCGATTTTGCGGATCCAACCTGATATGCTTGCCCAGATGCTCCACCCCAGGCTCGATCCCAACGCGAAGGAGAAAATTCTGGCACAGGGCCTCCCTGCATCCCCTGGTGCGGCCTCGGGAAAAGTAGTCTTCGATGCGGACAGGGCAGAGACAAAAGCAAAGCTGGGAGAGAAGGTTATCCTGGTGAGGGAAGAAACGAAACCGGAAGATATCCACGGTTTTTTCGCAGCCCAGGGGATCCTTACGAGCAGGGGAGGGAAAACCTCCCATGCGGCCGTTGTGGCACGAAGCATGGGCAAACCGTGTGTATCCGGATGTGAGGCAATTGAGATCAATAACTTGACCAGAGAGGCAATTATTTCGGGGAAAAGTTTTCGGGAGGGAGACCTGGTCACCATTGATGGTTCAACCGGGAATATTTATGCGGGCGAGGTAGCTACCATAGAACCTGAATTTGTTGAAGATCTGCTCGTCCTTCTGGAGTGGGCCGATGACATCAGCGAACTGAAGGTGAAGGCAAATGCCGACACCCCGGAAGCTGCCGCAAAATCAAAAAAGTACGGTGCCGTAGGTATAGGATTATGCAGGACCGAGAGGATGTTCAACCAGCCCAAACGCCTGCCGATCGTACAGGAGATGATTCTCGCGGATACGGTGAAGGAGAGAAAGGCGGCCCTGGATCGACTTCTTCCTTTCCAGCGCGCCGATTTCAAAGAGATTTTCAAGATTATGGGCGGTATGCCCGTGACCATCAGACTGCTGGATCCTCCCATCCATGAATTCCTTCCTTCAGCGGAAGAACTGGTGGACGAGATAAACCACTTGAGAGAATTGCGAAAGACTGTGGAAGGGATGGCGGATTTGCCCCCGATCCTGAAGCTGCTTGATCCGGAACTTCATGACAAGTACACGACTCATCTGGAGATGATCACACGCGGCCTCGAAGAACTGAAGAGCAAGCATCTGGATGAGCCTTTGATTGAGGCCAGGGAAATAATGCTGAGAAAGGTTCGTGCCCTTTCCGAGATAAACCCCATGCTGGGACACAGGGGAGTGAGACTGGGAATCACTTATCCTGAGATATACACAATGCAGATTCAAGCTATCCTGGAGGCCGCCGCCGAGCATCTTAAGGAAGGCGGGCAGGTCAGGCCGGAAATAATGGTCCCGCAGGTGTGTACACTGGAGGAACTGAAGTGGGTGCACGGGTATGTCGCTCGTATCCACCGCGAGGTGGAGAAACGTTTCAACATCAAAGTCCCCTTCAAGTTCGGGACCATGATCGAAGTGGTACGGGCCTGCATGCGTGCGGGTCGTCTGGCTGAACTCGCGGAATTCTTTTCCTTCGGGACGAATGATTTGACCCAGGCAACCTTTTCTTTCTCACGGGAGGACGCGGAGAACAAATTCCTGCCGCTCTACAAAGACCATGGGATCCTTCAGCATAATCCCTTTGAAGTGCTTGATATTAAAGGAGTCGGCCGTCTGATGATGATCACCAATGAGTGGGCGCGCAAGACGAGACCCACTATTGAAATCGGGATTTGCGGAGAGCAGGGAGGGCACCCTGACGCCATCCGCTTCTGCCACCACATCCAGATGAGCTATGTTTCCTGCTCCCCGCTGCGGGTGCCCATTGCAAGGCTGGCCGCCGCTCATGCCAAACTGAAGGAGAAAGACTACAGCCTCGTCTGATTCCCTTCCCCCAGAAGCGGCATGCATCGGATACACGGCTCCCAGGCAAGCTCAGGGAGGGAGCCTTTTCCTCCGTTCCGAGACTCCGGGCTGGTCTTTTCTGCGACTTATCTCCGGAGGAGTTTTGCCCCCTCCGCATTCCACCCTTCGGGATGGCTGCGGCTTCCCCCCTGAGCATCACGGCATCCCAGATTCCGGAAAGGTGGACCCC
>Ga0315542_1001129_pt1 | contig 16861 bp, 9 predicted proteins | sample SalMarSW160120MG_FD_202541 | JGI IMG/M metagenome (GOLD analysis project Ga0315542, IMG submission 202541) | Salt marsh sediment microbial communities from the Plum Island Ecosystem LTER, Massachusetts, United States - Salt Marsh Sediment SW1601-20 ...
AGGTCGTCCGCACCGGCGGTCCGCAGTCCCTCGAGGTGGAGGGCGGCCGAGGTGATCGCGTTGGCCCCGTACACCTGGAAGACGACCTCTCCGGCCACGCCCGCGGCCGCGGGGTGCAGGTTCGGTCCTTGATAGTGATCCTCGCTGCGGTGGAACAGTCCGCTCTCGTCGTACATCACCAGGCGGTAGTCCGTGCTGCTCAGGTCGGGCCGGAAAACCCACAGCCCGTTGCCGCGCATGGCGCCGGTGGGCTCCATGGCGTCCGGATCCATGCCGTAGGTGGTGGGCCGGTAGTAGTCCGCGGTTTCGCCCAGGTGGGTCCAGTAGCGCGTGTAGCTCTCCCAGCGACGCAGGTTCAGGCGGTAGCGGTGCCCGTAACGGATGTGGGTGAAGTCCTCCTGGATGGTGAAGCCGCTGATGTAGGAATCGGCGCCGTTGCGCAGGGTGCGGACGTAGGGGATGGGACGGTCCGGCAGCACGCGATAACCCCAGGGGTAGGCCAGATCGCCGGCATGACTGGGATCGACCGGATTCGAGCTGCATTCCTGGGCCGCGTGGTAGAGGTAGTAGTGCCCGGGCTCGTCGCCCGCCGCCCCCAGGGCCTGGGAAAGGGCGCAGGAGTGAGCGGAGGCGATCTCCGGGACGGAGGCGACGCCGCCGTCGTGCCGCAAACAGTAGACATCCATCGAGGCGTCGAACAGGTGCCAGGAGGCGCCCGCATCCCAGGAGACCTCGCTGACGGTGTGGTCGGCCAGCTCCACGTAGCGGGCCCGCCAGTCGCCGCCGATGGCTTCGTAGAGGGACTGCTGCGCGCCGGCGATGAAGGCGCAGTAGGTGTTGGGGTAGCTGTTGAAGAGCAGGATCGGGTCGTAGATGCCCCGCCCCTCCTCGCGCGTGGTGGAGGTCTGCCGCCGGTGCCGCACTCCCCAGCGCCAGATCGCGATGGCCTGGTCCTGCGGATCGTCCCAGACCGGCAGCACCGTCTCCAGGAAGCTCTGGCGCGTCGTGTAGTCCGGGGTGCTGTCCGTGTAGAGCTGGATGTTGTACGCGCCGGCGCCGGCGTCCGTTGCCGCCAGCAGGGGAAGGGTCAGCAGGCCGGCCAGGACCAGTCCGATCGTCGGATGTCTTCTCCAGGGCATGGTCCACCTCGTTGCGCAGGGTGACAGCGGCCATGATAAGCGATGGGGAGGAGAAATAGAAGGATCGGGCGCGCGCCGGGCCCGCCGAGCTGGCCGTCTCAGCGGCGCACCCGCCCGTCGTCCTGCACGTCCCGCTCCGCCGCCTGCAGGCGGCGGAACATGCCCCGCATGTCGCGGATCCCGCCCACGCAGAACCAGACGATCACGCCCAGGGCCAAGACGGCCTGGATCTCCACGTAGAACCGCCAGAAACGCATCCAGAGGGCGTCCGCCACCGTGTGCGAGAGGTTGTAGACCGTCCCCAGGACGAAGACCAGCGTCCAGAGGCCGGTCCAGATGTAGGTGGCGACGTAGATGAGGCGATCGCCCCGCGAGAACTCGCTGCCCATACCCAGGATGCGCCAGCCGCGGGCCGGCGGGGCCCCCGTCCGCTCGTGGTCCTCGGCCACGCGGTAGGCCCCCCGGCGCAGCAGACGGTCCAGGTCGAAGGCCCGCCGCCGGCCCAGCAGGGAGATCAGCACGTAGGCCGTGACGGAGGCGCCCATGGCGATGGCGAAGAAAACCTGGCCGTTGATGAAGAAGTTGGGCTCGAGCTGCCGGACGACGATGCCGCCCACCGCGACCGCGGCGCCGGTGATCATGGCGGCCCAGGCCGCCGCAGCCGTGCCCCACTTCCAGTAGAGACCGCCGATGATCACCGCTCCCGAGCCGCCGAGAAAGATGGCCCCGGTGATGGCGAAGAAGAGCAGGATGTACTCGCTCTGCCGGAAGAGCAGGCTGAAGCAGAAGATGAAGACGGCCACCCCGCCGATCGCCAGGCGCAGGGCCCGCAGGTGCTGCCGCGGCGCGAGGGGCCGCTTGCGGAAGGGCATGAGCACGTCCTGCACGAAAATGCTGCCCCAGGAGTGGAGATAGCTCTCGTGGGTGCTGAGGAAGGCCGCCAGCATCACGGCGGCGAAGGCGCCCATCAGGCCCACCGGCAGCAGCTGCACGAGCACCAGGGGGATGCGCAGCTGGCTGCGGATCGCCTCCCCTTCCACGCCGGCCAGGCCCTGGTCCACTAGCGCCGCCAGATGGGCGAAGTCCGGGTGATGCATGACCGTGTAGGCCACGATGGGCACGAACATCAGGAAGAGAGCCTGCGACATGCCGCGCCACATGCTCAGGGCACCGCTCATCTTGGCCTCGTGGGCGGTCCGGGCCGAGCTGTTGTAGCCCTGCGTGCCCTGCCAGGACATGGTGCCGTAGATATTCCCGAACACCCCGATCAGGAAGTACCAGAAGTTGAAGTCCTTCACGTGGCTGGTCTTGAAGGGATTGATGAGCGAGGCGTCGGCCGGCGCCGTGCCGAGAGCGGCGAAGATCTGATCCCAGCCGACCAGGGCCAGCAGGAACAGCGTGATCAGCAGGAAGGCGGTCCCCACGAACAGCCCCTGCAGGAAGTTCGTGACGATCACCACGACCTGGCCGCCGGCGAAGACGAAGCAGAGGGCCAGGCCCAGCAGCACGGCCATGACGAGCGGGAAGGTCGGCAGGTCGAGCCCCAGCAGGGAGACGCTGGACGGCAGGCCGCAGAAGTGGATGAAGAAGCGGGTTCCGACCGCGGGGAAGATCCCGAAGTTGATCAGGCCGGAGAGAAAGGCCAGCAGCCCCGCGAAGACCCGGAACGGGCGGCTGTAGCGCCGCTCGAAGAACTCGGCCAGCGTCAGGCAGCGCGTCTCGCGGAAGCGGTAGATCACCCAGCCCGAGACCGCGATCAGCATCATCACCAGGTTCATGGTGAAGCCCCACCAGGACATGCTGAAGCCGGCGACGTAGTTCATCTCGAGGAAGGCGATGATGGAGATGGCGCCCAGGCCGGCCGCCCACTGGGAGAGGCTGAGGATGTACCGTCCGGCGCTGCGCCCGGCGGACAGGAAGTCGGCCACGCTGCGCATGTAGCCGCGGCTCAGCAGGACGCCGGTCGTCATCACGGCCAGGATCGCCAGAACGATGGCCCAGTCGACGGCGGTCAGGTTCAAGCCGTGTCACCTCGCGTTGCGGATCTCAGGGCCGGGTCGTCCAGAACCTGCCTGCGTGATCGACGTGAGCGGTGAAGCCGGGTCCCGGCAAGGTGGCTTCCCAGAAGCTGGGGGTGGTCTGCAGCCGGAAGCCGGGCCCGAGATCCAGCCCGCCCAGATCCAGGTCCTTCGCCTCGCGGGCGAACGTGCCGTGGGCCGCGGCTTGCTGCTTCTGGCGGTAGTAGACCTGCATGAGCTGGCTGCGGGCCGCCAGCTCGGCCGGCGCAGGCCAGGCGGGCGCCGGCCCGGCGCCGGCGGCGGTGGCAGGCGAGAACCAGACGAGCCCCCACATCTCCGGGTAGTGCATGGCGACCAGGCCCTGGGGCGACCAGACCCAGTTGTCCTCCGGCAGAGGCTCGCCGGTTTCGCGGTTCCGGAGCTTGACGTAGCCCCCGTCCCGCTCCTCCAGGCGCCATTCCACGCGCGAGAAGTTCAGGTGCCAGAGCCGGTGGTCGCCGCCGGGCGGAACCGCCCCTCGCGCGCAGGCGGCCAGGGCGGCCCAGGGGATGGCGATCTCCAGGCTCCAGCCGCTGTCGGTGTCCCAGGGCTGGTTCAGCGTGCCCTCGAGAGCGACGGCGCTGCGCAGCCCGGCGATGTCCCAGCCGTGCAGAGCCGGGCCGCCGTCCCGGTAGGGCCGGACTAGAAACAGGTCCCAGACGGTGTTCAGCGCGTTGATCTCCAGCTCGGCGTACTGGTGGTGGTCGCCGTCCGGGTCGAGGAAGATCTCGAAGTCGTGGTCGTGGTAAACGACGGCGTCGCGTAGCGTGAGGGTGGCCCAGAGGTCGGGTTCCTCGAGGAGGGCGGCGACGTAGAGATGGTCCTCGTCCCAGAGCAGCTTGACCCGCGTGCGGAGGCGTGGGCTGCGCGCGGCGTCGCCCGTGATGTCCACGAAGTCCTCGGTCCAGGGAGCGGCCTCCCAGCCGGGATCGTCCAGGCGGCCGTCCAGGCGCGGGGCATCCTCGGTGCGATAGCAGACGTACCGGCGGGGATGCCAGGGAATGCCCGGCCGGGGAAAGTCCGCAGCGCTGCGGGCCGGCTGCGCGCCGACCGGCCCTGCCGCCACGAGAGCCGGACCGAGCAGGAGCGCGACGGCCCTGCGGATCACCTGGAGTCTGCCAGCCACCGGATTCGCCTCGTGCGGGAGCAGCTATCGATTCCAGTCGCCCCCCTGTGCAGGAGGGCGGGATTCTGGTATAGTAACCTCATCCATTAACTCGACATAGATCGAAATCGACATCGTGGAGAACTGCTGCCCGGCCCGCAACCCGGGAGCGCAGTGTGATCGGCAAGACCGTATCGCATTTTCGCATCGTCTCCGAGCTCGGCCGGGGGGCCATGGGCGTGGTCTACCGGGCCGAGGACCCGCAGCTCGATGTCTGCCGCGCCCTCAAGTTCCTGCCGGAACATACCCTGCATGACCGGAAGGTCCGCCTGCGCTTCCTGCGCGAGGCCCGGGCGGCCGCCGCGCTGAGCCACCCTGCCATCTGCCGGGTCTTCGAGATCCACGAGTCCGAGGACTGCACGTTCATCGCCATGGAGTGCCTGGAGGGGCCGAGCCTGAAGGAGCGCATCGCCGCGGGGCCGTTGACCCTGGCCGAGGCGCTGCTGATCGCCATCCAGGTGGCCGAGGGGCTCGAGGCGGCGCACGCCCGGGGCATCGTGCACCGCGACATCAAGCCGGCGAACATCGTGCTCACGGATCGGCAGGCCAAGATCACCGACTTCGGCCTCGCCCTGCTGCCCGAGGTCACGCGGGTGACCGAGACGAACCGGGCCGTGGGCACCCTGGCCTACATGTCTCCCGAGCAGCTGGGCGGCCGCGAGGTGGACCACCGTACCGATCTGTGGGCGCTGGGCGTGGTGCTCTACGAGCTGGTCACGGGCCGGCTGCCGTTCCCCGGCGACGATCCCCGGCACGTGGCCATCGCCGCCTCGACCCGCGATCCCGAGCGTGCCAGCTCCCTGAGGCCGGACCTTCCGCAGGAGCTGGACTGGATCCTCGGGCGCGCCCTGGCCCGCGACCCCGCGAAGCGCTACGCCTCCGCGGCCGAGATGCTAGACGACCTGCGGGCCCTCCGCCAGCAGTTCACCTCCAGCACGGCGGGGCAGCGGACCGTGCGCCCACCGCACCGCCTTGTCGTCCAGCGGCTGATGCTCTCGACGGCCCTGGCCCTGGCCATCGGGCTCGCAGCCTGGTCCATCTTCCGCTCCCACGCTCGGAACGATCTGCCGCAGATGGGACAGCCCGTGCAGATCACCAGCGCCGAGGCCTGGGAGGGGGAGCCCGCCATCTCGCCCGACGGGAAGCAGGTGGCCTATGCCTCGGACGAGAGCGGGAATCTCGAGATCTACGTGGTCGACGCCCAGGGCGGCCAGCCCCTGCGGCTGACGGACCGGCCGGCCACGGATAAGGAGCCGGTCTGGTTTCCGGACGGCCGGAGCCTGGCCTTCTCTTCCGACGAGGGCGGACGTTTCGGCATCTGGAAGATCGGCCAGCTGGGCGGCGACCCCATCCTGCTGGTCAAGGATGCGGAACAGGCGGTCATCTCCCCGGATGGTCTCAGGATCGCCTTCTGCCGGACCCCGCCGGGCGGCCTGGCCCGCATCGCCGTGGCGCCGCTCCTGGATCCGGAACAGGTGCGCTGGCTGACCGGCGGTGATGCCGGTCTCTGGTCCCATCGCTACCCGGCCTGGTCTCCCGACGGCCAGCAGCTCTGCTACGCCACCCAGTACGATATCCACGTCATTTCCCGTGAAGGAGAGAACCTGCGCCAGCTGACGGTCGGTGGCATCTACGATTCGCATCCGGCGTGGTCGGCCGACGGGCGGTACATCTATTTCTCCAGCTTGCGCGAGGAGACGCTGGCCCTCTGGCGGGTTGGCGTCGACGGAGGCAAGCCCCAGCGCCTGACCCCGGGCAGCGGGCCCGAATGTCACCCCAGCATCTGCCGCGATGGTTCGCGACTGGCCTATTCCACGCAGATCGAGAACGAGAATCTGGTCCTGGTGAACCTGGAAGACGGCAGCGAGACCCGCATCCCTGGGCTGCATGACGACACCATGCCGTCGCTGGCCCGCGACGGCAGCTGGATGGTCTTCGTTTCGACCCGGTGGGGAGGCAAGCGGCAGCTGTGGGCCCAGGACCTGGCGGAGGGGAAGCCCGTGGGGCCGGCGCGGTGTCTCACCGAGCAACCGGTGGGCATCTCCCATCCCGCCCTCTCGCCGGATGGGCGCTGGGTCGCCTTCTATGAGAAGCTGGAGGACCAGCGGCACATCTACATCTTGCCCGTCGCCGGAGGTGTCCCGGTGCGCTTCACGGAGGATTCAGCCGACGAAATCCATCCGGCCTGGTCGCCCCGCGGCGACCGGCTGGCCTTCGTCTCGGACAGGGAGGGGGCTCCCGCCATCTACATCGCCCCGTTCGCGGAGGGCCGGCGCGCGGGACCGACGCGCCGTCTCACCGACGCCAAGATCGGCGCCTTTGCCCCTTCCTGGTCGCCCGACGGGACGCGCATCGCCTTCATGGCACTCCGGGATGAACGCTCCGAGGTCTGGGTCACGCTGGTCGACGGTTCTGCGGAACCTACTTGCCTGACTCTTGGGGCCGATGCCTTCCGCGTACGCTGGGGCGGGACGAACGAAGAGCTCTGGGTGAGCGGTCGCTGGGGCGAATGCTTCCATCGGCTGCGCCGCCTGTCTCTCGGGGATGGGAGGGTGAGCGATCCCACCCCGCCGCTGCGTTTCGGCGACATGACCCAGTTCGCGTTTTTCGACCTGAGCGCCGACGGGCGGCTGGCTGTTCTCGCACGCATCCGATCCGCGGGAAACATCTGGGTGGTGGAGGCAAGGAAAGGTACGTTCTGAAGCCCGAAGGAGGCATGAACATGGCGGACATGACGCTTGCAGAAATCTCCAGCGCGATGCAGAAGAACATCCTGTGCTTGGAAGGGCTCAACCTGACGATGAGCGATCACAAGGGAGCAACCCAGGATCTTTACAAGGCCACGCTGCCCGTGCCCTCGGACGAGCTCCCGGCCACGAAGTACTGCAGCAAGGCGACCGCTCCCGAGAGCTACACGTTCCACTGGGCCTTCGAGGCCACGCTGCACAACCTGTCGGAGTGCCGAAAGCAGATCGCGGAGATCGCAACTGTCCTGGGGACTCTCGTGACGAAGGGCGGCACGGAATCGCTGCAGGTTGACGAGGGCAAGATGTGAGCCGCCCGATCGGAAGGACGAAGCGCTGGGATGGAGACCACTGACGGACTGCGCAGCCTGTCGCTGATGTTGACGGCGCGCTGCAACCTCACATGCGCCTACTGCTACCAGAACGCCCGCAATGGCCTGAGCATGTCCTGGTCCGTGGCCCGCGCGGCTCTCGACCACCTGCTCGCGTCCCCGCAGCCGATCGTCGAGGTGTCGTTCACGGGTGGCGAGCCGCTCCTGGAATGGTCCCTGCTGCGCCGTGCCGTGGCCTACGCCATCCGGCGGCGGCCCCTGTCCTCGATCCGCTTCCACGTGGCCACCAACGGGCTCGGCCTGATGCCGGCGATCGTGGATTTCCTGGCCGGGCATCGCTTCGACCTGCAGATCAGCCACGACGGGATCGCCGAGGTCCAGGCGCTGCGCAGCCCGGACAGCGGCGCGGTGCTCGACCGTCACCTGGCCGCCGCCAGGCGGCGACATCCCGCCTGGTTTCATCAGCACGTGAGCCTTTCCGCCACCGTCGTTCCGGCGACCATTCCGCAGCTGGCCGCCTCCTGCGCGCACCTGCTGGCGACCGGAGTGCAGCGGTTCGCGCTGGCGCCCGCGAGCACTCCCGTCCCGGGCTGGCATCCCGCGCTCGTGCCGGAGCTGACGCGGCAGTTCGACCGGATCCGGCAGCTCTGCCTCGCTCATCTCGAGCGAACCGAGGAGATACCGCTCCTGCTCTTTCGCGACCGTGAGGCGGGCGCGGACAGCGGGCCGGACGACGGGGCGCTCTGCGGGGCCCTGCGGCGGGATGGCTTCACCATCGACGTGGACGGCCGGGCCTACGGCTGTGGAGCCCTGACCCGCTCCGTGCGCACGGTCCAGGATCCGCGTCTTCGGGCCTGCCAGGACGAACTGAGCCCGGGGAACGTGTGCGATCCGGACTTCCTGGAGCGATGCTGGCGCTATCCAGACCTGCAGCAAGCTGATGCCCTCTTCCAGCACCGCGAGCGCAAGTTCTCCACGTACCGGCGCTGCCGGGATTGTCCTCACGTGGCGAGCTGCCACGTCTGTCCCCTGGCCATCGGCTGCCGGGAGGGAGATCCGGATCCCGACCGCGTGCCCGACTTCATCTGCGCGTTCCGTTTCGCGGCCCTGTCGGCCCGTGCTGGATTCCTCGCGGCGGCGGGGATCCGACGGGCCGACCAGGATTCACCTCTCTTCGACGAACGGCTGCGCCCCTGGCGGGAACTGGGTCGCGCCCTTCGCCGGGACGGCGCGAGCGAGCCGGGCGGGCGAATAGACAGCCGTGCGAGAGGGTAGTCGAGGGCGAGGCCCCGGAGCGATCAACCGGCCGGAAGAGAACGGGGCTGGCAGCAGGGGGCCGAATCAGGGGAGGTCGTCATGTTCTGGGTGCCCGTGGCAATCTTCGTGGTCCTGGTGTTCCTGGTCGGGATCCGCATCGTCCGGCCCACGCACCGGGGTCTGGTCGAGAGGCTGGGCCGCTACAATCGCTTTGCCAACCCGGGCTTCACCTGGGTGATTCCCGTCATCGAGCGCATGGTCCAGGTCAACGTCACCGAGCAGATGGTGGATGCGCAGCCGCAGGAGATCATCACCAACGACAACCTGAACGCCAGCGTCGATGCCCAGGTGTACTTCAAGGTGAAGTCGGACGAGGAGAGCGTGAAGAGCTCGCAGTACAACGTGTACAATTACGAGCTGCAGATCGTCAACCTCGCCCGCACGACCCTGCGCAACATCATCGGCACGCTCACGCTCAAGTCCGCCAACAGCGAGCGTGATCGCATCAACCAGGAGCTGCTGCTGACCCTCAGCAAGGAGACCAAGAACTGGGGGATGGAGATCGTCCGCACCGAGCTGAAGGAGATCGATCCGCCCAAGGACGTGCAGGAGACCATGAACAAGGTGGTCAAGGCCGAGAACGAGAAGATCGCGGCGCTCGACTTCGCCAACGCGCGCGAACGCGAGGCGGATGGCATGAAGCGGGCCGAGATCAAGAAGGCCGAGGGCGTCAGGCAGGCCCGGATCCTCGAGGCGGAGGGGCAGGCCGAGGCGATCCGGCTGGTCAACGAGGCGGCCGACAAGTACTTCGTCGGCAACGCGCAGCTGCTGCGCCAGCTGGAGACGGTCGAGCGGGCCCTGCGGGACAATGCCAAGATCGTCCTGCCCGGCGATGCGGAGCTGGTCAATGTCATCGGCGAGCTGGCCGGCGTGCTGCCGCTGCGGCGCGGCGACGGGGGCGGGGGTGGCGGGCAGGGCGAGGGACGCGCCGGGGCCGGCGGCCCGCGCTACGCCGGCGGCCCGCGCACCTGAGGGAACGGGTGCTGGGCCGCGCGGCGCCCCTTGGCCGCAAACTTTTATCGGCCGGACGCTTACGCGGCGTCCGGCCGGTTCCGCGGTGGCGCAACATTCCCACCATGGCGACGTAAAACATGAGTATATTAGTCCTGCAATGTGCCGGCGCGGGGCCGGTCGGCACGGCGCCCCGACCAGGGTCCTGGAATCGTGCCGAGGAGCGGATGAGCCGATGAACATACGCGGAACGACCTCTACACAACCAGAAAGCCAGGCGATGAACCAGGACAGGGACGGACATTCCACAGAGCAGGCGGGGACGGTGGCCGCGGACTCCAAGCTGCGCCTGCTGGCCGAGGCGGCCAGCGACCTGAATTCCAGTCTCGAGCTGGAGCAGGTCTTCCAGAGCATCGCCCGGCGGGTCTACCGGATGGTGGAGTCGCATCTCTTCTGCATCATGCTCTGGAACAAGGACGCGAAGGTCCTCGAGCACAGCTACAGTCTCAAAGCCGGCGAGCCCGTCCAACAGGACGGGGGTTTTCCCCTGGGGCATGGCATCTCGGGAACCGCCGCTCTCCTGCGGCAGCCGGTACGGGTGGGCGACGTGAGCCGCGATTCCCGCTACGTTCGCTTCCGCCACGCGGAGGTGGATATCCGCTCCGAGCTGGCCGTGCCTCTGCTCTTCCAGAACCGGCTCGTGGGCGTGCTGGACCTCGAGAGCACGGAGCTGGACCGGTTCACCGAGGAGCACGAGCAGTTGCTCGTGGCTCTCGCTTCCCAGATCGCCACGGCGCTGGTCAACGCCCGTCTCTACCGCGAGCTGCAGCGGAAGGAGCAGAGGCTGGCGCGCGACTTGGACACCGCGCGCAAGATCCAGCGGGGGCTCCTGCCGGAGTCGGCTCCGCGCCTGCCGGGACTGGATCTCGGCATGGCCTTCGCACCCGCGCGTGTGCTGGCCGGGGACTTCTACGACTTCCTGCCCTACGTGGACGGCCGCCTGGCCCTGGCGGTGGGCGATGTGGCCGGCAAGGCCACCCCGGCCGCCCTGTACGGCTCCCTGGCCGTGGGCATCATGCGCGGACACGTGGTCGAGCACTCCTTCGAACCGGCTCAGATGCTGAACCACCTGAACGAGCACCTCTGCCGCGTCCATGCGGAGAATCGCTTCCTGGCCATGGTCTTCGGGCTCCTCGATCCCCGCGATCGCAGCCTGACCCTGGCCAGCGCCGGTTTCCCCTTCCCGCGTCTCGTTCGCGCTGGCCGCCTCGAAACGGTGCCGGTGGCCGGCCTGCCGCTGGGGCTCTTCGCGGAGGCGAGATACGAGGACCTGCGGCTCCAGCTGCAGCCTGGCGACGTTGTGGTGCTCTGCTCCGACGGGCTCGAGGATTGCCTTTACGCGCAGGGGGATACGGTTTCGGTCGGCAAGCTCGATTTCTGGGTGCGCGAGCTGTCCCAGCGCTCGGCCCAGGAGATCGCCGACGAACTGATCATGATCAGCGAGCCGGTCGCGGCAGGCCGCCAGGAGGCGACCGACGATCGAACACTGATTGTCATCAAAGTCACCTGAAACGCCGCGCTGGCGGAATCCTCCATGCTTTCGTGACCGATATGCTCTATAATCCAAAGGCTGTGGCCCGCGGCCGTGGACGAGTACGTGTGAGCCCAAGGAGAGGGGACAACATGAGACGACGGTTCACGTTCACCTTTGCATTGCTGCTCCTGGCCTTGCCGGCCCTCGCGGCGGAGGACATCATCCTGTCCCCGGCCCCGGATCCGGTCACCCTGACCGTCCAGTCCTCCGGGCTGGAACAGACGGTGGTGCGGTTGGAACTGAACCGGCTGCACGTCGCGCGGCTCGAGATCGAGGGTCGCGACTACGTCCGCGTGGATCTGGGTCGCCCGGCGCGTCATCAGGTCCGCGGCCTCCCCGATCTGCCCACGGTGCGGGAATCGCTGCGGATCCCCGACGATGCCGGCATGCAGGTGCGGATCCTGGATGTGCAGTGGCGCGAGTACGCGGGCTACGATGCGGCACCCTCCAAGGGCACTTTGACCCGTGACATCGATCCGGCCAGCGTGCCGTACGTCTTCGGCTCCTGCTATGCGGAAGACAGCTGGTTCCCCACGACCACCGCGGCCCTGCACGAGCCCTACATCTTCCGCGACACGCGCGGCGTGGTGCTGGAGCTGAACCCCGTGCAGTACAATCCCGCTCGGCACCTGCTGCGCGTGGCCGTCGCGCTGACGGTCGAGGTGTCGGCAGCCGGTCCGGGCAAGATCAACGTGCTCACGCGCCGGCCAGCGGCGCGCGTGGCCGAGTTCGAGGAGCTGTACGCGCGGCACTACCTGAACCACGTGGCCATGGCCGAGAAGTACCCATCGGTGCCCGAGGCGGGTTCGCTGCTGGTGGTCACCTACGACGCCTTCCAGGCCCAGGTCCAGCCCCTCGTCGACTGGAAGAACCAGATGGGCATGGCCACGACCCTCGTGGACATGTCCACGGTCGGGGCCACGGCGACGGACCTGAAGAACTACATCCAGAACCTCTACGACACGACGGACCTGGCCTTCGTGCTGCTGGTGGGCGACGCGGCCCAGGTGCCCCCGCTGACCTACAGCGGATCCGCCGCCGATCCCCTCTACGCGCTCGTCGCCGGCACGGACAGCTATCCGGACATCTTGATCGGTCGCTTCTCGGCCCAGAACGCCACGCAAGCGGCCACCCAGGTGGACCGCAGCATCGCCTACGAGCGCGATCCCCAGGCCGGCGCCGACTGGTACCACAAGGCCTGCGGCATCGGCTCGAATGAGGGCAGTCCCACGGACTGGGAGCGGATGGACTACATACGCGACGTGCTGCTCGGCTTCACCTTCACCGAGGTGGATCAGATCTACGATCCCGGGGCGACGTCCGCTCAGGTCACCGCCGCCCTCGACGAGGGCCGCAGCCTGGTCAACTACCTGGGCCACGGCAACGTCACCACCTGGGGCACCGCGAGCTACGACATCGCCGACGTGAACTCCCTCACCAACGTGGACATGCTGCCCTGGGTCATCAGCACCGCCTGCAACACGGGCGAGTTCGACGACTACACCTGCTTCGCCGAGGCCTGGATGCGGGCGACCCAGGACGGCCAGGCCACCGGGGCCATCGGCATTTACGCCTCGACCATCAGCATGAGCTGGGATCCCCCCGTCTCGGCCCAGTTCGAGATCGCGGAGCTGCTCGCGGCCGACGCCAAGCGCACCCTCGGCGCGCTCTGTTTCAACGGCGCCTGCCAGATGATCGACGACTGGGGTTCCACGGGCGTCAACGAGTTCAGGTACTGGACCGTCTTCGGTGATCCCAGCCTGCGCGTCCGCACCGATACGCCGGCACCGCTGGCGGTCAGCCACGACGGCGTGGTGGTGCCCGCGCTGCCTGCCTTCCTCGTGACCACCGAGCCGGGCGCCCTGGCCGCGCTGAGCGACGGCGGGGTCCTCATCGGCTCGGCGTTCGCTGACGCCACGGGAGAGGCGGCCATCCCGCTGAACGGCCCGTTGCCCCAGACCGGTACGGTGCTCCTGACCGTCACCGGCTTCAACAGGCTGACCCACCTGGAGGACGTGCCGGTTGGCGACCTGCTGCAGCCCACCTGCGAGACCTCGCCGGCGGCCTTCTACAAGACCCTGGTCCCGGACCAGACGGTCAGCGACTGGCTGCACATCAGCAACAACGGCGAGGAGGGCTCGACCCTCTACTACTCCCTGGAGTTGCGGGATCCCGAGTTTCCGACCAAGGCTCCCGCCGCCGGCCGCGACATGACCGGCTCCTGGGCGGCGGCCGACACCACCGCCTACCTGCCCGGCGCCACCATGGACGTCGTCTTCAGCTTCCACTGCGGCAGCACCGACAACGAGTGGCTCCAGCGAGTGGAGCTGGACTTCCCGCCCGGGGTGGTCCTGAACAGCGCCACCGACATCTTCGAGAGCGGCTCGTCCAGGATCCCCTACAGCGGCGCCACCGGGAACGGGGTGACGGCCGTCTGGTACGGCGGCGGCTACTACGACGTGATCTATGGCGGGGATACGGGCACGGCGACGGTCAACCTCACCTTCGACGACTTGACCGGCGACGTGACGATCCCGTTCCTGCTGCAGGGTGACAACTGGGGCGGGGCCCCCCACCAGATCACCGGCACCATCGTCTTCACGATGCTGGGCCCGAGCGTCAGCCTGCAATCGCCCAACGGCGGCGAGCAGTGGGGCGTCGGCGAGATGCGGGCCATCGACTTCGCGGCCGTCGGCGGCCCGCGGGACGTGCGCATCGAGCTGGACCGCGGCCTGGGCAGCGGCTGGGAACTGCTGGTCGACAGGATCCCCGCCGGCCAGCGAAGCTGGATCTGGAAGGTGACCAAGCCGATCAGCGCGCACTGCCGCATGAAGATCAGCGACCAGCTCGATCCGGCCGTGGCCGACACCAGCGACGGCGAGTTCACCGTCTACCGTCCCCTCACCTGGATCACGCTGGGAGCCGACCGCGGTAGCGTGCTGCAGGGGGAGACGGACGACATCGAGGTGATCTTCAGCTCGACCCACCTGCCGCCGGACGGGACCCGCTACGCGGCGGAGATCGTGGTCGAGAGCACCGCGGGCGATCCCGTGGTGATCCCCGCCGCCATGATCGTCGATCTGGGTCTGTCCGGAGCCGGCGAGCTGCCGGAGATCGTGCGCCTGGACGACAACCACCCCAACCCGTTCAACCCGCGCACCACGATCAACTTCCACCTGCCCCGGGCAGGGCGGGCGGTCCTGGCCGTCTACGGGGTGGACGGCCGGCGTCTGCGCACGCTGCTGGACGAGTCCCTGCCCGCCGGCGATCACCTGGTGCTGTGGGACGGCCGTGACGACGCGGGCCACGCCCTGGCCTCCGGCGTCTACTTCTACCGGCTCGAGGCCGACGGCCGGGCACTCAGCAAGAAGATGCTGCTGCTCAAGTAGGCCACGTCTCTTCAGGATTCCCGCTTCTTCCGGTCGCCGGGCCCCCTCCGGTTCGGCGACCGGTCCTTTTATCGCAGACCTCCCTTTCCCAACCGGGAATCTTGACATCAAGCTACTGGATGCGATTATCGCCTGAGCCCTGCCCATGGGAACGGAACTTCCGGCGCCTCGCGCTCAATGAAGGATCGTGCACTTGAAAATACTCTCGCTTCTCCAGCGGATGGGTAGCTGCTTCACTTTCAAAGTCCTGATCGCTTTCCTCGCTTCGCGCGTCATCGTGCTGGCCGGTTTCTATTTCTACGTTTCGCCGGTGTCCTTTGGCGTTCCCGGACTACTGCCCCGGGCCCCAGGCGAAGGGGAATTCGCCTGGAATACCTGGCGCTGGCTCTCCGGCGACGCCGAGCTGGCATTGCCGCTGCCGACCAAGGGTCCGACGGACACCCTCGTGCTGCGCGGCTACCCGGTCAAGGATGGGCTGGACGTTGCGGTGGGCGTGGACGGCGTGCCGGCAGGCGAGCTGACAATGAAATCCGGGACCCATGCCTACAAGATCGCCCTTCCCGACAGCATCGTCGAACGCTGCCGAAAACAGGGCCGGCGACTGCCGCTGACCCTGCGATCCCAGGACATTACGCCGTTCGAACTGACCGGAGGGCAGTCTCGCGACTGGCGTGCCTTGGCCATATGCATCGAAGAGCTGCGATACGGTGCGGGAATCGTCGAACAAGTTGACTTGGATGACAATCAATTGGCCATCCGGGGCGCATACGATTTAGAAGCGCATCGCCAGAGCTTGTCCTTTGCGACGTTCATTCGCACAATCGCCGTGCGGTGGGATTCGGGTTGGTACCTCGACATAGCGAAGAACGGCTATCGCTACGACATCGCACGTTTGGGGCAGCATCAGAACACGGCCTTCTATCCTCTCTTTTCCCTATTGTGCCGCTGGGTGGCGCGCCTGACGGCAATGCCCGTCGATGTGGTGGGCCTGCTGCTCGCCAACATCTTCGCTCTCGCCGGAATCGTGGCCTTCGCTCTTCTTCTGCAACGCCAGTTCTCCAGTGAGATCGCGCTGGGTGGCGTTCTGCTGTTGAGCTTCTACCCGCAGTCGCTCTTCCTGACCATTCCCTACACCGAGTCTCTGCTCCTGCTGCTGATGTCCGTCGTCCTGATACTCCTTCAGCGCGGACGCTTGCTGGCCGCCGCCGCCGTGTGCGGTGTGAGCACGGCTTGCCGGGGGACCGCCGTAGCCCTCGTCCCGGCCATCCTTTGGTGCTACTTCGAGAAGTGGCCCGTGCGGGACTGGCTCAAACCGCGCCGTCTCTTCGCGGGTGGAGGCCTCGCCCTGGTTTCTCTGACCGGATTGCTCGCGTATGTCGCCTTCCTGGCGTGGCGATTCCACGAGCCGCTGGCTCTCGCGAAGGCGCAGACGGGTTGGCTTGGTCATGCCGCTCACACGTCGCTGCAGATGGTGACGTTTTCATGGGTCTGGCAGAAGGTCGCGTGGAGCGCTGTCCATCAGCCGCTGGCTTTGCTGGTGGATCCACGGCTATGGGAGTACTGGGGATTGCTGGCCGCCTTCGCGGTCCTCGTCATCAGCTGTCGGCGTCTCCCCGCGCACTGGACGCTGGCCGGTGTCGTCATGCTCCTGATCCCCTATATCTTCTTCGGACGTATGGAGGTCGGACTAATCTCCACCGCTCGCTACATTGGGGGAAACCTGCCGGTTTTTGCAGGTTTGGCGGCAGTGCTTGCTGGGAAGGCGAGTCGCCTGGGCCTAGCCGTGGTCGTCGGGGTCTTCGGCGCCTTCCTGCTGGAGAACTCCATCCTCCTTGCCATCGGCAGGTACTTCGTGGGCTGAGCGCGCCGGCGCCCGGCCGGCTGCATCTGATGGCGTCGGAGGATCCTCGGCGCTCTCGATCGAAAGCTGTCGCACCGGGAGGCAGCGCCAGAGATCGTCATCTGCATTCCCGTGGAACTGACGTGCGAACTCGAATACGACTCGCCTGCTCGCGGCCGCGGATGACGGCGGCAGCGAGAATATCTTGCGCTCCCACGCCCATGGCCTGCCCGTCACGCTGAACTCGCCCACGAGCTTTCCATCGCAGAGAACCTGGACGCTCTGCGGCGTTTCCATCCCCTCGAAGGCGGCGTACTCGATCCCGAGCTTCCG
>Ga0315542_1001131_pt1 | contig 16819 bp, 15 predicted proteins | sample SalMarSW160120MG_FD_202541 | JGI IMG/M metagenome (GOLD analysis project Ga0315542, IMG submission 202541) | Salt marsh sediment microbial communities from the Plum Island Ecosystem LTER, Massachusetts, United States - Salt Marsh Sediment SW1601-20 ...
TAAAATGATTCAAATTGCTTTCTTATAAGTTTCAAAAGATGATTGCTACTGATTAAATCCTTTTTTACCATTAAAATATATACTAAAGATGAGGGATTTAATCCATACTCAAACTTAATAAGATTCTGATCTTGTTGAATTTTATTTATTTTTTCTGCTTTTGTGTCTGTAATTAGAGAAATAATCTTTTCAATGCCAGAAATCCCTTTAGAAAAAATTTTATCTGGTACTTCAGACGAATTTTGGATCAAATCTAAAAAGTAAAGGGTCCTAAAATTATGACCATCAATAATAAAAAGTTTAAGTAAATTATCTCTCCATTCAAATTCATAAAAAGGAGGAAAGTCGTAAACTGAGAAGTATATGGTTACAAAACCAATAAATAGATCAATAATGCCAATAAAATACAATATTTGATTAATACTTGGAGAGAATATCTGTAAACCAACTAATATAGCAAAGATTAAAGCAACAAAACTAATTATAGCCCCTATTAGGAATAATCGTACTTTCTTTTTGATCTGTCCTACAGACTTTCGAATTAAAATTATTTGAAAGCGGATAATATACAAACCATTTAGCACGACAAGGGATATACCAATAACTAATAATGGAGATTTTAATGAAGGAAGTATTAAAGTAAAGATAATAGGTATAAAGTTCAATATAAATAATGTTTTAGCCACATTTAAGTTAATAATTAATGAAAAATCTTTATTTATAATGAACATCGAGAAAGCAATGGTGGATGAGAATGCTAATATCCACCCAATCCGGTAGACAACCTCATAGATATCTTCATCCATGATAAAATTTCTCGCAATTTGAATCAATAGTGGTCCAAACACGATAAAAATGATAAAAGAACCAAAGGCTAATAAAACTTTATTGAGTGGAAGATCTTTATCCTCGAGTTTCTTATATTGATAATAAAAGTATATCGCCAATTGAATGCCCATGATAACTGGGACTAAATAAGTGAGAAATTGCAATTCCTTATTATATTGTATTTGAATGAGCATGAATTTTAACTTAAAACAAGTATAATTATTTTAATTTACCACTAAATCTTCATCAGATTAAATTTATATTATTAATACGAGATATTTAACTATTTAGATTAGATTTTGTATTTTCATTTCGTTCTCGACGATATCAGAGGATATCAATTCATCATTTTATCCAATATTTCACTAACCAAAAGGGTCTAAACCTTCAAAAATAGCTTAAACTTCTTAAAAGGGGAGAGGTTTAATCTTAAGGTAGCCAATTAATGTGATTTCTATAAATAGTCAATACTTGACCGTTCTATACATTCATCTAACTTAGACTTCTTAACAAACAATAATTAGTGGAAAAATATATTTCGAATTTTCCTAAAATTTATAAAACCGCTCTTTCCTCTTATAATCCAGTTCTTTTTTCCAATTCTTCTGGATAGCGGCTACCCATTATTTTAATTTTATTTAACGCAGAATTAATGTTATCTAATTCTTCAGATGTTAATTTGACGTCAACAGATTCCAGATTCTCCTCAAGTCGTTTCAAATTCGTTGTACCTGGAATAGGAACTATCCACGGCTTTTGAGCAAGTAGCCAAGCTAATGCAATCTGAGCAGGTGTTGCATCATTATCTACTGCAATCTTTTTTACCAAATCCACTATCACTTGATTTGCCTCGAGATTCTCGGGAGTAAAACGAGGGATTCTATTACGGAAGTCAGACTTTTCAAATTTTGATTTTTTATTGAACCGTCCAGTAAGGAATCCCCTACCCAAAGGGCTATATGGAACAAACCCGATTCCGAGTTCCTCCAGTGTTGGTAGCAAGTCTTCTTCAGGTCCCCTCCACCACATCGAATATTCACTCTGAACTGCTGTCAATGGCAGCACTTTATGTGCGCGAAGGATAGTCTGTATACCTGCTTCAGAAAGTCCCCAATGCTTAACCTTTCCCTCTTTCACTAAGTCCTTTATTGTTTTAGCCACTTCTTCAATAGATACATTAGGATCAACGCGATGTTGGTAATATAAGTCAATATAATCTGTCTTAAGACGGCTAAGTGAGCCTTCAATAGACCTTCTTATGATTTCAGGGCGACTATCTTGAATTAACGATCCTTCAACCCGTTTTATGCCAAATTTGGTAGCAATAACCACCTCATCTCGATATGGAGCGAGAGCTTCACCCACTAATTCTTCATTGGTATGAGGGCCATACATTTCGGCTGTATCGAAAAAATTTATACCACGCTTGACAGCCTCATCAATCAACTTGATCATCTCTCGTTTATCCGGTATGTGGCCATAAGCATAACTCATCCCCATGCATCCTAATCCAAGTGCGGAAACTTCAAGATCACTATTCCCTAATTTTCTTTTTTCCATGTTAGATCTCTTTTTTATCTTCTTTATTGTATTCTTTCATATTTTATTCTTTTTTCTAAGATTTTTAACTTATCATTAAATGTTTTAAATCCCTTTGATTTATGATTTTAATGGAGTAGGTTTTAATTTAGGAATGATCAATAAACATTGATTATCATGAATAAAATAACTAAAAACATATCAATTTCGTTTTTAATATATTTATTAGCGTTGCTAACCACAGGAACAATTTGTTTCACATTTTTCGTGCGAAGCATACAAGCGGTTGATTTTCCGGGAGAATATTGGACAATTCCTTTAAGATTAGATGCCAATAATTTAAGCAGTTATACATCGAGCAATGATCATAGCATCGCTGTTGATACTAATGGATACATCCATCTCGTCGTCGAAGGGAAAAGTACCGAATACCCTTCAAGTGGAGAGATTTTTTATTGGACCAATATTGGTGGTACATGGTCATGGCAAAATATAAGCAACGCAGATCAAGCGTCATTTGGTAATTCCAATCCAACAATCGCTTTAGACGCAAACAATAAAGCACACGTAGTTTGGGCGAGCGGACCGTTAGGCGTAAACAGAGACATAATGTATTCAAATAACGTAGGGGGCTCATGGACGACCCCTTATAATGTTACCCAAACTAATTCGACGGTATATGAAGTATCGCCTACCATATCATTTGATTCGAACGGCGTGTTGCATATCGCCTATTTCGATGCAGCAAATTTTGATATCTATCACGTCAGTAAGGATTTAAACGGTGTTTGGTCTGCACCCGAAAAAGTAAGTAATAATCCTTACAGCTATAACGCTATCAACCCAGCATTGAATCTTGAGATTGATTCACAAAATAATCTCTATATATTATATTCGGCGAGTATTGGTGCAAGCCATTTGAAGATTTATCTAGTTGAGAATTCAGGAGAGGGTTGGACCGCTCCTTATAACGTATCTCAAATAAGCAGCATAGGTAATGATTGGAACGATTATTCATCATTTGCCATAGATAATGATGATAATATTCATATTGCGTGGGGGTATCGTAACGAAGCTTTGACCCTTTCTGGTGTTATATATGCTGAAAAAATAGGTGGAATATGGAGTGAGACAGTTTTCTTAAACGCCACATCATTTAACGTAGGCTCCCTTTCTATCACCACCGACTTAGAGAATCACGTTCATTTAGCCTATCAACAAGAACAAAAATCACTTGTGGATTATGAAATTTATTACACGAATAATGTTAACGGTCATTTCATGCAACCAGTAAACGTTACTCGAACCCCTAATAACAGTGAGTCAGCGCCAAGGATCGTGATTGATAACACTGGATACGTTAACATGATCTATTATAAGACTACAACTTATAATAGTGTCCGATTTGTTAAAAGTGCATTACCCGTAGCACCAGAAACGCCTGCTGTATCACCAACGGGATTGCGAATTCCTGGATTCGAAATGAGTATTCTGATTACATTCAGTTTGATCTGTGTTGGAATTCTAATACGTAAATCACAAATTAAGAAAATAAATAATAATTAATTGATCTCCTTCTTTTTTTCCTACCACATCGGTTATTCCTTAATTATCAATTTTGGTCGCTCCTCGACCGCGATTTAACATTTACATCTGAAGGTTGCGGCTCTTTTTGATACTCCTCATCTTTGTTATCTGATAAATCTAACTTTAATTACTTCTGTTTTATAATTGAAAAATGTTCTAAGTTGACGAGAAAGTTCTTTAATTTTTTTTAAGCCCTCAATTTCATACAAATTTCCGATGGTTTCATCAAATTCGGATTCAAAAGAAGTATCTTCAATATAATCATTCATAATTTTTGAGTAAAAATCTTTTACTACCTAATTAACACGGTTATATTTAAAGGGCAAAAAACAAAAATCAGTATTTTTCTTTTTGACCATATTTGACTTAATAAAGTTTAAATCAGTTTAGATGAAAAATCAATTAATAAAAAATAATAAAAAGGAATTAGTGAAAAAAAATGTCAAAACCTAAAGTTGCAATAATTGGAATAGGGATTACACCTTTTAAAGCAAGATATTTAGACAAAACCTATTTTGAACTCGCTTACGACGCCACAAAATTGACTTTAGATGATGCAAATAAAAATGGAGCGGAGATAAGCCATAAAGATTTACAATCAACAGTATATGGGATATATAACGAGTTATTTGAGAGGCAATTCATGCCGGATATCTTTACTAATAGCTATCTGGGAATGAATGATAAACCAGGTACAAGAGTAGCGACTGGAGGTGCTACCGGAGGTTATACTGTTAGGATGGCTTATGCTGAAGTTGCTTCGGGATTGTCAGATCTATGCTTATGCCTCGGTTTGGAAAAATGTAATGATTGTTATGATGATCAAACTGGTGCTACAACACCAGAAGTACTTAACGCCATTGCCTATAGCGCGGATATGACGTATATTATATAGTACATCTATATGAGCGGAAGAATATCCGATGGGAAAATACTACTTGGATTTACCAAATATCCCCATTGATGGCAGCCTCATCATACGTGTCAATGGTAAATGCTCATTATGAAGAATTCGGAAATCCTACTGAGGAACAGATGGCATGTGTTAGTGTAAAAAATCATGGAAATGCAAGGTTGAATCCGAAATCACAGTCTCCGATGAAGATTACCGTGGAAGACGTCATGAACTCCCGGATAATATGTTATCCCTTCAAGATGTTAGATTGTTGTTTATATTCGGAAGCCTCAGCTGCTTTAATACTAGCAAGTGAGGAAAAGGTAAAAGAACTTGGTGTTGAAAAACCAATTTGGATTACAGGTGTGGGCGCAGCTAATACAGATTGCTTCATCGGGAATCGAGAAGATATGGGCCGTCTTTATTCGAATATTTATGCCGCCAAATCTGCGTATAAGATGGCAGGATTAGATTATAATAATATAAAGCAGCAGATCGACTTGGCAGAACTACATGATGCGTTTTCGGGACAAGAAGTCATATCCTATGAAGAGTTAGGATTTGTACCTTTTGGTGAGGGAGGTTCATGGATTGAAAAGACGTTTGAAAAATCGGGAGAAGGACCATGGATAGATGGAGAGTTGCCCTGTTGCCCTTCAGGCGGGCTTATTGGATGTGGCCACGCGGTGGGCGCTACAGGCATTATGAGTACTGGAGAAGCAGCTTTACAATTAAGAAGAGATGCCGGAAAGCATCAGGTACAGATCGAAAAAGGGAGGGCAATTTCTCATTCGATTGGAGGACCTGGAGCAGCATATGCTGCTATAATTGTAATGGAAAATGAGGAGGGTCTAAAAAAATGACGGATTTTCAAGATCACCAAATACGTGATAGGATCAAAATAGAGTATATGTACACAATGGGCGGGCAATCAAAATTCTTCATTGAATTAATGAAGAATAAAAAGCTTTTGGGGACTAAATGTAAAAAATGTGGAAAGACATGGATGCCTCCTCGAATTAATTGTTCTGATTGTTACGAACCCGCTGATTGGATTGAACTTAAACAAACGGGAACGATTGAAGTTAGTACAATTGTTTGGTACACTACTTCTGCTTTCATTAAAGCCGTGCCTTACGGAATTGGATTCATAAAACTAGATGGAGCAGAAACTGCTTTGTTTCAAGGAATCTTTTCCGAGAATTTAGTTCCTTCAAAAATAAAGAAAGGAAAAAGGGTCAAAGCGGTATTTAACAAGGAAAGAGAAGGAAAGATGACCGATTTCTTTTTTGTACCAGAAGATGAATATGAAAATTGGATTTCAAAACCAGAATTTGAAGGAGGGATGTAAAAATGGCGAAAGCAAAAGAGAAGTTAAATGCTATAGTAGATAAGATCAATTCTAATCCTAAGGCTCAAGCTGTTTTTGTAACTAATATCACAGGAAAAGATGTTGATTGGGAGATGTCATTCCAGTTTAATCTTGATAATGAGAATCCCTTCTACTTAGAAATTAAAAGCAAGGCTGCTCATATTATAGTGGGGACAAAAAATGATGCTGAAATTGTTATGTCAGGGAATCCTGATGCTATAATAAAAATCTGCGAAGGGAAGGGAGATTTTACCCACGCAATATCTCGTGAACATATCACTGTCGAAAAAGGAAAGGTTATGGATGTAATCCGCCTAACGAGAGCAATTACAATTGTGTTAAAATAATTTCTTTTTTTAGATTTTTTGTTTACTTATTTATTAGCCTAAGAATCCAAAGTTTTATTAATTAACTCGTTAAATATGTCATTATTGAAATTTATCTTAAAACAAAATCTAAAATACAAATAATAAATAAGAAATACTACGAGGTATTCGTCACATGAAAAGAGAATATGCCGTATTAGGTATGGTAATTTTGTTTATAGTAGGGGGCTTAATTGGATGGTTAATTCCAGGATTATTTACTACTTCTCCAACTCAAACACCATTGCTTGATCAAATCCAATCTCGTGGGTATATTAATGTTGGAACTAGTGCTGATTATCCTCCATTCGAAAATAAAACTTATCCGGGAGGAGTGATCGTTGGATTTGATATTGACCTTTCACAGATGATCGCTGATGAAATTGGTGTTGATCTCCAAATGGTAGATATGGATTTTGATTCTTTAATTGGAGGTTGTCAAGCAGGGACTATTGATATGATCGCTGCTGCAATGACTTATACTACTGAACGTGCAAAACAAATCGATCCGTCCATTACTTACATCACTTCGAGGTCAGTTGTGATTGTAAAAAACAGTTCTCTCCTAACTATTACCAGTTTAGATAATCTCACGGATTATACAATTGGAGTCCAATCAGGAACCGTGATGCAACAAGAACTCGAAGATTTAGGTATGACTTATCCGGATCTCGTGGCATATCCTAGAGCCACAGATTTAATGGAAAATCTGGATCTTGGAACAGTCGATGCTGTATATGTAGATGGTCCAATATTCACTGCTTATTCAGCCACATATGCCATTAAGATCATTTATAGTAGTGAACCCGACCCTCTCGCTTTATGGGTAAGACACGGACAACCTACTCTCTTATATCAAATAAACAAAGTCATCTTTGATAGTTATCAAGATGGATCAATGGTTACACTTATAAATAAATGGTTTGGGAACGTAACAGCATAAATAAATGAGGATTATGGCGGTACCAAACCTCTTTGATATTTTTTTTTATATTATTTTCCAAGGACTACCTCACACCTTATTATTGACTTTTTTAGGCCTTTTAGGTGGTTTTGTATTAGGAATTGTATTAGCATTGATGCGAGTTTATGGTAGTAAAGAGCTACAATGGATAGCGAGTGGATACGAAAAGGTTATGCGAGGAATACCTATTTTAGTTTTAATATATATACTATTATTTGGAGTTCCAGGTTTATTTTTTTTTATCGATCTTCGACTCTTACCATTGTTCTCAGTAATTTTAGCGCTAGCTCTCCGAAGTGCTGCTTATCAATCCCAAATTTTTCGATCAGCAATCTTATCTGTGAACCCTGGACAGTTGGAAGCGGCCCTATCTATAGGAATGAGCAAATTACAGGCGTTTAGGAATATTATATTTCCACAAGCTTTAAGATTGGCTATACCAAGTTGGTCGAACGAGTATGCTGTAGTTATTAAAGATTCTTCTTTTGCCTATGGAGTTGGAATAGTAGAAATCACAAAGGCATCATACGATTTAGGTGTAGGGTTTCATCAATTGAGGATTATAACCTTATTCGTTGGAGCATTCTTTTATTTAGCATTAACATACCCCGTCACCAGAATTATTGGAGAACGCCAATCGAAGAAATTAAAAAATTTAGGTATGGGAGGTGGTTAAAATTGGATGAGGTCGTGTTGCGTATACATAATTTATATAAGTCCTATGATGATTTAGAAGTACTTAAGGGTATTTCATTTGAATTAGCACGTCAAGAAGTTAAGGTAATTTTTGGTCCGAGTGGATCTGGGAAAAGTACTCTCTTAAGATGCATTAATATGTTGGATCCTCCTGACGAAGGCGAGATTTTTCTTTCGGGACAAAATATAACCGCATCTGGTATTAATCTGAATTCAGTAAGAACCAAAATAGGGATGGTGTTTCAACATTTTAATCTATTTTCTCATTTAAAAGCAGTAGATAATGTGAGCATCGGTCTACGCAAGGTAAAAAAATTACCAAAGGAAGTAGCTCAAAAAAAAGCACTTGAAGCCTTGGATCGTGTTAGATTGAAAGATTGGGCAAATCATTATCCTGCTCAGTTATCTGGAGGTCAACAACAACGAGTAGGAATAGCGAGAGCTTTAGCTATGGAACCAGAAGTGATCTTATTCGATGAACCAACATCAGCATTAGATCCAGAATTGATCGGTGAAGTTCTCCAAACAATGTTAGATTTAGCAAAATCTGGAACAACCATGATTGTTGTCACTCACGAAATGGGATTTGCGAGGGCGGTTGCTTCTGAAATGATTTATATAGGGGATGGAGTCGTAGAGGAACGAGGAACACCTCAACATTTTTTTACTTCACCTAACTCTGATAGAGTGAAACGTTTCCTAAACCAATTAAACACTCTGTATGGAACTCATGAACAACTTTTACAAACAGGTGACGAGGAGAATTACAAATAATGTTTCAAACTACTCCTACAATATTAGAACAGTTTATCATTGTTTTAGGGTACTGGGATCGCTTACTTTCGGGTTTCGTTGTTACTCTATGGTTATATGGTTGGGCGATCTTGATTGGCTTTTTCTTAGGTCTATTCTTGGCAATATTGCGCCAATATGGGGGTTGGTTTATATCGAGAGTCTCGACTTCATATATTGAATTTATGAGGGGGACCCCCTTATTAGTACAGATATTTATAATTTATTACGTCCCCTTAGCACTTAATTTTCCGGTTGGTTCTTGGAATTTTAAAACTAATTTTTTGCTTGCTGGTAAAAATATTACAATAGTTCTTTTAAATCAACAAATACTTGCAGGTATTATTACTTTAGGATTAAATAGTGCCGCATACCAAGCAGAATACTTTCGAGGGGCTTTTATGTCAATAAGTACTGGACAATTATTAGCTGCTCAATCATTAGGAATGTCTCGATTTTCTGGGATACGAAATATTATATTACCTCAAGCATTACGTCGTGTAATTCCAGCATGGTCAAATGAAGCAGCATATCTACCAAAATATACTGTCATTGTTTATTTTATTGGAGTATTAGAGATCTTTGCTCAAGCTCATAACATTGTAGCTATAACATTTATTTCACTTCCTACTTATCTTATTGTTGCAGTAATATTTTTGATTACCATTTCGATTATTTCTAAGCTATTAGATATAGTACATTCAAGAACAAGAATTCCAGGATTATAAAATTTAAAAATTTACTATTTAACTTTTTTATAAAGGTTGTGAGAAAAATATTAACTATAAAAATAAGTAACGAGAAAATAATATTAAAAATTTAAATTTGAAATTGAAGAGTTGATCCAATTGGTTGAAAAATTTTGGTTGAAATCATATGACGATCACGTCAAGCCTTCTCTCACTTATCCTACTGAAGATTTAGGAACTATTCTCACGAAAAGGATGGAAGAATTCCCAGAAAAAGATGGAATTTATTTCATGGATGCTACTTACAAATATAAGGAAATTTTAGATTATTCCCAGAGGTTTGCGACGTTTTTACAGAAAAATGGTATTGAAAAGGGGGATATCGTTACAATATGTCTCCCTAACACACCACAATACTTATTCGCTGTATATGGGACTTACATGGCTGGAGGAGCAGTGTCAGGCTGTTCACCACTCTTGAGTCCACCTGAGATAATGTATCAGTTAGAGGATTCTAACGCTAAAGCAATCGTTACCATGGACGTAATCTATGAAAAAGTATTATCTCCTTTCTTAGATAAACTTCCAAATCTTAAGCTAATAGTTCCTACCAATATCTCTGAATTTATGGGTTTCAGCGGGTTTAAGATATTTATGGGTAAATTAATGAAAAAAATTCCACAGGGAAAAATGGATCCGTTCCCTGGCAAGACTGTAGTCCCCTTTTTAGAAGCGTTAGAAACAGAAATAGACGTTAAAAAAGTCGATATCAATATCAAAGAAGATCGAGCACTCATCCAATATACAGGAGGTACCACGGGAAGGCCAAAGGGAACAATTATCACCCATTCCAATTTGCTTGCAAACTTAACGCAATTTGATGAGTGGCTTGGAAGGGAACACGGAAAAGAAGTACTTATATCTGCATTTCCCTTTTTCCATATCGCAGGTTATTTAATTGGTTTATTTCTTGTATTTATTAGTGGTACTCAGACATTAATAGCTAATCCAAGAGACACAGATCATATTATTAAGGAATTAATTGATAAGAGACCAACTAGTTTTGGAAATGTTCCAACGTTATTCTTAATGATTCAGAATAATCCAAAATCGAAAAAAATCCCTCCTGAAGTGCTAGATAAGATCTCTTTATATGTAAGTGGTGCCGCTCCATTTCCAGCAGAAGCGATTAGGCAATTTGAGAAACATTTTCATACTGAAAACAAATTTGTCGAAGTTTATGGAATGACCGAGACTTCTCCATTAGCGACAGCAAATCCAGCAATTGGAGAGAAAAAAATAGGAACTGTTGGGCTCCCATTACCGGATACTGAAATTAAAATCATTGACATTGAAACAGGAAAGGAATTAGGAATCGGGCAACCAGGAGAGATTTTAATTAAAGGTCCGCAAGTTACTAAAGGATATCATAATAAACCCGAGGAGAGTAAAGCTGCATTTGATGGGGAAGGATTTTTCCACAGTGGTGATGTTGGAGTATTTGATGAGGATGGTTATTTAAAAATCGTAGATCGAACCAAAGATATGTTAATTGTTAGTGGTTTTAAAGTATATAGCGTTCATGTTGAAGATATTCTCACAAAGCATCCAGATATTGCAATTGTGGCTATAATTGGTGTCCCAAATCCAGATAGACCTGGTGCGGAAATAGTAAAAGCAGTAGTACAACTCAGAGAAGGAGTAACAGAAACTGAAGCAGTAAAAGCGAGCATTCAAAAATATGCTGAAGAAAATCTGTCAAAGTACGAAGTTCCCAAAATCTGGGAATTCCGCGAAGAACTTCCGTTAACCTTAGTAGGAAAAGTCCAGAAAAAAGCTCTAAGGGAAGATTAGTTCTTTTAGTTTCAAAATTCATTTACTTTTTTTTGTTTCTTTATTTATACTAAATATTCTAAACTGAAGTTGATGTTAATATGAGGATCGAGGAATTTGAGGATATAATATATAATAAAGAGGAAAACGGAATTTGTACGGTAATGTTTTCCCGACCCGAGAGGAGAAATGCTGTTACTTATATCACATTTTTAGAGCTGTTTTATGCTATTGAGGATATGGAAAAGGATAAGAATGCAAGAGTGCTGATAATTACCGGAGATCCTAAAGGAGAAGCTTTCACTTCGGGAGGATACTTCAAACCCGAAATGTTTCATAAAATGCAGAAATATCCTGAAATAGATTTGATGGATATTGCTCAGAAAAAATTATGTTTAAAACTATGGGACTTTGAAAAACCTGTTATTGTTGCGATTAATGGGATGGCTATAGGAGGTGGAGTAACAATGCCATTAGCGGCTGGTGACTTAATTTATATCGCACAAGATGCTTGGTTAGGTTTTTATTTTGCCAGGAGAGGGATTATTCCTGAATTTGCTACGAACTTTCTTTTGCCATTATTAATTGGCTTCCAAAGAGCAAAGGAAATTTGCTATATGGGTGAAAAAGTCACTTCACAAAGAGCATTTGAATTAGGTTTAGTAAATAAAGTTTTACCAAATGATCATTTAATTGAGTACGCACGAGAGCAAGCTTTAAGATTAATTCCTCCAAATGGGCCAACCTTAGCCTTGAAACTGATGAAAAAGACAATGCATGCCTATTATCGTGATATTTTAGCCCACACTTTAGATTTGGAAAATAAAGCCCTTAGAAAGACATTTGCTTCAAAAGATTTTAAAGAAGCTATGTCTGCATTAAAAGAAAAACGACCAGTTAATTTCATTGGTCGTTGATAACAAATCACACTGTATTTATAGAATTAATACAGATTTATGAAAGATTACTCTAAACATATAAGGTTTAAATTAATACAGAGGTAAATATGTATTATGGTAGATTCAAAATATAATCAAAATCAAGTAGTTGGAACTTATCCTGTAGTTGTCATTGGTGCGGGATTAGGAGGCCTCGGAGCGGCTTGTCAATTAGTGGCAAGAGGTGAGCAGGTATTATTACTTGAAAAACACAATGTACCGGGGGGATTTGCCACTTCGTTCGTAAGGGGACGATTTGAATTTGAAGGAGCTTTACATGAATTGAGTGATATTGGTACTGAAGATAATAAAGGCGCATTATATAGATTTTTAGAAAGATTAGGAATTGTTCCAGACAAACTCAAGTTCAAGCAAGTTCCGGAATTTTATAGAAGCATATATTTGGATGGTTATGATGTTACATTACCCTTAGGAATAGAAGAATATACTAATAAACTCATTGAATTATTTCCTCACGAAGAAAAAGGTATTGAAGAATTCATGGAAATGTGTAAAGCAGTTTTAGCTGGAATCGAATTTGTTGCCTCCAAAGGAGGTAAATTTTCACCCGGAGATGTGTTAAAAGAACATCCTTGGCTTCCTCGAGTAGCAGGAATCACGCTTTCGGATCTGTATAAAAAATTCTTTACTGACAAGAAACTAATCACCGTTATGTCTCAATTATGGGGTTATGTCGGATTACCTCCTGATAAAATGAATGCATATGTCTTTGTCGCAATGTTGATCTTTTATTTGAAATGGGGGGCTGCTTTTCCAATTGGGCGGTCACATTCCTTGACTAGCTCATTGGTGGAGGCATTTGAGAAATTTGGCGGTGTGATCCGTTATAATGCATTAGTAGATAGAATATTAGTTGAGAATGGAAGAGTTTCGGGAGTTGAACTATTAAATGGAGATATTTATAAATGTAATTCTGTAATCTCAAATGTGAATCCAATATGCACATCAATGAAAATGTTACCTCAAGATATTGTTCCAGATGAATATAAAAAAAAGTTATATGAACCTGAAGTAGGTCCTTCTGGTTTTTCTGTTTATATCGGTTTGAATGCTTCTCATAAAGATTTGGGGTTTAACGTGCATGAATCATTCATTAATTCTACTTATGATATGAATCATGCATTTGAAACCTTTCGAAAGTTAGAACCTCCAGAATACATGGTCGCAGCATGTTATAATAACATTTATGAGGAAATCTCTCCACCTGATACAACGCAATTAGTATTAACCACGCTTCAAATGGGTAAATTATGGCAAAATATAGCTCCCCATCAATATTTTCGAGTGAAAGACGAAATTGCTAACTCCATGGTTTCACTTGTTGAAAAAACGATATGTCCTAATATAAGAGATTATATCGAAGTTGCCGTTGCTGCGTCACCAGTGACCTATTATAGGTACTCTAAAAACATTGAAGGAGCTATTTATGGAACAACCCAATCAGTTGAGAATGGACCATTATTAAGATTAAAGAGTAGGGGTCCAATACCTGGGCTATATCAAGTTGGTGCTTGGACAAATTTTGGAGGTGGTTTTTCAACAACGATCGTAGGAGGAAGAATTGCAGCTGGAATGTACTTAAGAGATAAAATAAAGGAAAGGTGGTAAAATTTGATGGAAGATATAAAGAAATACCAACGAGCAGAAAAATTGAAAAAGAAAAGAGAAGAACTTCAAACAATTCCTTATTATTATGATGGATTAGAAAGGTTATGTGATCGAATACATCCAAAAAAGCAATTACTAAGAGTTTCTGATATTAAAGAACTTTCTCATGATACAAAATTATTCCGTTTTGTATCAGAAAAACCAAATAAACCATTAGCTCCTTTTAGGGCTGGTCAGTATATTGGACTTACAGTAGAAATAAATGGAGTGAGAACATCAAGACCTTACTCATTAGTCTCTTCTCCTAATCAATTAGCTTATTATGAATTAGGAATAAGAAAAAAAATAGGAGGTTTTGTTAGTCCACATCTCGTAGACAATGGAAAAGTCGGAGATATATTCGAATCAACAGAACCAATGGGTAATTTGTACTATAATCCAATCTTTCATGGAAAGAACTTAGTCTTCATAGCGGGAGGTTGTGGAATCACCCCATTTATATCTTTTTTAAGAGATGTAACTGAAAAAATGGTTCCATTAAATATTTGGTTAATTTATGGAGCATTAACAGAGAAAGATATACTTTTCAGGAACGAGTTGGAAGACATGCAATCGAGACGGAATAATCTCAAGATTAAATATGTATTGTCTGAACCAGAATCAGATTGGACAGGTGCTTGCGGTTTTATAACAAAAGATATGATTTCGAGTGATATAGGCTCTATTAATGATAAATATTATTATATAGTTGGTAATAGAGCAATGTATGGATTTATACAACAAGAGTTAAAAACATTAGGCATTCCAAGACATAAAATGTATTTTGAAGCTTTTGGAGTTCCTGATGATATTACAAAAGTCATAGGATGGCCAGAGGAAGTTAAGTCTACTGACAAATTCCAAGTTAAATTAAAATATCGTAAAAATGGAAGGGAGGTAGAAGAAGAATTTGAAGCGCTTTGTGTAGAACCTTTGCTCAATTGTATTGAAAAGCTATCAAAAGAAACCATAATTATTGAAAATGGATGTCGATCTGGCGAATGTGCTCTCTGTCGCACGAAAATGATCTCAGGTAAAGTTTTTGTTCCACCTGAAGTCACAATAAGAGAACTAGATAAGAAGTTTGGATTTATCCATCCATGTGTCTCTTATCCCTTAACTAACCTAGAAATAGATCTGACTTTAACTTAAACCACTTCTTAATTTTTCCTCCTATTTTTTTAACTTTTTAGGATTAGGGATGAATAGGATTAAAATTAATGGAACTAAACCAAACCCAATGATATATGTCATCGCATTTATAAGTCCAGTTAATTCAGCAAAATAACCTACTAAAATTGGTCCAATAGCACCACCTCCCGATGTTCCTAAACCCCATATAAATGAATTTGCAAATCCTCTCTTTGTTTTTGGAAATATATCCCCTATTAAAGATAGAATCATGGGAAAACTATTGAAAGCAAAAAAACCAAAAATAATCAACCAAATGATGGATTGAAAATATAAGGACAGAAAGAAGAAGAGTAAGGAACAAAAAACTGCTCCTAAAAAAGTGTATTTTCTACCAAATTTATCAGATAATAGTCCCAAAACTGGTTGGCCAATAACTGATGCTGATAAAATGAGGGTTAAAATTAGTCCAAGATCAATTCCAAATCTATACTTGAATGTAATTACTAGTAAAGTTGGAAGAAATTGGAAAATTCCCTGCAAAAAAATTCCCACAAAAAGCATTATCAGTGTAAAGAGTATGAGTAGTAAAGAAAAGCGTTTAATATTATTATCTGCAACTATATTCTTTATATCCTCGTTAATCGTGTTCGATTCTACTTTAATTAGAAAAATAGGAAGTGAAGCTCCTAAGGAAATTAAGCCCATGATAAGGAGAGTATATGACATGTCAATTGTTTTTCCAGAGAAAGAATCAAAAATGAATAATGTTATCGTAGGAAATATAGCTCGTCCTACGCTTCCTAAAGAACCGTTAAAGCCTAATGCTGATCCTTTATCTACCCCATACGTATTTGAGAGAACAAGGCCTCCCAAGGGATGATAGAATGCCGAGGAAATTCCAGTTATAATAATCGCAATAAACATCAATGGTATGTTCTCAAAACTAGTACCGTATCCCAATATAATTATCCCCACTCCCCATAACAATATTCCATAAGAAATTAAGCGGGTTGGATGTTGAAATTTATCAGCAATGCGTCCAATGATGGGAGCGGTTATTGCAGACGCAATAAAAAATGATCCTGCCATTATTCCTGTTAGAAATGGAGATACTCCGAGAGAACTTATGGCAAAAGTATAAATGAGTAATAAAATTGTGAAATTTCCATCATTTAAAAAATGAGATAAGGATGTTATGCCCAAAGCTCTTACATTTTTGAAAAGCTTCATATTACATATGGTGAAAATCTTGATTTTAAACTTAATGTCTAAAATTTCTAAAGCATTATCAAGCATACATTAGATCTTATACCATCTATAAACAGTATAAAATAAAAAAGAAGATTTAGATTGATTATTTCCATTTCCATTTCGGTTTTGTTTTAGTAAGTCGAGCTAAAGCTCCATTAACGGCATCTTTAGTCTGAAGTAATTGAGAACTCACGAGTGTCTCAAGTTCAAGTCCTAAAGCCGTGTCTTTTCCATAACAATCATCGATTAATTTTTTAGCAAGTCCAAT
>Ga0315542_1001133_pt1 | contig 16809 bp, 15 predicted proteins | sample SalMarSW160120MG_FD_202541 | JGI IMG/M metagenome (GOLD analysis project Ga0315542, IMG submission 202541) | Salt marsh sediment microbial communities from the Plum Island Ecosystem LTER, Massachusetts, United States - Salt Marsh Sediment SW1601-20 ...
TGCGAGATATTCCCTTCACGCTGCCGCATGATTTCTTCGTAGAGCATAGGGCTGGGGGCATTCCAGTACAGGGATGCCAGGTTTTTGAACCCCATTTCTTCCATTTCCGGCCGTACATTCTTGTAATTAAACATGATTGCTGTCTCCTTAAAACGGAAGCTTAAGTCCGCCTTTTCCGGTGATGCTTTTCAGGTTTCCAAGCAGGCTGTTGCCCATGTTCAATCGCCCGGTCAGCTCTTGGCCGATTGCGTTGAGCCCGCCCATCTCTTTGCCGGTGGACTGGAGCGGACCTTCCACCTTGGCCATAACAGCCTTTTTGAGCTTTTTCTCGAAATCGGCGGCCTGCTCTTTCACTGCCCGTCCTGCGGCATCGGCAAAAGCGCGGTCAAGGTCAGACGTGAGACCAATGGTGTAGTCCGTCAACGTCCCGTGGATATCCGCATTCACATGAAACCGTGAAATGCCCGTCAAGGACGAGAGGAGGGCCGCCTTAATGGGACTTTCCTTTTCACCGGATTCGCCGCTGAGCTTGACGGAATCGAACCCGGATGTCAACGTGGCTTTGATGCTGTTCCCCTTGAGCAATGCATCCATCTTCAGATCGGCAAGGGCGTGATCCAGCCGGAGTGGAAAAGCCTTGCTGTCTGAGAGCATCAAATCCTTCAACTCATATCCCTTCAGCGTGAGGTTTGCCGTATCCTTCGCACTTGCGGGGACGACATGATCAAGGGCGCCGTGGAGATCGATGGACTGGAGCCCCTTGAGCTTCGTCCCCGTGAATGTGTAGGTCAGGGGACGCCCAAGCACGTCCTGGTCAGGAGTAATATTCTTGATCAGACCGGAGATATCTCCTGCCTGGAGCATAATCCGGGCCTTGGCCGTCCGGACAAGAAAATCAGGGAGCGGCTCATATTCCTTAAAGCGCACATCGACGCCTTTCCCCCGGACGGGTTTGATGACTTCGTGTCCTTTTTCCTTCTTGCGCGCCCTCTCGACCATGGGCTCCAGTTTCCGGTACCAGACCACACCCTTCTGAACGAACCGGCAGAGCCTGGAGCCGAGAAGTGTCCTGCTCAGGTGCTTGAGACCGGCAGGGGACAGGGAGTATTTTTCTTTGAGTCGGGAAACGTCTTTCAAAGGCGCTGTTTTTGCCTCGGCGAGCCTTGCCTTGAATGAAGCCATTTCGTTCCCGAATTCCTTTTGCGCGGTCTTGATCGCTTCGAGATCGCGCCGGATGTCTTTCTGCAGGGTGGAGAGTTCGGATGCCGAGCCCAGGAGACCGGAAATTCCTCCCTGTTTTGCGGACTTCAGTTTGTCAAGCCTTACCCGATAATCATCGAACTTCTTTTTATCGGGGAGTTTGGCAAGGGTATCCTGCCATTTTGCTTTTTCTCCCTGGATATCCTTTCGGAGGGGATCGAGGAGTGCCAGGGACTGCAATTGTTCCGTCTGGAGGATTTTGTGGACATCGGGAACCTGGAATGAAGGAAGGGAGACAGCACCGCAGGGCCCCTTGACGGCCAGGGGAGTGCCTTTCGCTTCTTTGCCGGCTTCTCCAACCTCTGCGGCCTTTCCAGGCATTTTCCTGCTCTTTATGGCCCCGGATGTCTTTCTTGGCGTTCCTAACTGGATGCCGTCAACGATCATTTCTTTGATGATCATTTTGCGGCGCAGAAGGTTGAGGGGCTCCAGCCCAAAGGAGATTTGCCGTATCTCAACAGCATTCTTCATGGGGGAATCAGGGTCTGTTACCTGCAGTTGGTCCAGCGTAAGCCCCATGGGAAAAAGAGACAGGTCCGCTGCTTTCAGTTCCACCTTTGCACCCACGGCACGCGTTCCATATTTCTGGATGAGGTTTTTGACGATGCCGTCTGCGAAGAGAAACCAGAATATTGCGAAAACAGCGACAATGATGACAAAGGCTGCGAGACCTTTCAGACGAATAAACCGTTTCATGACGTACCTCTCAGTCCGGAAATAGTCTGATATGCGTGGTACAGTTTGCTGGCCTTCAACAGTTTCATCACACGGGTTTTTTCAATCCATGCAAGGACATGATCCCGATATCTGCGGATGCCCATGTTGGATGCAATATAGAGGGGAACAAAGAGAACGATGCTGAAAAACAGGCTCCCCATGACGATTGAATTATAAAATTTCTCCATGCGGAAGAGGGTGATGTTGTAGAGGGATGTCCAGAGCCCTTCAAGAAAGGCCGCGGAAAGAATCCAGAGGCCGAGGCGGTTGAAAAGGGGATCCAGCAAATAGGCAACGCCCGAAAAGAATGCCCATCCGAGGATGAATGCCGAGAGGTTTACGCGCAGAATGAGCACCAGAAAAAGAACAAGGATATTATGCAGGCTGTAGAAGGGCGTAAGACCCAGGATCATGGCGAAACAGAACGCGAAGCTTATCTGGCCCGGATCACTTTCCGAGTTCAGGATCTTTAACAATTTTGCAATGAGTCGAAGCATGAGAGACCTCCTCATTCCGGTCAGGAAGGAAAAGACGAATGAATGATGCTGGAAAAGATCAGACTTACGGATCATTATAATGGATGCGGCAAAAAGGTCAAATAATTTGATGGTGATTGTCTTTCCCGCATCCCGGCGGCGAATGGTCAAAATGAAAACCAGGAATGATTGAGAGTCATGAGCGGGAGCCTGCTTCATTGAAGGAACTGGAAACTGGAATAGGAAGACCGCGGAGTACCCGTGGGGTCTTTTTTTGCTTGAAATTTTTTTTAGGTATTGTATTTTCCCGGCCATATTTGTACTTTATTTTATGAGGTGCCAAACGCCGACCGAATGAAACGAGCATTGAGAAGATTCCACGCCTTCTTCTTCAAGCAAGCGTTCATAGGAGGAAAACATGATATCCACTGAGGTTGTCGATCTGTCTCGCATCCAGTTTGCGGCCACAGCCCTTTACCATTTCCTCTTTGTACCCTTGACGTTGGGCCTGGGCTTCATCATTGCCGCCATGGAGACTGTTTATTATATCACCAAAAAAGATATCTACCGGCAGATGACGGTCTTCTGGAGCAAGTTGTTCGGAATCAACTTCGCTCTCGGTGTGGCGACGGGACTCACCATGGAGTTCGAGTTCGGTACCAACTGGTCATTTTACTCGCACTATGTGGGGGACATTTTCGGAGCCCCTCTGGCTATCGAAGGCTTAATGGCCTTTTTCCTGGAATCCACGTTCGTCGGGCTTATGGTTTTTGGCTGGAAAAGGCTCAGCCCGGTCGCCCATCTGGTCGCCACGTACATGGCCGCCCTGGGAGCCAACCTCTCCGCCCTGTGGATCCTGGTGGCCAACGGATTCATGCAACAGCCGGTGGGCGCCTACTTCGACCATCTCACCTTACGGATGCAGCTGAATAATTTTGCCAGTCTGATCTTCAATCAGGATGCGCAAAACAAATTCGTACACACCACCGCGGCGGGCTATGTTACGGCCAGTTTCTTTGTTATGGGGATAAGCGCGTGGTACATGCTGAAGGGGCGGCATATGGAAATGGCCAAACGGTCCTTTCGCCTGTCAGCGATCTTTGGCGTCATTTCGATATTCGCGGTAATCACACTTGGCGACGCGTTGGGCTATTTTGTCGCCAAAATTCAGCCAAGCAAACTGGCCGCCATGGAAGCCATATGGGAGACAAGGCGACCGCCGGCCGGTTTCAGTGTGATCGCCGTGCCCAGCCAGTCGGAAAAAAGGAATCTTATCGATATCAAAATCCCCTATTTACTAACGCCGTTGGCCACTCACACCTTGACCGACGAACTTCCCGGGATAAAGGACATCCAGAAAGCGGCCGTCGGACGGATAAAAAATGGGATTCCCGCCTTGCTGGCCCTGGAAACACTGAGAAGCGATCCCGAAAACATTCAGGCGGTGAATCAATTCGAGGCGCACAAGAAAGACCTCGGTTACGCCCTGTTGCTTCAACGTTTCGCGCCGGACCAAGACGTATCGAAAGCCACGGAGGCCGACATCCAACGGGCAGCCCAGGATTCTGTCCCGTATGTTCCGGCTATTTTCTGGTCTTTCCGTTTCATGGTCGCGATAGGTTTTCTGATCCTCGTCCTGCTCATCCTGTCGTCCTACTATTCGTTGAGAAACCTGGTGCAAGAGAAACGCTGGCTGCTCAAGGCGACACTTTGGATGATTCCGGCGCCGTTCATTGCTTCGGAACTCGGTTGGATCACCGCGGAAATGGGGAGACAACCCTGGGCCGTGTATGAACTGCTTCCCACGTGGAACTCCGCGTCGAGCCACAGCGTGACCTACATGATCTTTTCACTTGCCGGGTTTGTGCTGCTCTACACCCTTTTCATTTGTGTGGAGCTGTACCTGATGTTCAAGCTGGCCCGAAAGGGTCCGGAGGATGAGGACGGCGCGGTTAACAAACCGACGGACCGGAGCAAAGGCTCGCTGGGGCTCGCCTGAATTCATTCTAGACAGCGGCGCCGCGGTTGGTTCTTCTTGATTCTTTCTCCTGACGCATTGAATCGTCGGGCCGACCCTGCAACCGGATTGCGCGCCTCTCTGAAAAGAAATCGCTGTGACGCGCTTCTCCCTTCAAAGAGATGAAGCGGTGCAGAGGAGGAAAATGATATGGAGGCTTATGTACTGCTTAAATTAACATGGTGGGTTCTCCTGGGAGTCTTGTTCTCGGGTCTTGCCGTCATGATGGGCATGGACATGGGTGTCGGAACCATCCTCCGGTATGTTGCTCGGACCGACAATGAGCGCAGGATTGTATTAAACGTTATCGGCCCTCACTGGGATGGAAACCAGGTTTGGTTTATCCTCGGAGGCGGCGCCATTTTCGCCGCCTGGCCGACGATTTACGCCACCGCGTTCTCCGGGCTCTACGTGGTTATGCTTATCCTGCTTTGGAGCATGATCGTCAGACCGCTCGGATTTGAATACCGGAGCAAGGTGCCCTCCGCTAAGTGGCGCAACGTCTGGGACTGGAGTCTTTTCATCAGCGGTTTTATCCCCATGGTCGTGTACGGGGCGGCCATGGGCAACATGCTTCAAGGCGTGCCCTTCCATTTCGGTGGAAACATGCAATCATACTACACCGGGAGCTTTCTGTCACTTTTCAATCCCTTCGCCATCCTGGCCGGTCTGGTTTCGGTCTCAATGGCCATATATCAGGGCGGAGCGATGATTATGAACCGAACGGACGGTGCCATTTATAATCGGGCCAGACGCGCGGCCGTCGTTTTCGGGTTTCTGGCCCTGGCGCTTTTCACCGTGGGAGGAATCTGGGTCAGCCAAATGAAGGGTTTTGTGATCACCGGCGGAGCCGAACCGGGCGGACCCGCCAATCCGCTCCACAAAACAGTCGTGCTTGTCCAGGGCGGATGGATGAACAACTTCCGGGCCCAGCCGGGTATCTTCATCCTCCCTCTGTTGACGTATGCCGGAATATTGATCGGGATATTCTCGCTCCTTAAAAGACGCTCTCACGCGGCTTGGTGGATGGGAGCCGCCGGCTGGATCGGCGTCATCGGAACGGTCTTCGCGACCATGTTCCCCTTTCTCATGCCATCCATTACAAATCCTTCTCAGAGCCTGACGGTGTGGGATTCGTCTTCCAGTTTACGCACCCTCGCCTGGATGCTGGGTGTCGCGCTTATCTTCGTCCCCATCGTGATCGCTTATACAAGCTGGGCTTTCTGGGTTATGAGGGGAAAGGTGACGGAGATCGATTCGGATCATTCATACTGAGAATGGCTCACGTAAGCGCTTTCAACGGAGGTGTCCATGAGTTTGTTTAAATTTATCGTGTACTTTGTGATCGCCATGGTTATACTCCTTCTCTGCATCGTATTGGGAAATGAAGCTCCCTGGTATTTCGCCTGGATCCTGGGCACGGTCATGATCATCCTCATCGCGGTGTCGGCCGCTGTTCTTTTCGAGGGACAGGAGGAGGAGCGAGGACAAGGAAGAGAAATCACGTAGGATCGCGGTCAGGAAACCCGCTCCCGCCAGAGATGCGCATACGGAACCGGAAAAATAACGCTCGAACGAATATTCCGCGGGACTGGTTGGGAGAGTGGAAAGCCTTGAGCCGTCACGCCATTTCGGCTTCCGTGACCCTGAGGCTCCTCTCCGGCTTCCTCCTCATTGTCCAGGCCTGGTTTCTCGCCAGAGTGGTGCATGGAGTCGTCATCGAGCGCCTGGAGCTCTCCCAGGTGCTGCCCTGGATGTGGGTTCTGCTCGCTGTCTTTCCTTTGCGGGCTTTCCTGGCCTGGCTTTCCGAACAGGCCTCCTTTCTAGCCTCTGCCCGCGTCAAGGAAGCTATCCGGGGCAGGCTTTTCCGTCATGTTCACGCCCTCGGGCCGGAATATCTTTATGGCAAGCGGACCGGCGGTCTCGCCAACACCCTAATTGACGCTGTGGAAGCCCTCGAACCCTATTACGCCAGATATCTGCCTCAGGCTTCGCTCGCCGCCCTCATCCCTCTCTCCATGCTGGTCTTTGTTCTGGGAGTCGATTGGCGCTCCGCCCTGGTCCTGGCTATCAGCGGCCCACTCATCCCTCTCTTTATGATTATCATTGGCAAGGGCGCCGAGCGCCTTAACCAGAAGCAGTGGAAAAAGCTTGCCCGGTTGAGTGCCCACTTCCTGGACGTGATTCAGGGGCTGACGACTTTGAAATTGTTCAATGTAAGCCGTGAGGAGGCGAAGGTCGTCGCGCAAGTTTCGGATGAATATCACCACAGCGTAATGGCTGTGCTCCGAGTGGCTTTTCTCTCGTCGCTGGCCCTGGAATTCTGTTCGACGCTCGGCGTCGCCATGGTGGCCGTGCTGCTGGGGTTTCGGTTGCTATGGGGAGGGATCGATTTTCAGTCCGCCTTCTTTGTCTTGCTCCTGGCGCCGGAATTTTTCCTGCCGCTCAGAAAACTGGGTGCCTCTTATCATGCGCGCATGGAAGCTATCGGCGCCGCTCAGGGCATCGTGGCTGTGCTGAACACACCAGTTCCGGCCCCAACCCGAGGGACGAAAACCCTGAAGATTGACGGAGGGCTTCACGTGGTTTTTCAGGACGTCCGGTACGCCTATGAGGGGAACCGGGTCGCCCTTTCAGGCTTCAACCTCCGGATCAAGCCGGCCGAGACGCTGGCCCTGGTGGGTCCCAGCGGTTCGGGCAAATCAACGGTCTCCTCCCTGCTTCTCAATTTCCTTCGCGCCCAGAAAGGGACCATCACGGTGAACGGGATCAATCTCTATGACCTTGCCGAAGACCATTGGTTGTCCCACGTGGCCTGGGTACCCCAGCGCCCTCACATGTTCCACGGTTCCATTGCGGAGAACATCCGCCTGGGGAGGCCGGACGCGGACATGGACCGGGTGATTGAGGCGGCGCGTCGGGCCGGAGCGGACGCGTTCATTCGAGACTTGCCATTGGGCTACGAAACGCCCATTGGTGAAGGCGGGCGCGCGCTCTCGGGAGGTCAACGGCAGTTGATCGCCATCGCGCGAGCGTTTCTCAAGGACGTTTCCCTGATGATACTTGACGAGGCGACCGCCAATCTCGATCCGGAAACCCAGGAACAGACGCAAAGAGCCCTCGCCGAGCTGGCCCGCGGCAGAAGCGCGCTGATAATCGCCCATCGACTTTCAACGGTCCGGATGGCGGACCGCATCGCGGCGATGGTTGGCGGAAGGGTGGTCGAAGAAGGCTCGCATGACGAGTTGCTCGCCCTCGAAGGAACCTACGCACGGATGATCAAGGCATACAGGAGCGCGATATGAGGCAAGTCCTTCGACTGCTCGGTCTTTTTGCGTCATATTGGAAATGGATGCTTGGAGGACTCCTCCTTTCCGTCGTCACCTTCCTGGCCGATGTGGGTCTCATGGCGTTAGCGGGGTGGTTTATCGCCTCCATGGCGATCGCCGGCCTGACCGGAACCCCGTTCAACTATTTCATACCGGCCGCCGCCATTCGTGGCCTTGCCATCTGCCGCTCGCTCGGTCGTTATCTCGAACGCTTGGTAACCCATGAAACAGCCTTTCGTCTGATCGCTCGATTGCGCGTCTGGTTGTACGATCGATTGGAGCCGCTGGCGCCGGCGCGGCTGCAAGCCTATCGAAGCGGCGATCTCCTGAGCCGCCTTGGGGCGGACATCGACGCGTTGGATAATTTCTATGCGCGTCTGCTGACGCCTGTGGCCGGCGCCGTGGCGGGCTGCGCGATCTGTGTCCTGTTTCTCTGCCGCTACAGCGTAAGCGCGGCGCTTATAACCCTGGGCTTCCTCATTCTTGCGGGCGCGGTCACGCCCTTCTCTGTGGAGCGACTGGGTGCCCCGACAGGAGAACACCTGGTGGAGGTCTCGTCCCGGTTGAGATCTCAGGTCATCGAAGGTTTGCAGGGGATGGGCGAATTGCGGGTGTATCAGGCCACGGAGAGGCAGGCCCGGTTCATTGAGGAAGAAACTCGGGACATGTTGAGGTATCAGGCCCGGATGAGCCGTCTGAACGGCTTCTCCGAAGGCGTCGTGGGACTGCTTGCCGATCTTGCCATGTGGTTTTCGGTCATCATGATCATTCCGCTTACTGTGAGCGGCGATCTGAGAGGACCCGACCTGGCCATGATAGCGTTGTTTATCCTGACAGTGTTTGAAGCGGTGGCGCCTCTCCCGAATGCGTTTCAGATGTTGGGTCACACCCTGACCGCCGCCCGGCGCCTTTTCGCTCTCGCGGACGCCCGCCCGGCGATTCGGGAGCCAGATAGTGCGTCTCGCGAGCCGGAGAGGTTTTCCATTGATATCCGGGGACTCACGTTTCGGTATGCTCCGGCCGGCCCTTCCGTTCTCAAACATATCAACCTCAAGATCGAAGAAGACCAACGTCTCGCGGTCATAGGGCCGACCGGATCGGGCAAGACCACGTTAGCCCATCTTCTTTTAAGATTCTGGGAATATGAAGAAGGCGAGATCATTCTGGGCGGCCGTCCGTTGAAGTCGTACCGATCCTCGGATATTCGGCGAAAGGTGGCGGTGGTGTCTCAAGACAGCCATCTCTTTAATACAACCATACGGGAGAACATCCTGCTGGCGAATCTGAACGCGAGTGAGGGGCGGATGATTCAAGCGGCCAAGGCGGCGCAACTTCATGATTTTGTCCGGTCCCTTCCTGAGAGCTATGACACCTTCGTGGGCGAGATGGGCGTCAAGCTCTCCACCGGACAGATCCGGCGCGTGGCCATAGCCAGAGCGCTCCTGAAAAACGCTCCGATGGTAATCCTGGACGAGCCCACCGAGGGACTTGATCCGATGACGGAAAAGAAAGTGATGGAGGCTCTTCTCGCGCTCATGCAAGGGCGCTGCGCACTGCTCATCACCCATCGTTTAGTGGGACTGGAGGCCATGGACGAAGTGGTCATCCTGGAGAATGGGGAAATAGTCGAACAAGGCGGGCACGCCGATCTCATGCGGAAAAGCGCCCACTATCGTCGATATCACAATCTTCGTTTCACATGGACTCCTTGATTTTTTTGCGGAGGAGCCATCGGTTTACGGGATAAGAAGCAGCGAATCCGGCAAACATGGCGATCTGCATCATGAACCGGAAAACGGGATTGACCTTTTCTATTTCATGGCCGAACATCCCAGTGGATTGGTTTCTCACGTTGGCAATTCCAGGGTCTTTTTCGAAAAGAAAAACATTGTCATACGTTTCTAAAGCTCCCAGACAGCAGCACACCCAATAACTCCACCATCAATACCATTCCGCTCGAATTGCTCCTTACTTCTTGGGCATGAGTGCTTTTCCTCCATCCTGTTTGGAAAATCCAGCAAAACACAGTAGCGATTCCCATCCACAACGGCTCAGGTCGGAATTGTCTTTCCCTCATCCCGGCGGCGAGGCGTAATTTGATAGCAGCAAAGGCTGTTTGACAAAACTTAACAGCGCGGCTATACTCCGAATGCTTACGAGGATAAACTATGGCGGACAGAGATATCTCGGTAGATGTCAAGGCTTTGAATCTGGGAAAACAGATCAGGGACATGCGCCTGAGAAAAGGTTTCACCCTCCAGAACATCTCGGATCTGACTGGGCTCTCCAAGCCGCTCCTTTCTCAGATCGAAAATGATGTCACCCTTCCTCCGATTGCAACACTGCTCAAGATTTCAAAGGCACTGGGAAAACACATTGGGGATTTTTTTCAGGAGACCGTGTCCAACCATAAACGCATTGCCGTAGTCCGTCAGGAGGAACGACGGGAAACCATGCGGAGGCTCCATGAGGAGGCGGAGAGGGTCGGGTACCGGTATGAATCTCTGGCCTACCCCATGAGGGATAAGTGCATGGAGCCGTTTATTGTGGAGATTGAACCGCAAGAAGAGAAAAACACCCCTGTTTACCAGCACATGGGAGAAGAGTTCCTCTTTGTGCTGGAGGGCGAGATGGAGTTCAGGGGTGACGATCAGGTCATCGTTCTTCGACCCGGCGACAGTCTCTATTTCGATTCGAAGATACCGCACGCGCTCAGGGGGCTGAAAGGCAGGAAGGTACGGGTCCTGGCGGTGATCTATACGCCGGAGTAGGAGCATTGCCTTTCGGAAAAAGGATAGGATATGGAGGAAATACGATTCCACGGGAGAGGAGGGCAGGGGGCGGTCATTGGTTCGGAGGTGCTGGCCCAGGCCTTTTTTATCGAAGGGGCGTATGTGCAGGCCTTTCCTGCTTTCGGCGTTGAGCGGCGCGGCGCGCCGGTGCTGGCGTTTTGCCGTGTTGACAAGGCCCCCATCCTCCTGCGCAGCCAGATCTATGAACCGGATCACGTGATCGTGCTGGATGCATCGCTCCTGGAAAACGTGGACGTAACCCAGGGGTTGAAAAAGAGCGGGATTGTGCTGATCAACGGCAGGCGGAACGTTCACTATTATCGCGATCTTGTGGGAGATCAGTATGGTGTCGGCGTGGTTGATGCCGGATCCATTGCGGTTGCACACCGGCTTGGTTCCGCCGCAAACCCCATTGTCAATACCGCCATACTCGGGGCCTTTTCACGGGTATCGGGCCTGGTGGGCATTGATGCCGTGGCCCAGGCAATAGAGGAGTATGTGCCCCTGAAGAAAAGGGAAAACATGGAAGCAGCTCGTGATGCCTACGAAAAAGTGATCATGAACGCATGAACCGGTGCGTGGGGATGTTGATGCGATGGATATAGATGAACGAAATAGGATGGCGGGCCTGTACGATTATAAGACGTGGCGGGATTTTCCGCCCATGAACGTATCCATGGGGAACATGCTCCACAACAGGACAGGATCCTGGCGCTTTATCAAACCTCTTTATGAAGACAAGGTACCGGCATGCCAGAACGGCTGTCCTGCGGGCAACGATATCGAGGCCTGGATCAAACTCGTCCAGAGAGGCGAATATGAAAAGGCTTACTGGTATCTGAAACGCGAAGAACCTTTTCCCGCGATCCTCGGACGCGTCTGTTTCAGGTTCTGCGAAGGCACCTGCAACCGGTCACCATTGGACGAGGGGATACGAATCCGGGAGCTTGAACGTTTTGTGGGAGGCCGGGTTCCGCCCGCAACGCCCTATCCGGATATTCATGCCTTCAACGGAAAAAGCCTGTGCGTCGTGGGGTCCGGCCCCGCGGGAATGTCCGCGGCATACTTCGCGCGGATACTGGGATTCCAGGTGACTGTTTTTGAACGTCTGCCGGTACTGGGAGGGGTACTGCGTGTAGGAATTCCGGCCTACCGGCTGCCGAGGAGTATCGTAGAACAGGAGTTTGAAGGGCTCAGGGGCATGGGTGTTGAACTCAAGCCCAATACTGCCGTGGGGAAGGATATCTCCCTGGAAGAATGCCTGGCCCGTTTTGACTATGTGTTCCTGGCTCCCGGGGTTCATGGAAGTACAAAGCTGGCCGTCCCCGGTGAAGAAGATACTCCGAACGTGATGAGCGGCATCGATTTCCTCAGGAGAATTGCGCTGGGAGAAATGGTGCGCTTAGGCCGGCAGGTCATTGTTGTAGGCGGAGGGAATACGGCCATTGACGCCGCCCGATCAGCAGTTCGTCTCGGTTCCCGTGTCATGGTGCTTTATCGGCGGACAGAGGCAGAGATGCCGGCGCATCCGGCGGAGACCGCTGAGGCACGGGAGGAAGGGATCGGTTTTCGGTTTCTTGCGGCCCCGGAACGCGTGGAAACAAGTGCGCGGGGCGACATCAAGAAGCTCGTGTGCTGTGAAATGGAGCTCGGCAGGCCTGATGAGAGCGGCCGCAGACGGCCCGTCAGAAAAGAAGGCGCCGTCTTTGATCTTGCTGCTGATACCGTTATAACCGCCATCGGCGAGAGGGCGGCATTTGAGCCGATGGCGGGGATACTGGAGAAAGACAAAGGGGTCCTGGCAGTTGATGAGGGACTTCGCGTCATGGCTGTTGAAACCGGAAAAGGAAGGGTTTTTGCGGGCGGGGATATTGTCGATGCTCCTCATACGGTGGTACACGCGGTAGCTGCCGGAAAACGAGCGGCAGTCGCCATTGATTGTCATCGAAAGGGCGCGGAGTTTGCGGAAGCCCTCAAGCGTATCTCCCTGGGCGACGGACAGGGGATAAGCTTTTCTGCCTACATGGGGTGGGAACCGCTCAATCCGGTTCGCAGAAACCTGAAAACGGTCGTGCGGTCGGAGCATATTGTCTACGACTATTTCAAGAAGGCCCCGCCTATCAGAAAGGAGGTCCTGCCGGCCCCGGAACGAAAAAAATCCTTCGAGCCATACGAAGAAACCTTCACTGAAGAGCAGGCCCTGGGGGAAATGAAAAGGTGCATGCACTGCGGCCGGTGTACCGAGTGCGACAATTGCCTTGTGCTCTGTCCCGACGTCTCCGTGCTGGTGAAAGGCAACGGGGAATTCGGGTATGTTTTTGACTATAATTACTGCAAAGGCTGCGGCATCTGCTTCACGGAATGTCCCAGGCACGCCATCACCATGGTGGATGAAGAAACCGCTGTGCAGACCTGACAGGCCAAAACTGCAATCTTGGTGCTCCAGCCGATAGCCAGGGACAATCCGTAAATGACAGATGTCAACACCCGAATGTCAAGTGAAATCCAACTGCTTCAATGGCAAGACAAACCCCGGTGCCCTGCCTGACGCGGCAACACGCGACGGAGCAACTGAGAGGGATGCTGGCTTCTCGTCAATTTGGTCATTTGATATTTGGCATTTGGATTTTGGAATTTGACATTCAATGCATCACAACGGAAATTTGCTTATAAAGTACTGATACCAGTTAACGGCTAACAGCCAAAGCGGAGGCCATTGCATTGAAACAGGTCATCAAGGGAAATTTTGCCGTATCTCACGGGGTGCGGCTGAGCCGGGTCAAGGTGATCTCCGCCTATCCCATCACCCCGCAGACCACCATTGTGGAAGAACTCTCTGAAATGTGCGCTACCGGCAAATTGGAAGCACGGTTCATTAAGGTGGAGAGCGAGCATTCCGCCATGGCTGCCGTCGTAGGGTCCGAGTCTGCGGGTGTGCGGTCTTTTACGGCCACGAGCAGCCAGGGTTTACTGCTCATGCATGAAATGCTTCACTGGGCCGCAGGTTCGAGACTTCCCATTGTCCTGACAAATGTGAATCGCGCGATAGGCCCCGGCTGGAACATCTGGGCGGACCAGACCGACTCAGTCTCCCAACGTGATACGGGTTGGATCCAGATCTATTGCGAATCCAATCAGGAAGTGCTGGACAGCGTCATTATGGGATACCGGCTTGCCGAGGAGGTTTCCCTGCCGGTGATGGTTACCTATGACGCCTTTTTCCTGAGTCACACCTCTGAGGTGGTTGATGTTCCGGAAATCCAAGCGGTGGATGCGTTTCTGCCTGCCTTTGAACCCAGGTTCCGGCTGGATGTAAAGGATCCGAGGATGTTCGGAGGCATGATGACTCCTGAATATTTCTACGAGGAGCGATTTGTCACGCATAAGGACAGCATGGACGCGTCAGATAGGTATCCGAGAATATGCGAGGAATTTGAACGGGCCTTCGGGAGGCAATATGAGGCGTGTGAAAGCTACCGCACGGAAGATGCAGACCTGATCCTCGTTACGGCAGGAACCATTACTTCGGTGAGCCGGATCGCTGTGGACGAGGCGAGAAAGGCGGGAAAAAAAGTCGGTTTGATGAAACTCAGGCTGTTCCGTCCCGTGCCCCTTGAGCACTGGCGCCGGATCCTCGGCTATGCCTCGCGGGTAGCGGTCATTGATCGAAATATCAGTGTAGGCCTTGGAGGGGTGTTTGCCAGTGAGATCAAAAATGCTCTTTTTTCGCTGGAAAAACGGCCGAGCATCTATTCGGTTATCGCCGGCCTTGGCGGCAGGGATGTTACGCCCCGGGACGTGGGCGGCATTATTGACCGTGTTCTGGTCTCTGAGGGTCCTGTGGACAGCCCCATTTTCTGGGGCCTCAAAGAATAGGAGTGGAGTATGCAGAAGGCCTTTGATATTCCGCGCGAAAAGATGACGGACGAAGAGCTGCTCCAGCCGGGGATGCTTTCCTGTCAGGGATGTGGAGCGTCTCTTTCCATGAAGCTGGCCCTGAAAGGTCTGGGCGAAAAGACCATGATTGTGATTCCAGCCAGCTGCTGGGGTGTCATCATCGGGGCATACCCCTATTCGACTTTGCAGGTCCCGGTGATACACGTACCCTTTGAAACGGCGGCTGTGGTTGCATCCGGGATCAGGGCAGCCCTGGACGTACGCGGCGAGCCGGACATAACGGTCATGGCATGGGCGGGAGACGGAGGTACGTATGATATCGGGCTCCAGTCCCTTTCAGGAGCGGCTGAGCGGAACGATGATATCCTGTACGTGTGTTATGATAATGAGGCATACATGAACACGGGAATCCAGCGGTCAAGCGCCACTCCCCCCGGTGCGTGGACAACCACCACGCCTGCAGGCGCGGTCAAGGAGGAGCCGAAAAAGGACATGGAAATGATCATGCTTGCCCACGGCATCCCGTACGTGGCTTCGGCATCGGTGGCGTATCCCGACGACCTGGTGAGGAAGTTCGAAAAAGCAAGAAGTATTAAGGGAACCAGGTTCATCCATCTCCTGTCACCATGCCCCCCGGGATGGAGGATTGATTCAGCCGTGTCAATCAAGATCACCCGCATGGCGACCAAGTCCTGTGTATTTCCAATCTTTGAAGTACAGGATGGAAACTACACGGTCAATATCCTTCCGGAAGATAAAATTCCGGTGGAAGACTACCTGCAGGCCCAGGGCCGGTTTCGAGAGATGGGAAGCGAAATGATTCAGGCGGTCCAGAAGCAGGTTGACCGGCGGTGGCAGGAATTACTGGCCCGGGCCGATACCGGGAAAAACTAGCTTAATTTTGATTACATCCTCCACGCCTGGAAGGCGTGTCCCTCACTGCGCCCCTGGGGACGCTCCCTGATGCCCCCGCTTTGGGGAAGCAGACTCACTCTTCCACTGTTATTTATTGACAGTGCATGTCTGAACATGGAGAATTAACGATATCTATCGGAGGTGATGCGATGTTCCATGTGCCGGAAATACGAAAAATACTCTATACCACGGACCTTTCGAAAAACGCGCGCTACGCGTTCAGCCATGCGGCGAGCATTGCGAATCATTACGGTGCCGGCGTCACAATCCTGCACATTCTGGAAGAACCGTCCCAGGGTGCCCTTGCCATGGTTACCGGTTTCGTCGGCGAGGATCGTTGGAAGGCGATGCGGGAGGAGAAGCAGCATATACTGATTCAAACGCTCCATTCGCGTCTCCAGGACTTCTGTGATGAGGTGAGCGAGGAACTCCCGTCGTGTCCTTTTATAGTGGATGACATCCTGGTGAAGGCAGGGAATCCCGTGGATTTGATCCTGAAAGAGACGGAAGAGACTGATTACGATCTCGTGGTCATGGGATCGAGGGGACGGGGAGTTATGAGCGGCGCAGTGCTGGGAAGCACGTCAAACCGGGTACTTCGCCGGTGCAAAAAACCCGTGCTGGTGATCCGGTTGCCCGAAGGAGAAGGGGGATAGAACGCTCTTTCATGATCGGGATTTGTTCTTGTCGAGGAGCCGCAGGAGTTTGAGGCCGGTTTTCGGGTCCGCCATCCGCAGCGCGTTGATTCCTCTCATTTCTATGACGGTTACCTCCTGAATCAGGTATACGGACACGCCGCCCCTGGCGCATCCCACCAGTGTTTTATCGTCCCGTCCTACCCCCACGTGGAGGTGCAAACGCGGCTGTTCGTCATCCTGAAAAAGGGTCCCAACCCCGAAGAGCTCTCGTGCGTCATCGAATTCCTGATAGATTGGCTCCAGTTTCCCGTGGGGATCCTTCACACCGGTGACCAGCTTCCCCCGTCGTATCCCTCCCATGCAGAGAACCAGCGCAGAACTGATCCGTTCTTTCCGGGCGAGATCCTCTATGCAGGGATACACCTCTTCTCCCTCAGTGAGGGTCACAACAAAAATCCTTCCGATGTGTCCCTGAACGTATTCCATCACACTCCCTTTCAACGGTACGAACTAAATTATTGGTACGATCACTCTAAGAAATGTTCTATAATTGAAACGAATGGAGATGTCGAGAAAAAGAGAAAATGTGTTGACAGGGAATGCGCCGCATAGTAAAGAAAGCGGTACTGAATTGTAGACAATAGACAATATTCGGGTTGCCGTATGAACATAGAATCTATCGCAGACCTCGCCAGTCGGCATGTGCGCGACTGGATCATCACGGGGGAGTTTCAGCCGGGCCAGCAGATCAAGGAGGAGGAGGTTTCG
>Ga0315542_1001134_pt1 | contig 16798 bp, 14 predicted proteins | sample SalMarSW160120MG_FD_202541 | JGI IMG/M metagenome (GOLD analysis project Ga0315542, IMG submission 202541) | Salt marsh sediment microbial communities from the Plum Island Ecosystem LTER, Massachusetts, United States - Salt Marsh Sediment SW1601-20 ...
AATTTGTCAGAAATGCAGATTTAAAAATAAACAGGAAGTCAGATAAAGTGGATATTTTTTTAAAGTATTATAGTAATCGTTCCGATTATGATTATCATTCATAAACCAACATAAACCAAAAAAGGAGAACAACATGGCAAAAGTATCAAAAGAAATGGTCAAGAAGTCAGGAGTCGATGTCGAAAAACTGGTTGACCTTTTAGTCAAAAACGCATCGGCCGAACTCACAACTTTTTACTACTACACGATTCTTCGTGTCAATCTGATCGGCCTGGAAGGAGAAGGTATCAAAGAAATTGCCGAAACAGCCCGTATCGAGGACAGAAATCATTTTGAAGCGCTTGTCCCGCGTATTTATGAACTCGGTGGAAAGTTACCGGAAAACATGAAAGATTTCCATGATATTTCCGCCTGCCCGCCGGCATCCCTTCCCAAGGATCCCGCTGATGTCAAAACGGTACTGAAAGTTCTGGTGGAAGCAGAACGGTGTGCTGTCCGGGGGTATACCCAAATTTGCAACATGACCGCAGGGAAAGACCATCGCACTTACGATCTCGCTCTGGCAATTCTCAATGAGGAAATCGAACACGAATCCTGGTTTTCCGAATTTCTCGGTGAAGGTCCCTCAGGTCATTTTATGCGAAGAGGAGATACCTCACCATTTGTAGGAAAGTTCTTGCGATAATAATGTTTCTTTTATATGTTACTGGTATAAAACATAAAAAAGTATCTACATGCAAATAAAAAAAAGGAGAACGAAATGGAAGAAACCAAATTAAATATGCCTCTTCTTGGGGACGATTTTCCTGAGTTGAAGGTACAAACGACCCACGGGCCCATGAATATTCCCGGTGATTTGAAAGGCTCATGGTTTGTTCTGTTCAGCCATCCTGCTGATTTCACACCGGTTTGCACAACCGAGTTTGTAGGATTTCAAAAACAATTCAAGGAATTTGAAAAAATGGGATGCAAACTCATCGGCATGTCGGTCGATCAGGTATTTTCACACATCAAATGGACTGAATGGATCAAGGAGAATCTGAATGTCGAAATCCAGTTCCCGATTGTCGCAGCCAATGACGCTGTCGCCATGAAGCTCGGCATGCTGCATCCGGGGAAAGGAACGAACACGGTTCGCGCCGTCTTTGTGGGCGATCCGAATGGAAAAGTCCGGCTGATTATGTATTATCCTCAGGAAATCGGCCGAAATATAAATGAAGTGGTTCGTGCTGTTAAGGCGCTTCAATTATCAGATAAAAATGGAGTCGCTGTTCCCGCGAACTGGCCGGAAAATGAACTGATTGGAGACCATGTCATTATTACTCCAGCAAAAACGGTCAAGGATGCCAAAGCCCGATCAAAACAGAAAGACTGTTATGACTGGTGGTTCTGTCACAAAGCGCAGTAAATATCAGTACAATTATTAAAGTAAAATCCGATCATCACTATCCGACAACCCCGTCAGGTTCGGGGCTGTCGGATGTTTGTTATATTCTATTGTTTACTCTTTTTGACCTTTCCCGGTGTGATTAAAACAGGAGGTCTTGGCTTCACTTCGACCGGTTTTTTCAAATAGAGCATTTTTGTAGCGACAATTTTAACCGGTCCCATGATATTATCTTCTTCATCAATCTCTGTGATTGTATCAAACCGGTCCACCCAGATGAGCACATTGTAAACACCCTTACCACCGCTGCCTCTAAAATTTGCATCCGCTTTGATCGTCTCCTCAAAACGGGCACAATCGCCCGGGTCTTCTGGTACACATTCAAAATTAGCTACTGATTCAGCAGGTGGTGGTGTTTTATCCGTCCAATCCAGCCAGACATCCACTGATGCAGGGTCTCCTGCCGGATTATCTCCGGTAATGATTGTTTCAAAAACCAATGTCAACTCGACACCATCAGGGACCTGATAAGTTTTTTGCTTCTGAGCATATGAATAGACTTCATGAACAACCTGCTCTTTGGTCTGCGGATCTTTATACTGAATGGTCATACCCAATACAAAATTAGGCGGATCCGAAGCACCTGCAAAGAGAGAGGAGGTTAAAACAGTAAATATAATAAAAAACAGACACGTTTTAATTCGATAATATCTGCTATTCCTCATCTCAACCCCCTTGAAGCAATTCTATGCTCAATTAATTACAGAATATTTTTATGGAATTTATAAATTATATTTATATTACTCCTCCATCTCCTTAAATTCTCCGGCAAATTTCGTAAAAAGGGAAATCGCGATAATCGCCAGAATACAATGTCCCCCAAGCACGTACCAGATGGTCTCGGGATGGCCTGCACTTTCAAATCTGCCAAACAGGGCGGTGTACTGTCCGCTTAGCAGAGCGCCGATACAGGTCGCCAGAAAATTCGATCCCATGTACAACCCCGCTTTCTCTTTCGGAGCGATCCAGGTGATATATTCCTGGATTCTGGGAGAGGTAATCATTTCACCAAAAGCAAAAATGATGATTCCGAGAATTGCAAACACAGGCGCCATGTGGATGGATAAGCCCACCATAGTAAAACCGATTCCGGCGATGAGCAACCCGAAAAGAAACGAGGGGATGGCGGGCCGCTTTTCGAATATCCTTGAAATTAATATTTGAAACACCAGAATAATCCACCCGGTATGAGCGACTGCTTCGCCGTTAATCCGCCAGACACCGGCCTCCTGACGTGCCAAAAGTTGGGCAAATCCGTGTCCGAAAACGCTTTTAATATTATTAAACAAATGAACGGTATCGATGTATTTATCCACAAATACGGGACACATGTTAAAAAAGGCCCAGAACGGAAGCCAGAAAAAGAGGCCCAGTAAAATCAGAAATATTGCAAAACGAACATCGGTCAAAGTGTGAAATATTTCACCAAGCTTCTTTCCGATACTAACTTCCGAGACTTTCTTCTCAGGTTCTTTATAGAAGAAGAGAGTGATTAAGAACATAATGCCGATGAGAACCGCATCCAGCAGAAACGCCTTTTGCCACGAGATGGCTCTCAATTTTCCGGCCACAATAGGACCAATCGATGCGCCCACATTGACCATCATATAGAAAATGCCGAAACCGAGGGTTTTATTTGTTGAATCGGATGTCAGCCGGACCGTCCCTGAAATCAATGGTTTAAAGATTCCCGCGGCAAAACCGATGCTTAGCATGGTCAGTGCGATACCGGAAAAACTTTTGACGAACATCAACAGTAAAATGGACGGAAGATAGGCAAGATAGGAGATGATGAGCACTTTTTTAAATCCGAACCGATCCGCGAATGTACCTGAGAATACAGGAACAAAGTAGGAGATGAACAGGAAGATGCTCTGAATGGTTCCAAGCTGCGACCGAGTGTATCCCAAAGCTTCCATATACATGGCGAAAACCATGAAAATCCCGTAATAGGCAAATCTTTCAAATATTTCGATTGAGTTTGCAACCCAAAAAACCGGTGGAAAAGACGTTCGTTTTTTCATAATGACCCCTTTACATCTTAATTGTAAAACTTATATAAAAAAGAAATGAATAATATCTTTAATATTTCAAATGATAATATCCTAAATCCAAACATAATGTACGAATGCCGAATATCGAAAATATCCACTGGTGAAATTCTGAATATATTTTTTGTGGATGCAATATTTTTGCTGCTAAAAAATATTAAAAGCTATTTGTAAGTACTTAAAAGTTATCATCACAGTTTTTAATTTGAATTTTGTTATTTGTCATTGTTTTATCATTCGGATTTTGATATTTGATATTTTTATTATACAAACGATCATACACACTGGTACATAAAAATCATAATTTGGAAGCAATCTCCTTGATCCAGGCTGTCCGAACCGATTTTGGACGTTCGATGGCTTCTCCCAGTCCGCGGCTGAGAACGAGCTGGGACAGCATGCCAAGGGCTCTGGAAGCGCCGAAAAGCACTGTATAATAATCAAATTCGGTAATGCCAAAATGATGAAGCAGTGATCCGGAACCCGCATCCACATTGGGGTAGGGATTTTGTGCATGGCCGTGCTCCTTAAGTACATCGGGGATCGTTTGGAAAAGCAAATCAACAATTTGAAAAACTTCATCATCAGGACAAACTTTCAGGCCGAACTCCCTGAATGCCGTAAACCTGGGATCCGTTACCCTGAGAACGGCATGTCCGTATCCCGGAATAACCTTTCCTGAATTCAGTGTTTCCCATGCAAAATCGATGATCTGTTGTTTGGCCGGAACACCGCCATATTTTTCCCTGACTTCCAGTACAAATCGAAGACACTCCTGATTTGCCAGTCCATGGAGCGGTCCGGACAATCCATTCAAACCGGCTGATACTGCATAAAAAGGATCTGACAAGGCGGATCCGACACAGTGGCAAGCGTGCGCGCTGACATTCCCGCCCTCGTGGTCACAATGAAGCACCATGTATAACCGGATCAAATCAGCAAAATTTCCTGTCGTATCATTTACACCGAGCATATGAGCAAAATTGCCTGCCCAGTCAAGATCGGCCTTCGGTTCAATTCGCTGACCTTTATTGAAACGTTTCCTGTAAATAAATGCGGCAATTGCCGGTATCCGGGCAACAATACGCAATGCATCTTCAAGTACGGGTTTCCAATACTCTGTTTTTGACATTCCGCAGCGATATTCTTTTGAAAAAACCGAATCCCGCTGCATGACAAGAATAGCTGTGCTCAGCATGGTCATCGGGTGTGCATCATCTCCCATCGCATTCAGAACATCCCATACATATGAAGGTACGTCCTGACGTTCTTTCAGATCATTTTGCAGTGTTTTCACTCCAGATGCATCGGGAAGTTCGCCGGTCAGCAAAAGGTAAAATACTTCTTCCGGCAGTTTTTGGGTCAGATCGAGAATAGGTATACCGCGAATGATCAATCCCTTATCCGGTTCCACAAGAGACGTGTCGCAGATCATAGCTTTAACACCGCGCATACCCCCATACGCCTGCTTAATAGTAACCTGGGAAATAACTTTATCACCATATTCGTTTATTAACCGGGCGATGCTTTCACGACTTTTTGGCAATAAGACAGATAATTTATTCTGGAGCGATGCCATAGCTTGCCCTCCTCTCTATGGATGCTGACTCTAAAAGATAAAACCTTTAAATCTTATTGTCAACGAAAAACTCATCGATTGAGATACTTATATCGTGATCCAAATTGTGCGGAAAAAAAATGTTGGATCAATTCAAAAAACATAGTATCTTTATGAAAAAGAAGACTAAACAACAATCATGAAAATGGATTTGGAAAATCTGACGGATTTATTATCCGATTGGGAAAACCAAAGTTATCATGGCCTGTCCCCCAATGAACTTGCACAGAAAATATTATTCGCCTCCGAGAATTTATTGGCTGCCGGGAAAGTATCAAAGAGGAACAAAGTTCTCTGGCATCGCTATCTTCATATAACCGGTAAAAGCCGTTTTCTCCAGAATCTTATCGAACGGACCTTGCAGTATCGGTGGGCGGAAACCACTTTTAAAATTATTCGCCTGTCAGAGTATACGCTTCTTGACATGTTCGAAAACCATGTGTCCGAACATCCAAAACATACTCTTTTCACTGAAATTTCAAACGAAGAATCGACCGACTGGAGTTACGAACAGATCCAGCGTCACATACGGGAAATCGCAACAATACTTTATTCTTCTGTGGAGTCAAATCCAAGAGTGGCTATTTTCTCAGAGAATAATTTGGAGAATGCATGCTGCGATCTGGCTTGCCTTTTTTACGATATTCTGAATACACCGCTCAACATTCACTTCGACGGCAGCACATTGATAGAAATATTCGACCAGTTAAAAATCAACATAGCAGTAACCGATACGCTCGAACGATGCAACTTGCTTCAGGAAATCAGAAAACAGACTAAAATTCCGTTTCGTATTTTTGTCCTGAATCCATATTTAGCCGACAATGAAGAAAATATCCTTTATTTAAACGAATCCTGCAAGCGCATTGATTGTAAGGATACCGAAAATATTCTTGCAAATCGTAAACGAAAGCGTTTGGATCAGGTTTCCACCGTGATGTTTACATCCGGAAGTACGGGGAAACCAAAAGGCATTTGTTTTTCCCAGTATAACATAGTCACCAAGCGTTTCGCACGTGCAGCGGCTCTTCCACAAGTGGGTGATCACGAAGTCCTTTTGTGTTATCTTCCACTTTTTCATACGTTCGGTCGATACCTGGAACTTCTGGGTTTGATTTACTGGGGAGGCACATATGTTTTTCCCGATAATCCTTCGGCAGAAACATTGATTGCTCTTTTCCCGCGAATCAATCCGACGGGATTTATCAGCATTCCCCTGCGCTGGACTCAACTGCAGGAATATTGCCTCGAAAAAATGGAACCCATCCCGGATGAAAAAATCCGGAACGTCACTTTTCGTTCTATTGTCGGAAACCGGCTCCGCTGGGGCATTTCCGCGGCAGGATATCTGGACCCCAAAATTTTTCACTTTTTCCACAGGCAGGGAGTGAAACTCTGCAGCGGTTTCGGAATGACAGAAGCCACGGGCGGCATCACCATGACGCCTCCCGATCAATACATCGATAACACGCACGGCATTCCGTTGCCGGGCGCTCGAACACGACTGGGAGTGAATAACGAACTTCAGGTCGCCGGTCCCTATATCGGACGATATCTGGATCAAATCAGCGCTGACGGCTCGATACCTTACGATGATGGAGTGAATCCCGATTTCTGGCTGGCTACAGGAGATGTATTCCGCATTTCACTGGAAGGATTTTATGAAATTGTAGATCGGATCAAGGACATCTATAAAAACAACAAAGGTCAGACCATTGCGCCAAGAAAAGTCGAGAAAAAATTCATCAGCGTTCCGGGGATAAAGCACACATTTTTAATCGGTGACGGTAAACCGTATAATACCCTTTTCATCGTACCCGAATTCGATGATTCTGTTCTGAAGCCTCTGAAAACAAGAGAACAGCAGCGTGAATATTTCCGGCAAATTATTACATCTGCAAATCAGGATCTCGCGCCGTATGAACGTGTTATTAATTATACGATAATCAATCGAAATTTCGATATAGAAAAAAATGAAATCACTCCAAAAGGAACCTTCAACAGAAAAATAATCGAGAACAATTTCAAAAACGAAATTGAAGAACTCTATCAGAGCAATTATATTGAATTGACTTACAAAAGTTTCCGAATCCGTATACCAAGGTGGTTTTTCCGGGATCTCGGCATACTCGAAGATGATATCAAAATAGTTCACGGGGGCTTGCTTAACAGAAGAACCGGAAAATTGCTCTCAATTTTTGCATGCAGCGATCCCACTATTGTTCAAATCGGCGATCTGGAATATCGGTTTTCGAATCAAATCATCGATTTGGGATTGTTCACAAGACAGCCCAAACTGTGGATCGGGAACCCGAATTTGATACAATTCAGTCCTGTTCGTGAGGGATGGGATGTATCTCTTAATTCAATCTCAGAACAGATCTTGATCCCTTGGAAATCGGCTAGAAAATACCAGGCCGATAAATTTGCAGATTCGAAACAAATTACCAATCCCAACCTGCTGAAATTGAATCAGCTTGTATCGGATATGTATTTTTCCAATTCAGAAAAAGCACTCCACGCGGTCCGTGAAATTGAGAAAAGATTAAAAACAGCTGAAACAAGAGTCGCAGAATTGATTCGTCACAGACTGGAAGCACTGGCCCGTCATCCCGATGAAAATGTGCGATGTCTCGCTTACAAGATTTTATTGATCGATGAACCAAAACTGGACTATTCGAAAGCCTTTCCCTCTTTTATCGACTCCGGTCTCACATTTCTCAACAAGGCATCCATTGAAGAAATCGCCTTTTCAAGATTGGAAAAACGTCGTCTCGATGCGCTTCGGCGGAGACTTTTTATTTATCGACTGCAGCTGGAGTGGCCGGTGAAAAAAGCCACCCGGCAGCAATTTATTAATCTTTTCCAGTTGCTTGTGAGCTTTGTTGGATACCATGCGGAATTTTACAATTCAGTCAGAGCTGAACTGGCAAGCTGGGTTCTTCATCGATCCGACCTGGAACTGGCAAAAATAGCCCAAAAATACTTCACCAAACTATTTCAGAATTTCGAAGCCAAACTTGAAATCGAAACTCCGAAATACACGATCAAAGACTGGAACGACCGGCTCGTCTTCGACGACGGCCTCTCAAGGAACGAAATAAATCGAATTAAAAAAGTGCTAATTGGTACGACTTTTTTAAAACAATCCATCATGCTGGCTTTTGATGAAGACAATTTTGAGCTGAAGGATGTGCCTAAAGGAGGAATCTGGATTTCCAGACTGCAGTCCTCGCATTATTACCTTCTGTACCGGATAAGCATTAATACGATAGACGGAAAACACTTCGATTTGCAGCTTGTTCTCAGAGAGACATTGCAGGCAATAAACATTCTTGAATCTGTTCACTGGCTGGAGGCCGTTGCCGGATATCCCTTCGGCCCCCCTGTTCTTCCCCGACTTGGCTGTTACCGTCCGGAACTGGGTGCCCGTTCCATGGTCTATCTGAACGAAATCACTGTATGGGGCAAAATCAGACAATTATCAAGTGTCTATTTCACAGGAGGTGCTTTTCCAAAACCAAATGCATGGAGAAAGCTTTTCGTATCGGCCCTCTCTGCCTTCTTTAGAGGATGGAGAAACAGTGGAAATAGAATCATTCCGGGATCCATTTCCCCGAGCAATGTTGTCGTTCCGGAACTGGATTTTCGGGAAAGTGCAACAATCCTTTCACTGGTTGGCTGGCAGGAATATAAAAATACCCTCTCCTTGATCAACCCGATGCTGCAAAATTTCTTTGCCAAAACAAATGCGAATTTCCCGTGGTGCGATGTTCAGCTCAACGTCGATTGGATATTCGATGCCTGTGTCGAAGCACTTGGCAGCGAAGCCGCACAGGAATTTTTCGGCCATTTAAAAGAAGACCTGAAAAAGAACAAACTCAAACATATCGATAAAAAAGAATTTTCAAAGCGTCTGGATAACTATATCGAACGGAACAAGGATGAATACTACAAACCGCTGCCACTGTTGAACGCTATTGAAAGATATACAAATTGGGAAAAACTGAATCCCATGGCGACCCCTATCGCAATGGAACAAACCATCAACGAAGTCTATCATTTATATCGGTTGGACCGTTTTCCCGAAATTGCACGGTACCATCTTTACCGTCATACCTATTTCAGCAATTCCGATCCATCTGTACAAAACGCTTTCGATAAGCTCCTGAATGCTCTGATAGTAAATCGCAAAAAACCCGCCGTTCAGTTTTTGGAACTTTCTGATCTTCAAGCCGCATTAAAGGATAGCAGCGACAGAGATATTTTCAGCCGAATGGTTTTCCCCCATTATCAGCGTAAAGAGAAACTGGAAGTTCTCAAAATCGGTGAAAGCGAACGGGAGCAGGTCATCGTGCATTCCACGATTACAGACAAATACGGCAACACATACACCTTTCGTGCTCCCGTGGAACCGGCCGAGATCGGTCAGTTGTACCGCATCTTCTTCAATGAAAATTTCCCAAAACAGATTTCAGAACAGGACAGGCACTTTGTCGTCATTGATGCCCAGGAAAAGGTAGTCGGGGGAATCTGTTATCAGATTCAGGAAAAACACATTGCGCAGATAGAAGGAACTGCAGTGAGTTCACCGATTAAGGAACGGGGCATCGGCAAAGCCATTATCGAGGATTTCTGCAGCCGCATGGCCAGTCAGGATATCCATGTCATTAAAGCCCATTTTTTCTTCAGGCCGTTTTACGAAAAACTGGGATTTCATGTGGACAAGCAATGGGGAGCGCTGGTCAAGTTCCTGACACCCGAAAGCACGCTGGAAGAAATATCGTAGAATGTTAAATCTGGTATCTTGAGTTATAAATATGCGGACATATTTTGAAGGTTTTAAAAAGTCTTTGCAAGTCCGGTAGAGGGTATTGTCATTAACTTAAGTAATATTTGCCTGTCATTCCTGAGAAGGCAGGAATCCAGGGGAAGGGGCAAAGGTGGATTCCCGCTCAAAACAATGCGGGAATGACAAGGTATTTGGACTATCTTTGTAAATATTTGCCTAATCCCTCGTCAAGTTGACGCGTAATCATGGAGTAAGACGTGGCTATTGTAAAAATTAGGATAACATAACTATGGAGTTAAACTCCTTTTTATTTTTACGTAGCTCACCCCTATTTCTTTACGTACCATAGCAAAACATTTTCTCGATCGAAGAACCTATCCCCCTTCCTGAAGGGAGATCCTCGGCACTACCGAGGTAGGGGGATGTAAAACCAGTGTGGAACCCTGGTGCGATCAAAAAAGTGGGACAAAACCCATTTATATCATGCAAAGAATCCTATACATTCGAGAAGAATCACCCCCAATCATCATCTGCTCGATCAGGATCTTTTGCAGTAAATTTATAATATAATTTCTGGAATATAACAACTAAAGGAATCATAATAACTAACCATTTCCAAAATTTGTAGTCATCAGGTATGTATGCCCGTTTTTTATAAAAATCATATAATAAGGTTAATAAGCATATAATGAAATATAATCCAGTATGAAAATCAGCCGCTGCAGTAGCTTTTTTAAAATTTTTAGGTCGCTTAAATATATATATAATAGATTTCCAAGGTGTAAGTTTTTCTAAGATATAACTTACTGATATAATAATAAGAATAACGACATGAGCGTGTATGATAGTATGAATGACGAACTTCATACTTTCCCTAAAATCTTAGTATTTTTCTTATAGTAGTCCAGTATGTTGGGGCTTGCCCCAACATAATTTACCTACAAAGTTACACCAATCCTTCACACTCCAAAATTTCCCTGGTTATCTCCGGAATACATGCAGATATTTCTGGTGTACATGCCTCCTGAAATGTTCGAGTATCACTTGCTTCAATCCCGTATATTACAATCTCTTCCGGTAGTTGCATCCCGAGTTTTTCACCCAAATCCAAAGCTTCCTGTAAACCAACATGATGCCGTGTCATGGCCGATCCCGAAGGCAGATCTTCAGGTTTCATTTTTAAAACTGCACCCACAGAATTCCTTCCCGTGACAATAGCATCAATGAGAATTAGTTTGTCATATCCACGAATCCGATCGAGAAGCTCCAGTCCGCCCATGGAAGCCTCTTCGATATGGATATGATTTTCTTTGATGTACTTTTTTATTTCCCGGGAGATATAAATACCGATGCCGTCATCGCAGAGCAGTGTATTCCCCAATCCCAATATCAGTATTTTTTGACTGCTGTTTTTCAGTATATTTGTCCAATTCTATGATTTTACTTAATTTGATACTTGGCCATGCCCTCCAGATAAAGATCACCGCCATGACAATCGTTAACCACCACCGCGGGGAAATTCTCCACCTCGAGCCGTCGAATGGCCTCCGGCCCGAGATCCTCGTACGCTACGATTTCGGCTTTTTTTACACTTCTGGCCATCAACGCTGCGGCTCCCCCGATTGCTCCAAAATAGACTGCTTTATATTTTACAATCGCTTTTCTGACTTCTTCGGATCGGTTGCCTTTTCCGATCATTCCCTTCAGACCCAATGTGATCAATCTGGGTGCAAATGGATCCATACGGTAGCTGGTTGTGGGGCCGATGGAGCCGATCGGCCGGCCGGGTTTTGCCGGAGCCGGTCCTGCATAGTAAATAATCTGTCCCTTAATATCGATTGGCAGACCATTTCCCTGATCCAGTGTTTCGATCAATCGTTTATGAGCCGAATCTCTTCCTGTATAGATAATCCCGCTGATCAATACTGAATCTCCGATCTTTAATTTGACAACGGATTGATCATTTAAAGGTGTGACAATCTGTTTTGCCTCTCCCATTGTTTTCTCCTTCAATTCATATCAGAATTACAGGATGATCTCCCGATGACGGGCCACATGGCACTGCATGTTAACGGCAACCGGAAAGCTGGCGATGTGACAGGGATGGACCTCTATCAGCACATCCAGTGCCGTACACCGGCCGCCGAATCCCTGTGGCCCGATACCAAGCTGGTTGATTTTTTCGAGCAGTTCTTCTTCTAATTTGGCATAAAAAGGATTGGGATGTCTCGATCCGACAGGACGGAGCAGGGCCCGCTTGGCGATCTGGGTACATTTTTCAAACGTCCCACCGATGCCCACACCTACGATCACCGGCGGACAGGGATTGGCTCCCGAACGTTTTACCCGGTCGACAACAAATTCTTTCACTCCCTCCACCCCTGCGGCCGGCGCCATCATTTTGACCTCACTCATGTTCTCGCTTCCCCCTCCCTTCGGAGCTATGATGAGTTTGAGTTTGTCTCCCGGCACTATATCCGTATAAATCACCGCCGGCGTGTTGTCTCCTGTATTCTTACGTTCAATGGGATCGCTGACAATGGATTTCCTGAGATACCCTTCCTGATACCCCTGGCGGACACCTTCATGAATGGCTTCAGCAAACTCCCCTCCGGTAACATGAACATCTTGTCCGAGCTCCGCAAAAACAACGGCAAATCCCGTGTCCTGGCAAAGAGGAACTTTTTCGCATCTGGCAATTTCAGCATTCTCGATGATTTTTTGAAGCACTTCCTTCCCTGCCGGAGATTCTTCTGTATTCAGGCATTGTTCCAACCGTTTCAATACATCTTTGCCGAGAAAATAATTTGCACTCATGCATAGTTCTTTGACGGCTTTAGTAATGGCAGAAACGTGCAATTCTCTCATTAAAATCTCCTTCGCCCTTTAATAAATTATCTCATTTATAAATACAGTGACGTATTTAGAATAAATTATCTGTGAAAACGTCCGCACATTTTACTGAGTTCTAAACACGAAACATAAAATCCGAAACAAATTCAAAACTCGAGTGTTCAAATCAAAAATAATGCCCAGAACGGTCAACCACGATTAATCCTGATGTTTTAAATTTGTCATTTCAGTCATTCAGATTTGTTTCACATTTCGGATTTGCATATTCGTATTTAATATAGTGCATATGGTTGCCCACTCATAAAACTGTGTACTACGACATTTCAATCACTTTTTGTACGAGTTTTTCAATCCCTTTTGCAATATCGGAAATACCCGGCCCCAGCATATAGGCAGGCGTGGACACAATTTTCAATTTCTCATCGACAACAATTTCATCGACTCGGGCGTTCCGATGTCTGGAACCGAAAAATTCAATATCGGATGCCTCTTCCTGGCCGGTTCCAATGGTCAGCAGAGGATGAAAACCGCTGTCTCTCAGAGCCACAGCCACAATCACCGGCGCAATACAGATGGCCCCCAGCGGTTTACCCGCTTTCAATATTTCGAGAATCAGCCGTTTGACATCAGCATGAATCATACAATTTCTTTTGTTAATATTATAATCGATTAAATTCTTGGCCGCACCCGTTCCGCCAGGCAGGATCAATCCATCCAAGTCTTTGGACGATACCATATCGATATTCTGGATTTTGCTTCTCGCAATGCGGGCCGATTCCGTCAATATATTTCTTGTTTCTTGCGTTTCATGCAAGCTCAAATGATCGATCACATTGTACTGATCACGATCCGGAGCCATACACACGGTTTCTATACCTGCCCGGTTAAGAAAATAGAGTGTGAGTGTGGCTTCATGAATTTCAGAACCATCACGCGAACCGCAGCCCGCCAATATCACTCCAATTTTCTTTGACATTCTATACCCCTTATCTTCTCAAATTACCATTTGATTGCTATGAATTTTCCAATGATTCTGAAGGCCCAATGTCACTTTCGCTCCATCCACCATCGAAGGAGGTAAAAATCGCAGCATCCAACATGCAGGGCAATATAGTACACTTTTTACACAGAAGCTGAATACCTTCTGATACCATGTCATAGTATGTTGGATCTGCAAGTAAATTTGCTGACAGATGGAACTTTAATAAATTTTGATTAAGCCACTTTGTAATACGACTATCGATAGGAATCTCATATTTCGAAACGCCTATCCATTGAAGCAGATTACGACTTTGCTTTGGGCCTATTCCATCCAGATGTTTCGCGAGCATATGTGAAGTCTCTCGCTCCAGAGATGGTTGGGCTGATATATTGATTTGTTCAGCAGCACTCAATAACAGTTGCCAAAGACTACTTTCAAGTTTATTGTAGTTACTTGCTATTTGTTTCGAGATAGTTGGAATACGTCTGACGCCGCCAAACGAACTCAGAATTTCTTTTGTGAAGCCTTCAAGATTTCCTTTACTGGAGCATTCTGCGTAACTCAATGGGAAAGGATTCTCATCCAAAATTCGCTTAACCACGCTTCCGGGTCCAGAACGTTGCTGCGTTGTTAAAAGACATCCAACTAAAACCCTCCATGTTTCTTCTCTGGAAATTATTGGCCGTGGAATATCAACGTTTCTTCTTTTTCGATTTTTTACAAATGGATCATTTGCCCATTTGTCGAAAAACGAAATAACTTTCTTGACATCATGACCTTCTATTTTCCATTTCAGCATCATTGTTCTATTACACTTAACAAGACAGTTAGAAAAATTTGTTTATACTTCGTTTACCAAAATAATATAAAAAATTTTATCTCAATATGACTCAAAAAAATATCTCCATCATAGGTTAAAAATAGTACTAATGGAGATATAAAGAATCTAAATTATATCCTGCTTATCGAAATGAGACAGGTCCCATTTCCTTGATATTATTGATAAATTCGCTGACAGCCTTCTCAAACAATGCAACTTCCCCCTTATCGACCCATTCAAGGTGAAGCCGGTTTGGATTCACTCCCATCTGCAGCAACATATTTTTCAGCAGAGCGACACGTCCGCATGTTTTATAATTTGCGTCATGCTCACATTTATCGACAGGACAGGCCGTAATGAACACACCCCATGCACCGCTGCTAAAAGCTTCCAATATCAATTCCGGTGAAATACGGCCGGAACACATGCTCACCATATATTTCTTATACGCATCCAATTCTTCTATTGGAAGATCGGACAATTTAAGCCCGGGATAAATGGACCAATTACAGAAAAATACAACAACTCTCTTATTCATAGATTCTCTCCTTGAAGGAATCCAACCACTCCATCCCGCAATTCTTCCCGGCTGAGTCCAAATCCTTTACGACTTGTTGCGGCTCCGGTCGGACACGCTGCAACGCAACATCCGCAGCTCTGGCACTTGACTTTATCTACTTCAATTCGGTCTTCCTTCATATTATATGATCTTGCTTCATGTTTACAGACAGACACACAAATCTTGCAGCGGCAGCATTTTTCATCGTCGGTACTGGAAGTCGTACCCCGAACATCAAATCCGGCATCTGCAAAATCCTGACGCGCATCTTTGAATATTTCCGTTAAATCCACTTTTGCGGAACAGGCCGCGTCGCACCGTTTGCACATGTAGCATTCAAATACTTTCTCGACAATATATTCGCTGGCTTCCAGCTCTTTTTCCAGAATGCCATGCAGCATGACCAGTTTGCCCCGCGGCGCATCCGTCTCCCAGCCAGTAACTTTAAAAAGGTGGCAGTTCTCATAACAATAGCCGCATCGGATGCATTTGTGCAGCATGTTTTGCCATTTTTTCAGATTTTTCATTTCCATAATCATCCTCTTATGCGACGTGATAACGCAGTCGGGTCGCAGTTACCCAGTCATCCGGCGCATCCATGAGTTTATTGGGATTGAGAATATTATTTGGATCCAGCGCGTGTTTAATGGTCCGCATCATCGGTATCGAATCGTACTTTTCCTTTTTCAAGGCTGGGGCTTTGGAAATTCCGATGCCGTGTTCTGCAGATGTGGTACCTCCGACCGAGGTGACGTAATCATATACTTCTTCAACCGCCTTTTTAGCATTGACCCACTGTTCGTCTTTGGATGCATCCATTAAAATTTTTGTATGCATACATCCCGATCCACAATGACCATACGCTGTCATAATCACATGATTCCGTTTGGCGATCTCGTGAATCTTTCTTGCGGCTTCCGCCATTTTTGAATAGGGGACAGCCATATCATCCGCGAGAGAAGCACAAGACCGAAGATCGACATATTTCGACAGGGCCGGAAATAATTTTTTCCGGCCTGCAAAAAGTTTGGTGCGTTCCTGGGGGTCATAACTCGTTTTAATACCGGTTCCATGATGCTTTTTAAAGATCTCAATCATCCTGATGATTTCATATTCCACGGCTTCCTTCACCATGCCATCTGCTTCAAACATAAGAATGGCCTCAACATCCGGAAGCCCCATACCCATAGCCTTATTAACCGCTGTAATGGCCACATGATCCATCAATTCGAATAAAGAAGGTTGTGCACCGCTGGCCATAACACTTCCGATTGCATTGCCCGCATCCTCCAATTTCTTAAAATTTGCCACACCCATGCATCTGAATTTTGGAATCGGCATGAATTTCATGGTCGCTTCAACAATAACGCCGAGTGTCCCCTCCGAACCCACCATCAGCCGGTCAAGCTGATAGCCGGAAGCCATCACACGGTTTCTGCATCCCAGAGAAACCAGATCGCCATTGGCCATGACGACCTTCATTCCCAAAACTGAATCCCGGACGGCCCCGTATTTCACAGACCGGACACCGCTGGCATTGTTGGCAATCTCACCGCCAATGGTCGCCACACAACTCGATGCCGGGGCAACTGAGTACATAACACCATAGGGTTTCAATGCCCGGTTCAAATCGTCATCGACAACACCGGCCTCAACCCTGCAGTATACGTCTTCCA